>Ga0187876_1002895_pt1 | contig 12120 bp, 14 predicted proteins | sample June2016WEW_17_4_FD_133000 | JGI IMG/M metagenome (GOLD analysis project Ga0187876, IMG submission 133000) | Peatland microbial communities from SPRUCE experiment site at the Marcell Experimental Forest, Minnesota, USA - June2016WEW_17_40 | ecosystem: Environmental > Terrestrial > Soil >... | reverse complement strand
TGGCCCGAGGAAGAGAAAGAGCCGACCAAATATTGGCTCTCGACCCTTCCCGAAGGCATCGCCTTCCATCGTCTGGTCGACATCGCCAAGCTGCGCTGGCGCATCGAACGCGATTATCAGGAACTCAAGCAGGAGGTTGGGCTCAGGCATTTCGAAGGGCGTGGGTGGCGCGGATTCCATCACCACGCCACCCTATGCATCGCAGCCTACGGATTCCTGATCTCCGAGCGGGAGACGATTTCCCCCTCAGGACCTCGTTCCACCACGCTGTTCCCGGAACTTGCCATACCCGACGGTTACCGACCCAGAGGATCCGCCGCTACGGCCCGAGCGTCACATCCCGAACTCGATCGCAACCATGCGTCGACGATTGATCGGCGCTCTCGTAAGAAGCCTGCCGCGATGTCCTTGCTGCAACGCTCCAATCTCAGGACCGTTGCGGCGCAGAAATTCATGACGCAGTAAAACTAGGTGCGGTAGGCATGAAACGACTTCAAAAATTCACAATCCCCCAACCATTGCCTGTCACTTGGGGGTTCTTCCATGACGTACCGACCGTGGGGCGATGCGTGCCTGGCGCGGAACACCTTGGTCCGCGTGGCGGCAATAAGCATCTCGGAAAGGTGACTTCGAAAATCGATCTTTCAAAACAAGCTTCGAAGGTGACGCTACCGTCAATTACGACGAAGTTGAGAAATCCGTCCGTATCGAGGGCCGGGGGTACGACGAGAAGAGTTCGAGCCGCAGCAAGATGGCGGTGACCAGCCAGCTATCCAAGGGCTCATCCACCACGGTGGTTTGCGTCTCCGCAGACATTCAGCGTTTCGGTAAAATTCCTCAGCTCGGTTGAACCGACATGATTACCGAAATAACAAAAGCCCCCGTCCTTGACCACGTAATCCGACCCAAAGCGGCCACTGATTCCGACGCAATCCGGCCACCGATTCCGACGGGAGTCGGCCACCCATTCCGATCGAAGCCGGCCACCCTGGTGAGCCCGGCCTGAAGCTCTCGATGTCGGCGATCGAATCGCGGACGAAGCCTCCTTTGCGGCCATGCAAGGGGAGGTCCGATGCCCGGCCCCGCCACAATCGCCTTCGTGGAGGCGATCATGAAGGCTAAGCCGCATCCCGAACAAGGCTTCCGTGCCTGTCTCGGCATCCTGCGGCTGGCCCGCAGTTACGGCTCGGCACGCATCGAGGCGGCCTGCCGCCGCGGCAATGACATTGGCGCCACCACCTACGGCTCGATCAAATCGATCCTGCAGCATGGGCTCGATCGTGCCTACGCCAATGAGAAGCCGCCGGACGCGCCAGCAATCCGACACCGCAACATCCGCGGCACTGGCTACTACCACTGAGGAAAGGAGAGACGATGCTGATACATCCCACCGACGGCCGCCTGGTCGCGCTCGGGCTCACCGGCATGGCGAAGGCGCTCGACGAACAGCAACGACAGCCCGACATCGCGACGTTGGCCTTCGAGGAGCGGCTTGCTCTGCTCGTCGACCGCGAAGCGACCGAGCGCGATAACCAAACGGCTGATCAGCCGCCTGCGGTTCGCAAGCCTCAGGCAAAACGCCGTCGTCGAGGACATCGACATGAAGGCGCCCCGCGGGCTCGACAGAACGTTGTTCCAAAAGCTCGTCGCCGGCGAGTGGATCGAACGGCACCAGAACCTGCTCATCATCGGCCCCACCGGTGTCGGCAAAAGTTGGATTGCCTGCGCCCTCGGCCACAAAGCCTGTCGAGATAATCGCTCGGTCCTTTATCAACGCCTGCCGCGTCTCTTCGATGCCCTCGCGCTGGCACGCGGCGACGGTCATCACGCTCGGTTCCTCAAGAGCCTGGCTCGCGTCGAACTTCTGATCCTCGACGACTGGGGACTTGCTCCCATGACCGCCGAACAGCGGCGCGACCTCTTGGAGATCATGGAGGATCGCCACGGCCGCGGCTCGACCGCGGTGACCAGCCAGCTTCCGGTCGTCGCCGATGCTATTCTCGACCGGCTGATGCACAATGCTCACCGGCTCACGCTCAAGGGCGAGAGCCTCCGTAAAGCAGCCGCCAAGCATCACAAGCTTGACGACGAGCCTATTAACTGACCTGATGACAACGTCGACACGAGAGCGCGCCTTAGGAGGTGGCCGGCATCATCGGAATCCCCGGCCGGCTTCAATCGGTACAGGTGGCCGCCTTCGCTCGGTATCCCCGACCGACTTCGTCGGAATGCGCACCTTGACTTCGTCCGAAACACGGACACTGAATTGCGGCAGCTGTCATCGCGGCAGGAAAATGTTCAGGAGTCCTCCTCCCGCAGCGCCGCGAGAGTGGTCAGCGGAATTCGTCTGATCCCGCTTGCAGCGAAGTCGCGGTTGAATTCGCTCTTCGCGCTAGGCGTCTATTGAACCAACGGAGGGTCACCATAATGAAAATCGTCGATCTCTCGCATGTCATGAACGTGCATACGCCGGGATGGGTAGGGTACGCCGGCAACAAAATGTACTACGCCCAAAATCTGCAGACAGTCCGCATCGTTGCCCAGCGGATCGACACGGCACTGCATGTCGGGACCCACTTCGACGGCGCAATGCATGCGACCGACGATCCTAAGGGGGATATGGCGCACCTGCCGCTCGACTATCTCGTCAACCGCGGTGTAGTTGTCGATATCTCAAAGCATATGCGTGACTGGGCGGTCATCACACCGGAGATCATCGAGAGCGCGGGTGCGGATATTCGCGAGGGTGACATCCTGATCCTGCACACCGGATGGCATCGCCATTATGAAGGTCAGTCGCAGCAGGATCTGGTGCGCTACTTCTGCTACCATCCCGGCCCCAATCTTTCGACGCTGCAGTGGATGCTCAAGAAGAAGATCAAGTGGTGGGGGATGGACACCGGGTCATGCGACCATGCGATGAACACCTCAATCCGTTACATGCGCCCTGACCTCGCCGAGGAGTTTACCAAGAAGCACGGCAAGACTCCCGGCGAGTTCTTCGGCACCTTCGAATACACGCACAAGCGTTCCGGCCGCAAGGTGTCGGCCGACGTGTTCCCGTTCCACAACTGGGCGTTTCAGGAAGGACTACTGCACGCCGAGAATATCGGCGGAGACATCGAAGTGATGCTGAACAAGCGCTGCATCATCGGCGCGTTCCCGTGGCGCTACGAAGGGCTCGAAAGCTGCCCGTGCCGCATTCTTTGCTTTGAGGACGTCGGCACTTCGGTCGAGGCGGTTGGGCATGCAGCGAAAGCGATTTTGCCCGCGCGCTAGGAGCAACGACGATACGCATCGGGGCTCAGCGCGTCGAGGATATGACGCAATGATATCCGAACACACCGCTCACTGAACAAGGATGCGCCGATCTCTCGTGCGATTCAGCGGGTCGGGATTGTCGCTTCACGCCCAATCCTGGGCGGTCTGCATCATCACTATGCTCGGATTTTAGTTTTCGGCACACACAGCCGCGCGATCGCGTGGCCCATCGGATGTTTGCGGGACGCTATGGGCGTCCGCTGAGATTGGTCGGGGCAATAGGATTCGAGCCTGCGAGCTTCTGGTGCCAAACGAGACGCGTTACCAGACTGCGCCATACCCCAAGCGAGCATTGATCCGCGCCATCGTGGGTAGCGCAGATCGATGCAGCCGAGCCGTGTGTTGCTCAGGCGGCGGGCGTTGCCGGCAGTTCGCCGGTCACCGTCTTGGCGAAGTTGCCGAAGAACTGGTCAGCCATTTTTTTGGCGACGCCGTCGATCAGACGGCTGCCAAGTTGTGCGAGCTTACCGCCGACATTGGCCTCGACATCATAAGAGAGCAGGGTGCCTCCGGCCGACGCATCGCTGAGACCGACCGCCGCGCGACCCTTGGCAAAGCCAGCCACGCCGCCTTCGCCCTGTCCCGAAATCTTGTAACTGTTCGGCGGGTCCAGATCGGACAGCGTCACGGCGCCCTTGAACTTCGCGCTCACCGGACCGACCTTGATCTTGGCCGTGGCGGCGAAGCCGTTGTCGCCCGTGCGTTCAAGCGACTCACAGCCGGGAATGCAGGCTTTCAGCACTTCCGGGTCGTTGAGCTTAGCCCACACGGTCTCGCGGTCTGCCGCAAGCGTGACCTCGCCATTCATCTTCATCGCCATAACCAGTCTCCTAAATCTGCGCCTTTTCGGGCGGGACTCCTCAAGCATTCCAGTTTCAGCTTGCCATTAAAGAAAATAACCTATTTATCATTTGACAATCAACTACTTATTTATCATGTGATCACCCCGGTTCAACAACTGCGTTAAGGGACGGCGTTAGCCTTTATGGCACACACGTCTCGCGCGCGCGTGCGCGGGGGGCGCGGCGCTGGCGGCGCGAGCTAGGGGGTGGTGTGCGCGTTTGTCTTAATGGCGCGGATTTCCCGCGCGCGCGTTCGTTCAAGCGCCTGCGCCGACTGTAGGACCAGGACATCCACAACAAGCTGCACAACGAGTCGCTGTCACCGGCGCAGGAGCGCAAGTACAAGAAGCTCAAAGAAAGAGATCATCGTCGACGTGAAGTCGCTGCGGCTCAATCAGGCGCGCATCGACGCGCTGGTCGAGCAGCTCTACGACATGAACAAGCGGCTCGTTCGGCTACGAGGGCCGCTTGATGCGGCTCGCCGAGAGCCACGGCGTCGCGCGCGAGGATTTCCTCAGGAACTACCAGGGCTCCGAGCTCGATCCGCACTGGCTCAACCGCGTGTCGAATTTCTCGGCCCAGGGCTGGAAGAGCTTCGTGGCGCGGGACAAGGACCGCATCAAGGAGTTGCGCACGCAAATCCACGCGCTGGCGACCGAGACCGGGCTTGAGATCGGCGAGTTCCGCAAGATCGTGCACCTAGTGCAGAAGGGCGAGCGCGAGGCGCGACAGGCGAAGAAGGAGATGGTGGAGGCGAACCTGCGCCTCGTCATCTCTATCGCGAAGAAATATACCAACCGCGGCCTGCAGTTCCTCGATCTGATCCAAGAAGGCAATATCGGCCTGATGAAGGCGGTCGATAAATTCGAGTATCGGCGCGGCTATAAGTTCTGACCTACCCCACTTGGTGGATCCGGCAGGCGATCACCCGCTCGACCGCCGACCAGGCGCGCACCATCCGCATTCCGGTGCACATGATCGAAGCCACCAACAAGGTTGTGCGCGCGAGCCGGCGGATCCTGCACGAGAGACTTCTCGCATCCTTCGAGGAAGTATTTGTCGGATTTGCCCTCGCCGTCGATGTCGTCGAGCGCGCCCTCGCGGAATCCCGAAAAGCTGTTGAAGATAGCCAACGCCTTTGCGAGAATGTAACCACCGCGGCCACACGATGACGGATCGACAAGCATCGCTTGCATGTCCGCGGCGTCACTGCCCTGTTGCAGAAAGGAAGGCAATTCATGAATTGCCATGCTTGCCGCCGCGAGCGCGACCCGTTCACCTAACGTAAGTTCATCCACGTAGCCGAACGGGCCAAGCGGATTTCCTTTCTTCGCTGTTGAAGTTTTAGCCATATTGAGTCTCCTGTGCCGGGCGGGTTTGATTGCAGTCGGCGGCTTGCCCGGTAAGGGTCGCCCGCGACCGGAAAATGCGGGCCATCAGCAAAGGAGTCTCGGGGGAATAATTCGCGCAGTTTGAGGGAATTTCAGCGCCGCCCGACGCCGTTTCCGAACATATTGGGCGCAACTTTGTGCAGGCTCTCCCGGAACGCTTCACGCGTCGTCAGCATCATCACCCGCTAGAGGCATGGTGCGGCCTGGTAGCCGTCAGGGTTGAATCGAGCGGGCACCGATCCTAGCTCGACCCATCAGCGCGCCAGGGTCGCGGCCTGGCCGAACCGGGCGTCGGGTTCGAGCGCCTTTCACGAATAGCGATCGTCCATTCGTCAGACCACATGGCATGACTTTATCTTTGCCGGCGCTGCAACCCTTCAGTACGCTCAAAATTCGACATTTTGAACTTTGGCGCGCGAGAGCCGCGCGTGGTCTTGCGCGCTACCCATGAGGCTGCACTGACTTACTGCTTGCTCGCCGACCTCAAACGTTTCGCAGTAGATTTGGCGTGAGCGTGGCTGCCACGGTGCGACGCAGCGATATGTCCGGTGTTGGGGTGTAAACGGAAGTCCTCCTCACACGTTTGAAATGACGTGAATGACCCCAAGCAGTCATCGTCGGACGCGATTTGCTGCAATGCACGACGCGCATTTTCGCGGTGATCGGCTTGAGCGCAATGCCGAACAGGTGGCAAGACATTAAAACAGATAAGAGCCAGATCGTGGCGCACCAACGCTCGAAAAAACCGCTGATATGGAGCTGGTGCCGTTTAGGTTGCGTGAATCAGTGAGTCACCGCCGACGCTCATCATCCGGACTTCACCGCGCTGAGCACCGCGGCCCGGAAGGCGAACCTGACGCCTTCAGGCGTCCAGCGCGCACCGACGTCCATCGTGTCGCCCTCTACGGTGGCCTTCAATCATCGCGAGCAGCCCGGCGCGGTCGTCATTGACCGGAAACGAGCGGGCGATGAGGTCGGACGCGAGATAGGGAACGTCGAACCGCTGCACCTGGGGGTCGCCGAGACCGGCAGCCTCGAAGAGGCGGCGCAGATAGAGCAGCGTCCTGAACTCCACGGTGGACGGATCGCGGCGTCGCTGCATGGCGTTGAAAGCCTCGGCCTTGGCGGGCTCGTCGGAAGCGAGGCCGTCGCAGACGACGATGCGACCGCTGGGCGCAGCGAGACGGACCATCTCTGCGAACGCGAGGGCGGGATTCTCGAAGTGGTGGAAGGCGAAGCGGCAAGTAACAACGTCGAACGAACTGTCGGCGAACGGCGTCTGGTAGACGTCACCGGCGCGCCATTCGACGTTGTCGAGGCTTTGCCGGGACGCTAAGCCACGCGCCTGTTTGAGCATGGACGGTGTCGCATCGAGGCCGACGACATATCTGACGCGCTTTGCCAGCGCGCAGGCCACCGTTCCGGGGCCACAGGCGAGATCGATCGCTCTGTCGTCCGGCTGCGGCTTCGCTGCATCAACGACGAGCGCGACGATGTCGTCGTAACCGCTCGGTGACGGGCGCCTTGTGCGAGTGGTGCCGTGGGCGGATGTCGTCGGCGTGGAGTTCTGGAGCGGCGGCGAAGCCTACTGCCTGCCGGCTGAACTGGTCTTGGATCGCGCGTTCGTGCGCGTCTGCGTCTTCGGGGGTCATAGGTCGTCGCAATCTCCGCAACAAATCGGGCAACTTGCCTATATTAGACTGGCAATTCCACCGATTATCGTGACCGTGGATTGTGCGGCAGCGGCAGGATTTGCTTGGAGGCAAGTATGCCCAACCAATGGCGAAACATATCCTCAGTGTCGATGCAATCGGAGAAGCCGGCTTGGCGCAGCTTAATGGTGCTCACGATGACCGGAGGCGGATTACGGCCGGCTCCATAGGCGAAGCAAAAATCAGTATAATGATGCGACTCGCCGAGGATGTCAGACATAGCGAGGGGGCGCAGATTGTGCCTCGAGACCACTCGGTTCCAAACATCGGCCTTCTTTGGTAGGAATTCAGCAAGGGAAATCGGTTCGTCGGGGCCGGGTTCAACGCGAAGCGCGTCCGCGATTGCTGGCCAGACATTGCGCCAGACGAATACGTCTCCATTAGTGATGTTAAAGGTCTCATTACGAGCGCTTGACGTCACAGCCGCCCAGGCGAGGGCGCGCGCAAGCAGCCGCGCATCGACCGCCTCAAGAACGTAGGATGGACCGCCAGCGAAAGCGAACGGGCGTCCTTCCTCCCGACAAATCGCTGCATATACACCGATGATCGGGATCGGATTCATGGCCACCCCCGATTGCATCACCAAAAACCACTTGCGGACGAAAGATGGTGAATGCAAAACCGCATTCCACCGCCTTGCTTCGCAGATAATCCTCCTGAAGCCAGTAGAAGTTCTCATGCGGATCGCGCGGGGAACGTTCGCGGGCAGGGACGGTAATCGGATGAAGGTGAACGCCGTAGGCCTTAGTTCCTTGCAGCAGGCTGACGTGGCGCAATCGCGGAGCGCCCGAGGTGATGGGCTCCACCAGATTGCGGAGCATGGCCAAGTTGACGGTCATCTGGTCACTTTCGCGCCAACCGCGTACCAGCCCTGGCTTTTCGTGAAGGGCCGCATAGATCATGTGGGTTTGCGGCCAAAAATGGCTGGCGCGGCTTACTCCGTTCTTTACCGCCAAGGAACGGGAGGAAGCCGGCTGCCAGCATCGGCTGTTCTTCTCGCAGGTCGAGTTCTGCGACAACCTCATCTTCCAGCGCCGCGCGGCGCTGGACAAGCTCGGCGAGCGCCTGCTCGACGCCAATCGCACGATCGGACAACCCAACAAGATCACCGTGATCTTCGGCCGCAGGATCAGCAAGCATTATCGCGGCAAGCTGCAAACCGAGATCGAAGACATGGACCTGCCCAACCCGGTGATTCGCAGCCACTATGGCAACGGCTTCGTCAAACAGTACGTTCGCGATCACCTCATCCTGCGCACCGAGGCGGCGAGCAACAACGTCAACGATTACGGCGTGAACAAATCGGTGCAAAATCTCCCCGCTCTGCGCAGTGCCCTCTCGGCGATCAACGACAACTACTTGGACGTACAGCAAGACATTCTGGAGACCTTCATCGATCGCGGCCAACTACGAAAGCTCGCAGAACCGACGATCACGCCGACGGGCAAGCGCATCCCCGGCCTCAAGCTCGACCATCCCCGGCAACTCGCCCTGATGCACGCTCTGGTGCGCTTCGCCCACATTGCCGGCGGCAACACCTTCAGCACCGCGGACCTCCACCCGCGAGTCCTCACCGTGCTCGGCTGCGCCGCCGAAAGCTACACCCTTGCCTCGCTGCGCTACGACCTTGCAAAACTCCGGGCCAAAGGGCTCGTCACCAAGCTTCCCCACTCGCGCCGCTATCAACTCCTGCCGCACGGCTATTCGATCTGTCTGGTCTTCCTGAAACTCTTCGAACGCGTCTATCGCCGCTTACCGCCGGCCTGCTCAGCCCCGTCAGCGCGGATACTGGAATCCACCAGCAAAAGCGATCTCAGCTCGATCGCCTCTATCAACGCGTCGTTGATGACCTCGACGCCCTCGTCGGCGCCCTCGGCCTCAAAGCCGCGTGACACCCGCGCCAAACGAGAACAAAATCCCCGTCACGGCCACTATAACGGTCTAAAACGCGGGCTTAATCGCACCACGGGAATACCGACCTCGATGCCGACGGTGCGGCCACAGAATGGCAAAGTTTCATGCGCCGCAGGTCCGGCAAGGCCCGATGGAAAACTAAAACGAAGTTGCGACGTCGGCCAGCAGCCGCAGCGCCGCCCAGGCGGCCCGAGCGGGTCGCTCCGTTCACCGACATCGCTCATGTCGGCGCGGCCCTCGTGCGCGCCGCCCGGCGATGGCGGATTTCATGCGCCGTCACCTTGCGCCCTAAAGCCAGCGTCCATTTCGCGCGCGCCCGGAAGCTGGTCGTGCCGTTTTTCACAATAAACTTGCCAAACAAGCCTGATTGGCTGAAGTTTGCCAGCGGCAGGACGTAAACCAGGGGGGAGGATCCATGTCGGCGCCGGCCACTGACGATCGCGTTGGACGAACACTCGCGGAAGAACGGACAGCACGCGTCGGCGTTAGCATCCTCGATCTTCGCTATGCTCTCGAAGACAAGCCGGGACCGGTTTTCATGGTCCTATTCGGCCTGCAGCACGTGCTCGTGATGTTCACGGCCATGATCGCTGCGCCGCTGGTAATCGGCCAGCTTCTCAATCTGTCGCCTGAACTGCGCACCACCATGCTCACCGGTGTGATGCTGGGCTGCGGCATCGGCACGATCGTGTCCGCGATCGGCATCTTCTGGGTCGGGGCGCGATTGCCGCTCCTGCTCGGCGCCTATGCCGTCTATATCGGGCCGGTGGTAGCGATGGCCAAGACTTCGAGCCTTGCCGCCGCGACCACCGCTATGGTGACCGGCGGCCTGGTGCTGTTCGTCCTCAGCCCACTTCTGGGCAAGCTGCGCCCGCTTTTTCCGCCGCTCGTGGTCGGTACCCTGCTCGTCGTCACCAGCGAGAGCCTGATCCGCATCGCCGTCAACATCGCCGCAGGGATGAACACGCCTTATGCCGGCAAGCCGATCACGATCTTCCTCGTGCTCGGCAGCATCGTGCTGATACTCGCGATCAATCGGCTCACGCATGGCTTCATGCGGGCGCTCTCGGTGTTTCTGGCGCTGGTTTGCCTCTATCTGATCTCAATTCTGCTAGGCCTCGCGAATTTCAGTCTGGTGGAAAATGCGCCGTGGTTCCGCCTGCCAGCAATCGCGCCCTATGGCGGCTTCGCCTGGCCCAGCACGGCTGGGCTGATCACGGTGATCATTTATCATCTGATCGCGGCCGTCTACACGATGAGCATCACGCTGGCGCTGTGCAGCATGCTGCAGATCGAAGGCAGCGAGCGACGCGTTCGCGGAGCAGTGGCCGCTGACGGGATCGGGTCGGCTATTGCCGCGCTGTTTGGCGGCGTGCCGCTGATTTCCTATGACCAGAACGTCGGGGCCATTTCGCTAACCGGAGTCGGCAGCCGTTTCGTTGTCGCGACTGCGGGCGTAATTCTGGTGCTCATGGCATTGCTGCCGAAGGTCGGCGCAATCATCGCCATCATTCCACCGTTCGCGCTCGGGGGCATGCTCATCTTCATGTTCGGCATGATCGGCGCCGTGGGTATCGCCATTCTCGCCGACAATTTGCGGGGCCAGCGCGACCTCCTTCTATTCGCGGCCTCAGTCGGCCTGAGCACTGCGGTCAACTTCGCGCCTCCGGCGGTCTTCGATGTCGTCCCCGGGTCGCTGCGCATTCTCGCCGCCGATGGAATAGTGATCGGCACAGTCGTCGCGGTGCTTCTCAATCTCGTCCTGCCGAGAAAGGATTGAGCGGCGCAGCCGGCCGGAGCTAACACCGTGCTGCCGAACCGGCGGCCGCTAATCTGAACCGCTTCATCGGAGCCCACATGAGCTCACCGGAAACAGATTTCGATCTCGCCGCCCGCATCGCTCACGTGAAACCCCTGAATGGTCTCCGGGACAAGGTGCTGCCGAGACATGCCGCCCTCGTCGTGATCGACATGCAGAACGACTTCATCGCTCCGAATGGGCTGATCGGCCGCGAGGGGCGTGATCTGTCGCAGGCGCAGGCGATGGCAATCGAGCTGCCGAGGCTGCTCGACACCGCGAGAACCGCCGGCGTTTTCGTCGTCTTCGTCCGCAACGTCTATACGACGGATAACAATTTCTATCTCTCCGATGTCTGGCTTGAACATGCGGCACGCAAACGGGCCGGAGGTTATACGCGGATTCCAGTGTGCAGCGAGAATTCATGGGCGGGCGACTATTATGGCAACGTGCATCCGCTTCCCGGTGAGCCGATCGTCACCAAGCACCGCTACAGCGCTTTCTACAACACGGACCTTGACACGATTCTGCGCGCCAACGGCATCAGAACGGTCGTGCTGACGGGCGTGGCTACCAACGTCTGCGTGGAGACCACGGCGAGAGAGGCCTTTGTACGCGATTATTACGTTGTGCTGGTGAAAGACGGCACGGCCGCCTATTCGCAGGCCGACCACGAGATGACGCTTGCCAACATCGATCGCTTTTTTGGCGAGCTGACTAGCATTGCCGAGCTGCAGGCGCTGTGGCCGCCGCGCAACCGTCCGACGCCCCGAGGCTGGGGCGCCGATCAATGAGCGAAGCGCCGGCTGTCGTTCGCGACGGCATGCTGATCCAGTTCGACGTCGCGATCGCGGCCGACGATGGCGCGATTCTGCGGGCTGACGTTCCCGCGTTGACCTTATTGCTCGCATTTCCCGCGCGCGCGTGAGGCGGCGCCGACACGCCGAGCTCGGTCAGCAGACCGACCCGCAAGCAGAGCGACCCGCTCGGGCCGCCTGGGCGGCGCTGCGGCTGCTGGCCGACGTCGCAACTTCGTTTTAGTTTTCCATCGGGCCTTGCCGGACCTGCAGCGCATGAAACTTTGCCATTCTGTGGGCGTCGTCGGCATCGAGGTCGGTATTCCCGTGGTGCGATTAAGCCCG
>Ga0187876_1002881_pt1 | contig 12169 bp, 10 predicted proteins | sample June2016WEW_17_4_FD_133000 | JGI IMG/M metagenome (GOLD analysis project Ga0187876, IMG submission 133000) | Peatland microbial communities from SPRUCE experiment site at the Marcell Experimental Forest, Minnesota, USA - June2016WEW_17_40 | ecosystem: Environmental > Terrestrial > Soil >... | reverse complement strand
AATCGCCACCGGGAAGCGCGTAGGGGCGGAAGGTCTCGATATACCCTTCGCGGTCGTTGTAGTACAGCGCGCGATGCAGGCCGAGGGTGCTGGCGTCCGGCGCATCTATCAGGCTGGCCGAATCGCTCGCGCTCATCTGGAACAGCACGCGCATTTCAAACTCGGCCAGCGTCTTGCGGCCGATGAATCGGCTCACGTTATTGTACGTGTCGCACGCGGCAACGACGTGAAATCCGTGGCCGGGCCCTTCGGTAATCAGGTTGAGCAGCGCCGCCGCGGGATTGGGGCCCGACTCGCTGCTGGAAAAGCTGAATTCGTCCTCCTGCCGCAGCTTCTTGTAATTCTGCAGGCCGTGAACCAGCACGAACGTGTCCGGCACGCCGGATTTTTCACCACTCGCGCGCCGTTTCAAATCGCTGGTCAAACCGGTCATGATATCCGCTAGATTGCTGTTGTTGGACTGGATGATTTCATGCGGCACCGCGGCAATAACGCGCTCCAAAAACTCGCGTTGCGGAATTCCCGGCGGCGTGCTGTCCAGCAGCACGAACCGCAGGGCCTGGTTCGGATACTGTGCCGACAACGACACGAGCGCCACGGCCATCAACGTCATGGTCCGCTCCTCGCTTTGCCCCACGATCAACAGGTTGCTGCCGCTCTGTTTCTGGAACACGGCTTCGGTGGGTCCTTTGATGGAATTGGGCGCGCCCAGCCAGAGTCGCGCCCAGCCCGGCGGTTGCGCCGGTTTGGCCTGCAACGCCTCGCGCAAGACGAGGTTCTCCCGCACGTCCGCCGGCGCGTTGCCTTCAAACACGAAGGGACCGGGATAATTTCCGCCGTTGTGGTTGGCGTAGTCGCGCACTTTGGCCAGGTAACCGTCCCGCACGCTTTCCGGCAGCCACACGGTCTGGAACGGACTGTTGCCCTCGATGGAGCCCGCGGTATCGTTATAGATGCCCTCGCCGGGACGCGTCAGCAGCCGCGGCGCGGGGTTGTCCTGATCCATGATGAGGTAAGCGTCCGCCTCGTTGCACATGAGGGCGATGCGGATGACCATTTGCCCGATGGTGGCGCGGGCGAGGGTGTAAGCGCCGCCGAGCGTTTGCGAACCCAGCAGCACGTGAATGCCGAAGGCGCGGCCCTGGCGGACAATGCGGTCGAGCAATACCGCGGCGCCCTGCGACACCCGGTCTTCCTCGACGAAGAACTCCTGAAATTCGTCAATAATAAGCAGTGAGCGCGGCATCGGCTCCTTGCCGCCCGCGCGTTTGTAACCGGCGACGTCCTGCACGCCCAGTTCGCGGAAGAGATCGCCGCGCCGGCGCAATTCCTGGTCCACCCGCTGCAAGACGCTCAACCCGAATTCGCGGTCGCTCTCGATGGCCACCACCTTGGCGTGCGGCAGCCGGCGGCTGGCGTAGCACTTGAATTCGACGCCTTTCTTGAAGTCCACCAGGTAAAACTCCACCTGTTCAGGGCTGCACCACAGCGAAAGATTCGTGACGATGACGTGAAACAGGGTGGACTTGCCCGAACCGGTCTTGCCGGCAATCAACACGTGCTGGCGCGTGCCCTTGCCGATTTCCAGGCGCTGCAGTTTGGTGGCGCCGGAACGCCCGATGGGCACGGTGAGTTCCTCGGCGGTTTCCTCCGTCCAAAGATCGCTGTCTGCCGGCGCCACCTGCTCGAACGGCACCTCGACGCGGTTGGAATCGCGGCTGCGTTCGCCCACACGCTGGAGAAAATCGGTGACGAATTCCGAAGGCGGCGCGGGATCGAGCTTGAGCCGCGTTCCGCCGGGTTGCTGGTCCAGCCGGAAACCGCCGTCGGCGCGCGTAAGGCACAGACTGTTTTTGCGCAACTCGTCGGCCACGAAACCCTGCGGCAGGGCGTGCCGGCGGTCCCAATGAATCAACGTGTACACCCCGCAACGCGCGCCACTGGTGGCAATGTTAATCAGACGGCGTCCGGCCGTTTCACTGAAGTTCACCGGAAAGTCGGCGAGCACCAGCATATGATATTTTTCAGCGATGGTGCCGGCCTGCGCATTGTACTCGGCAATCGTTTCGTACTCGTTGCGAAGATACATCTGGATGACCTTCTCCATGTGTTCGTTCAGCTCGGCGAGCTTTTCCTCGAGCTGGTTGGTCTGGGTCCAGATGCGGCTGTTGATCTGCCCTTCCTCGTAGTCCGCCAGATGCATGAGGCCCGCGAAGTTCTGGCCCAGGCCGACCGGATCGAAAATCGTGAAGCTCAACTTGCCGGGCGGATGGGCGGACAACAGGCGGAAAATGATGTTGTTGATGGTGGCAACCGCCTCGTCGCCGCCCGACTTGGTGGTTTCCAAAAGGATGGAACCCTGGCTGGGATATTTGAGCAGCAGCGGGACGGAGAAATAATCACGGAACGGCAACGTCAGCCGCGAATCCTTTTGCGGCATTTCGGCCAACCGCCAGACGTCCACCTCCAGCCGCCCGAATTTGGCCGCGTTCTTGAATTCCTGCGGCGGCGTCCAGTCTTTCCACGATGGCTGCGCCCAATCGGGGAACAGATCTTTCGCCGCGGCATCGGCAGCGCGCAGGGCCTGGTGAATGGGCCGCATTTCGGTTTCCCATTCGGCATCGAGCGCCTGCCGCCGGGCCTGCTGATCCGCCTTTAATGCAGCCAACTTCGATTCGTGGACGGCGGCAAGCTGCGCTTCTTCCGCGGCGGCCACCTCGCGCAGGCGAGTGACCTGCGCGGTGTGGACCTGTTCCAGCACTTTCACGTGTGCGCGATAAAGTTGTTCGTTTTTTTGCAACGCGCGAAACGCCTTGTCGTCCACGGCCTGCGCCCGGGCGCCGCGGGTATCCAGCGCTTTCCGCTGCAGTTGCTTCCACTGTTCGTTCACCCGACCGTGGTTCTGCTCGAATTCGGTCAGAATCCGCTCCTGCTCTTGCTGGAACCAGGTATCAATTTGCACCCTGGAACGGTCATGCAAACGCCCGGCCCTGGCCAGCTTCGTGGCGATGGTTTTGGCATACGGCCCGACCCTGGCCCATCCCCAACGATGAACGCCCAGCAGCAGCAGCCAAAGGACACCCAGCACCAGCCCGAGCCGGTGACTAAAAGCAAGATTCAGTCCCAAACGCAGCGGTAGAAAAATCGCCGCCGCCGCCCCGCCCAACAGCACAGGAGTCAGCTGCCACAACGGAAGGAATTTAAAGAATTTTGGGAGTGCGATTTTCTCAAACCGGCCCAGCTCCTCGCCGGTTTCAAGTTGGAGTTGATGCAATTCGTTGAACAGGTGCTCATCATCGGGCGGCAGATTGCTTTCGGGCTGCCGCCGCCCCGCCGCCAGCAGCCGGCGAAACCGCCCGTAGCCACGAAAGTCACGCCGGGCCGATTTTTCGATCGGCGCAAAAGCCGCCTGGCTGTCTGCCAGCCGGGTTTCGAAATTCTCCAGGCGGTTCTTGGAATCAGCCAGTTCCGCGTCCCGGCGGATTTCCAACTCCCTGGACTGCTCCTGGATTTCGTGCTGTTGGCGGCCCAGCCGATCGGTCCCTTCCCGGACCTGCTCGCTCGCAATCGTGTGGGCGCGCGTGATGCGGTCCTTGCGCCGCTCGAACTTGCGCTCCTTCCGGTCCTTTTCCGCGCCGAACGCCGCGTCGGCGTCGGCCATCGCCACCGCCGCCCGGCTCTGTCGTTCTTCCGAGGCCTTCTCGAACGCCTTTTGCTCCAACGCGAAACGGGAGTGAAATTCGGTGTCGAACTTGTTCCGCCGCTCGGCAAAATCCTGGATGACGCTTTTCAATCGATCCAAAAGCGTCAGCATTTCATTGGCTCCCAAGTGCCCGTTCATAATGCTTCTGCCCAAAACCTAAACGAAAACTATCCGCGGCGCGAGTGCGTTTGCGGGCCGAAGCTGCGGGAATTGGCTGTCCGATTTGCGTTCGTGGCACACACTGGGCATTTTCTCCGAAGCAATTCGCGCATTGAACTCCTGAACCGGCCGATGCCCGGCGAGACTCCGAATATGAATGCTGCCCGCTTGCTGTTCCCTCTCCGCTCCCATTCTGATGGGAGGGGAGAGGGTCAGGGTGAGGTGAGGGCTCTTTGCTTTCATTGGATGTTCGATGTTCGATGTTCCCCGGTTCCTGGAGAGTGTCCTGTCGTGACTTTTAGCGCCCTTGATTGCCCTGATTTCGGTAGGGCGCGTCACTCCTCCCGACATCGGATGTTGGGGTTCATGCTTCCGGGTTCAGCGCAGGAAGGTGTAATAGTGTTGCGGAGTGGTGTTACGACATTGGATGTCGGGGTTCATGTTCCCCGATTCATGGAGAGCCTCCTTTCGACCCTTCGCATGCATTGGGACCATGAGCCCCAATCTGCGCAAGTCCTTGATAATCAAGGGAACGGTTTGGAGGTTCATGGAGAGGGGAGAAGGCAAGCCAGAACATCCATCGGGTTCAAGGGTTCAATGCGCGATTTTATCCGGGAAATCTCTCCTCTCGGCACTTTATCGGTCCCGCTTCAGAAGAAATTCCGCCAGTGCTTCCAGCGCAACCGCCTGGCCCTTGAAGATTTTCAGTGCGGCGAAGGCCTGGTCGGTCAGTTGGGTCGCGATTTTTCGCGATTTTTCCAATCCCACAATCGCCGGATACGTCGCCTTTTGCACCGCGGCATCCTTGCCGGCCGTTTTTCCCAGTTGCTCGCTCGTTTGCGTCACGTCAAGGATGTCGTCTATCACCTGAAACGCGAGGCCGACGTGATAGCCGAAATCGGTAAGCGCGGCCAGGCGCGCGGACGTGCAATTAGCGCTCATGCCGCCCAGCCGCACCGAACAGCATAGCAGGGCCGACGTCTTGCGCTCGTGGATGAATTCAGTTCCGGCTCGGAGATTTTTTTGCCCTCGGCCTCCAAATCAGCCACCTGTCCGGCGATCAATTGCAGCGAGCCGGACGCGCGGGCCAGTTCCAAAATTATTTGGTCATGCGGATAGCGCGGGAACTTTTTGCATTGGGCGGCGATTTCGAACGCCTGCGTCAAAAGCGCGTCGCCGGCCAGCACCGCCACGCCTTCGCCGAAAACCTTATGGTTGGTGGGCTTGCCCCGGCGAAAATCGTCGTCGTCCATCGCCGGCAAATCGTCGTGGATGAGCGAATAGGTATGGATGCATTCGACGGCGCAGGCCAGCGGGAGGGCGTCGGCTTCGCGCCCACCGCACGCCTGCGCGGCGGCGAGCAACAGGGCTGGGCGGATCCGTTTGCCGCCGGCAAACAGCGAATAGCGCATCGCCCGGTGGATGGTGGCCGGCCGGGCTTTCTCCGGCGGCAGGAAGTAGTCCAGCGCGCGATTCACCGATTCCGTGCGCGTGGCGAGGAATTGCGACAAAGCGAATTGAGTTTTGGCCGACATGCGCCGCTGTTTTAAGGAAAAAGCTCGTCCAGCGCAAGCAAGCGGTTGCCACCCTCTTGAAGCACAACGCTGTCGTTCTCGACTCGCCGGGAATTGCCTTCAGGTGACAGAGCCGCGTAAACGCGGAACTCCAAACTCAGCGCCCCAGCATGGGCATCACTTTTTCCGGGTATCGCGTGCCGACGGCCACACCGGGGGGCGCGGCGGCATTGATTTGTGCCAAATCTTCGCGGCTAAGTTCGATTTTCATCGCGTCAATGTTTTCCTGGAGGCATACGCGGCGTTTGGTGCCGGGAATGGGCACAATATCGTCGCCTTGCGCCAGCACCCAAGCCAGCGCCAGTTGCGGAGCCGAGCATTGGTTTTTGGCGGCCAAGGCTTCCACGCGTTTCAGGAGCGCGAGATTGCGCTGGAGGTTTTCGCCCTGAAATCGCGGGGCGTTGCGGCGCCAATCGCCCTCGGGCAAATCCTCCATACGCCGGAACTTGCCGGTGAGGAATCCGCGGCCCAAAGGGCTGTAAGCCACGAAGCCAATGCCCAGTTCACGGCAAAGCGGCAGCATGGTGTCCTCGGGATCGCGCGTCCACAGCGAGTACTCGTTTTGCAGCGCCGTGATGGAATGAACGGCATGGCGCGGCGCAGAGTTTTCGGCCCGGCTTCGGAAAGGCCCAAGTAACGCACTTTGCCCTCTTTTACCAGTTGGGCCATGGCGCCGATGGTTTCCTCGATAGGCGTGTCCGGGTCCACGCGATGCTGATAATACAAATCAATCACGTCCACCTTCAACCGGCGCAGGCTCGCCTCACAAGCCGAGCGGACGTAAGCGGGCTTGCCGCTGACCCCGCGCACCGCCGGACTCCCACCCACGCCGGGCGTGGGTGGATCGCGCACGATGCCGAACTTGGTGGCCAGCACCACCTGGCTGCGGCGGCCCTGAATGGCGCGGCCCACGAGTTCCTCATTCAGGTGCGGGCCGTAAATATCCGCCGTATCGAGCAGCGTTACTCCCAGGTCCAGCGCGCGATGAATCGTGGCAATGGATTCGCTGTCGTCGCGCGGTCCGTAGAATTCCGACATGCCCATGCATCCCAATCCAACTGCTGAAACCTTCAAATTCCGGCCCAAGGTTCGTGTATTCATCGTCATTTGCTTTCTTAATTTAACCGCCCCAAACAGACAAAATTGCAGCGGCCAAAATATTATCATTTGCTTATTGCATTTATCGGCGGCGCGAATATAATTACCGGCTATCGTTGACCTGAACTCGTGAACGCCGAACTTTGCAAAAAAGCCGCCGAAAAGGTGGGCAACCCAAACGTGCTTGTCAATCTCGTGTCGCGCCGCGTGCGCCAGTTGAATTCTGGCGGCGGCGGCCTGGCGCGCCCGCTGATTTCCGACCCGGGGAACCTGGGCGCGGCGGACATCGCCTTGCGCGAGATGCTGGAGGGAAAAATCGGTTGGGAAATGCCCGAACCGGTCGAACTGGTCCGTCCCCAGCCCAAAAAGCGCCGCAAGCGCTGAGACGTTTACCCTTGGCGGTTTACCATCTGCGTTGCGCGCCGAGTTCGCGCCTCCGCCGGACAAGTGGTGTATTGTAAACCGGAACTATGGACATCGTGACCAACCACAAGGCGCGGCGCGATTATCACGTGCTCGAAACGTTTGAGGCGGGCATCGTGCTGCACGGCACGGAGGTCAAGTCGCTACGCGCGGGCAAGGGCCAGATCAATGACGCGTTCGCGCGGGTGGAGAAGGACGAAGTCTGGCTCTACAACGCGCATATTGACGAATATTCGCACGGGAACATTCAGAACCACCAGCCCAAGGCCCCGCGCAAACTGCTGTTGCACAAATCGGAAATCCGCAAACTCTTCGGTCTGGCCTCCGTGAAAGGCCACGCACTCGTGCCACTGGCCTTTTATTGGAAGAACGGGCGGGTGAAAGTGGCGCTCGCCGTCGGCCAAGGCAAACAGCAATTCGACAAGCGCCAGGAATTGAAGCAGCGCGAATCGGAGCGCGAGCTCCAGCGCGCCCGTATGCGACGGCACTGACAAAAACACGAGCGGTGGCAGCCCTTGGCAGATTGCCGCAATTTGTCCGGCATTGCACTCACCCCGGCAAATTCACTTCATTCGGCTTCGTCCCCAGGGAGCGGTGGATTGGCTGGCACGCGATCAAGGATGTCGTCCACCTTCCGCCAGTCAACTCGCTTGGCCCTGGATGAAATGCTCTCGCGCGCTTGAGATGCGGAAACCTGTGCGGCCAGGGCGATGGACACAATCTGGTCCACGCTCACCTTTTCTTTGGCGGCGAATTCATTGACCTGCTTGAATAGCAGGTCCGGGATTTTGACTTCCAGCGTGCTCATTTCGACTGTCGCAATCTAGCCAAGAATTGCCTTGGTTTCAAGACTTGAATTCCCAGCTTCGCCGCAGGATGCAAATGGCCCGTATTGTGCGTAACGATTACAAGCGCAGCCGATTCCTGCGCCAACTGCACCAACGGCTCATCATCCGGGTCGGGCAGCACTGGCTCCCAATTGTGCGTCAGCGGCCATTCCTCGCCACGAGCGCACAGTGCGTTTAAGATTTGGTCAACATCATCCAGAGCCAGCGACAACGTGGCGGCGTCTCTTTTCAATACCTCCTCGTATTCGTAAATTAGATGATTGCTCAGCACCGCCGTCCATTCATCGCGGCGCAATCGCTGCAAGATTTCAAAGGACGCGCCGGTACGCGAGCGAAATGCCGCGACCAGCACGTTTGTGTCCATCACTGCGCGTGGCTTGCTCACCGTCTCTCCCGGTTCTGAATTCGCTTTGCAGCCGTCATTTGCCCGACAGTAACCAACTTGCGCCCACACAACAAGGCGAGACAGCAGCGCGCCCGTATGCGACGGCACTGATCAGAAACGTTTTGGACTGCGCCGGCAAAGCGCAGCGGCGACGGCGCTTTCGGAGAGCATGGCCCCAGCCGTGCGTTTATTCCGCCGGGCTGGGAAGCCCGGCTCTACGGCAGGCAAGGATGCCTGCCGCTACATTGCTTCCGCTTCGAATTGTGTCATTTCGGTACCGGCTCTTTCCCATTCTGAGTTTGCTTCAGCCAGCCGGTCATGTACTTCCAGCAACTCACGATTGACCTGCACGGCGCGCCCGCCTGCCGCGTAGGTTTCCGGTTTTTCCAACTCCGCAGTCAGTTCCTTCTCGCGGGTTTCCAGTTCGCCGATCATCTGCTCGAGCATTGCCAGGTGTTCCTGGATGGCGCGCCGCTTCCGCGAACGTGCCTGCCTCTGCCCGGCTTCGCGGCGACGCTGCTCCTTGCGGTCAATTTGCGGCGCCGCTCCGGAGGGAATCATTCCACGAATCCTCGAATCATTGGATTTCACCCCGCCGAAACCCGAAGTCAATGCGACGCGAGCTGACTGCGCCGTTTTGTCGAGATAATATTGGTAGCCGCCGGTGAAATGCCGGAGTCGTCCATTTTCGACGCGTACGACGTGATTGGCCAGGGCACGGATGAAATGCACGTCGTGACTGATGAAAATCAGCGTGCCTTCGTAGGGCTGCAGCGCCTCAATGAGGGCGTCTACGCTCGCCAGGTCGAGATGTGTCGTTGGCTCGTCCATCAGCAGCAGGTTTGGCGGATCGAGCAAAAGCTTGACGAGCGCGAGCCGGCTTTTCTCGCCACCGCTTAAGACCCGCACCGGTTTGAACACGTCGTCACCGCGGAACAGGAAGCTGCCCAGCACAGTGCGGACGAACTGCTCGGTAATGCGTTGCGGTGTTTCGAGCGCCTCCTGCAATACCGTGTGCGCGGGATTAAGCATGGCGGCCCGATGCTGGGCAAAGTAGCCGGATTTCGTATTGTGACCGAGCTGGTGTTCCCCAGCTAGTGGTCGCAACACGCCCGCCAGCAATTTCAACAGCGTGGATTTGCCCGCGCCATTTGGACCCACCAGCACGATGCGTTGGCCGCGTTCCGCCTCGAAGTGCAGGTTTTCGTATATCAATCTGGCAGGACCGGGCGGTTGCTCATCCGGGGAGCGCTGACGTCCCGCCGGCGAGACGCTGGCGCTCTCCCGCGCGGTAAGATCGTATCCAAACTTTACGTGCTTCAATGTGACGACGCGCTGGCCGCTGCGTTGCGGTTGCGGAAAGCGGAAACCCACTGTCGCGTCCGGGCCTGCTGGGGCTGGCACCATGTCTTCCTTGAGCCGCTCGATTTGCTTGAGCTTGCTCTGGGCCTGCGCCGCCTTGGTATTCTTGGCCCGGAACCGGTCCACGAACAGTTGCAGCCGCTCGATTTCCCGTTGCTGCGCCTTGGCGGTGGCCACGAGCGTGGCTTCGGTGGCCGCTCGCTGTTTGAGATATTCGTCGTAGTTGCCGGTGTAGCGGAACAAGCGGGCCTGGCGCAGTTCGGCAATGTGTGTGCAGAGTTGGTTTAAAAATTCACGGTCGTGCGAGATGAGCAAAATCGCGCCCGGATAATGGCGCAGATATTCCTGGAACCACAGGAGCGTTTCGAGGTCCAGATGGTTCGTCGGCTCGTCGAGCATCAATAAATCCGGTTCTTGTGCCAGCAGCCGCGCGAGATGGGCGCGCATCACCCATCCGCCGCTTAACTCGCCCGCCGGCCGATCGTGGTCCGTCTGCTTGAAGCCAAGGTTGGCGAGAATCTGTTTCGCCCTGGCGACGAACTGGCCATCGTGTTCCTGGTCGTGCGGCATGGCGATGTCGAGGACACTTTCATTGCCGGCAGGCTCGCTCTCTTGCGGGAGGTAGCCAAACCGTGTGCCGCGAAAGAAGGTCACCTCGCCCGCGTCCGGTGTTTCCCGACCGAGGATAATTTTGAGCAACGTGGATTTGCCCGCGCCATTCGGACCGACCAACCCGACGCGTTCGCCGGATTGGAGCGTGAGCGAAACGTCATCAAACAATTCGCGTCCGCCAAAAGATTTCGAGAGGCCGGCAATAGTGAGCATGGAATGAAACCTGGTTCCTTTGTGTTTTTGTGGGTAAGCCTTGGGGCAAATGACGAATGGCGAAGCCCTAAGGTCTAATGAATGACGAATGCCCAATGACGAATGGCCGCTCGGCGAATCCACTGCAGCCGACCCCTGGGTGGATGAAAGAATTCCTCAGCGCATGCCATGCGGGTGATATACACCAAGGGACCGAAGGAAGCGAAGAATTTTGTCCGGTGCCGCCGGCCGCTCCTCCGAATCAACGCTTTACTTCCCGCCAATTTGGGCAAAGCTTTCAAACGAAAAATGTGAACTGACAAGCCAGCCGGTATCATGAATGATGTCCACGATGAACATCCAGCAGGCGACCCGGCAGTACGAAACGTGGCTGGCCGGTCATATCCGCGTGGTCAAGGACGACCTTGCCGCCAAGCATGAGTTGATGGCACAGGATGCGTTTTCGTTCCTGCGCGCCACGTTCTATCGCTGGATGCAGCTTTTCCCGGCGCTTTGTCCCAAGACGGCCGGCGCACCCGCAGTGCTGGCCGTTGGCGATTTGCATGTGGAAAATTACGGCACCTGGCGCGATGCCGAGGGACGGCTGGTGTGGGGCATCAATGATTTTGACGAGGTGTTTCTGCTGCCTTACACGATTGATCTGGTGCGACTGGCCACCAGCGCCTGGATGGCGATTGAGACTCGTCATTTATCGTTCGCCCCGGCCAATGCCTGCGCGGCGATTCTTGAGGGTTACACCACGGGTTTGGAGAATGGCGGTGAACCATTTGTGCTGGCCGAGAAGCATCCCTTGCTGCGCGAGATTGCCACCAGCCGGCTGCGCGATCCGACGCTCTTCTGGGAAAAATTCGCGGCACTGCCAACGATCCGACCAGTGCCGGCGAAGGTGATGTTGATGCTGAAACAGGCCATGCCGGAGCGCGGCCTGGCTTTCCGTGCGGCGCACCGTCGGACGGGGTTTGGGAGCCTAGGCCGGGAACGGTTCACCGCCATTGCCGATTGGCGCGGCGGCAAAATCGCGCGTGAGGCGAAGGCGTTGCTGCCGTCGGCCTGTGCTTGGGCGGAGGGATTGTTGAACAACAAGATTTATTATTCGCGAATCCTGTCCACTGCCGTCCGCACGCCTGATCCGTTCCTCTTGGTCAAAAATGGATGGGTGTTGCGGCGGTTGTCGCCCTATTGCAGCCGGATTGAGTTGTCGCAGTTGCCGCGTGGTCATGATGAGGAAAAGCTGTTACGGGCCATGGGGCTGGAACTGGCCAATGTCCATTTAGGCACGCGCCGGGCCGTGGCAGCGGTGCGACGGGATTTGACGCGGCGGAAATCGAAATGGCTGCGTCAAGCCGCTGAGGTCATGGCAGAGGCCACGCTCAAAGATTGGAAGAATTGGCAAAAATGGATGCGCTGAAGCGCTTGCAATTCGACCAAGTCCTCCGCCAAAATCGACGCTTTACTTCCCGCCATTTTGGACAAATCTTTCAAAGAAGGATTTTGAATAAAACTGAAGAACCAAAGGGAAAGGACCAAAAATGAGCAAACGCATTATTTTCTGTGCCGACGGCACTTGGGACAGCGCCCCAGACGACACCAATGTCTATGCCTTATTCAAAGCAATCCCCATCACAGCCGGCCAAATTGCGTTTTACGACGACGGGGTTGGTTCTGATGGAACGCCCCTCGAAAAACTGGCGGGCGGCGCATTCGGCGACGGACTCTTTCAGAAAATCAAGGACGGCTATACCAAAATCGCCCACGTTTATGAGCAGGACGATGAACTTTTCATTTTCGGGTT
>Ga0187876_1002877_pt1 | contig 12175 bp, 7 predicted proteins | sample June2016WEW_17_4_FD_133000 | JGI IMG/M metagenome (GOLD analysis project Ga0187876, IMG submission 133000) | Peatland microbial communities from SPRUCE experiment site at the Marcell Experimental Forest, Minnesota, USA - June2016WEW_17_40 | ecosystem: Environmental > Terrestrial > Soil > Wetlands... | reverse complement strand
GAGTTCATGCTGGTTTATGAAAACATAAAACACCTTCCCCCCAAGGAACAGCAAGACTTTATCTGGGACAAAATCATTTTCGCCAATCCGACTAAACCCAAGGAGACACTCCAGGCACTTGACCGCTACAAGCCCCTCGTGACCTATGACAACCGCAACGAGCTGCAGAAAATCAAACAGTACGCCCCACATGCGGGCGTGGTCCTTCGCTTGCGAGTTCCCAACACCGGGTCAATGGTGGAGTTGTCGTCCAAATTCGGCTGTGACGCCGGAGAAGCAGTGGACCTGATCTGCGCTGCATTCGAAATGGGTTTGGAGGTCGAGGGATTGAGCTTTCACGTGGGCAGCCAATGCACCAACTTCGAGAACTTCGTTCAGGCTCTTAATATTGCCGCCGCGGTATTGCGAGAGGCGAACACGCGTGGCCATGCCATCAAGATCCTCGACATCGGCGGCGGCTTTCCCGTCGCCTACGATCGGCACGTGAAGCCCTTCAGCCTGCTCGCCCGAATGATCAACGCTGAGATCGACCGACTGTTCCCGCAAGACATGCAGATCCTGGCGGAGCCGGGCAGATTTTTCGTGGCCACGGCCGCGACCCTCGTCGCCCGGATCCTGGGCAAAGCGGTGCGCGATGGAAAGCTCTGCTACTTCATTGACGACAGCGTCTATCACACGTTTTCCGGCATCATTTTTGACCATTGCCAATATCATCTCAAGGCGTTCAAAAAAGGCCCGACCGAAGTCTGCGCGGTCTACGGGCAGACCTGTGATGGTATGGACGTCATCTCGCAATCCGAGCAACTGCCTGACCTCCAAATCGATGATCTGGTCTATTCGGAAAACATCGGCGCCTACAGCAATGCTTCTTCGACCTGGTTCAACGGATTTCCGCCTGCCACCGTCGTTCACGTCAACCAATAGAGGACCCTATCGTCTCTCCATCGCGAATTTTCTGTTCGGTGTAGGCGGCTGGGGCGCCCTTTTGCGGTGGGTTTGGAGAGTTGGCACGGCTATCTTTCGGAAGTTAGGGGAAGTTTAGCGGCTTCCCAGGCGGCGAGGCCGCCTGCCATCTCAATCAGACTCGTGATCCCGTACTGGTGCAGGATACTGGCCGCAATCGAGGAGCGATAACCTCCCGCGCAATGCACGGCGATGCGGCGGTCGCTGGGGATTTCGGCGATGCGCTCCTGCAGGTGGTTCAGCGGGATGTTCACGCTGCCGGCAATGTGCTTGGCTGACCACTCGCGGGGAGTTCTGATATCCAGCACCAGGGGAGCATCGGCACTTGCCAGTTCCTCTGCCGCCACGAGCGGGCTCACTTGCTCGGTTTGCCACACCAGGTCCGGCCGGCCGGCCAGCGCTTCCATCCCTCCCTTGAGGTAGCCTCTGACGTGATCGAAACCGATGCGGCCCAAGCGCAGCGCGGCCTCATGCTCGCGTCCGGGCTCGGCGATGATAACGATGAGCCTGGATCGGTCGAGGACCGTGCCTGCCCACGTGGCGTACTGGCCGCCGAGTCCGATATTGATACTGCCGGCAAGATGATTTTTGGCGTACTCGAGGGGATCGCGGACGTCGAGAATCTGAGCCCCGGCAGCGCCCAGCCGCAGGACATCGTCCAGCTCAATGGGGCGGAGGACTTGCTCGAGATTCTTATCGAGCTGAGCGCGCTCGCGAGTGTTGAGAATAGCGTCGAAGCTGAAATACGCGGGAGCGTCCGGCTGATCCGCCGTGACCAGGCGAATGAACTCCTCTTTCGTCATCGGCTGCAGCGCATAGTTCATTCGCCTCTGGACTCCCAGCGTGGAGACGGTGTCCGAGGAAAGGTTCTTTCCGCACAGCGAGCCCGAACCGTGAGCGGGGTAGACGAGCGTCTCATCGGGAAGCGCCAGGAGTTTGTCGTGCAGCGAGTCGTAAAGGTGAGCGCCGAGTTCGTTGGCGCTCCACCCGAGCGACGCCCGGAGATCAGGGCGGCCGACGTCCCCGATAAACAGCGTATCACCCGTGAGGACGGCGAACGGCTTGGTCCCATCCTTCTCAAGATCGAACACCAGGATTGAGATTGACTCGATGGTGTGGCCGGGAGTCGACACCACTTGCAGGCGCAGCCCGGGAAACTCCAGGGTGTCGCCGTCGTTCATGCGCGTAAAGGCGTATTCCGCCTCGGCGCGGGAGCCAAGATGGATGGTTGCGCCGCAACGATCGCGCAACTCCAAGTGGCCCGCGACAAAGTCGGCGTGGAAGTGGCTGAGGAAGACGTGGCGGATCTGAAGATGAAATCTCTCGGCTTCGTCGAGGTACCGCTGGACGTCGCGCTGAGGATCCACAATGATCGCCGTCGAGCTAGCTTCGTCTCCCAGCAGATAGGAAGCATGGGCGAGGCAGCCAAGGTAGTACTGCTTCAGAATCATAGTCAGCATTCCCCGTTTGTCCGGAGCTACAAAGACAAAGACGCACTCGATCGTAGCGGCGTCTCCAGACGCTCCACCCCGCTCGAAGACCGGCTACCCCTTCAGCGTTTCCGACATCTCGCCCCGGCAAAGCCCCGGTTTTGATCCTAGTTCGGCTGGGGGACGATTCGCAGATAAGGCCTGGGCGCCTTCCATCCCTCGGGGTAGATCCGCTTGGCTTCTTCGTTCGAGACCGCGCCCGAGATGATGACCTCTTCGCCTTGTTTCCAGTTCACGGGGGTAGAGACTTTGTGCTTGGACGTGAGCTGAATGGAATCGAGGACGCGCAGGACTTCGTCGAAGTTGCGGCCGGTGCTCATCGGATAAGCGAGCATCAACTTGATTTTCTTGTCCGGACCGATCACGAATACGGTACGCACGGTGGCGTTGTCCGCCGGCGTGCGTCCCTCGCAGGTTTCGCCTGCCTCCGCCGGCAGCATGTCATAAAGCCTGGCAATTTTGAGCTGCGGGTCGCCGATCAACGGATAATTCACCTTGTGACCCTGAGTCTCTTCGATGTCCGCGGCCCACTTGCCGTGGCTGGCGACCGGGTCAACGCTGAGCCCGATGATCTTGCAGTGGCGCTTCTGGAATTCCGGCTCTAAGCCCGCCATGTAGCCTAATTCGGTGGTGCAAACGGGAGTGAAGTCCTTGGGATGGGAGAACAGGATGGCCCAGCCGTCGCCAATCCATTCGTGGAACCGTATGGGGCCCTGAGTGGTGTCAGCCACAAAATCCGGGGCCGTGTCATTGATGCGCAGTGACATAGTAATCTCCTCGCCGGGAACTGAATTTTCAGGATTAACCCTTCAGGCGATTTTAGACACGGACATTTCGTCCTGTCAACCGCTATTCCCGCCTGGCAGTGCTCCGGGAGAGCACGCATGCCTCCGCTCTTGGCAGCTTGTGTTGAACGGATCCCGATTCTCGCGGATAATGGTAGCTATATCGACGTACAGAGAGGACCAGCGGGTTCCGGGGAAGCGCGCAGACCAATGCCCAGACGCAGTATCGATTTCGAAACCGTACGTCAAATAGGGCTGGAGTTGCCCGGCGTAGAAGCGAGCACCGCCTACGGCTTTCCGGCGCTCAAGGTCCGTGGAAAACTCCTGGCTTGCCTGCCGGCAAACCGCTCGGCAGAGCCTGATTCGATTGTCGTTCGCGTGAGTTTCGATGACCGCGCCGGGTTGCTTGCTGAGGCACCCGATGTTTACTACCTGACGGACCATTACGTTGGCTACAACGCGGTTCTGGTTCGCCTCTCGCGCCTGAACCGGGAGCTGCTGCGGGACTTACTCGGAATGGCCTACAAATTTGTGACGGCCAACTCGCCGAGCCGTCCACCCTCGCGGAAGCGCCGAAAGACGGGGCCAGGGGGTCCTGGTTTGGAACCCAGACGATAAGGGAGTCAGGCGAGGCGTGGTTGTCAACCGCGGAGCGGAAAGGCTCGCCACCCCCGTCAGCCACTCATGCTGAACCCGTGCCAAAGGAAAAAGCGCAGGCTAACTGTTCCATCTCGCGGGCCGTGGATGCCTGCTCCGGATAGTTAACCATCCCCATGTCAAACCTGAAGCGGTGGCCCGAGCCGGAAGCGTCGATCAACCCTTCTGTAACCCGTTCGGCAACTCGGTTCATACCTGGTCGAGGGGTATTGGGCAAGAAGATGCCGAACACGCCGGAGGACAGAAGGAAAAGGGAGTCCCCCGTGCGAAGCTTGCGAACGAGCGATCGAGCGGCTTCTCCCATGGCTAAGGAGGCCTCTTGTGGGCTCCGAAGCTTGGGCGAGGGTTGCACACGCACCAGGACAAGGGAAAGCGGCTCCCGGATCTGAACCGCGCGGCGAAAAACCATCGCCAACTGATCTTGAAAATTACTGTACCCTGCCAAGGTCCCCAGCAAATCGGCGCTCGCCCGCCGCCGGAGCACCTCGATTTGGGCGGACTGCCGGGCGAGACGCCCGCGAAGTGCGTGAAGAACATATTCACGCTCTAAGAGATAAGCGACCATGAGGACATGCAGCACGCAGAAGCTGACGAAAAGGGTCCGCGTCGTCTGACCCGTTGCGCCTCCCCTGCTGCCGATTACGGAAGGGTACATCAGGAAGGCCGCGCCCGCGCCCAGGACAAAGATCACCCCCACTGCGAGGAGCCATAACTCCCTGTCACGACGGTCCAGAGTGGTAGAGTCTATTTGGTCAAAGAGCTTCACCGCGCCAACCCCCAATCCCTGAGGCCAGAAGCTCCCCGATAGGCTCTCTATACCACTTCTTTCCCCAGTGTCAATTCAGCGGTTCACAGGGTGTCAAGCCCCGATAGAAACGCCTGCTGAGATACGCTTGCATCTGCTGAAGTGTTTGCAGCCTGACGCGGTTGTGCCAGCCCGCGAGGTGGCGGCGGGCAGTCAGGCTCTCAGCACAGCTTCGGCGCAAGTATCGAACGGGGCTGCGTGCAGGCCGCTTCGACGGAGGAAGCTTCCTCCTCGATGCAACCGATGCTCTCCAATATCAAGCAGAACGCCGATGACGCCCAGCGGACTGATAAGATCGCGAACACTTCGGCGCGCTTCGGAGCCTTTCACGCGGGGTGCCTTCGGCAGCGGCGGCAAGCAACGCTCACGCAATCAGCCGCAGGAACTTGAGGTGGCTGAAGTGTGCGCATCTCGACAACTCCTCGAGCAACCGCCCCTACACCCACCCCGTCTCCGTCGCGGTGGCGGTGAGCAGACTCGCTGCTTCCTCCAGCTTGGACAGCAGAGCTGAGGCGCGGTTGAAGTTTCCCGCTTCCGCTGCGTCCTCCAGTTGGCAGCAGACGGCCCGCAGGGATTCCGCCGCCACCGTCGCCGCCGCCCCTTTCAAGGTGTGCGCCTGCAGGCTCGTGCCTTGCGCGTCCCCCTTCTCAACGCTCTGCCGCAGGGACGCGACCTGCTGTGGAAGCCTGCTCAAAAAGCCCGCCACCACCTTTCTTACCAGCTCTCTGTCTCCGGAGAGTCGGGCCATCAGAGTATCCGACCGGAAGACGTTTTGCATTCTTGGTACCTCTTTTCCCCCTGCTGGCGCGGCGGGCGCTGCCAGCCACTTCCCCAAGATCTCTGCCAAGTGGCGAGGCTCAACCGGCTTGGCGAGGTAGTCGTTCATGCCTGCCTGAAAACACTTCTCAGCATCTCCGGATATCGCGTCCGCCGTCAGCGCTACAATCGGGATCAGGGGATTTCGCGCGCCGGTGCGCGGATCACGGATGCGCCGGGCCGTCTCGTATCCGTCCATCTCGGGCATCTCACAGTCCAACAGCAGCAAGTCGTACGCGCGCTGCTGGAGCGCCTCGAGCGCTTCCAGTCCGTTGGCGACGAGATCGGCACTGAACCCCAGTTTCTTCAAAATTATCCCGGCTACTTCCTGGTTGGTCGGATTATCCTCGGCCACCAGAATCCGAAACTTTGGTTCCGCTCCCCCGCCCCGTGAGCCAGTCTGTGAAATAACGCTTCGGTGGGCCTCTGATGCCCGCCCTTGACTGCTGGTCGCGAGCAAAGTTTCAAGCAGCTTGCGCTCCCAAATCGGCTTGGCAATCTGGCCTGCGAACCCCATCGCTTGCAGCCGAGCCGCGTCCAGAAACCGGCCGAAACCGGTCATCAAGTAGAGCGCTGCAGGTTCGATCTCCGGGTCAGTTGCAATCCGGCGCCCCAGGCCTACCCCGTCCATGTCTGGCAAATCCATATCCAGGACGGCTATCTGGAAAGGTTCAGAAGTCCGCGCAGCCTGCTTCAGAACCGACAAGGCGTTACCGGCATCCGCACTCTCTTCGGGCCGGCAGCCCCAGGAACGCAGCAGCGCGCAGAGCAGATGGCGGTTCGTGGCGTTGTCGTCTACCACCAACACTCTCGCGTCTCGCAGTTCCGGCGGAATGCCTGTCGAGGGCGCGCTCGCCGCGGGCTGCTTCTCGAAGGCGGCAGTGAACCAGAACGTCGCGCCCTTGCCCTCCTGGCTCCGGACGCCGATCTGGCCTCCCATCAGTTCGACCAGTTGTTTGGAAATTGTCAGGCCCAGGCCCGTCCCGCCAAAGCGGCGCGTTTTTGACCCATCCGCCTGAACGAACGGCTCAAACAAGACCGAGGCTTGCTCCTGGCGGAACCCTATCCCCGTATCGCGCACCGTGAAATGCAGGGTCGCCTTTTGCTCGTCCTCCGACTCCACTCGCACCGTGACGGCAACCTCGCCGTGGGGGGTGAACTTCACAGCATTGCCCAGCAGATTCACCAGAACCTGCCGCAGCCTGCCCGCATCGCCCCGCAGAAGGCAGGGAGTTCCCGGCACCACTTCGAACAGTAATTCCAGTTGCTTCTCAATCGTCTTGATCCCCACCAGCGACGCAGCGTACTCGAGTACACTGCGCAAATCGAAATCGGCGCACTCCAGGATCAGTTTGCGCGCCTCGATTTTGGAGAAATCCAGGATGTCGTTGATGACGGTCAGCAGCGCCTCGCCACTGGAGCGGACGATCTCTGCGTACCGTCTCTGCTCGAGCGACAGTTCGGTATCGAGCAGCAAACCGGCCATCCCGATCACACCGTTCATCGGGGTTCGGATCTCATGACTCATATTGGCCAGAAACTGGCTCTTGGCGCGATTGGCAGCTTCCGCCGCATCTTTAGCCCCACGCAGCTCCTCCTCCACCCGCTTCCTCTCCGTAATGTCTTCCTTCACCGCAAGGAAGTGAGTGATGGCTCCTGCCGAGTCTCGGATCGGGACAATCGAAGCCGACTCCCGATAGATCTCTCCGCTCTTCTTCCTATTGGCGAATTCCCCGCGCCATTCCCCCCCGGCGAGAACCGTCTTCCAGAGCTCTTCGTAGACATCCGCAGATTGCATCCCCGACTTCAGAATGCGCGGGTTTTGACCCGTGACCTCTGCCGCCGTATAGCCGGTGATTTGCGTAAATTTGGGATTGACGTACTCGATCGCTCCATGCACATCGGTGATGACCACCGCGGCGGGGCTTTGCTCGACGGCGCGCGAGAGCTTGCGGAGACGCTCTTCGACTCGCTTGCTCTCCGTAATATCACGAGCGATCGTCGCCGCGCCGGTCACTTCCCCGCTCGCGTTCATGATCGGCGACGCGGTGACCGCCACGTGAACTGTGGTCCCGTCCTTCCGCAGACGCACCGTCTCGAAATGCGAGATCTTTTCCCCACGCCTGATTCTCTCCAGAATGTTGGGGATTTCATCGTAGCGGTCCGCCGGAGCGAGAATCGAAATCGGCCTGCCCATAACCTCGTCGGCGGAATAGCCATAGAGATTTTCCGCCCCCTTGTTCCAACTGAGAATAGTCCCGTCCAAGGCTTTGGCGATAATCGCGTCCTCCGAAGACTCGACGATGGAAGCCAGCCGGGCTTTCACTTCCTGCGACCGCTTGCGCTCGCTGATATCCTGCAGCGTACCCCGGAGCCGCGTGATGCGCCCACCGGCATCGCGGCGGGGTTCCCCGCGGGCTATGACCCATTTCTTCGAGCCGTCGGGGAGGACTATCTCAACGTCAACTTCGCAAGGAGTGCCCGTGGAGAGCGTAATCTCCACCGCCGCCTTCAACCGCTGCAGACTCTCGGGGACAAACATCATCGCCTGATCAGTGAAAGTCAGGGCGGGAAGTTTTGGATCCCGCCCGGCGATGCGAAATAGAGCTTCATCCCAGGTGACGGTATCCGTGCCCAACGTCCAGTTCCAGACGCCCATCTGGGCGGCCCGCAGTGCGTCCCTCAGTTCGGCCTCGCGGTGGCGCAACTCCTCCTCGGCCCGCTTGCGCTCGCTGATGTCCCGCACGAAGGTAAAGTCGTATTCTTTTCCGCCAAACTCCAGGTACTTGGTGCTCACTTCGACGGGAAACACAGTACCGTCTTTGCGCCGGCACTGGGTCTCGAGGGTCGCCGACTGGCGCTCTTTGACGAGTTGCCACGTTTTCTCCCATCCTGTTTCGGCAATCAGCGGATCGATGTCGGTGATCGACAGGGCCAGGACTTCTTCGCGGGTTCGGCCTAAGAGACGGCAGGCTGCCTCATTGGCATACTCGATCCGCCCCTGCGAGTTCACCCACAACACTCCGTCCGTGGCGTGATCCACCGAAAACTGCGTGAGCTGAAGCTCTTCTTCGGTCTGCTTGTGTTTGATCAACTGCGACAGGGCAGGATCTTGGCGGCCCGAAGCTCCCGGCACGCCGGTCACCCCCTCATGGCCGTTGCCGGACTTGAGCCGGCGCAGTTCAACCGCACGCTCCACGGCGGCGCTCAGCTCCAGGAGGCTCACCGGCTTTCGGAGACATTCGCACGCCCCGCGCTTGATCGCCTCTTTGGTAACGTGGATGTCCGCCTGCCCGGTCAGAACGATGACCTCGAGGCCGGGGTCGAGATCCTTCAACGCCTCCATCGTTTGGAGGCCGTCCATTTCCGGCATGAAAAGATCGGTAAGCACTACATCGAATGGCCGGCTTTGCAGCAGCTTTACCGCGTCTCTGCCGCTTTGCGCGGTGGCAACCGTATGTCCTTCCGCCGCCAGCAGGCTACCGAGCGTTTGGCAAACTGCGTCGTCGTCGTCGATGACCAGAACACTGGCGGGGGCCGGAGGCGATGAGGGACGGCGATGTGGACCGATGCTCGAAGTGTCCAACACGCTCATAAGCTACCCATCGAACGGGTCCGTTGCTCACTGGGCGCACGCAACTCAACACCGCCACGAATTCACCCTCGGCGGCCTTCCGGAAATCCCCTTATCTCTATCGGCACCTTGAGGGCTGACGATTACGCTTATTTTGAATGAGATGGGCCCACCAAGAGGCTTGTCAACGGGTTCAGGTCCGGCCCGCAAACCGAGGGCGAGCTCAACTCGCCGCTGCCGCGTCAAACTGCGGCACTGTAACGAAACTTCATCTTGGCCCAGGAAAGTTTTCTCCGTGATCTCCGTGCCCAAAATAGATCCAAACACAGAGGCCACAGAGCTCGGTGACCTCTGTGTTGAGGCCCTCAAAGCGCAGGGGACACGGAGAGGTTCATTTTGGATGTGGCCGCCATGCCACGCTGTACCACTACCGGATGATCCGGATGGCGGGCGCCGACATCTAAGAACTGTGGTGAAGGGACCGCTTCGCTTTGCGAACGAAATATGACGCGATAATCGTGGGCTCAGGACCTAACGGGCTGGCCGCCGCAATCACCCTGGCGCGGGCGGGGTGTAGGGTCGTAGTGTTCGAGGCGGCAGAGACAGCGGGCGGTGGAACGCGTTCAGCGGCGCTGACCTTGCCGGGGTTCACGCACGATGTCTGCTCCGCGGTTCACCCGCTCGCCCTTGCCTCACCCTTCTTTGCAGAACTGCCTCTTGCCGATCATGGTCTTAGCTGGGCGCAACCGCCGGCGCCGCTCGCCCATCCTCTCGATGGCGGCCAGGTCGTAATGGTCGAGCGCTCAGTGCAACAGACAGCGGACGGCCTGGGCAATGACGGCCTCGCCTATCGCGCCTTGATCGAACCGTTGGTCGCGAATTGGAATGACTTGAGTAAATCGCTGCTGGGCCCTCTAAGGCTTCCATCCCATCCGCTGAAACTCGCTCGCTTTGGCCTTCACGCTTTCCGTTCCGCGCGCGGACTGGCGCGCTCGCTCTTTAAGCACGCACCCGCGCGAGCCCTTTTCGCGGGAATGGCAGCCCATTCGGTGCTGCCGCTCGACAGTCCGGCGACGGCGGCCTTTGGACTTGTTCTCGGAATCACCGCTCATGCGGTCGGCTGGCCCGTCCCGCGAGGGGGATCGCAGAAGATCGCCGATAGCCTGGTGGCCTGCTTGCGTTCGGCGGGCGGCGAGGTGGTGACTAACTTCGCAGTGACGGCGCTCGATCGGCTTCCCGCCAGCCGCGTGGTTCTGTGTGACCTCACGCCCCGCCAGTTTCTTCGCCTGGCGGGGAGTCAACTTACGCCCGCCTATCGTCGCCGGCTCGAGCGCTATCGGTATGGCCCGGGTGTTTTCAAGGTTGACTGGGCATTGAGCGGCCCGATTCCCTGGCAAGCCGCAGAGTGCCGTCGCGCGGCCACACTTCACCTCGGAGGCACGCTCGAGGAAATCGCCGCCTCGGAGCGCGCCGCGTGGGAAGGGCGCTCGGTGGAGCGGCCCTTTGTCCTCGTAGTGCAGCCAAGCTTGTTCGATACCACGCGGGCTCCCGAGGGAAAGCATACGGCGTGGGCATACTGCCACGTCGCGAACGGTTCCAAAGAAGATATGACGGCGCGAATCGAAGCTCAGGTGGAACGCTTCGCGCCGGGCTTCAAAGAACTCGTGCTCGCCCGCATCGTCCTGAGCCCCGCCGATCTGGAGCGCCATAATCCCAATCTGGTGGGCGGGGATATCAGCGGCGGCGCCAATGACCTGGCACAACTGTTCGCGAGACCCACTCTCCGGCTTTATCGCACTTCATCGCCGCAGCTCTATCTGTGTTCCGCTTCCACCCCGCCCGGCGGAGGGGTTCACGGCATGTGCGGCTACTTCGCTGCCCAGGCAGCCCTCAAGGACCACTTTAGGCAATAGGCAGTCGGCAGTGGGCAGTCGGCAGTGGGCAGTCGGCAGTAGGCAGTTGGCAGTTAGGAACGGCTGTCATTCTGAGCGCAGCGAAGAATCTCGCTCTGCCCCTTCGCTGCCCACTCAGCCCCGCCCACTGTCATTCTGAGCGCAGCGAAGAATCTCGCTCTGCCCCTTCGCTGCCCACTCAGCCCCGCCCACTGTCATTCTGAGCGAAGCGAAGAATCTCGCCCTGTCCCTTCCGCTGTCATTCTGAGCGAAGCGAAGAATCTCGCTCTGCGACGCCGGCTGGCGCAGCTCTGCGCTCTCCGGAATCAAGGTTTCACGAAAGGTCCACCCCAGCTCTCGACTGAGGCGCCGGTGCCTTGGAAATGCTCGAGGTTGGCGCTGACGATGGTGGCGCCGTAGTGCACGGCTTGGGCAGCGATGAGGACGTCGGCGTCGTTATGGGAGCGCCCTCGCGCCCGCAGTGTGGACCACAGGCTCGAAGCTCGGTTCCAAATCGGCGCATTGAATTCCTTCCACGCTATCGCTTCCGCGAGCTTCTCGAAAGCCGCGAGTTGTGAATGCGCGCCTTTGAACAGAAGCCCACGTCTCAATTCGTAGTAGACTACAGGACAAATGATGTAGAGTGAATTCCGTTGGATCTCGCGCCGGAAGCGGTCCACGACCGACCGGTTGCCGGGATGCTTCTTGAGTAGCTTGGTAAGGGTGTCGGTATCGAGCGAGTAAGTGCTCATCCCGCTTGGGTAGGTCGGAACGCGACCGGGTGGCTCTGGACGTCCGCTTGAAACTCGATCCACCAGGCCTCGCCCCGGTCATCGGGCGTGGCGAGCCAGGAATCGAGCCAACGGAGCAGCTTCTTATTCTGCGGGCGCAAGCGCGGGGCTCTTCGACGTCGATGTGACGCGGTTGATTTGGGCTTCCGAAGAGTCATTGTAGTCGCCACGGTTCGCCTTCCAACTTGCCTTGCTGTTCCCGATGGCCAGTATAGCACGAACACGTAGAGGCGGCTTTACGCCGCCAGTTGGCGAGGTAAACTCGCCGCTACGAATTCAAATTGAGACACTACGGTCCGCACTTTTCGCTTTTCCGCTGTTTTCGCTGTTGTACCTCGATGATAATGTCCCCTTTTCTCCTCGTTAGAAATGTCCCCTAATAGAGTCTCCGAAAGGAGGCAG
>Ga0187876_1002876_pt1 | contig 12177 bp, 13 predicted proteins | sample June2016WEW_17_4_FD_133000 | JGI IMG/M metagenome (GOLD analysis project Ga0187876, IMG submission 133000) | Peatland microbial communities from SPRUCE experiment site at the Marcell Experimental Forest, Minnesota, USA - June2016WEW_17_40 | ecosystem: Environmental > Terrestrial > Soil >... | reverse complement strand
CGATCGTCGCGGCTTCGTTGTACACCGGAATCACCACGGAAATTTGCGTCCGCTCGGCCATCAGCTCCCGCTCGCCTCCCGATGCTGCCCCACGGACGCCGATGCGCGGGCGGCGACGCCTGCGCATTTCCGGTCGTCCGCAATTCTGGCCGCAAGCATCCCGGCAACACGGCGGCGTTCCGCGCGCCGGCGTCGCGCCGAAAACGCCGCGGCGTAGCCGCACCACACCCGCATCCGATCCGTATTCGTGACGCCGCCGATCTCGAGGTGCCCCAGCTGAACGAGATTGCGCATCCGCGGCCGCTCGAAGCGGCTCAGAATCGTGCGCCGGGTGCGTTCGTGATCGATGAAAACGAATTGCGGCGGCTCCAGTTCGGTGACGAAGATGTTGTACGGCGTCAAGTCGCCGTGGATATATCCGGCGCGATGCAATCGCGCGACCTCCGCGCCGAGCGCGCGCAACATGACGCGCCTGGACGCGAGCTTCGCATGCTTGAAATGGCGCACAGCACTAGACCCGTCGACCCGCGCGGTTACTATGATCTCGCGTCCGCCGCGGCGCTCGGCGCCGAGCAGCAGAATGTCCGGGACACCCACGCCGTCGGCGCGCAGATGCTCCAATATCGACGCAACGTGCGCGGCGCGCCTGCGTTTGAATGTCCACCTGATTCGATTCAGGCCGCGGATCGGGTCGAGCACCTTGAAATAGGCGTCGAAACCTCTCGCACCATCGAAATGCTCGAACCACGTCTCGGCGTGACGCGAGCGGCGTACGCGAGTCGCCAAGGTGCCGTCGATTGCGGCGAATGCCGAAGCGATCAGGCTCTCGCGAAGTGGCTCTGAAAATCGCCCGTCGCCGCCCGGGATGAAGAAGGTCCATCCTCCGCGCGTCAACGGCGCCCCGTCAAAGCCCGTCATCCGCCAGGTCATCTCGCCGCTCCGCGCATCGCGAGCGCCCGCCTTACGGTCACGCTTACTTCTTCGGCAGATATTCGTCGCATGCATTCGCGCCCGATGGGGCATTGACGAAGATAGCAGGGATGGCACGGGATCGCGCCGCTGATTGCGAGCTCGGCGAAGCCCCACGGCGCGGAGCGCTCGGCGGCGGTGGCGCCCCACAGCGATACCACCGGGCATCCCACCGCGGCCGCGATATGCATTGGGCCGGAGTCGGGTCCGAACGCGACGGCGCATTCGGGAAAGATCGCGATCAGATCGCGGATCGAGGTGCGTCCGGCCAGATTGAGTGCTGGAACGCCGTCGAGATGGCGCATGACTTCGCCGGCCAGTTTCGTTTCGTCGGGACCGCCGAGCAACACGGGAAATAGCGCCGGGCTGCCGGAGTCGGGGCGCGCGACCATCCGAATTGCCGCCGCGGTCGATTCAGGAAAGTAGATGCGGCTTGGCCACGACGAGCCAAGGATCACAGCCAGCACCGGACGCGGCGCATCGCGCAGCATCTCGAGCGCGCGGGCGCGTTCCTGGTCCGTCGCGGCGAGTCCGAATTCGATCGGCGATTGCGCAATTCCGAGCGCATCGCCGAACGCCTGGTATTGCAGGAGCTTCAGGCGCATGTTCGGCTGCGGCGCGATCCGATGATTCGAAAAGAGATGGTTGAACTCCTTGGTGTTCGGCGCGGCGAAGCCAAAACGAACTGCGGCGCCCGAGATTCGCGACGTGAAACCGCTTTTGAGATGACGCTGAAGGTCTATCGCCAGATCGAAATGCCCCTTGCGAATTCGCATCAGAAACGGGATGAACGTCCATGGCGCGTGCGTGCGATCGTACACGATCGCTTCGTCGAGCCAGCGATGGCGGTCGAGTAGCCCGCTGGACTTGGGTTCCACGGCCCACGCGATGTGCGCGTCGGGCCACGCCTTGCGAATGCGCCCGAGCAAAGGAAGCGCGCGAACCACGTCGCCGATCGCACCGAACAGCACTATCAGCACACGACGCGGCGGCGGCGCGATTTGCGTGGCGATGGCTTCAGGAGAGGACATGTCGAGACTGGTCGAGGGCCGCTTCAGCTCCAACGCTCGATGATAACGAAAATACAGCTTGCGCGCTGCTCTAGATGCGAGTATAAGATATCTTAATTCTAGATGGTGGAGGTATTAGCCGAATAAGCTGTACTGATCATTTCCTCGTAAGACATGGAGGAAAAGCAAATGAACAAGTACGCAGGAAAAGCACGAACCGGCGCGACCGCGATCTTTGGCGTCGCCGGCGCTCCAGGCGCGACGCGATCAGGGGCGTAGGCCATGATAGCGATTGCCTTAGTCGCGACTATGATGATCGTGGTCGGATTGGTGATCGGATGCGCGGCCGTGGACATCCACTTCGACGAGCAAGAGCGTCTTCTCAGGGAAAAGCACCACCTTAAAGGAAGGGTACGCGATTGGTACGCGCAGCGCGACGCTGGCCGTCGGCGTTTCGCAAGATCCGGCAAATTCGCGCAACGTGAGCCTCACTCGTACCGGCATGTAGCCGGGCTAAACCCATCCCGATGACGAAACCGCCGGGGCGAATTAATCGTTCCGGCGTTTCAACTTCGCTTCACGACTTCCCTGCCCGATCCCGTCCGGCACGCTCGTATCAATGGGCGTGGGACCTTGCAGAGGGGGGCCGTCCCGCCTATACGGAGAAGCTGCAATCGGAGAATCAAAAACGGAAATTCCCGGTAAAAGCCGCTTCATCTCCGGCCCTGCCGTTGTAGCCTTTGTCGGCGCTCTTGAACTGATAGTGCATCTGCCTAACCCCGGCGGTTATGGTTTGTTCGTTGACGAACTCTACTTCCTGGCCTGCGGTGAGCACTTGAGCTGGGGATACGTCGATATGCCGCCGCTCACCGCGCTGCAGGCGTGGACTGCGCGCGCACTCCTGGGCGATTCACTTCTGGCTATTCGGCTCCTGCCGGCGCTCGCTGGCGTTGGACTTGTTCTTCTCACTGGCGCACTGGTCCGCCAACTTGAGGGCGGACGATTTGCGCAGGCTCTCGCCGCCGTGGCCGTTTTGGTGGCGCCATTCTTCCTGGCTTTCGACAGTTATCTCTCGATGAACTCCGTCGAGCCGCTCTTGTGGATGGGCTGTGTGCTGATACTGATCCGCATGATCAAGACAGGCGACACGAGACTTTGGATCTGGTTCGGAGTGCTGGCTGGTGTAGGTCTGGAAAACAAGGACACCATGGCGATGTTCGGTTTTGCTCTGGTAGTCGGTCTGCTGATGACGCCCGAGCGCCGGTTGATGGGCAGCCGATGGTTCTTCATCGGCGGGATTGTGACGGCGCTGATCTTCCTCCCCAATCTGATCTGGATGGTTCAGCATCACTTTCCCCACCTGGAGATGCTCGCCAACATCAAGCGCAACCGGCGTAATGTTGCTCTCAGCCCGCTGGGATTCATCGGCCAGCAAGTCCTCGGCATGCAGCCGGTGGCGCTTCCAATCTGGATTTGCGGTTTGTGGGCCTTCCTCTTCAGCTACCAGGGCAGACCGTACAGGGCGCTTGGATTGGCGTACCTGGTAACTCTCCTGACGCTGTTGCTTGCAGACGGGAGGTTCTACTACCTGGCGCCCGCCTATCCGATGCTGATCGCCGGTGGGGCCGTCGCGATTGAGCGCTGGCTAACGGCGCCGCGATGGCGCTGGGTGCGCCCAACGTATCTTGGCTTGCTTGCAGTGACCGGTGGGTTAATTGCGCTGATCGTGCTGCCCCTGCTGCCGCCTGAAACGTACATCCGCTACACGCACTTCATTGGCATCTCGCAGCCGCGGATCGAACACCGCCAGGCAAGCGAGTTGCCGCAGTTATTGGCCGACCGTTTTGGTTGGCCCGAGATGGCTGCGGCCGTCGCGAAGGTCTACGACAGCCTGCCCGCCGATGAACGAGCGCAGACGGCCATTTTCGGACAGAACTACGGCGAGGCAGGAGCGATCGACTTTTACGGGCCAAAGCTCGGTCTGCCCAAAGCGATCAGTGGCCATGCGAACTACTGGTATTGGGGTCCGCGCCAGTATACCGGCAAGATCATGATTATGCTCGGCGACATACCACGCGAGCGGCTTGAGCGATACTTTGCTCGAGTCGAAGAGCGGGGCTCCGTCGGTCATCGATACGCAATGGCCTCAGAGCACTTCTCGATCTATCTCTGCCGCGAGCCGAGGGGTTGGACACTCGATCAACTATGGCCGGAGTTGAAGAACTGGGACTAGGGGATTGCCCGAAATGCGACTTAGCGTCTAAAGTGGCGGGCATGAATGTTTGAATTCAAGGAGCATCAGTCATGCGAGCTATCAAATTCAATGTTGGGCTTCCTAATGGCGATCCGGTTGCTACTTTAGCTACCGCGCGGCAGGCCGAGGAGCTGGGCTACTATTCGGTTTCAATCGACGATCACTTCTTCATGCGCGGGCTGATGGCTGATCCGCGCGCGCCGCACTATGAATGCTTCACGATGCTCAGTGCGGTCGCTGCCACCACCAAGCGCATCAGGATGTTGCCGCTGGTCACCTCGATGTCCTACCGCAATCCCTCGCTGCTGGCGAAGACGATGGCGTCGATCGACAACCTTAGCGGCGGCCGCTTTATCGCGGGGCTCGGCGCCGGCTGGTTCAGGGAAGAATACGACGCCTACAACTTTCCGTATCCGTCGAACGCCGAACGCATCGAGCAGATGCTCGACGGCATCAAGGTGCTCAAGGCGATGTGGACGCAAGACGAGCCCACTTATCATGGGCCGTACTTCAAGATCGACAAGGCTTATTGCGATCCCAAGCCCGTGCAGCGGCCGCATCCGCCGATCCTGATTGGCGGCGGCGGCAAGCGCGTACTCGAAATCGCGGCGAACGAAGCCGACATACTGAATCTGAACCCGCCGATAACCAAGGGCTACGTCGATGTCGTTGAAGCGCTGAAGTTCGATCGGAGCAAGGTTGAGAAGCGCATCGAGATGATTCGCGGCTTCCTGAAAGCCGCGGGCCGCGCGGCGGACGCGCTCGAGCTCTCGGGTGGAGGATTTGTACTGATGGCCAAGGATCGCGCGACTGCCGATGCGATGGCGGCCGCGACTGCGCAGACGCTTGGAATCGAAAATAACGAAAGCGTGCGTACCTCGCTTCAGGTCCTGATCGGCACCCCCGACGACGTGAAGCGCGAACTCGCCGCTCGAATCGAGAAGTTTGGCATGACCTACTTCTTCCTGAACTTCATGACGCCCGACACTATCGAGATGTTCGCGAAGGAAGTGATGCCCGCGTTCGCGCGCTGAGCCGCGGATGCGTGTCCTATTCGATGACGGTTACCAGGGCTGACTGCCTTTGAGGCGCGGGTCGTCGGTGGCAACGCAAACTGCGTGACCCGAGCTGACCGCGCTGTCGCCGGCATTCTGCTGAGCAGCCAGCCGAGCCGCCTCGCATAGATCCGCCTTGTCGAATGACTGCTCATTCGTCCACCTGCTAAGCGGGGCCGCATCATCGTAGCGTTGCGGGCCGATCCACCAGGTCCTGGTCTGCGGCGGCGCCATCAAATACCAGCCCACCAGCGCGAGAGCGACGGCAGTGTGTCGTAGATTCAATGTTTCACCTGTCCTTGAAAAAGCGATCGAACGCGGGAGTAACCAATCGAAGGTAGCCGCATCAGTGTCGCCCTGTTCGATCGGCGCCGCAAGTAGCGGGGCCCGCGTTTTCGGTAGTGACAAGCACCAAAATATGATTCTGGCGTGTTTTCGATAGTGATAAGCACCGGAATATGATTGTCGGGAGTAAGCGAATCAGGAGAAAAAAATTGGACAAGACCGCTGGCGAATACCATTTCACGCGACTCGAGACGGTTGTCTTCGGCGTCGGCAAGGTCGAATCACTCGGACGCGAGCTCACGCGCCGCGGAGCGAAACGCGCGCTCATCGTGACGGGTAAGACGCTCGGCCGCTCGAAACTGCTCGACAAGGTCAAGAATGCGGCCGGCCCCGCAATTGCCGGCGTGTTCACCGGCGCCGCTCAGCATGTACCGTCGCAGACCGTCACGGAACTGGTGGCAGAAGCGCGCCGTGTCGGCGCAGACGCGATGGTGAGTTTCGGCGGCGGCAGCCCGATCGACACCGTGAAGAACGCGGCGTGGCAGTTGATGGGCGGTCGCGCCGGCTCGCGCATCGTAGATTTCAGCGCGGCGGCTACAGAGACGGCGGGCGGACGCGAGATTCTGCATATCGCGATGCCGACCACGTTGTCGGCCGCCGAGTTCACGCCGGGGGGCGGTGTCACCGACGAATCGACCAGGGTCAAAGGTGGGGTTGCCGACCCGCGCCTGCAGGCCAGGGTGGTCATCCTCGATCCGGCGCTGACGGTCGAAACGCCCGCATGGCTGTGGGCATCGACCGGGATGCGCGCGCTCGATCACGCGGTCGAAGGTTCGTACTCGACGCGCCATCAGCTTGTTACCGACGCGCTCGCGGCGCGCGCGATCGCGCTGCTGACGGAGCATCTGTTGCCGTCACTGCAAACGCATGGCGATGACGAACTCGAGCATCGCATGCAATGCCAGCTTGCCGCGTGGCTCTCGATTTTCGGCATGTCGAACACTCGCGGCGGAATCTCGCACGCGTTGGGGCATCAGATCGGGCCGATGTGGAATGTCCCGCACGGCGTCACTTCATGCATCACGCTACCGCACGTGATGCGCTTTATGGCCAAGCTCGCCGCAGATCGCTTTGGGCCGATAGCGGAAGGATTCGGCGTGCGCTTCGACGCACGCAGTCCACGCTCGGCGGCGATGGAATGCGCCGATCGCGCGGCGAAGTTCATCGGCAAGTTCGAGGTGCCGACACGGCTTCGGGACGTAGGTGTGCCGCGCGAGGAAATTTCGCGAATCGCGGGAACGGTGCTCGAAGAGGTGAAGCGGGCAAACACCGTCGGTGCCGACGTGACGCTCGATCAGTTGATCGCGATTCTCGACGCCGCGTATTAAATGCGGCGGGTCGGCGCGCCGGCGCTACCAGAAGCGCACGCGGCCGGTATCGACGTGAACGAATCCGCTACGCGGGTAGTAGCCGACTCCGCCGGCCTGCTGCGCCAACGCGGCGCCGCGAAGCTGCGCCAGGCTCCGTCCCGGCACGGTGATATCGATCGCCTTGCCTTCGAGATGGAGGCTGTGCACGGCGACGCCCTCGCTGTTGGCATGGAGCATCGCATTGGTCACGGGCGAGCGGTATCCGGAAATCACCTGGAACGGCTCGGCGGTGCTCAGTCGATGATGGATTTGCACCAGCAGATCGAGCAGCGCGGGATCGATCGGCTTAACTTCGTTGGCGCGGAAATCGCGCAGGATGTAGTTGACGCGATCGAGCTCGCCGGCAACGTAGTGACCGTCCTGCCAGTAAGTGGTGCTCAGACTTTCGCCGGTGTGCAGATTGTAGAACTTGAGCGAGCGGCGCCGAAGCTGGACGGTGGCGCGCGCCATCGCGATCGCAGGCACAACCAGTTGTGCAGCGGCAATCGCGCCAATCCTCAGAAATCCACGCCGCGATAGCTCCACGAATCCCCCGAGCGAGGCCCTCACTCCTCACTCTACTGCTCGCGCAGTGTAACAATTTCGCAGCGGCGGGCCAATCGTCGAGGTCGGCGCTCTACTTCCTTACTTTCTTGAGCGCCTGATCGACCCCGGGCATCCGCTTGGGAAGCTCCTTCCCCTCCAGCCTGGCGATTATACTGTCGGTGCCGAGCACCATGTGATGCGAATGAGCGTTGCGAATCGCGGTGCTGTAGCCCATCGCGTCCTGCGCGGAATTGACCGCCCACTTGACCATGCGCAGCGTGAAGCGGTCGCTCTCGGCGATTCGATTCGCAAGCGCCATCGTTTCCGCCTCGAGCTCGGCGCGCGGCACGACCATATTGACGAAGCCGAGGCGGCAGGCCTCGTCGGCGTCCACGAAGCGGCTCTGGAAGAGGATTTCCTTGGCCTTGCGCGGCGGCATATCCCACGGGATCGAGAAGTACTGCAAGAGCGCGGGCAGGAACTTGGCGTCATCAGCGGCAACGATCAGATCCATCGCGGCCGCGAACATCCATCCGCCGAAGATGCACAGGCCCTGCACCTGCGCGATGGTGGGCTTGTCGAGATCGCGCCATCGCAGCGTGTTGTCGAGGAACAACTGGCGCGAGCGGGCGTACTCGCCGCGCACGCCCTTGGGATACGGGCGGCGCTCCTGGTCCTCCTTTTCTTCGGGTGTGCCGAGGTCGTGGCCCGAGCAGAAATTATCGCCGGCGCCGGAGAGAATGATGACGCGGACCTCGTCGTCGGCGTTGGCCGTGGCGAAGGCGTCGTCCAACTCCTCGAGCAATCGCCGCGACTGCGCGTTCCTGTAGCGCGGACGGTTGAGGATGACCTTGGCGATGCGGTCGTGTTTCTCGTAGAGAACTGTTTTGTCTTCCATCGGCATCCCGTCCCGATTCTATAGTCGCCGCGCCGGCGCCACAGCGATGTTACATCAAGCGGCGGCGAATGAGGCAACGATTTCGAGCGTGGGGCTTGCTTGAGATTCGACGGGTTGGCTACGGTCGGAGTCATCTTGCTGAAGGCGGTGCGAATTCATGGCACTGTGGAAACCCGATCAAACGCTTTACCCGTCGGTGCGAATTTTGGCGGTACGAGACGACCGGAACGCGGCGGAGGTTGCGCAAGAATCATGATGAAGCCACGGAAGAACGAAACCGTAGGACACGCACAGTGATGCAAGCGACAACGCCTGGTAACGCCGACGCCGATATAGACGCTCGAAAGGCGTTGTGGAGAGAGATCTGTGAGGCAGCAACCCAGCTCGCGGGTCACTGCACGGTATCTGTGTCCATCGGTCATCGCACTTCGGGTCGCATCGACGCATCGCAACCAGTTCCTGGTGTCCGCACCTGGCAACTTGTCGAAGCAATAAGTTTGCTGTCCATCCTTCTGCGCGCGGAGAGCGTACACTCGGGTTCCGTGAGTCTCTTTGCCAAAGCCGGTCCGTTAAAGATCGAAGAAGATGGCGTCCCGCGTTATGTATGGGCTCAACAGCAACTGCGCGGCCACTACAGCGATCTTGGCGGCCGTCCTGACTTGATCGTAACCTCATCGCCGGACCCTCCAACCCCTGCCAACGTCCACAGAGTTGTCGAAGTGAAATCTGGCAGGCAGCTTGGTGCGCAGGTTGTCCGCGGCGAATTCGGCAAGGCCCACGACTTGCGGGTTACAAGCTACTTCATTTGGGCGTTCTATGCTCCGTCGGCCCACGTGAAAGCTGGAGCGCGAAGGCTCGGCCTGAACCTGGAAGAACTCGGCTTCGATTCGCCTCGTCGCAAAGATCTTATCACTCAACCGCATGCACTCCTGTCGCACGTTGCCCATACGCTGGAGCAGGCGCGGCAGTCGCATCGCTTCGCGACGGCGCTCGAGGACGCTGATCAGGAGGCTAGGCGCAAATTGCCCTCGTCGAAGCGATAGTTCGCGAGCATCGGCTTTCGCGCGACGCTGATTTCGCAATAGGATAGTGCGGTACAGATTCAAGCGAATGGGACCGCGAGCGGACGAGATTTTTACCAGGGTGCTGCGCGTCGTGTCCAGCATCCAGGATCGCCGAGCGCGAGGTATGAGGCGGGGAACGAAATGACATGCACCAACGGCGCAATGGAGACGCCTTCCTATGAGGCCGTGGTAAACACGTACGATATAGAGGTCCTCAAGTCGGGCGGCGATCTTCAAGTTACATCGCTCACCAAAGACGGGGACCTGAAGCTTGGCGACGATCGATTCAACGCTATGTTCCGATTCGTTCAGCGTTGGCGTTTCAACTCTCCGACGCTCACGGCCCTGTTCGAAGGGGTCGTCACCTCGCGCGATCGAAAGCGGCATCTTGTCGGTCAGAGAAACCAGGTGGTTGCCGCCATCCGTGAAACCACTCCTGCTGAGCAACTTCATGCGTTGAACGATGAAATCGCGGCTAACGAATTCGGTCCCGCAGCGTATGCGGGGGCGATTGTGCTGGTCCTTAACAATCTGCTCCAGAGATTCAAAAGCGATCTAGACGTGCACGACGAGATCTGGAAAAAGGCGTATCCGCTGATCGAAGGATGCTCGGTCGGATCGATTGTCGAAGCTGCCGCGAACAACTTTCGTCATCACGACGAATGGGCAAGAAGCGAACCGCCGACAAGACAGCAATTGCCGTCGATTTTGACGGTCGCGGCGATACTCAAGCGCCCAATTGCGTCAGACGGTAGCCGTCACCCATTTCGCCAGAACGTATGTCCGGAAATCATCGAGGCTCTGAGCGGCGGCGACTACGAACGGCTAAATCATAAGGTCTTCACGTTCGCAAACAGTATAGTAAGCGGCAAGGTTGACAACTACTGCTGTCGGGATTGACCTTGCCCGCGTCAGCGACCCCAGCGGCGAAGATACCGAGATTATCATTTCAGACGCGGCGCATTGCTTTTTTTGGATGCGCCGCCGTGCCAGCATCGGAGGGTATGAACGCGCTGCGCATTCTGCTGATCGAGGACGAGGCCCGCTTGGCCAACGCGGTCAAGCAGGGACTGGTCGAGGAAGACTTCACGGTCGAAATCGCCGGCAGTGCGGAGCAGGCCGAAGCGACCATCGCGCGCGGCGCGCTCGATCTGATCGTCCTGGACCTTGGGTTGCCGGGAAAAAGCGGACTGGAGCTGCTGCGCGAGATGCGCGCGGCGGGGATTCAGACGCCGGTGTTGATCCTGACCGCGCGCGGATCGCTCGAAGAGCGCGTGGCCGGACTCGACAGCGGCGGCGACGACTACCTGACCAAGCCGTTCGCGTTTGCCGAGCTGGTGGCGAGAATCAAGGCGCTGGCGCGGCGTCCGCGGGCGCCGGCATCGCCGATTCTCAAAGTCGGCGAGCTGGAATTCGACACCGTCAAGCGGCGCGCGAAAATCGGCGAGCAAAATCTGAACCTGTCGCCCAAGGAAAAGATGCTGCTCGAATTGCTGATGCGAAACGCCGGGCAGGTGGTCACCCGCGACATGATCGCGGAGACGGTTTGGGATTCGAATTACAACTCCCTGACCAACCTGATCGAAGTATTCGTCAATCGGCTGCGCCAGAAGATCGATCCGGGCGACGATCGTTCGCTGATAGTCACCGTGCGTGGAGTCGGATACACGATGCGCGCGGAATGACGCGCGTTGCCGTTGCCGCGCGGCGGCCGCCAATGACGATCAGACTCAGGCTGACCATTTACTGGGCCGCGGTGCTGGCGGTGATCCTGCTGGTCGCGGCGATCGCAGTGGTAACACTCTTCGAGCGCCAGCAATGGAGCGGTCTCGATGCTGCCCTGCTCAAAGAGGCCGAGAACACCGCCGATCAAATCCAGCGCAGCGCCACGCCGGGCGCCCTTGAAATTCTCCACCGGCTAGCCTCGAGACGGATATCGGCCCCGGCCGGCGCGTACGAATCGTCACGGCGCATTGGGAGCTTGGAAACTACGGCGACATCCACACGGTCCCGCCGCCGTTCGATCCGACACTCCCCACCCACGCGGCGATTGTCGGCAACCGCGCGTTCAGGTTCGCGGTCGTTCCGATGATGTACGACGGCGAGCGCGCGTACCTGCAAAGCGGGGTGCAGGCGCGCCTGGTTCAGGAATCGGTTAACAGCCTTCGCAACCTCCTGCTGCTCATGCTGCCGATCGTGCTGCTGCTTTGCGTCGGTGGAGGATACTTGCTGGCGGGCCGGGCGCTGCGGCCGATTGAATCGGTGACGGCGGAGCTCGACGCGATTGGGCCGGCGAATCTGAGCTCGCGGCTGACGGTCCCGCCGGTGGCCGATGAAGTCGCACGGCTCACCGCCGTCATCAACGCATTGCTGGAGCGCCTGGAGCGCGCGTCGGCCACGGAGCGCAGGTTCGCATCCGACGCCGCGCATGAACTGCGCACCCCGCTGGCGGTGCTGCGCACGGGGCTGGAAGTAGCGCTCGCGCGCGATCGCTCGGCCGAGCAAAATCGCGCGGCCCTGGCTGCCGCGCATCGCGAGGCGCTGTCGCTGTGCAGGATTGCCGACGAACTGCTGATGCTGTCGCGGCTCAATGGCGAAGTAATGGTCGATCGGCAGCGGCTGAATCTTCGCGCCCTGCTGACCGAGATAGCGGCGACCGTCGGACCGCTGGCGCAGGCGCGCGAGAT
>Ga0187876_1002871_pt1 | contig 12212 bp, 12 predicted proteins | sample June2016WEW_17_4_FD_133000 | JGI IMG/M metagenome (GOLD analysis project Ga0187876, IMG submission 133000) | Peatland microbial communities from SPRUCE experiment site at the Marcell Experimental Forest, Minnesota, USA - June2016WEW_17_40 | ecosystem: Environmental > Terrestrial > Soil >... | reverse complement strand
TGGCCCATTCCGCCCAGAACACGGCGCCGGCCACGATCGGCAGGTCCAGCCGGAACTGACACGGCGCTTTTTGAAAATTGGTTTTCAGCAGCGACGACGCAAAGGCCTGGTTGCCAAAGCCGGCCTGGTGCTTCAAATAATCGTCCTTGTGCAGCACCGTGATTTTGCCGTCCGGCTTGCCGGACACGCTCAACCGGCGGTTCTGCTCGTCAATTCGTTCGTCCAGGCAGAAGGCCATGCCAAAACCATCGCAGTCTTCCAACTGCCTGCTCATGATTTCGTAGAACTTCGGTTCAATCCAATCGTCGGCATGGAGAATTTGCAGAAATTGCGCCTCCTTGGCGTAATCCAACCCGTGGTTCATGCTGCCAAAGGAGCCCAGCCGCTCTGTCTCCGGGGCCCACTCGCACGGAAGGCCCTTGAATGCCTTCACCGTCCGTTCCGTGTTATCGGTCGAGCCGCCGTCCATTACCACGACGCGGCTGGGCAGCAGCGTCTGCTTGGCCAACGATTCCAAGGTCTGAATGACAAAAGGTTCCCCGTTAAAAACGGGAATGACCGTGACGATGTGCGGACCCATAGTTCAGAAGAATAAAGAAACAAAAGCGCACCGAATTTGCAACGCAAATTCGGGCAGTGTCATCTAAATTCAGGAGCGCGGCTCTATGAGCCGCAGCACATCCCCATGCAATCCAGGCCGCTGCGGGTCGCAAGACCCGGGCTCCGAAAACAAATCGGGACACTGCTCAAATTCGGATTACAAGCCGGTGGGATGATCCAGAAATTGCCACGGCAGCTTGAATTTTTGGGCGAGATGCGACGCGAGCGCCTTCACCCCGAAGGTCTCTGTGGCGTAATGGCCGCCGTACAGGACGTTCAGCCCCAATTCCTCCGCCAGCGCGTAGGTCCAGTGCGGGCCTTCGCCGGTCACGAAAGTGTCCACGCCTTCGTCCGCGGCCCGTTTCAGGTCGTCGCCCGCGCCGCCGGTCACCACGCCGATGCGCTCGCAGAATTCCCTCCCGCCGGGAATGATGCGCGGCTTGACGCCGGTCGCGCGTTCCAATCGCCGGGCCAGTTCGGCACGGGAGATTTTTGTTCGTGCCTTGAACCCGATAATCTGGCCGTGGGTGAGAAAAAATGGATTCAATTTCTTCAAGCCCAGTGCCGCGCAAAGTTGCGCGCTGTTGCCCAGTTTGGGATGCGCGTCCAGCGGCAGGTGCGCGCTGTAAACCGCCAGATTATTTTCGACCAGACGACGCAGCAGTTCGTATCTCTTGCCCGTCCACGGATGCGACGGGGTCCAGAATAACCCGTGATGGACGATGAGCAGGTCGGCTCCGGCGGCAACGGCGAGCTTTACGGTAGCCAGGCTGGCGTCCACGGTGGCGGCCAGGCGCGTGACGCCGCGGGCGTTTTCCACCTGCAGTCCATTCGCGGCGCCGTCGTAGTCGCCGAATTCGCGCGTGCGAAGAAGCCGGTCGCAGTGGGCGACGATGGTTTTGAGCGGGACGCTTGGCATGGCGGGATGAAAGCAGATCGCCTCGGAATTGCAAAGCCTGAACCGGACGGACAATTGCCGGAATCAGTATGGTATCCATGAGGGTTCTTTAAAAGTATCTGGGGATGAAGTTGGGGACTCGCGCGGCTCGTCCGTCCGACCGGAAAGCGCCGCGAGGGGGTAATTGTTTGTTGCAAAGATTTTTCATGCGACGTGTTGATTTCCGCCGCAGGAATTTTATAGTTCGTTGGTTTGAAGCATTGAGATGAGCAATTCAACCGACGCCACGCCGCCTTGGGACATCGAGGCGGCGCGCAATCTGTACAACATTCATCGCTGGGGCGCGAAGTATTACGACATCAACGAGGCCGGGCACGTGGTGGCGATGCCGCAACAAAACGGCGGCGTGGCCGTGGATTTGACCGACGTGACCGAGGAGGCCAAGGCGCGCGGCTTGAAATTCCCGCTGCTCATCCGGTTTCAGGACATCCTGCGCCACCGGGTGGAGGCCATCAACCAGGCCTTCGGCGCGTCCATTGCCGAATACAATTACCACGGCAAATATCGCGGCGTGTTCCCCATCAAGGTGAACCAGCTTCGCGAAGTGGTGGAGGAAATCCTCGACGCGGGCAAGCCGTATGAATTTGGGCTGGAAGTGGGCAGCAAGCCGGAGCTGCTGGCCGGCCTGGCGCTGCAAAACCAGATTGGCAGCCTGATCATTTGCAATGGGTACAAGGACGCGGAATTCATCCGGATGGCCATGCTGGGCATCAAGCTGGGCAAGACGGTGATCCTGGTCGTGGAGAAGCTGGAGGAGTTGCGGCAGATCGTGACCATTTCCAAACAGGTGGGCGTGGAGCCGCTTCTGGGCGTGCGCGCGCGGCTGTTGAGCAAGGGGGCGGGCCGTTGGGCAGGCAGCGGCGGCGAAAACGCCAAGTTCGGCCTGAGCACGGCGGAGTTGCTGGCGGCCACCGAAATGTTGAAGGCGGAAAACCTCGGCCACTGCCTGAAACTGCTGCATTTTCACATCGGTTCCCAGGTCCCGGACATTCTCACCGTAAAAAAAGCCGTGCAGGAGGCGGCGCGGTTTTATGCCAAGCTGCACAAAATGGGTTTCCCCATCTCCTACCTTGACGTTGGCGGCGGGTTGGGGGTGGATTATGACGGCAGCCGGTCGGCATTTGACAGCTCCACCAATTATACGTTGCAGGAATACACCAACGACGTGGTCTATTACGTCGCCGACGTCTGCAACGCCGAAGACGTGCCGCATCCGGACATCATCAGCGAAAGCGGACGCGCGATCGTGGCGCATCATAGTGTGCTGATCGTGGAAGTGTTCGGCGCGATTGAAAAGGTCCGGCCCGGCGAGTTTTTGAAGTACGGCGACCACGAGCAGGCGCTGGTGAGGGAGTTGCTCGACATCCGGAAGAACCTTTGCAAGCTCAACAAGCTCGAGGCCTATCACGACGCTTTGGAACGGCGGGAGGACGCGCAGCACATGTTCACCCTCGGCATGATGGACTTGCCCGACAAGGCCAAGATCGAGGACCTTTACTGGCAAATCAGCCGCGCCGTGGTGGACAGTTACAAGGGCCAGGCGTACGTGCCGGAGGAAATCCGCCAGATCGAAGACAGCCTCGCCGATCAATACCTCTGCAATTTCTCCGTGTTCCAATCGCTCCTGGACCACTGGGCGCTGGACCAGTTGTTTCCCATCATGCCCATCGCGCGCCTGAATGAACGGCCCACTTGCGAAGGCACGCTGGTGGACATCACCTGCGACTCCGACGGCCAGGTGAGCAAGTTCATTGATTTCCAGGACGTGCGCGATACGCTGCCGTTGCACAAGCTCCATGCCAACGGCAACGGCCAGGTTGAGCCGTATTACATCGGCTTTTTCCTCATGGGCGCCTATCAGGACATCATGGGCGACCTGCACAACCTCTTCGGGCGCGTCAATGAGGTCCACGTCTTCCTCGAACCGGATGAGCCATCCGGCTATTACATCGAGGAAATTATCGAAGGCAACACCATCGTCCAATCGCTGGCGGCGGTGCAATACGATGAGAACGAACTCAAGCGCTTGATGAAAGCGCAGGTGGACGAAGCCATCAAATCCGACCGCATGAAACCGTCCGAGGCGATGCGCTTGTTGGATGATTACGAGCGCGGGCTGAAGGCCTATACGTACTTGAGCTTCTAACTCACGGCGATGAGCGACGCTTGCTCGTCCCGTTCGTCCCGGGCGATGCCCGCGACATGGGGTCCAAGCAATTGACAAGCTGGACATTAACGCGGCATGAAGAGGGAATTAAAAATTCATTGTGAAGAAAACCGTGAAACGCGATCCGAATGACGACCCGGTGGTCATGGCGGCGGTGGCGGTTCGCGCCGCCTATATTGTCACCACCGACAATGACTTGCTTTCGCTTGAAAAACCCCACGGTTCAGCCTGCATCCGGCCACGGGAATTTCTTGGAAGCATTCTGGGGCAGACCTGAACTCCGGCTTCCCCGGCTGCGCTTCACCAATTTCAGCAGCCCGTATGGAACGGATCCCCGGATGATTCAAGCAACGTGGTTCGCGCTGATCCGGTCCCTAACGCATTGATTTTTAGGGGATGGACGCTGGCGGCAAGGACGGCGGCATCCGGCACGTCATGTCAGGGGTCAATCCGCAAGGCTACGAGGTTTTCAGTTTCAAACAGCCGAGCGCCGAGGAGCTGGAACATGATTTTCTCTGGCGCACGACCCGTCATCTGCCGGAACGCGGGCGGATCGGCATCTTCAATCGTTCCTATTACGAGGAAGTGCTGGTCGTCCGGGTGCATCCGGAGAACCGGCGGCGGGAATTGAAATCCATCCGCAGACAGCTTTAAGGACGATAACATGATAACACGCTGAGACAGCGTTTCAAACCACAATACTGGTCATTCAAAGCCAGGATTCGGTCCGCGGAGTTATGACCGATGAACACCACCTGCCATTGCAGAAATACCAATAACGATGCGAGAATGATTGGACGTGAAGTTACAAACTAAAACACTTCCGATGGTCAGCGCGTTAACGCTGCTGATGGAATTCTTCGCCGTTGGTGCGGCCTGCCTGGCCGAAGATGGGCAACCAACCTTCAATCTGACCTCGACGAATGTGCGAGCTTCCGTTCAGGGCTGGCTGCCAAAATCTTGATGGACGGAGATACGCGACCGGCCCACCTTATTTACCAGTGCTATTTGAAACGGCTGGCCCAACAAACGGATTTTTTGCCCATACTCTCACATTTCTCTCCAGTTCACGCCACGGAATCAGATTGGCGGTTATGGCCCAAAGGCAGACACTTTTTTTCAAAACAAATAACCCGTCAAGACGATGAGCACGAAAAGCACTATAATAAAGAGCCACCAGGTTTGTTCGGCTTCGCTTAGACTTTGTCGATGCTTCTTCATTTGTGCTCATGTTTCGTGCCCTGAGGCGCCCGCACCAGTACAAGGACACCGATCAGTGTGTCCCGTCCCCTTTTGTGGGTTCGGCGTGCCATCCCACGGGATTGCCGTTGGGGAGGCTGACCAGTTCTGTCTTTGGCGTTTGAGCCGGAAGTTTCCAGTTGTCGTCCAGGTGGACTCTCGTTGTTTGACCGCGCTCGATTGTTACCGGCACTTCAACCCAGAAGTAATCGTTCGCTTGTGCCTTCACGAGATACCTTCCGGCCGGGAGAGTGACTCGGCGGGGAGCTTCCGCGTAATATCCGGTGGCGTTGTCCACGTGCTTCACCAGCTTCCCGTGCAGATCATAGACATAATAATCGGTGTGCTGATACCAGGTGGGATTGTCACCTTCACTCCGCCCGACCAGGCTGGAGAAGACCTGCAGCCCGCCCTCGGGAGCCATGCTTTCGCTGCCAACCGGATTGGGCCCGACGGGCGCAAGAGCAACCGGTGTTGAGGCGCATCCGATCAACAATGAAACCACGCCGGTGCCCAGAAAAATGTAGACACGTTTCATAATATTCCTTTTATCTTGGTAGAGGTGTCAAACGCGGGCTTTATCCGGCTCGCGCGCCTTCGGACGGAGACGGGCGCTTTGTCCGCAGCGTCTTGAGAAAAGGCCGCTTCAATTTGACCAACCCGGCGGCTTTTTCACACCTTTCCATCTATAGTCATTGACACCCCGGACATTAACCGTTTGTGAACACCAAATTAAAATTCATTCATAAACTTTACCTGGCTGCAGAACTGTGGCAGAAAATGATGGAAGCGATGAAAACGCTTTTTACTTTGATCGTAATTACGACGGGCGCTCTTTTGTCAGGCTGCGCTACTGGCAACGGACTCACTCTCGACACAGTAGGGCCGCCATTGCCTCAACCAACGGCGGCAAGTTCAACTTCAACCAATGGCACCTTGGTGGTTTATTCCGCTTTCAGGAGAAACGCTGATTTCAACAGCCGTGATCATTACCGCCAAGAGTATTCCGACTACAAAATCTTCAGCCCCAATGGGAAGCTGCTGCAAAGAGTCCACAATAATTCGGGAACCATTTTACAAGACGCGGTGCCGGTGGAACTTCCACCGGGAAAATATCAGGTCATTGCGCGTGCCAATGGTTATGGATTTGTGACCGTTCCGGTAATTATTGCGGCACGGCAAAACACCATTTTGCATCTTGAAGGCGGTGGTTCGTGGCCGGATGAATCAGCATTCAACCAAACCAACGCCGTGCGTTTGCCGGATGGCCTAATCATTGGCTGGAAAGCTGCGGCCAACTTGTAATCTGCGAACAATCACTGAGGCTCGCCGGACGACGGCTGTTGCTGATGAAGACGCTAAGCAGCATTCCTTGAACGGCTGCTATCCACCCCACCGCATGCAACGTGTGAGGCGAGAGGCTTGCTCCGATGACGCTATTCAAAACCGCTTCGTCATGGAAGGCCTCTGCGTCAACTTCGACAATATCCCAAAAACCGGGAGGCAGAAGCAGCGGTTGAGTTATTGTTCCACCTGGAGCCAATCGTTCAAGGCATTGCCTTGTGTTTTAATGTCTTCATTGAAACGCCTCCATTGTTGCGTTCTCACCCGGCTCGGATGTCTTGTGCAGGGAAGATTTCCTCGAGCACTCCAAGCAGATGCGTCGTGTCTAACGGCTTCTCTAAGAAGGCCCGGGCACCCTGACGCAGACATTCGGCTTTTACGTCTGGACTGCCAAAGGCGGTCAGCACGATGATCGGGAGCCGGGGGAGCATTTTGTGAATGGCATACACTCCCGTGATGCCTGTCACAAACGGCATCCGTAAATCCGTGATGACGAGATCAATCTGTTTTTTCCGCTCGGTCAGGATCTCAACCGCATCTACCACCCAGGTGGCACATGTCACTGTGCAACCTTCACCGGCCAACACCTTTTTGAGCGCGCGGAGCATCCGGGTATCATCGTCTATAATCAAAACCGATTTGTTGCGAATATTTTTCATAGTCAAATAGTTGGTTTTGGACGAGCGATGCCAGAAAAGTGCATATCAGGATTTTTGTGAACCGGCAAAAAAATCGTAAGCGAGCTGCCCTTGCCCGGGACGCTTTCGCATTCCACGTGCCCACCGTGTTCGGTGGCGATCTGCTGGACTAAAGTGAGTCCCAGACCGGTTCCCTCCGGCTTAGTGGTGAAGAAGGGCACGAATACCTGCTCGACCTGTTCCTTGGTCATCCCCCGGCCGGTGTCGGTCACCCGGAGACGCACATGTCCACCTTCCTGCCAGGTGCTGACGGTCAACTCGCCACCACCCGGCATGGCGTCCAGTCCGTTGCGAATCAGATTCAACGTCGCCTGCCACAACTGCTCCGCGTCGGCGTTGAGGGTCATCAAGGCAGGATCGAAGTTGATGCGCGGTTTGACGCCGGCCTGCTCGAATTCGCCGTTCAGAAACGCCAATTTCTGGTCGAGCAATTTGTTCAACTCCATGGGCCGCCGCTGCGGTTTGGGCAACCTGGCAAACCGCAGATAATCCTCGATTACGTTCTGGATGCGCCGGACTTCGGCGCGCATTTCGTCCACGAGCAAATGCCCCTCCTCCGGAGAATGCTCGCATTTTTCGGCAAACCGGTCGATCTCCTTGTAAGTCAGGTCGAGGTTCAGGATGATGGAACTGAGCGGGTTGCGGACCTCATGAGCGACCTCGGCGGCCATCGTTCCCACCACCGCGAGCCGTTCCGACTGGACTTTGGCAATTTCAAGGCGTTTGCGTTCAACGATTTCAGCCTGTAGCGCCGCCGTTCTTTTTTGAACCGTTTCCTCCAGATGATGGTGAGCAGCCTGAAAAGCCGAGAGGAGATAGACCACCACCAGGAAAAACGCCAGCAACATCAGCGCATTCCAGAATGGAATCAGGGGATGCAAATACACGTAACCGCTCTTCAGATCGGCCATGAACCAGGAAACCGTGCAGATGACGGCCAGCAATAATCCCGCCCGGCGTCCTGCCACCCAACTGGCCCAGCAGATCGGCGCCAGATAGAGTGCCGACATCGCCACGTCACGCCCCATGACGTAGTTCAAAATGCCGGTCGACACCGTCAGCGCCAACGCCAGTGATATGACCCACGGTCCCGACAACGATATTCGCCACCTGGGCAAACGCCACAGTGGATGAGGCTGGTTCATTCCATTTTGTGCCAACATTTCGTGTTCATCCTGAAGCGACGCGGTAAGTGCGTTCCGATGGCCGTGCAGCTTTTTATGCAACAGCGCAATTGCCAGTTTCATAGTCTGGCCTTCCATCTACCAGCGGTCACACAGTCGCGCATCTGCCTCAAGAACGATTCTCTCGCGGTGATTTTCACATTTTTGACTTCTACAGGTGATTGGCTTGGTGGTCTTGACGAATTCCGGATCAACTGACCGCAATGAGTGAAACCGGCTCATCACGTTCATCTCGGGCGATGCCCGCGGCATGGGGGTCCAACATGGGCCGGCCATCCACCAGAAAGCGGTATTGATGGTGGCCGTGGCAAAGTTCCACCTCGGCGCACCACCAGCCGTCCACCGACCGTTGCATGGGGGTGGGATGCCACTCGTTGAAATCGCCGACGAGCTCAACCGAACGCGCCCGCGGTGCGGCGCAATAAAAGTGGACGGATCTAAGCGAATGTTCGGCGGAATACGGACTGCACGGCACCGCTTTCATAACCATGTTTGTCTTCATATTAGCAATTGACAGGCTGGACATTAACGCGGCATGAAGAGGAAATTAAAAATGAGGAAAATCAATTCCAACGGAATTGAATCCTTCAGCCCGGTGTTGGCGCGCCAGCGGCTACGCCGGGTCAGCGTGCCCCAATTTGATCAACTCTGAAGGAGTTGAATCCTCTCGCATCCATTGATGAAACCCTTTCCGGGTTTTGATTTTGTTTTGGCCCTTACCCGGCGCAGCTCATTCCTCGCAACGCCGGGCTGAATGATGGAATCCCTTCGGGATAAAAATTCGCGTTCAATCTACGTCTCGACTGTGGCCGGAGATTCAAACGCCAGATGCCCCAACCGGACGTTTAAGCACCCTGGCCGGCGAATTGCGCGTGGACCAGGTCGCACAGTTTAATGGTCAGGGAATCCTTCATCCCATAGTGGACGCACTGGCCGTGCTTGGTGCGCGTAAGGATGCCGGCCGCGGCCAGCAGGGAGAGATGCCTGGAAACATTCGCTTGGGTCGCGCCCACCGCCGTCACGATGTCCCCCACGGTGCGCGGTTCCCGGCAGACCGCCTGCAGAATTTTCAGCCGCATCGGCTCGCCCAGCAATTTGAAGTGCCGCGCCACCCGCACCAGTTCGTCGTCCGACAGCGGCCGCGGATATTTTTTATTTGACATATAATTATATGGTTATATAATCATACTGTGATTACGACAAAAATGCAAAGGAAATCCCCGGTTTCGCCCCGCGACCTGCAGCGTTTGCTGGCGGGCGGCGGCGTGGAACTGCTCGACGTGCGCACCCCCGCCGAATTTGCCGGGGCCCACATCCCCGGCGCACGGCTGATCCCGCTGGACGAGTTGGACGCGGCGGCGCTGCTCCAGGAGCGCGGTTCGAACGGCCAGCCTTTTTACGTACTGTGCCAGACGGGCGGACGCGCCCGCCGCGCCATCGAAAAATTAGAGCGCGCCGGTTGCCACGATTGCGTCCTGGTTGAGGGCGGCATGGAGGCGTGGCTGAATGCCGGCCTGCCGGTGAATCGCGGCGCGCGCCAAGTGCTGCCGCTGATGCGCCAGGTGCAGATTGTGGTCGGCTCGCTTTCCGCGGCGGGCGCGGCGCTGGCGCTCACGGTGAACCCATGGTTTGCGTTGATTCCGCTCGTGACCGGCGGCGGTCTTTTGTTCGCGGGCCTATCCGGTTTTTGCGGGCTGGCGCTGGTGCTGGCCCGGATGCCATGGAACCGAACCGCCCATTGCGGGCGGGCTTGCTGATATTCGCCCATGAAGAATCCAAACCGAATTGTCGTTGTCGGCGGCGTGGCGGGCGGAGCCTCGGCGGCCGCCCGGGCACGGCGCGTGGATGAAAATGCGGAGATTCACATCTTCGAGCGCGGACCTTACATTTCCTTTGCCAATTGCGGCTTGCCGTATTTCATTGCCGGCGAAATTGATGATCGCGCCCGGCTCGTGATCATGACGCCGGAAAAGTTCCGGGAGCGTGCGCGCGTTCACGCGCATGTCAACCATGAAGTCCTGGCCATCAACCGGGCCGCCAAAACTATCCGGGTCAAAGGTCCGGACGGCGGGGAACGCGACGTAGCGTACGACAAACTCATCTTGAGCCAGGGCGCCAAACCCATCGTGCCGCCGATTCCCGGGGCCGACCTGCCGCACGTCTTCACTTTGCGGGACCTCCCAGACATGGACCGCATTACCGCGTTCCTGAATGAGCGCCGGCCGAAACGCGCGGCCGTCATCGGCGGCGGTTTTATTGGATTGGAGATGGCCGAGGCGTTTCATCATCGGGGCATGCACGTGACGGTGGTCGAACGCGATTCGCACATTTTGCCGTTGCTCGACGGCGACATAGCCCGGCACCTGCAAAACCAGATTCGGTTGGACAGCTTTGATTTCAAGGTGAACAGCGCGGTGGTCAAAGTCACGGGTGCGGGGGTTGAGTTCGCCGACGGCAGCCGCCTCGCGGCCGATTTGATTTTGTTAAGCGTGGGCGTGAAGGCGGAGGTGGAGCTGGCCAAAGCCGCCGGCCTGGAAATTGGGGCCACGGGGGGCGTGAAGACCAACGGCCGCATGGAATCGTCAGACCCGAGCATTTATGCCGTGGGCGACGCGGCGGAAACCATTCACGCGCTCACCGGAGCCCGGGCGCGCATTGCCCTGGCCGGCCCGGCGAACCGGCAGGGCCGTATTGCCGGCGCGAACGCGGCGGGGGCGCGGATGGTTTACCCTGGCGCCCTGGGCACTTCGATCGTGCGGGTCCTGCACATGACGGCCGGCTTCACCGGCCTTAACAGCGCGCAGGCGGCGAAGGCGGGTTTCACCTTTTTCACCAGTCTCACGCGTGATTACAGCCACGCAAACTACTATCCCGGGGCCAAGCCGGTGATGATCAAAATCGTCGCCGAGGAAGGCACGGGCCGTTTGCTGGGGGCGCAGGTGCTGGGCGAACGCGGTGTGGACAAACGCGTGGATGTTTTAGCCACTGCCATCGCCGGGAAGATGAGCGTGTTTGATCTGGAGAACCTCGACCTGGCGTATTCACCGCCGTTCAGTTCGGCCAATGACCCGGTCAACACGGCGGGGTTCGTTGCCGGCCACATCGCGCGCGGTGACATTGCGAGTGTGGCGCCTGAAAGCTGGCAGCCCGCCGGCGAATTTCTGCTCGATGTGCGGGACGCCGATGAATTGGAAGAAAGCGGCGCACTGCCCGATGCGGTGAACATACCCTTGGGCCAACTGCGCGACCGCCTTGGCGAATTGCCGCGTGACCGGCGTATCGTGACCTATTGCCAGAAAGGCCAGCGCGGATATCTCGCCGCCTGCGCCTTGCGCGGCCGCGGTTTTGACGACGTGGCGAATCTGCGCGGCGGGTTTTTGCAGGCGAAGTTGAACGGTTGCACTTCCGGTCCCTAAGGCATTGATTTTTGGCAGATTAGGGGCGGTTTAGGGTGCGTGCAAAATGCGCTTTTCGGGCGCAGGGAGGGGTTTCTGAACGGAATTTAATCTTGCGTTTACGGCCTTTTAATTAACGTTTGGTCTATTCCACTGTCCAATTGGCATATGAGGATCCTGCTGGTGGAAGACGAAAAGAAGGTGGCCGACATCATCGCGCGCGGCCTCAAAGCGGAGCGTTATGCGGTGGACGTGTGGCATGACGGCCAGGACGGATGGGAGGCGGCCCAAGCCTGCAATTACGATCTGATTATTCTGGACCTGATGCTGCCCGGGCTGAGCGGCACGGAGCTGCTGGAACGGGTGCGGCGCAAAAATTCGGAGGTGCCGGTGCTGATTCTCACCGCGCGCGACGCCATGGCCGACAAGATCAAGAATTTCGAAGCCGGCGCGGATGATTACCTGACCAAGCCGTTTGCCTTCGCCGAGTTGCTGCTCCGCGTCAAGGCGCTTTTGCGGCGCGGGCCGGTGAACCGCTCCAGCGTGCTGCGGGTGGGTGATTTGGAGATTGACCGGCTTTCGCAAAACGTCAAGCGCGCGGGAAAAAAAATCGAACTCACCGCCAAG
>Ga0187876_1002869_pt1 | contig 12220 bp, 9 predicted proteins | sample June2016WEW_17_4_FD_133000 | JGI IMG/M metagenome (GOLD analysis project Ga0187876, IMG submission 133000) | Peatland microbial communities from SPRUCE experiment site at the Marcell Experimental Forest, Minnesota, USA - June2016WEW_17_40 | ecosystem: Environmental > Terrestrial > Soil > Wetlands... | reverse complement strand
GACGCCGCCGCCAGCTGCGTCACCCAGTGCTTCCCGGCGGGGACGCTCGTGGCGACGCCGAAGGGCGAGCAGGCGATCGAGACGCTGAGGGTGGGCGACCTGGTGCTGGCCGAGGATCCCGCCGCGCGCAAGGTCGAACCAGAGCCCGTGGAGGCGCTGATCAAGGATCCCAGCGCCACCTTCATGGCGATTGACCTCAGCGACGGCAGCAGCGTTCGCGTCACGCCCAACCACCCCTTCTGGGTGGACAGCGGGCGGCAGGTCAAGGCGGCGGGCTGGTTCCTGGCCGACCAGCTCTGGCCGGGCGACCAGCTCCGGCTGGCAAGTGGCAAGGACGTCACGGTTGTGCGCTTGCGGTACGATCAGGAGCAGGCAGTAGCCTACACCCTGACCGTGGCGAACGACCACACCTACTTCGTGGGCGTGGACCGCCTGCTGGTACACAACTGCAGTCTGAACAAGCTGACGGACGGCGAGATCAAGGCCCTTGAAGCCGTGGAGGGCGATGTCCACGCGGTGAAGGGCCGCGGGCAGATCTCTCGCTTTGACCTCTACAAGGATGGTCAAGGATGGATCTACCAGATGCTCAAGGGCGGAAAAGGTGAGCCGGAGCCATTGTACATAAACATCAAGAGCATTATGAAGGGCCAGTAAGCTATGACGTCGATAGCGTGCTACTTCGAAGTCATTGGTCGCGGCTATGACCCCAGCGACCTCACGAAAGCAGTCGGCATTGAACCCTCAAGCACTTGGCGCTACGGTGAGATCATTCCACCTTCTCGCAGGCCGTACAAGCATGACGGCTGGAGTCTGGAAAGCGGCAAGGTAGAATCGCTGGACTTCCAGGAGGTGGCGCTCCCCCTGTTGCGGCGCATGCTACCTGCGTCAGCTGTCCTTCGCGACTACTGTCAACGAATGGGGCTTGAAGTCGGGCTCAACAGCACGGTGTACATTGAGGACGGTCAGGCACCATGTGTACATCTGGATTTGGAGGCGATTCGCGCTCTGCATCAACTTAGTGCGGAGCTGGACATCGATATCCTTTAGTTGTGAGGGGCATCGCCCTGTACCTGCTTCCAAGACGTGCAACGAGCACACCACAACTCTGACTGGGCCTATTGCGCTTTGACAAGAGAATACATCACGGCCTACCCGGCGCGTCAACGGCGCGCCGGGTAGGATCTAGAATCACGGAACCACAGACGACACAGAACTACCGACACGCCCGGCAGGCTCGAGGCACTGCGGATAGTGGCTACCGGTAACCTCCTGGAGCGCCCGTGTCTGGTACGGCGATAGCGATGCCGACGGGGGCTCATGAACAGCCGCACAACGAGCAGCACTGGCGGGTCAGCCGTGACCCAGGCCCTCGGCCACGACCAGGCGGGCCGGCTCAATGTGCTCACCGGCAACGGGGTGAATCTGGCCTGGACCTACGACCAGAACGGCAACCTGCTCCAGGCCAGGAACAAGGTCAGCGGCGCCACCAGCACCTACAGCTACGCAGGCAGCGGCACGACGCAGAACGAGCTGACGAGCCTGGCGACGATGAACGGCCCCACGCTGACCTACGACTACGACAGCGCGGGCGACACTACGGCGATCACCAGCACTGCCGCACTCACGCCCACGAGCCTGAGCTACGACGCCGAGAACCGGCTGCGCAGCGTGGCGTTGCCCAACGGCGCCGTGGTCAAGCAGAGCCAGCGCATCCTGAGCCACGACCAGGCGGGCCGCCTCAACGCGCTTGCCGGCAACGAGGTGAATCTGAGCTGGAACCATGGCTATAACAGCAGCCAGCTGCAGGCCATGAACATCGTCAGCGGCATGTGCCGAGGCTCGGCTGTCATGTTGCTATACTTGCGTGCAGATGCACGCGGGCACGGCCGCCTGGAGACTGAGTCGCAGAAAGGAGATCGCTGTTGGCGACCACGACCAAGCTGTCGGCAGTCATTGCCTGTTTCTTCGACACGCAGGCGATACCGTACATGCACAAGCGGCTCTCGGAAGCCTTTGCGTGCTGCGGCACGGATTATGAGATCATTTTCGTCAACAACGGCAGCCCCGATAATTGCGACGAGGTGCTGAAAGGCATCACGGCGCAGGATGACCACGTTGTGGCGCTCGAGCTATCCCGCAACTTCGGATCGCAAAGCGCCTTTCTGAGTGGCATGCAAATCGCCACCGGAGACGCCGTGATTCTGCTCGACGGCGACCTCCAAGATCCGCCCGAGCTCATCCCCCAGATGTTTGCGAAGTGGCAGGAGGGGTACGAGGTCGTCTATGGCCGGCGGGTGAAGCGCGACACGAAGCGGTTTCTCGGCTGGTGCTACAAAGCGTTCTACCGCGTGTTCCGCGAGATGGCCTACGTGCCCATGCCGGTCGACGCCGGCGACTTCTCCTTAATGGATCGGCGCGTGGTGAACGTGCTGCTGGCGCTGCCCGAAACCGACCAGTTCCTGCGCGGCCTGCGCGCCTGGGTGGGTTTCAACCAGACCGGCGTGGACTACGTGAGGCCGGAACGGATGTTCGGCAGGACCACGAACAATTGGCGCAAGAACATCTGGTGGGCAAAGAAAGGGATCTTCTCCTTTAGCTTTGTGCCGCTCGAGCTGCTGACGTACTTTGCGGCGCTCGTGACGGTACTCTCCTTCCTTGCCGGGGTGTACCAGGTCGGGTACCGGCTGACACACCCGGGCATGCCGGCTGGGGTTACCACCCTGATGATTCTGATCCTGTTCTTCGGCGGCGTGCAGCTCCTGGCAGTGTCCATCATCGGCGAGTACCTGATGAAGATATTCGAAGAGACGAAAGCCAGACCCAAGTACCTCCGCAAAGCGATACGGCAGGGCGGCAAGCACTACAGAACCGCGGAGCAGGTCGACGAGTTCCTCCGTAGGCGTGATGAAGCTACCTAAATCGTCCCGAGTATCTGTCCTCGTATCGCTGAGCCTGGCGGCCGTGCTGCTCTATCTGGCGTTGCGCGGCATTGACTGGCATGACGTAGCGAACACCGCGCGGCGAGGGCACCTGGATCGCTTTGTACCGGCGCTGCTCGTGCTCTCGGGTTCCTATTTCCTGCGCTCGCTCCGCTGGCGCATTCTCCTGAGTGCGGAGCGCCGGATACCGGTGCTTCAGGTGTTCTGGGCGAACATGACCGGCTACCTTGGCAACTGCTTCCTGCCTGCGCGCGCGGGCGAGGTGATTCGCTCGGCGTTCATCGCGCGGTGCGCTGCAATTGGCATCAGCTTTGTGCTGGCAACGGCACTGACGGAGCGCATGGTCGATGCGCTGGCGCTGGCACTGATCGGAGCCCTGGCCTCCTTTGGCACGTCCGGGCTACCTGCCTGGCTCACCGGCGCGGTGCGGGCCGCGCTCGTCGTAGGCACGCTGGCCCTGGCAATCCTGGGCATCGCGTCCCGCTCGGAACGGCTGCTGCGTGGCGCCCTGCGGCGGATTGCCCTGCCGGCCCGGGTGCAAGCATCGATTGACAACGTGCTGCGCAGCTTCCTCCTGGGTCTGCGCGCGCTCCAGCATCGCCGCCGCGCCTTGCCATTCGTGGGGCTGACTGCCATCATCTGGCTCGCCGATGCAACGTCGGCCATGATCATGGCCTGGGCCATGAACTTCTCGCTCACGCTGCCCCAGGCGTTGCTGCTCCTGGTGACCTTGGGGTTGGCCAGCGCGGCGCCTTCCACGCCGGGGTACGTCGGCATCTACCAGTTCGTGGCAGTGACGGTGCTGATGCCATTCGGCCTCACGCGCGATCAAGCGATCGTCTACATCGTCGCAGTCCAGGCTGAGATCTACTGCATCACGCTGTTCTGGGGGCTGCTCGGGCTGTGGCAGCTCAGGAATGGAACCACCCTGCCACGCAACGATTCTGCCGGGGCCTGCGACGTAGCCTAGACGCCCGCGCCCGAGTCCTGCTATAGTCGCACACGCATAGGCTTGGTGACGGGTTCAACATGAGGTAGCACAGGACGATGCAGACAGTCGAGCAAACGCAGATTGCAGCTGAGGCAATGCGGGGCTCGGGCACGAATGCGCCGGACGCAGGCAAGCGAACTCTGGCGATAATCGGGATTACGGTGGGGCTGGTGCTGGTGATTGTCGCCGTTGGCCTGGCCGTCAACCGATCTGGCGGCACCGCATCAAAGAGCGGCCAGAAGGTGTCGACGGATCCCTGCCGTGCCGGCCTCAGCCTAGAGACGCTCTATCAGACGGGGCTGAACGCCCAGAGCCCGGGCCATTGGAGCATCGCCATCGACTGTGCGACGCAGATTGCCAAGACGAACCCGGGCTACAAGCAGACGCTCTACCTCGAGGCCTGGGCACTGTGGAACACGGGACAGCGAAGCGTGGCGATTGACATGTACAGGGCCTACCTCAGGCTATACCCGAAGGACGCCCAGGGATGGCTCAATCTCGGCTATTCCTTGATCGACAGCAACGACTGCAAAGATGCGGTAGCGTCACTGAACACCGTTTTGGGGATCCAGCCCGCGAACACCTCTGCCGTGCATGACCTCATGGTCTGCGGTGACCTGGACGATGCTTACGCTGCCGCCCTCCGCGCGAACGAAATGGGCAACTACGCCGCTACGCTGACCCTGGCCACGGAGATTGCTGCCGCCCACCCCGACCTCGGCAATGTCTTGTTCCTGAAAGCCTGGGCGCAGTGGAATCTAGGGCAGCGCGAGCAAGCAGTCGCCACCTACCGTCTCTACCTCAAAGGCCACCCAACCGACGTGCAGGCACAGTTCAATCTCGGGTACGGCCTGATCAAGATGGGGAAATGCAGCGAAGCTGTAGCTCCGCTCAAGAAAGTCCTGAGTCTGCAGCCTTCCAATCAGGCTGCTCGCACTGATCTATCCGTCTGCGGGATGATGTCGCCTCCGTCCCACACGCTGGCAACGGCAACGCCCACGGGCAAACGTGCGAAGCCCAGCAAGACAGGTGCGCCTGCGCGCGGGCACTCAACCGCTGTCTCGACGCCCGTTTCCTAGGCCAGTCCGTGGTTCATGTGCCAGAGCTACCATGGTGCGCGAATCATTCCAGCGGCCATCGAGCATTATTGCAGGTGCCGGCGACGGCCTCGGCAGCAGCACCGACTCCGGCTGGCTCGCTATTCGGGACGTGCGGATTGTGAGCGGTTCCTCGGGCGAGGTACTCGCAGGTGCCGAACCAACTCCTCGATGGAGCGCCTCCTGTGCCAGGCTTACCCTGGACGCCCGAAATGTGCCCTGATATAGTTCCAACGACTATCGACGACACGTTGCAGCCGCACCGGGCAGGCGCGTTCGACGCTGCAAACTGGCACCACCAACGTGATTTAGGACATCGGCGCCAATGACTCGAAGACTGCTCGTGGCGTACGTCAGCCTCTGTGCCTATCTTGTGCTGGTGCTGCAGGCGCTGTCGCTTTTCCAGCAAGTCGTGTATGTGCCAGTACTGGTGGGCACGATCGTCGGGCTGGTTTTCGTCGTACGATTATCGGTGCCGCACCCGCGCTCGTGGTCGAGCTCGCTACGCGGGTGGGGTGGGTCGGTCTCGCCGCGCGTCTGGCTGTGTCCGTCTACCATACCATTCGTGCTCGTGCTGCCACCCTTGCTGGTGTTTCTTGTGGTGCAAGGTTGGCACTTTCCTGTCAATGACTGGGATGCACTCACGGTCCACCTGGCGCGCGCTGCCTACTGGCGGCAGTTCCATACACTTGCCCATTTCAGTTCCAACTATGAAGCGCAAGTCGCCTTTCCCGGCAACGTCTCGGCGCTCTTCACGGTGTTTCTCGTGCTTATGAGTTCCGCGCGTGCGACGTTCCTGGTATCCATCTTCGCCTATGTTATGGGCAGCGTGGCCGTCTACGGCCTGGGACGGCAGGCCGGCGCCCGTCCCGCCTACGCCCTGTTTGGCGCAGGGCTCTACGCGACGATGCCCGAAGTAGTGCTGCAGAGTAACAGCACCATGTGCGATATCTCCATCGCCTCCTTCGCATTGTGCGCAACGTACTTCTTTGTCGATTACGTCCAGACCAGGACCCTCTGCAGTGTCGTCTTTGCGGGAGCCGCGCTCGGGCTCGCCATCGGCATCAAGGAAACCGCGGCGCTCCCCCTGCCGGGTCTGCTGCTTGCCGGCGTCTTTCTCGTGCGCGATCGCGGACTGACCGGGGTACCTGAACGCGGCTGGCTGGCTATGGGGCGGGTGCTGGTCACAAGGCCCCAGTCGCTCGCGGGTGCTCTGCGCCCGGCAACGCTTGCCGCGTTGGCTGGCGGTGTGTTGCTCGCGGTTTTGCTGGCTGCTCCGTGGTACGTGGAGAATCGCGTCGATTATGGCTCGTTTTTCGGCCCCACCCTTTCCGGCCTCTTCACCAACTCACCCATCACCCTTGCCGGACTATGGATCAACATATGGCGTCACCTCATAGCCTTCCTCGACCCTGCTGGTCCTCTCATGGTGTTTCAATCGCCAAAGACTTCGTATTGCTCCACGGCCGGCGCATGGTGCCAGCACGTGGCGGACCTCCGTACATGGCTTGCAGCTATCACGGGAGCCGACACGGTAGATCCCGCCATCGAATGGCCGTACAATGCCTACTCTCCTACTCCGTATGCCATCTTCAGCCTGCCGGTAACCTGGTTTGGTTTCACCGGCGCGATGGCCGTCTACGTCTCGCTGCTCTTCTGCGCCCGCAGTATCGTGCGACGGCGCGCCAGCGTGGCTGCCTTGTGCGCCGCGGGGGCTGCTTCCTTCCTGATCACCGATTCGCTGCTGCTGCGGATGCAGCAACCCTGGGAAGGCCACATCATGACGTTGATGGCAGGACTATGTTGCCCGGCTGTCGCTGTGGTGGCGCAGCGCCTGGGAGCGCACCGAGCCGGCATCTGGCTGCTGTGCGCCATTGCGGTCTATGGCGCGGCCGGCGCGCCGGTGGCCGCGGTGCTGAACCAATGGCGCCCGGTCTCATCGTGGAACGAGAGCTATGCGGCCCAGGAGGCGGCAGTGTACCCTGGCATGATCCCGGTATTGCAAGCCATAGACCGCCTGTTGCCGAGCGACGCGCGGGTAGGACTGCTGATTCCGGGCACCGGCCACGACTGGGAGCTGCCGTTTTTCGGTCCAGATCTCACGCGAACCGTGATCCCCATCAAGCTTCCCCTGAGCACCGGTCTCACCATACCGGGCGCACCGGACTTCAGCTATGCGGCCCCGTTCGACTACCTCGCGGCGAACCTTCCGGACAACATTGTGGGACAGTTCTTTGCAGCGCATCCCAGCATGCGCTGCGTGCAGATTTGGCGCAACTTCAGTTGGTCTCCGCCGGCCTGGCCCTTTACGTTTTTTCGCTGTGTCGACGTCACGGCTGAGGAGATGTACGAGGCCGCGCTGGGTGACCAATACACCGACTACTCTGGTGAGCTCTTGCAGCTTAATGAGCTTGCACGGATTGATCCCCACTACAAGAGCGAGCAGTTCGCGCGGGGTTGGGCGGAGTGGAACCTTGGACAGCGCGATGCTGCGATCGTTGATTACCGAGCCTATCTGCAGTACCATCCCGACGATGCCCAAGCACAGCTCAACCTCGGCTACAGCCTGATCCGGATGGGCCGTTGTAGGGAAGCAATCGCCCCACTGAGGAAAGTGTTGCAACTCCAACCTACAAACGCCGCCGCCAGCCAAGATCTTGCTGTTTGTAAGGCCGGGTGACTTGGGCAGTCGTGGCGCATTATGGAGAACTGGATTCGCAGGGAGACGAGTGGAGCAAGGTCATCTGCGTCTGTAGCTCAGGGACAGCTATGTAAATGGAGTTCTTTGCACCTGTACTGACCGCGAGCTGGTGGATGTGGCTCGGCACCGTCGAGCTCCTCGGGCTGGCCGCGTTGCCGCTTGCGGCGTTGCTCTTCCGTTCCTTTCCCGATCATGGCTATGGGCTGGCAAAGCCACTTGGACTGCTTCTTGTCTTCTTTGCCAACTGGTGGCTAGGTAGCACACTGGCTTTGGCCAACTACCCGCCGATTCTTTGGTGCATGCTGGCGTTCCTTGCAGTCGGGGGGGCCGGGCTACTCGTACTCACCCGCCCTGTTCTCGGTCGGCTCGATCGCTCTCTGCTCCGCGCCATCCTCGTGGAGGAGCTCCTGTTCTGCGGCGCGTTCGTCGCGTGGACCGCAATTAGGGCACATAGCCCTGACATACTCTTCTCCGAGAGGCCAATGGATTTCATGCTGTTACAGGTGAGTGGCACCACCCACAGTTTCCCCCCGCCGGATGCCTGGATGAGCGGAAAGACGGTCAACTATTACTATCTGGGCCACGCGCTTTTCGCCATGATCGGGCGTATGGCCGGAGTCGATCCCGCGATCGGCTTCAACCTGACCATCATTACGGTCTTCGCACTGGGCTGCTCGACCGCGTATTCAGTGACGCTCGCTTTAACGGGGCGATGGGCATGGGCCTTCGGCGGCGCCTTTGCTGTCATGCTCGCGGGCGACCTAGACGCTGCCGGGCAGGTGCTCACGCAACTCGTAAATGGCCGGCTTCACAGCAACAGCCTGAACCTCTGGTGCCTATTCATGGTCATGGAGGGAGGCTGCACACAGTCGCATGTGCAAGCGTACGTTCCCATCCTCACGCTGTTGTGGGGAGACGTACATGCGTTTCTCATGGACCTTCCCTTCTTCCTTTTGACCCTCGCGTTCGGCATCCAAGCACTCAAGGGGCCTATCGTCGACATTACATCTCGAGTAGCCCGCTATGCCTGGCTAGCCGCCGCGGCAGTATCCCTCGGCATGCTGATGGGTGCCTCATCGTGGGACTATCCTGCCGGAGCGTTATTTCTCGTGGGCGCGATAATGCTAGCTCAGCTTCGCAGCGGGGTGCCTCGACTCGTCCCCGTGGCTGAGGTGGCAGCGGTTATTCCGATCAGCATGCTGCTCTATGCTCCGTACCTCGTGACGGTGCACAACCGTTTCGGCTTCGGATTCACGGCGAACCCAACGGCTTTGGGGGATACCTTCACAGTCTTGGGGGGCTTGCTTACACCGGTCGCGGTGTTCACGGTCTGGCGCCTGGCAGCCGCTTTGGCGGCCCACCCCCCGGGCAAGGATCATTTGACGGAATCCCGTCCTCGACGTTGGTTCTGGACGCAGGTCTACCAGAACGCATGGCTGCTCGTACCCATCTTGATCGCACTGTTCGTGGTCTGGCCGGCACGAGCCGACCTGTTGTGCGCGCTGCTGCTTGCAGCGAACGCGTACCTCTTGGTTGTCGGGCGCAAGCGCGACACGCCAGAGCTGCAAGCTGTGCTACTGTTCGGCTCCATGGCCATGATCCTGCTCCTTGCGACCGACTGTATCTACGTGCAAGATACCTTTCCAGGGGTCTGGTACAGAATGACCACACTTTCTCACCTCTACCTCCAGGCTTGGATGTTTCTCGCCCTGGCGGTGCCATCGTGCGTGAGGCTGGTCGGCCTCGGGCTTCGCAGCTGGCGCATTCGGTGGATCAGTTGGGTGTGGTACAGCGGAGCGGCAGTTCTTGCTGTAGCGGGAGCCGCTCTACCAGTGGCAGGCGTTGGAAGCCAGTTTGCCACGAATAGCCCGGGTATTGATGGACTGGCGTATCTCAAGAAACTATCACCGGAAATGTATGCCGCCGTCCTGTGGATACGGCAGCACACAGACCCGTTCGACGTGATAGTCGAAGGACACGGGAACCCATATTGGGTTGGGTATTCCGACCTGGCTGCTGACAGCAACGTGATCTCGTCCCTGACCGGGAGACCGACAGTAATAGGCTGGACCGGAGGCCACGAAGATCTGAACCGAGGTGCTTTCGGTCAGGGCGCACAAGCCAGCGCCGCCTCCGGCGAGCTCGCCGAGCGGGAGCGAGATGTTCAGACGCTGTATGAGACGCCGGACAGCGGAATTGCCGCCTCAATCTTGCTGAAGTATCACGCGCAATATGTATTCGTGGGCCCCTTCGAGCGCGCGGCCTACCACCTCGCGGCAGGAAGTCCCGACCTAGCCAAATTCGGAGCGTTTCTCACGCCTGTGCTTCAGCTACCGACGATAACCCTGTATCGGGTCCCCTGCCAAGGCATCTGCCTTACCGAGCGTCTACCGGTCGAAGACCTCTACCAAGCTGCGTTGCGATTCCAAGACGCTGGTGGCTATGCCGACGATCTCGTGCTACTCAACCGGATCGCCCGTATCAATCCCGACTATCGGCAAACGCTCTTCGCGCGAGGTTGGGCGGAGTGGAATCTTGGGCAGCGCAACGCAGCCATCACCGACTACCAGGCCTACCTGCGGTACCATCCTGACGACGCCCAAGGACTGCTCAATCTGGGCTATAGCCTAGTTGAGCTGGGGCGCTGCAAGGAAGCTGTTTCTCCTCTGCAGCAGGTGCTGAGGTTGGAGCCGAAGAACACCGCGGCTCGGCACGATCTGGCTCTTTGCGGCGCTCAGCAATGATACGAGGTGGACACGACGAACGGCCCGACAACCTGCCGCAATATAGCCGGCAAGAATGGGCAAGGCGTGCAGCGTTCGGCTGCAGTAAGGGAACATAGACAATGCAGCACGGTCAAACTATTTGCCTGAATATGATCGTCAAGAACGAGGCACGCGTCATTCAGCGCTGCCTTGCCTCCGTCCGCCCGATCTTCGACTACTGGATCATCGTCGACACCGGTTCGACCGACAACACGATGGAGATCATCCGTGAAACGCTGAAGGACGTGCCCGGCGAGTTGCACCAACACCCGTGGGTCAACTTTGGTCATAACCGCACAGAAGCGCTGCAATACGCGCTGCACGGCCCCGACGGGAAACCGCGATGTGACTACACCCTCTTTGTCGACGCAGACGACGAGGTCGTGTTCGACGACGGATTCGTCATGCCCAGGCTCGAGTCTGATTCGTACCTGATGCAGATCGTCGACCCAGGTGTGGTCTACTACTCAAAGCGTGTCGTGCGCAGCGCCCTGCCATGGCGGTACGAGGGTCCACTGCACGCGGTCAGCGTCTGCGAACTTGCTCGCACGGAGGAGATACTCCATGGGATACGTCAGGTGCGGCACTTCGATGGAGGTCGTGCCGGGGATCCAAAGGGCCGGCGCCGCGACGCGTTGCTGCTGGAGAAGGCCCTGATCGATGAGCCTGAGAACGAGCGCTACGTCTACTACCTCGCACAGACGTATCGGGATGCGGGCGATCTGCAGCGAGCGCTGCTGCACTACCAGCGTCGCGCGCAAATGAATGGTTGGTCGGATGAGACGTGGTCTGCCCGGTACGAAGGCGCCAAGCTCAAGGAACGCCTGGGCAACCCGTGGGAAGAGGTACTGAGCAGCTATCTGGCAGCCTACCAATTTCTCCCTGATCGAGCCGAACCGCTGTATAGGATTGGCACCCACTACCAATCCAGTCGGGAATACGCCCTTACGCACTTGTACCTGGGACGGGCTCGCCAGATCCCGTTCCCACAGGGTCACCGGCTGTTCGTTGAGAACGAGATCTATGACTACCTCGTTGATCTGAACTATGCGGTTGCGTGCTATTGGCTGGGGCTCCACGCTGAGGCCATTGCCATCAACGATGCACTGCTGAACAGCGGGTGCCTACCGCCGCACCTAGTTGATCAGGTGGTGAAGAACCGGCAGTTCAGCGTGGAGGCTCTGGCAAAGTAGTCACAGCTGAACCGGCGACCGGCGTGGACGGCGTGCAAGATGGCCTCAAAGTGCGCTGCTCGATCTCCTGGCAAGCACATCCATGTCCGGCGGTCGCGGCGACGTTGTGCGGCTACCGGAGCTATGGGGCGATGCCGGAATGGGGGCGCCACAACGGGTGCGCGCTCTGCCGGGCCTTGGGATTCACGGAGGAGCACCTGCTCTGCGCGGCGACGTTGTCAACGCCGAACACTAAATGACGCTAACTCGGCATAGCCGAAACCAAGAGCGAGCGTGCCACCTCCTTTGTGCAATTCCCCACGATCCGCGTTGAATCTTACTCGCAAAGTACTGATGGCCTTGTTTCTGTATAGACAACCGGTTGGGGTCGGGTGTATTATTCACGCAACGCGACGGTGCGCTGGCCCGCATTTGCGCGTGGCCATGTTAAATTCTCCATCTGTGGCCAACAGAAGTATCCACTCCCTGTACAGGATTGATCGCGCGTCTCCGCCTGGTAGAGAGGACGGAGGCACGAGCCGAGACTAGACGCCG
>Ga0187876_1002859_pt1 | contig 12251 bp, 22 predicted proteins | sample June2016WEW_17_4_FD_133000 | JGI IMG/M metagenome (GOLD analysis project Ga0187876, IMG submission 133000) | Peatland microbial communities from SPRUCE experiment site at the Marcell Experimental Forest, Minnesota, USA - June2016WEW_17_40 | ecosystem: Environmental > Terrestrial > Soil >... | reverse complement strand
CATCAAGCACCAATGCCCATTTCGGGCCGTAGCTGCCGCACCCTCCAGCACCCACATCATCGCTCACCTCCAGTTCCTTCCATTCCTATCTGAACGAAGCTCAGTCGGTCGCTTGTGGGAAGTGCGAACGAAGGCTTCGAATTATCGACCACCAGAAAATACGGCCGCCCGACACAACAAACCCGAAAAACTCGTTTTGCCTTTCCGCAAGCCTGACGCCGGTTCGTTGCGGTTGGGTTTGTGTGCGAGAGGTGTGCTAAATCGGGAAGACCGTGTTCGGGGGCGCAGGTGACTGGCCTGGCTGACTGTCGGTTAGTCGAGAGCGTCAAACTGTTCCCACTTTCTTATTCACATTCTGCGTCGCCAGTGTGCGGGAGTTGCCCTGCGATTGGCGGGTATCGATCGCAGGGCCCCGGAAATCGCGGATCGGTTCGATCAATTGATTAGACCGGGCCCTTACGCTCCAGCTGACTGGCTGTTCACCTCTTCCCATCACGCTCAAGCAAAATGGCGATGGCGACGGCCTCCCTCCCCAGCGTGGCTAGAATGGCCGTCCAACGATGCCCTTACGCCAAGCCGGATCGTATGGAGCGGGATGTCTCCACCAACCCTTTGTCATCCTCCGAGCCTTGGGTCGAGGCTTGTCCGCCCGCTGCCATCCCCAGATTCGCCCCAGTCTGTACCACAGTGCGCGGATCAATGGACCCTCTTATCATCTCGCCGCTGACCACCGACATACGAGACAGTTGGCATAGGACCGCTGGCAATCTCTTTGACGCGGACCATCGCCATCACCACAGCATCAGAAACCTGCTGAAAGGTTGCGTCGTCGGGCAACTCTGGGATGAACTTTGCCAACGCGATTGCTTGGCGCTCATCGTCGCAGACTGTCATCAAGAGAAGCTCAGTGCGAGTCAGCGGACGCTGGAACCATGTGGACAATACGATTTCTTGCTTAGGCATTGGATTCCTCACTTCACGCCGCGCTCCTGCGCGGATTCTTTGCGATCCCTTTGCGTCTACAGCGCGATCCCATCCGCAGTGACGGACTAACGTGCCGCTTCATTTCGCACCCCGGTTGAGAATTTTGTTTGCCGCCCATGCTGTCCAACGTCCTGCGCTCCGTGGTCTCACGCCTTCAGTATTCAACGTGGCAGCGATGGTGTCATAGCTCCGCTGCTCTGCGTCGCGCATCTGCCTCATGCGGTCGAGGACGGCCCTTTCTTCGGGTCGCTCGGGGTGCTCGCCGTAAGCATAAATCCCATTGATGTGCCTTCCCTGCATTGCGGCGCGCACCTTGCCCAGTTTCATTCGTGCGACGAGTTTCCGTTTTTCGTTACGGACAATTTGCATCTTGATTCCGAGAATCATGTCCTTGTCCGCGTTTTGAAACTCATCCAGCGAAGTGTCAGCGGTGAGTAGGCCATCTACGACAGACCACACGGCAACGGCAGCGCCCACGATGCTCAGAAAATCCTCGAAGATTGCGGACTTGCCGCGCCCGATTCTGTCCAGTTGATGAACGATCACCGCATCTAGGTCATTGGCAGCAACCCTCTCCACGAGCGCCGCCATTCCGGGCCGCTTCTGCCACGGTAGTTCGCCCGTCACACCATCTGTGAAACATTCGACAACTTCAAAGCCGTGAGCAGCGGCCCACGCGCTTATCTGCGCCCGCTGCTCGTCTAGACCTGTCCCGTCTGTGAATTGCGTCTTGCCGCTCACACGAAGGTACCCGATGGCGCGTTTCATTGTTCCCCCACTTCCGGCAGCATCCCGCAAACCTCCGCGTAACCGTAGGCCGTTGAGTGGTAGTCCCTCGGATTGAGCGATCCGTCTTCGATTGCCTCTGCTACGTCCTCATCCCACCATTCAACGATTGTCGAGTCGTCGAGCTTGTTGCGTAGCTCCACGTGCGCCCTGTCCCGTTCAAACCACGTCAGCAATTCGGTTTCGTCTATGCTTAGCTGAGTCACTTGGTTTCCGCCTTCCCGTTGCACGCCTTCTCGAATCGCGCACGGTTGAAACGTGGGTTCGTGGTAGCCAAGGAGTCCGCAAAACGCGCAACGATGGCGGCGAACCGGACAACGTCACTGTCTGCTGGTACATCGAATGACGGTAGCTGTTTGATTGTCTCTGCGATTAGAACGAAGTCCTTACGAGTCATAATGTCCCTTTCAATGCTGCGATGAATGCACAACACAAGATCTATATACAACTGCTTTACTTGTGTGCAATCCAACAACCAACCCACAGGATTGTTGCTGTGCTGGAAGGCTTGTAAGAGAATCAGCTACTTGGCGAGGCGAGCAAGCGTTTTGTCCCACTTTGCATGGTGCCGTAAACTGTCGTGAATGACACAAATGTGCATAGAAAGTGACATAGCACGGCACTCGTGTGTGTTCACACACAATGGAAGTTCAGCTAGGCAGTCGAGCTAAGTCCTTTGCAAATTCAAACACTCGGCTTCGTGCTGCAAGGAAAGAGGGTTACGAGACGAAATCGGGACAAAGGCAAACCAATGCTTGTAAGGAGTTGTTTCATAAGGGGTTAACAGCTGCCAAGGCATGGTAGGGTCGAGACATAAGGCGATATACGCTGCAACTTGCGTGGAAGTTGTGAGTGCCTGCACCAATGTCTACAGCGGTGTGTGCGAGTGCGAGTCCCAAGCTGGGTAACACATAAGTTAGTTGACTTCTGAACAATGGAGCAGGTATGGTCACTTCATGCCGATCAAAATGGATGTGAAGGGGAACTTTGGCAACGCGCTCGCCGCCGCAGTGGACAAGAAGGGCATGCCGCTCCGTGAACTGACACAACCGCTCGATGTGACCTACGAGCACCTTCGCAAGCTGATCCGCAGCGAAACCTTGCCGTCAGCCTACCTGTTGAAAGACGTGTGCAAACTTCTGGGGCTGAATCTTGCCGACATGGAAGAAGCGGTCACCCGCGACAAGATGGCAAAGCAGTACAGCGCCGGGGCACTGTCCAAGGTGATGAAGCGCAATCCTCGCATGACGCGGCTGGAGCCGTTGATTCCGCTGCTGTCGGATGCGGAGTACGAAACCGTACTAGCGATGATCCGTGGCCTAGTGCGACCACGTCAGAAGTGAACTGTGCAGTACGCGTTACCTATGGTGCCACGCGAGATTCTGCTATTTCGTTTATCATCGGGTCTGACTTCGCTCTGCGCAGAGCGCCAGCGAGATCATCATGGTCTTTGAGCAGTTGCCTCATCGTCATGTTCTCTATGAGCAGTTCCGACATGGCGTTTGCGGTGAGATCGAGAAGTTCCATGCCCTCATTTTACCCCTTACGAGGTGAGGCCCCGCTAGAGCTTCTGGTCATGCCGACGGTCGCGGAAGTCATTCTATGGGAGTCATGGTCTGCGGAAGCATGGTAGGGCGAGAATGTACGGTGAGAGCAGCCGTCGGTCGGCTGGAAGTTTCGAGCATAAAATATGCGATCTACATTACCAACGTTCCGAGACAGTCCCGCATCCGTGAGAACGTGAGACATGAACACCAATGAGTAAACAGACGAAGATTGAGCCAAGGACGAAGAAGGGTCACAAACCACTCTGGTACGTCATGGATAGAATCTATCTTGGCTCGGACAAGCAGACCTCGATAGACTCACGGAAGTCTGGAGATCGACGCCGCAAGGCGGTGCCGAAGTTTCTGGACGATTCCGACGAGTTTACCAAATAGTAAACAACCGCTCGAATCGATGTTTGCATTTCGATCAACGATTTGTTACCAAGTAGTAACTAAGAAAAGAGCCATTGTTTCCAGCGCTTAACTGCGGAGCCAATAGAAACAGCACGAGAGCCATGACGGCGGCCAAACACCACAGCGCAACATCCCCTCTCGATGTTCGGTCCTCCGGCATCGCGCACACCGCCTTGATCTCCGAACGATATTTGGGTCAGTCGGGTAAAAACAGTTCGTCAAACAGGCGTCTTGACAATTGTTGATAGGCTTGCGATCCGTGATCCTGCACATACCTCTGTTCAGCGGTGCGAATAGGATTGGTATCTGTGTGCGCTACGAGTCGAGCTAGACGCTAGACTCCTGTCCCGGTCTAAGCAGCCTATTTCTTCTTTGCAGCCCTCAGCTTCGCCCACCGTGCCCTTTGTGCCGCCGCGATCTTCCTACGGGCTGATGCCGACATGGTGCGCTTAAGTTTCGGCACGGGACCCTTCGCCTTTGCCCATCGCGCTTTCTGCGCTAGGCTCATCCGCTTGCGAGCCAACGCTGACACCCCACGCTGCGGCGTGGTGGAATTACGCCCGCCGCCCAACTTGCCAAGAACCGAAAGAGCCGCATCAACATGCCGAAGCTCATCCACCAGACTCGTTCTCGTTGCCCTCAACTCCGACACAAAGCCAGCTAGTCCCATTAGCTTTGCCATGAATTCCCCCTCGCGAGGGATTGTAGTTGATGGGCTCTGTTTCATGAGGGCTGGTGTCACCGTCACATATTGCGGAGGGATGGGGGGTTGGCCGCTCAGATGCGTTGGGGCTTGGGCGCAGTTCCCCAATCCGCGTTGTAAACCACGGTGGTCACCTACTGGTTCAGTATCGTCCTCGAATCCCTCGAATCGGGAACGCGACATCATAGACCAGCGTGGAAACAAGAGTGATAATCCTGATATATGCTAGCCATGTTGACAGAGAACGAATTGCGAAATTTCGACCTTTTCGCGAAGGCGATAAGCGACCGTGTAGCTAGTTTTCCTACAAAATTCAGGCATTGCATTCTCAAAGCAGTGACCGAGCACTCGCAGCCCATTTTCTGCTTATTGAAAACAGGTGTGCCAACGTCTTCCCAGAGCCAGACTCTCGACTATGGCAGTGTGCAATTGCGCACACAAGCATTTGCGTGCGACGAGCTTCAAGATCGCCTTACTGCTATGAACAGCACAGGCAAATTCGCAATGAGGGATTGCGAACTGCCATTTGAACTCAAGAATAGCTGGCCTCGCGAGACCTTTTATCCGAGTTTCTCCGAATACCATGAATGGCCGGGATATCTTTTCCAGATAGGCGCTTCACAGAGCAGCAATATAGCCCTCCAACCACTGGTAGCCCGAGGATTGACGCCGTATTTCCATGTGAAAGATGCGATTCAAGACTGGATGGGTGTTTCGGCCTCCGACAGCGATGCGCGGTTCAGACAGTTTCTGCTATTTGTCCCCAGCTTCGATGCTCGCCTCGACGCGCTGGAGTTCTCCAAGGGAGTTCTTGAAGTCCGCAGCAGCTTTAAGATTCGTAACGTTCGAATAGGCTTGCGCTGCTTGGGCAGCAAGCTCGCATCCAGAGCTTCTGGAGAGACGTGTGTTCTCTTAGTCATACCCGTGCACTTCCAGCCTCTCCCGCACAACTGATATGGGAAAGTCTTTCCAAAGTCTTTCCATCCCGCCGCCCAGCTTCTCGATGATCCGATAGTGCGAGATGGTTTGGCCGATCATGGGCGCAGGACTCAGGGTGCAATGTTAGGGATGCGACGAGGTAGAGTCAACGAGGACGGCACACCGATGGACGCAGAAAAGGGCAAGTCCGGCGATTTCAGTCTTTCCCAAGCCCTCGCCAATCAGGTGGTTCGAAAGGGTGTCTGCGGCGACTTCATTTTATGCGGCCTTTCGCCCCCTGTTTCGCCGAGTCGCCCGCTAGTCCACGGGTATACCTTGTGGAACGCACAGGATCGCAACCAGATGGGCGAGTTTCATTGCAGCTTCGCGTACTCCGCCTTGGCTTGATTCAGGATGGGGATGTCGGGGTCAGCGTCCTTCCAGAGGGTGAGGAAATCTTTGTAAGCGGTGCAGGCTTTGTCCTTGTCGCCTGCGAGGACGTAGGCGCGTCCAAGTTGCAGATGTGCCAGTGCGCCGATGGGATCGCTGATCACAATTCCGCGATGGTCGAGAATTTTCTGGAACTCCAGAGTGGCTTCCCGACCTTGGCGTGCGGCCAGATAGGCTTCTCCGCGGACGTAGGCGGGATAGAGAGATGCTGCTGTCCCCAACTCATAGGGAATCGAGTTTTGAAGCATTTCGACAGCCTTTGAAGGCTCACGATGGTTCAGGGCAAGCAGTGCGCGTAGCGTCGGATTGTATGCGAATGTGACCTTTGTATCCTCTGGGAGGCGCTTTGCGAGATCATCCGTGAGTGTTTGAGATCGAGAAGAATCCCCCGAGACAGCCAGCGCTAAGGCAATCCCATATTCCACATCACGGCTGTTTGAAAGCCCTAGGGCCGCCATAGCTCTCTGCCGTGCTGTTGATGCATTTCCGAATAAGGCTTCCCGCAACGCCGCATCCGTTTCATAAACCGCCGCTGCGTCCTGATGATCCGCCTGCCGAGCCAAATCCGCTGCCCGCTGTGACATCTTTCTTGCTTCTTGCAAATGACCGGAATATGCCAACACAAGACTTTCGGAGTTGGACATCCAGTCTTCCACTCCGGGTTTCCCCTGAGCCTGAGCCGCTTCCCGCGCCATTCCCGTCTTGTCGTCTTTCAGAAAGGCTATAGCGTATAGCTGGATAGGAAAAAATGGGCTTTGCAGTTTGCGCTCGGAGGCTCGCTGAAGCGTCTTCTCCGCTTCATCAAGGCGCTCAAGGTCACGATGCCTGGAGGCGAGAACTGCATACATGATGGGAAAGTCGGGTTCGAGCTTAAGAGCTGTGTTCGCTTCTTGGACAGACTTGTCATATTTGCCGAGGGGAGGGTAAATAATCCCTGCCAAGAATTTATGGGGACTTGCCGTACGAGGATAAGCTTGCATCCACAATTCGCAGGTCTGTTGCGCCTTCTCTAGGCTTCCCGTAACCTGCATATCGTAGGAAGCAGAAATAAAGAATCTCTCATCGTCACTGGCGCGATCCCGCAGTTGATAGCCTTTGGCCGTGCTCTCCGCAGAGAGGGCATACTCTCCAATGTCGCCGTACATGCGCCCGAGCATCGCATAGGCCATCGCGAATTTAGGGTCAATCTCGATGGCGTGCTTGAAAAAGGGAATCGCGGCAGCCGAACCAGTTGAGACTAGAACCCTCCAGCCCGCGCTGTAGGCTTTCAGGGCTTCGAGCGAGGGCGTCGTGGCCTCGGCGAGCGGAGTGTCATGCTTTTCGACCGTGGTAAGTGATTCACCGACTCGGGTTCTGAATTTACGTGCGATTTGACCTAGGGCATTCAGTACGTCTTCTTTTCTTGCCGCTTGCACCTGCTCCTCAGCGAGAACGTCTCCGGTGCGGCAGTCCTTTGCACGTAGCCCCAACACATACAGGCTCCCGAGATTTGCAATCGAGCCGGCTAGGACGGCGGCACTTGCGGTTCGTTCGCAGATTTCCCGAGCGACCTCTGGGGTGAGTCGTGCATCGGCCGGCTGGCCCATTAGCCGCAGTGCCTGCTGGATGCGCTCCTCAGAGACGAGGCTCAGGAAAGGCGACTGCTCAAGCTGCACGGCCATGCCTTGCCTCAGCGTTCCGTCAAACACGGGGTCGCCCGTCGTGTTTGTGAAGTCTGCGAGAACAATCGTGTCCTTGTCGGTGAGCTTTGGTGTGCGGTGGAAATAGAAGTAACTACCAACTGACAACGCCAGCACGGCCACCACGGCAGGAAGAATCAGTTTCCAACGTAACCCCAGAGCAGTTGCGGCTGGGGCCTTCGCACTTATTGTCACTCGTGCTGACTCCGTGTCCCTCTTCAGCCGTTGCAAATCCGCTCGCATATCGGAAGCGTGCTGATAGCGCAGGTTGCGATCCTTCTCCAACGCCTTGTTGATAATGTCTTCCAGCTTGGGCGGCACATCATGATTTAACCGAACTACCGCCACCGGGGCGCGGTTCAGGATCGAATCAAACATCGCGCCCGTTGTGTCGCCCCGGAATGGCAAGGTGCCCGTACACATCTCGTACAGAACCGCCCCGAACGAAAACAGGTCGGTGCGAGCATCGAGTTCCTTCCCCCGAACCTGCTCCGGCGACATGTACGCGACGGTTCCCAGCGCACTGCCGGGACTGGTCAGATGCTCCTCGGACTCGATGGTCGGGGCGCTCAGGGCAACCCTCTCAGGTTTCAGAGTGATCTTAGCCAACCCGAAATCAAGAATCTTCACCTGACCCCGATTCGTGACGAAGATGTTGGCGGGCTTGATGTCCCGATGAACGATACCTTTCGAGTGTGCGGCGTCGAGCGCGTCGGCGATCTGGATGCCCAGATCAAGCACAGTCTCGATCTCCAGCGGCTTGCCAGCGATCCGGTGCCGGAGTGTCTGCCCCTCCAGCAGTTCCATAGCGATGAATGTTCGTCCGTCGGACTCATCGATTTCGTAGATCGTGCAGATGTTCGGGTGGTTCAAAGAGGAGGCAGCTTTGGCTTCCCGCTGGAAACGGCTGAGAGCTTGTGCGTCGTGGGCAAGTTCGTCAGGCAGAAACTTCAGGGCGACGTGGCGACCGAGCTTGAGGTCTTCCGCCTCATACACCACACCCATGCCGCCGCCCCCGATCTTGCTGAGGATGCGGTAATGGGAAACCGTCTGCCCCACGGGTTGGGAAGGCGTGGCCACTGGGTAGACATGTTAGGTGGGGACAAGGGGAAGGTCAACGTTTTGGTGGCATTCCAGTTCCAACTTCGGTGGCGTGCGATACGATTGAGCCTAACCAATACGCGGCAAAACGGTATAGACGATTATGGTCAAACTTGTTTATTGCATCACCAAGAGGGCGGGACTGACGGACGATGAATTCTTTCGTTACTGGAAAAATATTCACGGCCCCATCGGCGCTCAAATTCCTCGACTCCGCAAGTTGGTACAGAGCACCGCCTGACCGTCCCCGGTGACAAACGCCGACCTGATTACGATGGCATGGCGGAACTCTGGTTTGACGACTGGGAAGCCTTGCTCGCGGCTCGGGACTCGCCCCAATGGAAAGCCTCTAGCGAGGACGAAAAGAACTTCATCGACCACAACAAGGTTGCTTACTTCGTCTCCGAGGAGCACATCATCTTGGACGAGGCGAAGCAAAACAATTAGAAGTCATAAGCTGATCGCTATCGAGCGCCTGAGGATGGAAAGTGGAATCACCTTGATTGTTCCACTCCCAGTAGCCGTCGTCTCCATCGTCATCTTCTTTCTTGCGGTCGCCTTCGTCGTTCTCATCGTCTTCTTCCTCGTCTGGCTCTTGGCGAAGGAGGACATCGGCAGATACCGACCGATCAAAAGAGTCTTGAGACTGGCATTCTGGATTTATCTCCTCATGCCTAATGGTTTGCCTCGTAGCCCTTGGCAAACGCAGGCGTTCCTAATGCCCGGGCGGGATTCAACACGGGAGAAAGCTAGCCCTCAGCACTCCTTCAGAAGCGCCATGAATTCATCCACAGTGAGCAGGAGTTTGCGGATGTAGTTGTGCAATATCGTCTGCCGCAGAGTGTTACCGGGATGAGGTTCGCGGAATGAGACTGTGGTCGGTTGGCGTGTGGGATTGAAGAACACCCTCGCCGAACCCTGCCCTGTCTTTTGCGGGCGGTAACCGAGCTTGTGGAGAACGCAGACGAAACGCCTCCACGGAAGTTGAGCGGGCAGCCCGGACATCCTTCAACTTTACACCGAACCGCGCAAACAATCGGGCTTCCCGCGGCGTAAGATCGACAGGATGAAGAGACTTGCCACAGGCTTGTTGTTGCTCGTCCCGTGCCCGCAGGGCTTCGGCTGGGGTCACGAGGGCCATCGCATCGTTTCAAGCAAGACCGCCACGTCGAATTTCGAATAATACTTCTTCACGTCCTTTGCCCCGTACTTCTCCCGGAACTTCTCGACCACCGACTTCACAGCTTTGGCATCGGTGACTGGCGTTGCCCGGAGTTCCGCCCCAACGCCTCGCGCATCGATCCGAATCGTCGGGTTCTTGAGCACGTTCCGGTACCACTGCGTGTCCGAGCCCTGCACGGGCAGCAGAAAGAGCCTTTCGCCTTCCAGCACGAACTAGACGGGAATCGAGATCGTCTGCCCGGACTTCCTGCCGATCACGCTGATCTTGATCTGGCGATAGCGGGCGAGGCGTTCTTTGAGGTCGTCAGTCTTTCTCGGCATTTGCGAACTCCTGCACTTGGCTAAGCATCATCCGGCTTCGGCAATGGCCCGAACTCCTCTGGATGTTCGGATACATAAGCAAACAGTAAGTCCGTGAGGTTGTGGGGGTAGGAGAAAAACTCTTGGTCTAAAGCCTCAAGCTTCTCAAGTACCTCATCTAGGAAATCAGCCGCCCCTGAACGAATTGCTTCCTCCGACTGCGGCAGTCCAGCAGGAAATGCAGCAACAATAGTCCGCTTGCAGATGTCAGAGGTTTTCGGAGCACCAGCAGTTTCAAGGGCTTCCACGACGAACGGCGTAGATTCTCCGCTGCCGTTCAAGAAGTATTGGGAAAAGCCACCGTTATTGACTTCTGATTCGACTGCCCAGATTGCGGAGAAGACCTTTTGCGGCACCGACTGGCGGGCAAAGTCCTCCTTACCGAATTTCGTCTGCTCCGACTCTGACAAACGGATCAAGATGTGGTTCTTGGTCATCCTAGTCTCCCCTCTGCGAGCCACTTTTCCACTTCTGCCTGCACCGAGAATTCTCGCTGCGGACTGCGCTGGAATCGTCCGTCCAGCGTGTACGCATTCACTTCCAGCGGGATCGCCTCGTAGCTGCCGCCATTGAGGAATCCAAGCACGTAGAGGTCGGAGAAGCGCGGAATCCCGAGTTGCCGATATTGTTCGACGTGGACGAGTTCGTGAAACAGGAGACCATCGGAGAATGGCTCGTGCGAGACCACAACATCGCAGAATGTGATTGCTCCCATTTGAGACTGGTCAGGCAGGTTCTTAAACCCCAAGCCTCTCAGCATTGGGTAAAAGTCCGGGTTGGCAACTCGTTCCCCTTGCAGCACGAGCACGCGAGTGCTCTCCAGAAGTTGCGGCGAGAAGAATCCTGCTAGCGCAGCACTCTTTTGTGCCGACAATGAGACGGCTCGTGGCGCGTACTTCTCACGCTGTGCGGTGATGTATTGGGACACAAGTCCTGAAACTTGAGTGATCTGTTCGGGTTTGAGTCGTAGGGTTGCCGCCATGCAATCTCGATTCTAACGAACTCGCAATACAGGTTGACCGCACCGGGTGCAGTAGATCGCGTTGGGTGATGCCAAGTGCCCGTTGGCACATCTTAGGGCTGTGTCAGCGGCGTGAGCAGCAGAATATAGAACGGCGAGTGCGGCAGAATAGAACGCCATCCAGTGCCCGGAGAATCCTCTCCAAACTATCGCTGGCGGATTTCCACTGCTCCCACTGGGAGCCTTCGTCATGAAGAAGAGGAAATTCAAGATGGCGTAACCGAAGAATCCGTACACCATATACCGCATCCAGTCGGGCGAGTCCTTCAAAACGACCTTCCATAAATCCTTTCGGTTCACGTTTCCGACGAGACGTTGCGCGACGAATATTGTTGGGAACCACACCACGAAAATTCCCACGTGCAACATCCAGAAGAAGGCTTCCGGTGCCACGCGCCTTCCCATAACTGCCCCTAGATGAACCCACAGACTGACGACAAGTCCGACCGCAGAAAAGCAAACGAAAAACCAAAGGAAGGGTCTGATCCAATCTGGAATCGCATTCGCCGCAGAAGGAAAGTCAGGAACCGGGGCAGGTGCGCGGTTTTGCAGGACAGCCTCGATGTCACATGCGAGCAACGTGGAAACGGATGGTTTGTCAGGGTTGTAGTGAACCACCACAGCTTTGCCTTGGAAGTCGCGCACGAACTCGTCAGCTTCCCTTTCGGTCGTAAAGTCGCGCTTGTAGCGCCCTGAATTTAGAGTTCCGGCGACGGAATATGAGTATCCGATGTCCGCGACGTAGTATCCACGTTTGGTAGTAAACGAAAAGCTCGGCTTGCTTACTTCGACTGAGTGAATGCGCCCCTCGGTGGTAGGCCAACCAGAAGCTCTTCTGCGTTGGAGCCAGCGCCAAAGTGGAACCGTCCATCCGGCTAAGATAAACGCCAACCACACGTAGAACATCCACGGCCATGTGGTCGGATCAGTCCACCGGATTGGACTATCAGCGAACATCGCTCAAGAACAGCTCTCAAAGCCTCGGATCAACGGGTTCGCTTTCCAAAGCCAACACGCCGAATACGCATTCATGGACACGTCGAAGCGGTTCACGTTCGACGAAACGATGCAATGCTTCGATACCCAACGCAAACTCTCGCAGAGCT
>Ga0187876_1002855_pt1 | contig 12264 bp, 11 predicted proteins | sample June2016WEW_17_4_FD_133000 | JGI IMG/M metagenome (GOLD analysis project Ga0187876, IMG submission 133000) | Peatland microbial communities from SPRUCE experiment site at the Marcell Experimental Forest, Minnesota, USA - June2016WEW_17_40 | ecosystem: Environmental > Terrestrial > Soil >... | reverse complement strand
CCCATAGGGACTCTTCAGCTTCTGGTCCGCCGCGCCATCCTTCGGCTCCCCGGCGACCACCTCCGAATCCCCCCTGTCCGGGTCCCAGCAGACCACCCGGTTCCTCGCCCGCTCCGTGAAATAGACTTTGTACCCAAAGGCCACGGCAGGTCCCTCTCACTCGATAAGAGATTTGCGGAAGAACCGGCAGCCGTCGCTGATCGGCGGCGGAGAAAAGATATCTGACGCCTGCAGGAGTACGCCGGCAAGAACAAGCCGGTTTATCAGTGGATCGAATGCCTGCCAGGCGGCAAGTTCGGCGCACGGCCAACCTGCTGCTATCAGAACACGCGAAAACCTCATAAACGTATCCCACTACGTTGTAATCAACTCGATCAGCGCAGCGTCGAGGTAGCTATACGGAATGTTGCTCGAAGTCGCCGACGCGTTTCCGGTCGCACCGGCCGTGGCCTGCGCATAGTCCGCGACGAGGACGGCCACGAACGGCGCGCCCGCGCCATAGGGCCAAGCCTTTTGCACTGGCGTGTTCGTGCCGACTGACAAAGATGACCAAGTGGTAGAACTCACGTTTATGTAATGCGCGAGTGCGAGCAGCAGGACCTTCGAGTACGCATTCTGCGTCGTGATTCCATTGCAGGTCACCACGTGTCCGCTGGAGGAGTTCTGAGTGAATGACCCGCTTGTCGCGCCGATCGGCGAACCGGAGATTGCGCAGCCGCGGTAGGCGATGATGACGGCTCCGTCGCCATTACCGGCCGTGATACCGCTAATCGTCGGGGCGGTGTCACCGCTTTGCATGCGACGCCACCAGACGGTAAATTCGCCAGTCTGGAAGACCTGCGACCACCCGGACGAAATGGAAACCGCCTTGCTGCTGCCGTTATAATTGATGCAGAGGCATATGTCGTTCACTCGCAACCCGCTTGGCAGCGCGGGTGAAAGCGACGTGCCGCTGGTCGTATCGCTCACGGCGCCTGCTGCCACGAAGGAGACGCTGCACTGCGTCGGCCCGCCGGGGGACTTAGGCCATCTTGGAACTCTAATCATGAAGAATTACTCCATCACGAAAACGAGGGACACATTGAGCTTCGCGGCCGTCTTGTTCGTGCCGAGCGTTGGACACTGCACGTCAATGGACTGGCCATAGCCGATCGGCACGTCGCCTGACCAGACTCCCCCATCCACAATCGTGCCTGCCGTGCTGCTCATCTGCGTTGAGTTGCAGACCAGCGAACCGTTGATGTATGGTTGAATATACGGCTGCGCGGCGCCCGTGTCCGCGACGCCGAGCGTGGCTTTCCAGCCGATCAGGTGCGCCTTGCTGAGGTCGAAAGGAAGATAGTGCCCTTCGCCGGCGGCGAGGCTCGTGCCGGTGCTCGTCCATGCCGCCTCGACGTTCAGCGTCACTTCCTCGGTGGCTCGGAAGCCGTCATAACTCAGGGCGCTCAACGCGGAGGTTCCGAGCGATGTTCCGCGCACTGTCATCAGGCTGCTGGTAAGCGCGATGATCTGGGCGTAGTAAGTGTTCCCGCCGGAGACGAATTTGATCGCCGTGCCGACCGGGATATTCCCGGTCTGGTCCGTGAGCATGGTCAGCGTGGAGGTGCTGGCCGGCGTCGCCGTGAAGTCCGTCCCGGGTATGAGCGCAATCCAACGCGGTACGCCGTTGTTGAATGTGTTCTGGATGGTAGTGAAGTTGTTGTTGACGTCGTTGCCCCAGTTTGTCGAGCCAATAGCAGGCGTCACCAAGCTTATTGCCATGTTCAGGTCTCCTTGAAAACACGCGCGATTCCAGCGACCCCGTTCCACGAGCGCAAGATTATCCTGAAGAGGGCCCCTTGTCCAGCGCGGTAAGGCGGCGCGCGCCTGTGGGTAAGAGACGCCGCTGCGGATTGATAGGCCGCGCGGGCCTGCCGAGGGGGTGCGCTTTACCAAATAGACACAGGCAAGTAAAGCGCTCGCATTCGAATTCCCAGCTACAGCGGAATCATGAAGCGAGCCGACGAGAAAACCAATTGAAACGGAGCGTCAGAGCCGACGGGACTTGCGCTAACGTTTTCGCAGCGTCAGCGTGCCTCGACCAGGACAGTGAATGAGCAAGCGTTCTCCGGCCTCCCTGATCCAACAGGGAGACCCTGCGTACGACGCACCCAAGCTATAAAGGCGACCTTTGTAAGAGAACTGTCCCTTCCTGGAGACGCGGCGTGGCTGCGACAAAGGCAATTCATCTAGAGCTTCCTTTGCAGTCCCGCCCCAGGGGACTTGCCCATAGGTGCCTGAGCCGTATGGAAACTGGTTCTCACTCAGGAATTTCTTCACCGCTTCGAGGGACACTCTAGCCTGCATGGCGATTCGTTCCGGGCAGAGAATCCCCTGCAACATTGCCCGCAGGATCTTGTTCTCTTGTCGGCTGAAGAGTGCTCGCGAGCCTTCAAAACCTGCCTCTTTGGCCAGTTCTGCCAGGAGTTTCGTCGTCGGGAGATTCAGGTGGCGCTGGAGAGTTTCAAGATCCCAATCTGGATGCTCCCGGCGAAGCGTCGAGAGGTGCAACGCAGCCAAACGCTGTAACGTCCGCCAGTTCTCACGGGTTGTTCCTGCGCCACCTCTCATTCGCATCTTCCCATTGCCCGCATCCTCGGTCCTTCAGTCTCGGACTGAGTCCCAACCGGGACTTGCAGCAGTCCCAATGTGTTTGAAAAGGAGCATGTCGGGACTTTTCGCGCACAGGAAGCGCTGCGAGAACCTGGCAGAATACTCGCTTTCGGCCCATCCTCTGCGCGAAGGCTGATCCTCGCGAAACGGTCCGACTTGCCAAAGCGCCTCCGTGCGCGTGACGGCCGGCGGGAAAGTGAACCCGCCCCAGAGCATCTGAGGGTTCTGCACGAAGAAGGCCGCTCCTTCGGCGCACGCAAACGGCCCGTCATAAGCAGCCCGATCTTTGAAGTCCAGAAAATGATGAGCGTCAAGCTTGACCTGAGCGATCTTTGGATTCTCAGACATGATTCTAGCGCAGCGGTCGAAGAAACGAATTCCGGCTGGATTCTCCAGCAGCCAGTCATCCTGGAGATTCAGGACGTAAGGCGTCCTAACCATGGCGACGAGGCGGTTCATGGCCGGACCGATGCCGAGGTTAGACTTGGATAGCAACAGCTCATCCCATTCCATCCGGGCCAATTCCGCCTGATCTTCCGCGGAGGAACCGTTGTCAAAACATATCCAAGCCGGGGCCGCATCGCTTTCAAGCGAACTAAAATGGGTTCTTACAACCTCGACCGTGCGCTTGAGATAGGAAAGACGGCGGCAACTCAAGAACAGTATGGATAGCTGGTTCACGTTTTCCGATCCTGTGCCATGCCGCCCGTCTGTCCCAGACTCCTATACCTCTGGTCTTGTCGCCTCTGACGAGCGAGCAACTTGTCGTGGAGAATCCAAAAGTTCTGAAGCACCCTGACTTGATCCGGGGAGCCTTGCACAGCCGCCGGCCTTTCGTGAATGGGCCCGATCCAGGGTATTTCCCTGCGCAATAAGCGGAACTGCACGTCCTGGTTCCGGGGCGGCCATTGTTGACCTGCATTCAGGCTGGCCAGCGCATCCTCGGTCCACTGCGAATCGGGTACGTCATTGACGAGGGCTCCGTTGAGGAAATTGGCCCGGGGAAAGCCGCATACCACAATCTTGTTCCGATCCATGTGCTCAAGGATGGCCGGAAGTTCACGGACGAACGCTGGGTCCCATCGCTCATCCAGGTCCGCGTGCAGCATCCATCTGGAGGCCGCTTCCGCATGGGCGCGATTGCGAGCGGCGCCGAAATCTTTCCCCGTCGAATGGCGTATTATGCGAATGCGGTCGAGGGAGAGCGGCAGCGTCGCCACAGCTGCCTTCGCAAATGCCTGCGCGTCGTCGGACTGCGCCGCATCGTCAACGATCACGATGTCGCCTGGCCAGCCTCTGAATTGCCACAGGAAAGCAATGAACTGCTCACGTTCTCCCAGCCCGAGCAGAACTGCCAACGTAACGGAAGCAACGCCTGGTCGGCTGGGACCGTGAGGTTCCTCGGATTTCCCGTACCGCTCACGAATCGCCGAAGGGTGTTCCTCGACGCGAAACGCAGTGATGGCAGGCTCTTTCTCCTCCGCGAGTTTTGCCGCGACAGCGGCATTGTCCGGGTGGTAGAAACCATGCAGGGAACGGGAGCGTTCCATCACTTCATCTGCTTGCCCCATCCGGCTGTAATTGAAAAGGCGCAGGCGCGAAGGCTCGATCCGGCCTCTGGCGGTTTGGACAGGCTGGCAAGTCATCGCGTCGCCAACAGCATACGCGAGCCCCGTGCGAAACAATCGAAGCAGCCCCTGGACGCGGTGCTCCACAATTTCCTGTTCCAGGGTTGCCCAGAAACTGCGCCTCTCGAAACACGCGCCTAAGCATTCGTGTCGCCCCAGTATCTGCCGGATCGCGGCATGGTCCTGCTCGTGGATCGCTTCGTCCGCCTGGACGTAAAGCGTCCAGTCCATCCGGCATGCTTCCAGAGCCACGTTGCTCTGCACGGCGATCTCCGACCCGCCGCGCCGGTTCTCCAAGTCCCACGCGCTTGGGACGAGCCGGATGCTTCGATAGCGCGCCGCCAGGCCCTTAACCAGTTGTTCCGTGGCATCCGTGGACGTGGGATCGTATGCGATCACGACTTCGTCGCAGATCGGCAGGTAGGTCTGGAGAGATGCTTCCAGCGGGTACTTCAACACCACCCCGTTTCGAATCACTGTGCATCCCGACAGCGTCGGCATTGAGATCATCCTCGGCGGGTCTCTCCCGGACCTGACGACGGCCGCTCTCCCAAGAGAGCCTGCCTCATCACTCGGGCCATGACTTCGAAGGAAGAGTGCTCTTCAATCCATTTGCGGGCCTGGTTCCCGACCTCTCGCAACGCGGGGCGGTTCTGATGCGCCCAAGCGAGCTGTCGAGTAAGATCCTCTTCGTCGACCTCTGCCCACTGCATTTCGGAAGTGTAGCCGGGCAGGCGCACTTCAGGAGACACGTTTCGGAGTTGATGCTTGACTGCGAGCACGGGGTAATCCTCGAACGCAGACCAGCGGACGGCCATGACGGGCGCCCCGCAACTCATGGCGCTGACCGCCGGGAGACAATAACCCTCTCCCCGGCTGGCGGTGACGAACACCGTTGCCGACTGGTACAGTTCCGCCATGTCCTTGTCTGACAACACGTCGGCGATCAGCCGCACGTGCGCAGTCCCTTGATAACTTTCAGCAAGGAGTCCGAAAAGCTCCTGTCGGTCCCGCCGGTTTTCACCGTAACGATAGGACTTCACGATCAGGAGCGCCTGATCACGGTCGCTGAAAGCCCTGCAGAACGCGCGGACTAGAATGTCCGGTCGTTTGCGCGCGTCCCACGTGCCCACGTACAGGAACACGGTCCACGCAGCATCAAAGCCCTCCGGCAGTTCAACGTGCCGATACCGTTTGGCCTGGGGCGGATATTGGCGAGTGTCTATCGGGTACGGCACGAGGCGGACAGGCCGGGTCACGCCGCTGTTTCTCAGGACGTTCTCAAGGAACTGGGACGGAATCCATACTTCATCGAGACGGTTGAGCGACTCCGCCCACCGCTGATGCAGAGGGGAATGAGCAGGATCGAGCCGATCCGTTTCCCAAAGGAAATACCCGTAATGCCGTCCCGGCAGCGAAAAGTCATACATGTCCGGCGGCAGCAGATGAAGAATAATGTCCGCATTCTTTCCGGTGGCGTGGCAGGCCTGCGGCCACAGGGAAGGAACCTGAATCGAGTCCTTCGGCACGGACAACGCCTGAGGCCGCAAGCCGGCGCTCTCAAGGGCGCGGAACGTCAGACGCGCCGTTTCTCCAAATCCGGACGGCGAAAACCAGTCTCCTCTGCACACGACCGAAGGCCGTTCTTCAGGGTCAGCTGGCAAGGCAACCGAGGCACGCAACCGGCTGCTCCAGACGCCGTGGGCCTCATGAAGCACTTCCAATACAGCGCGTCCTTTCCGCTCAAAGAGCGCGGCGCGACGGCGACTCATGGCCTCCGACAGACCCTCGGTGCGGCCGGAAACGCACCGTTCCAGTGCGTCGCTCCAGGTCTCGACCGAGCCAAGAGGCAAAATGATCGCCGCCCCTCCTACCGCTTCCGGCAAAGCGCCGCGGTCAGACACAATTGCCGGCGTCCCCACGGCGATGGCCTCCAAAGGCGGCAGCCCCCATCCTTCGTACCGGGAGGGATAGAGGAAAGCCTTCGCACCGGCATAGAGCGCCGGCAAATCGTCCTCTTCGATGCGGCCGAGCACCTCAACACAGTCTGCCAGGCACTGCGCGGAAATGGCCTGCTGTAGGTCAACCGGCGGCGCCGGCGAGGGGCCGCCACCGGCGATCACCAGATGTTCCTGCCGGCTCCTGGTCTTGCGCCAATGTGCGAAGACCTCCAGCGCGAAGAGCGTGTTCTTGTGCGGGGCATGGTTCGAGAGAGTCAGGACGTATGGAGATTGAATGCCCAGCTTCTTCAGGACTGATTCGGTTGGCCTTGCGGGACACTCGAAGATGTCCTTCAGGCGCTGCGAGATCACGCGAATCCGTTCTTGGGGAACGTTGTAGAGCCGGATCAGCGTCTCCCGTGTATGCTCAGAGACGGCGATAATTCGGTCAGCCGCGCGGACCGACCTTGGGATTTCCTTCTTGAGGTACGCGAGCATTCCTGCGGAGAAACAAGACGGCTCCATCTCAAAGAGAAGATCGTGGATGGTGATAACAGCAGCGCACGTCTTGACCAGAGGCGCCAGCCCCGTCGGCGCAAAGAATACGTCCAGTTGCAGGCGCGCGACCGCGGCGTCCCAAAGGAGTCGTTCGGCGAGAGCGGCACTTGCGCCGCCCAGGGGAGGATGCACCATGACTGGCCGCAGCGCCACGTTGGGAAGAGTCCTGGCAAGGTCGTTATAGGCAAAGCCCCACAGCGCGTCCTTGCTGGCGAGGGCTGACGCCAGGTCGCGCACCGTTGTTTCAGCATACGAGCCGGTGCCCATTTGCGCTGCGGCGGTGAAACGAAGGTCGGCGCCGATTTGCATGCCGCTGCCCTACAGAAAGACTTCAGTACCAGACCAGTTGCGCGGGTGGTGCTGGTGAAGGACGAAGAGGTCATCGAGAAACTTCACTGTTACTCCGAGCCCCTCTTTCAGCCTTTCAGCAAAAACAATGTCGCTCTGGTTGATGCAGTCAAATTCCTCCGGGTAAGGGACTCGTTCGAAGGCGGATCGGGCTGCAATCTGGCAGTACCCCAACACGCCCTGCCGCACCTCCTGCTCCTGTGAGCGGTCCCATTGTCCCCGGAGCGCGTCAAAATGCTTGACCGGGTCAAGGTTGCAGGTGATGACGTGGGCGGTGACGTCGGGGCTGAGCGGCGTCCGCCAGCACCCGAGAAGAAGGTCGGCGCGATGACGTTGGAGGACGGTCGCCACGAAGTGTCGCGGCAGGATTATGTCGCAGTCGGCCGCCATCACGACGCCGGCGCTTGATTGTGCGAAGGCGGCGTTGATCATTTTGCCCCGGTTGCGGCGGTGTTCGGCGGGGACGTCAACTCGGCGGACCGCCAGCTTGGGGTGCGCGATCTTGAACTGTTCGAGATATTCCGGCACCCCGTCTGCGCCGCCGCAGGTGGCGACGCAGATCTCGATTCTCTCGAGCGGGTAATCCTGCCGGGCGACGGAGTCGAGGAAGGCTCGGAATCGTTGCAGATACTTGTGACAGTACACGAGGATAGCGAAGTCCCTCGCGGCGTTGTCAGTCTTCTTGAAGTTCGGCAACTGCCCAAGTTGCTGCCACCACCGGTCCAGACCGGCACTCGTGCCGGCAAGGCCCTCGGAAGGCGCTATCCTTGATCCTTCGCGCGGCACGTCCCGGTTCAGGTGCGCAAGGAGCTCCCGGCTGTCTCGAAACGACCGCGTGTTCTTCATGGAGCCAGCCCCCGGAGACACGTCGCCCTCGACGATCAGCCGCTGGCATTGTTCGGGGATGCACCGCATCGCGCCTAAGTCAAATGGACATCCGGCAGGGGCGAGGTACACGTCAGCGCAATCCAAGAGGGAGGCGTAGACGGGGATGGCCAGCGCTCGCGTATCGAGCGCGAGCACGCGGCCATCCATTGATTCGCCATACTTTTGCACGTGGAAGGAAGCGTGACGAGAGAGAAGCACGAGACGATCTTTCTCGTGGTCCCATCGCCTCAATGCCGCCTCCAGTACCTCCGGGGCCGGAGGTCGGTCGCTGGCTTCATCGAGGAGTATGACGCGTTTGTCTCGAAGCTCCGCATGCAATGGGTCAGAGAGTCGGCGGACGGAATCAGCCGGCCATTGGGGCGGCGGCAGTGCGTCGAAAATGTCGCGGACCCGGATGACGGTGACGTCCAAATGCTCCAGCCATGCCCGGCTGTCGTTCCAATAGGAGTCTTCGTCCGGCGCGCAGAGCTCGCCACTGTCATCCACCACGATCCGTTTTGCGCCGGGGAGGAGATCGGCGATCGGCTGCATGGCCGCTGCGGCCCAGGGGCCGAAGCCAAAGACATGGGTGCAGCGACTCCCTGATTCCAGGGCCGAGAGCATCTCCTCCAGGACGCCGCCGGCCTCAGCCCAGTGGACGGCGTGCTCGCGGTACCCTTCATGCACAGCGCCGCCGCAGGAAAGCGGCGCAGTGCCAATCACGGCGCGACCAACGGAGGCCAATTCACGGCAAGCAAGCCCGCCGAGGCTCAGCGAATCGAAGAGGCTCCTGCCCGCAAGGACGACCATCGCACCTCGTTTCGCTTCACCTAGGAGTTGACGTATTTGCTCTCTATCTGACAGCAAATTCGCTGAGGGAGCCGACGCGGGTGCAGCCAGCTCGGGATCGCGGGGATTGTTCATTGTCGTGTTCTTGCCTTGTCACCGCTTCCGCAGTTCGCTTCGCCATAGAACTGCACGGCCTTCCGGGCGGCCTCGGCCCATGCAAAGTGTTCGCGGACGTGCGTTTGCCCTTGCTGGGCAACTCTTGCGCGCAAGGCCGGATCGCGAGCGAGCTCCAGCAGCGCCCGTGCCAGCGCATCGACGTTCCTTGCGGGAACTCGGCGCCCGATATCATCGCTCGTGATGATCTCCGCCAATCCTCCCGCGTCGCTCACGACAACGGCTGTGCCTGCAGCCATCGCCTCGGCCGCCACGAGGCCGAAAGGCTCGTAGTGGCTCGGGCAGACGTGGACGTCGCTGACGGCATAGAACCCGCGCAGGGTTTCTCCACGGAGGTATCCGTACAGCGCGACCGAATCCTGCAGCCGCAATTGGTCGATATGACGGCGGATCGTCTCCTCCAACACGCCGGTCCCCACAATTGCCAGCCTGGTCTTAGGGACCTCTTTGTGGACTCTGCAAAACGCATTGATGAGCGTGTCTATCCCTTTTTCCAAGTCCAATCGCCCGACATAAGTGATAAGCAGTTCCTCCGGACCGGCGAACACAAGCCGGAAGGCCTTCAGCCGCGACGAGGCTTGTTTTGAGAGAAGCCGCTCCGCGTGGATAGCACAGGGAAGCAGCCGAATCCTGGCCGGATCGGCCTTGTAGACTTCGACCAACTCTCGGAAAATCGCCTGGCTGTTGGCCAAAATCAGATCGGCCGCGCCGGCAGCCCAGGATTCCAGGTCGGAAATTGAGCGGTCACCCGGCTCCTGCAGGCGTCCGAACGTTTTCCCGTGCACCAGGTCGTGCACCGTCCAGACGTGGGGCACGCTCCATCGCCGGGAGATGCGGTGGCCCGCCAGAGCCGTCAGCCAGTCATGTGACACGATGGCCTCCGGCTCGCCAAGCTCCTTCCGGCCCAGCCGGTGCGAGAGCTTCTGTAACTGAAGATTGAACGCCATGACCGGCGCGACTGCTCCGGGAGGCTTAGGCGGGGGAGGAAAATCCACCCGGTGAACATGGACGCCGCTCTGTACTACGTCTGCGTCGCGCCCGGCGATGCTGTTCGTGAGGACGCGGACCTCGTGGCCCTGAGCGGCCAGCTCTTCGGAGAGGTCGCTGACGTATCGTCCCAGGCCGAACACCTTCTGCGGAGGATACTCCGAAGCGACGTGGAGAAGCCTCACTTATTTCCCTAACTCTTCACAAAGGTCAAGGAATCTGCCTGCGGCCCGCTGCCAGGTGAATTTCTTCGCCCACCGCGGCGCGAGCAGCCCAGCTCTTGCTCTGAAGGCTTCATCATGAAGCCCGCGTGAAAGAGTTGCTGCGAACCGCTCGGCATCCCGCACGTCCACCCTGAGTGCATGGGCGCCTACGACCTCAGGCAGGGAAGTCGCGTCATTGACGACGCACGGGACGCCCAGCGCCATCGCCTCGAGCGGCGGGAGTCCAAACCCCTCATAGTGCGAGGGATAGACAAAAAGCGCGCTCCCGGCCAACAGAGCGCGCTTCTCTTCTTCGGGGAGATATCCCAGGCGCCTCACCCGATCTGGACAGCCGGTCTTGAGGATCGCCGCATGCAGGTCAAAGGCCGGCCCGCCAGCCCCTCCGACCAGCGCCAGGTCAATGTTGGACTCCTCCCGGCTTAGCCGCGAGAAGGCTTCCAGCAATTCCGGGATGCCCTTCTTGGGCTCGATGGAGCCGATATATAGAATGTAGGGCATGCTCAAGCTCTGCTCCCTGCGGGCGTGCGCGATCCGGTCAGGAGAGGGCGACGACCGGCTCTCCGGCGTCAGGCCGTTGTAAATGACGCGGATCCTTCGATGGTCTATGTCATAGACTTCGGCAATGCGATTCCCGGCATGTTTTGACACCGTCACCACGCGGTCGGCATGCGAAGCGGAGAAACGAGACCATCGGCTCAGGTACTCACGCAGCTTCGGTTCCACCCATTCCGGATGATCTTCAAATACCACGTCGTGGATAAATGCCACCTGCTTCGGACTCGTCTTCAACGCCGGGATGGAAAAGGTCGTGTTGGCGTAAACGTCGACGTTCATGTCTTCAAGCAACGCGGGAAGCCCAAGTTGCTCGAAATGCTCGTCAATCATCGCGGCTTCGACTTGGACCAGTTCCACGTTTCGGATCCGGAACTCCGGCGGCAGGTGTTCGCCGACGATCAGAGTAATGCGGTGCCGCCGCGGGTGGCGTCCCAGTTCCTCCGCCAATCCCCAAGCCGCCTTGCCGATGCCGCCCATGTGGGAATGGATGGACCGGCAGTCCAGAACGATGTGCATTGGCCCTCTCCAGCGCGCCGCACCAATGTCAGTCTCGCGTCCTTCTCAGTCAATTGCGGGGCGCATAGTAACCCGCCGACTCGCGCATTGTCAAGCCGAGGGTGAGCAATAACTGCACATGTTGTAAGAATTGCAAAATCATGCAATTTCAGCTTGACAATACGGACTTCCTCATCTAGAATTCTGCCGATCGCAAACTCGCCGAGACGACGGCAATGGACAACGTAACGGGCGCACGAAGAACAGCTACGGCAAGGGCAACCGTGGGAAGCTGTCAACGGCCGCGAGATATCGAGTCTTCCAGCCGCAAGAGGATTTTCCCTCACCGTAGCTCTGTTCTCTCCCTGCTGACGTCCCCTCAGACTCCTCGTGGCTTCGCCTTTCCGTTTCTTGTCAACTTGCGCTCGAAGTCCGGTCGTCACGCGGCTCATGGAATGAGCGTCCACGGAGAGTGATCATCACCTACGACGAGAAGACTATGGCTGTCTTTCGCGCCGCGATGCAGGACAAGGCGCCGGCCGACCTGCAGGGCTGGCGCTTCGTCGGTCACGCAGGAAAACCTCCTGGTCAGGGGCCTTACATTGAGATCAGTCTTTCCGTGAGTTCGGACGGTTCTCTGGATGCAGCGTTCCAGACGTTTGGGTGCCCTGCGTGCATCGCGTGTTCGGAAGCCGTGTGTGTTCTAGCGCGCGGCAGGCGAGCTGAGGAAGCTCGGCTGATTGACGCGAGTGCCATCGTCGCCCGTGTCGGCGAGCTTCCTCGGGCGAAGCGGCATTGCATCGCGCTTGCTCTGGCGGCATTGAATAACGCGCTCAACGAGCTTGAAGGCAACCGAGGACGGACAGTCTCGTCCTAGAGCGTTCAGCTTTGGAGGGCTTTGCCGTGTCATTTGGCTATAAGGTGTATTTCACGGAGCGGGCGAGGAACCGGGTGGTCTGCTGGGACCCGGACAGGGGGGATTCGGAGGTGGTCGCCGGGGAGCCGAAGGATGGCGCGGCGGACCAGAAGCTGAAGAGTCCCTATGGG
>Ga0187876_1002853_pt1 | contig 12273 bp, 8 predicted proteins | sample June2016WEW_17_4_FD_133000 | JGI IMG/M metagenome (GOLD analysis project Ga0187876, IMG submission 133000) | Peatland microbial communities from SPRUCE experiment site at the Marcell Experimental Forest, Minnesota, USA - June2016WEW_17_40 | ecosystem: Environmental > Terrestrial > Soil > Wetlands... | reverse complement strand
TAGGACACGCAAGGCTCCCTCCCTATTTGGTCTTGCTCCGTGTGGGGTTTTCCGTGCCCTGGACATTACTGCCCAGGCGGTGCGCTCTTACCGCACCTTTTCACCCTTACCTCGCGCTCCTTGCGGAACGCGGTTGGCGGTATGTTTTCTGTGGCACTTTCCGTCACCCTGAGTTCGAGAGCGTCGGCCCGCGCCTGATGGCGTGGAGCGGAACTCCCTGGCCCCAAGTGCCCGGACGTTATCCGGCACACTGCTCTACGGAGTTCGGACTTTCCTCTTCCTGACCGGAGTGTTGACCCCGGAGTCCGTGATTCAAAACCACGGCTCGGAAGCGACCGCCCGATTCGACCGCTATGGGTCTAATTATATAGCGCGGGCAAAGTGCCGGCCGGCTTGGGGCCAGTTTCGCGAAAGGTATATCCGATGAAGCAGAACATGAGTCCGATTTCGCAAGCTGTTCCGCAAGGCCGCAAGGGCGTCGCCTTGGTCCGGCGCTGTTACACTTAAAGTCACTGGTCACTAGGTCATTGGCATGAACACGGTTGAGGCCATCCGGATTGCTCTGCAGTCGCTTTGGGCAAACAAACTCCGCTCCGTGCTGACGCTGCTTGGAGTGGTGATTGGCGTGGCCGCGGTGATTGCCGTGGTCACCTTCGTCAACGGCATCAACGGATATGTTGCCGAGAAGATCTTCAACCTGGGGGCTGACGTCTTCATTCTCTCGAAGGCGCCGAACGTGATCACCAATGCCGACCAGTACCTGGAAAGTCAGCGGCGCAAGGAACTCACCCTCGAGGATTACGAAGCGGTGGCCGCCGGCTGCTCGGCCTGCAAGTTCGTGGGCGCCATGACAGCGGCGCCCAACGCCAGCGTCAAATACAACGAACAGAGCAGCGCGGATAGCTGGGCGCGGGGCTGGACCCCTTCGATAGGGCCGATCTACGATCTTGACCTGGCCAGCGGCCGCTCGATCACCGAATCGGACATGAACACGGCGGCCAACGTGGTTGTGATCGGCCACGATATTCAGGAAAACCTGATGGGCGGGGTTGATCCGCTGGGAAAAGAGATCCGCGTGGATGGCCACCTCTACCAGGTGGTCGGTGTCGCCACGCCCAAGGGCAAGACGCTCGGTATGAGCATGGACAACTGGGTGGTCATGCCGATTACAACCTGGCTGAAGCAGTATGGCAGCCACCGGGTCAGCCTGCGCGTGTGGGCGAAGGCTTACGGCATGGGGCCGGCGTTGGATGCGGCAATCGACCAGTCAAGGGTCATCCTGCGGGCGCGGCGGCACGACTCCGCGGGCCAACCTGACAGTTTCGCGGCGGAAACCAATCAGAACTTTCTTTCCCTCTGGGCCGACTTGAGCCGCACGTTTTTTGTAGTCACAATTGCCATCGCCTCGATTGCTCTGGTGGTGGGTGGCATCGTGATCATGAACATCATGCTGGTGTCCGTCACTGAGCGCACGCGCGAGATCGGCATCCGCAAGGCCATGGGCGCGCGACGCGGCGACGTGATGCGGCAGTTCCTGATCGAGTCGGGCACGATGGCGTTGGTGGGCGGCATTCTGGGTGTCATCGTGGGGATTGCGGTGGCCAAAACCGTAACCCTGATGATCGGCATGCCTTCGGCGATTGAACTGTGGGCGGTGGCAGCCGGGTTGCTGGTTTCAGCGAGCGTGGGAATCTTCTTCGGAGTTTATCCCGCGCGCAAGGCCGCCAGTCTGGATCCGATTGTGGCGCTGCGATTCGAGTTATAGCGATGCGAAGCGACGTTACCGAAAACCTTCTTGCCGAAGATTTCCGCATGGCATTGGACACCCTGGTGACCAACAAGATGCGTTCCGCACTGACCATCCTGGGCATCGTGATCGGGGTCATGACGGTGATCGCGATCTCCTCCGTGGTGCGCGGCCTCAACTCGAATGTGCAAGGCCTGGTGCAGCAGATGGGCTCCAACATCATCTTTGCCTACCATCTGCAACCGTTCCAGCTTGGCCGGCCAACGGCGGAGATGCTGAACCGCAAAGAGCTGACATATGACGATGCCATGGCCATGCGCAGCCTGCCGCACGTGAAGGCGGTTTCCTCCGGAGTCCGTTTGTTTCTGAGACAATTTGGGACCGGAACTTACGTCGTGAAATACGAAGGACGGCGGGCGAAGAACACAATTCTGGAAGGTGACACGGTCTCGGCCGCCGACGTCTTCGAATACAAGCCGGAGCGCGGGCGCTGGTTCATTCCGGCGGAGCAAGAACAGCACAGCCCGGTGATCGTTCTCGGATACGACACCGCACAGACGCTGTTCGACGACGCCGATCCGGTCGGCAAGGAACTCAACATCGAAGGCCAACTATTCACCGTGGTCGGCGTGGCGGAAAAGAAGCGGGCGGCTTTCAGCGGCGGCGCCAACCCTGAAGACAACATTGTCTTCTTTCCCTATACCACCTTCCATAAGCTGCATCCGGAGCTGAAAGACAACTGGATCAGCATCAAGGCCACTTCGCAGGAGGATATGCCGAAAGCCGTCGACGAGGTGCGTGAACTGTTGCGGCGCAGGCGGCGGGTCGCGCTGGACAAAGAGGATAACTTCGCGGTCTTCAGCCAGGACTCGCTGGTGGAAGTGTGGGACAAGATCACCGGCGGCGTGTTTGTCTTCATGTTTGCCGTTTCCAGCGTTGGATTGGTCGTCGGCGGCGTTGGCGTGATGAACATCATGCTGGTTTCAGTGACGGAACGGACGCGCGAAATCGGCGTCCGCAAGGCGATAGGGGCGCGCAAACATGACATCCTGGTGCAGTTCACGCTGGAGGCGGTGGCGCTGACGGCAATTGGAGGGGTGCTGGGAATCCTGGTGGGAGGATTGATCAGCAGCCTGGTGCCCTTTGTTTTTCCGGCTCTGCCGGCGACCATGTCGATACCATGGTCGGCCCTCGCCTTTGCCGCTTCGACATTCATCGGGCTGGTATTCGGAATCTATCCCGCGTGGAAGGCCGCCAACCTCGACCCCATAGAGGCTCTGCGGTACGAGTAACTGCCGTCACGGGCTGCCGGACTTCAATCTCCGATCTGCTAAGCTGTTTGCATAACTCACATGCACGTTTCATATCTACACTTTTCATGGCTGCACCTGTCATATTTTTTTGCCGTTCTGGCGATCTGCGGACTTAGCTATCAGTTCCTGGTGATCGCCGGAATCATCAAGTTTTGCCGTTTGCCGCGGCTCCAGCCTGAGTCGGACGGCGCGACGCCAGGGCGAGACGACCCCGAGATGCCGCCGATTTCCATCCTCAAGCCACTGCGCGGCGCCGATCCGCGAATGTATAAAGCGTTTCGCAGTCATTGCCTGCAGGATTATCCCGCGTTTGAAATTATCTTCGGCGTGGCGGAGGCGAGCGATCCGGCGGTGGTGGAGGTGGAACGGCTGCGGCGGGAGTTTCCGTCGCGGCGTATTCATCTGCTGGTGTGTCCGGAGTCGCTCGGCACCAATCGCAAGGTAAGTACGCTGGCGCAACTGCTGCCGCTGGCGCGTTACGATCTGCTGCTCATCAATGACAGCGATATCCTGGTGCCTCCGGGCTACCTGCGGCAAATCGCGGCGGGCTTCGCCGCGAGAGGCGCCGCGGCTGGCCGCACGGGGATGGTGACGGCTTTGTATCGCGCGGCCGGCAACCCCAACAAGCCGACAACGGGCTTGTCGGGGACCCCGGTTGCCGGCTCGACCCTGGCTTCCCGGCTGGAGGCGCTTACGATCGCCACCGATTTCGCCGGAGGCGTGCTGAGCGCGTATGCGCTGGAAGGCCGGCTGAGCTTCGGACTGGGCTCGACCCTGGCGGTGCGGCGCGAAGCGCTGGAGGCAATCGGTGGCCTGAGTCCGCTGCTGGACTACGCGGCGGATGATTACGAGCTGGGAAATCGCATTGCGCGCGCCGGCTTCGACGTGGTGCTGGCACCGCTGGTGGTGGAAACCGCACTGCCCGGCGCCAGCTTCGGGGAGATGTTCCAACACCAGTTGCGCTGGGCAAGGACGATCCGCGATCGGCGCCTGGGAGGGTATATAGGGCTTGGGGTTACCCATGTATTGCCGTGGGCGCTGCTGGCCTGCCTCTGTTCGGGACTGGCGGGCTGGAGCCTGGGGCTGCTGGCGATGGCCGCCTTGCTGCGCTTCGCGGTTGCCGCGGCGCTGTGCACGAGCGTGCTGCACGACGAGGCGGCGGATCTTGACCTGTGGCTGCTGCCGCTGCGAGACGTGGTCGCATTGATGGTCTGGATTACCAGCTTCGCGGGGAACACCGTGGTTTGGCGGGGAGAAAGGTTCCGGATTTCTGAGGGAAAACTGCAAAAGCTGGGGTCAGGGACGCACCACAACTAGCGGATTGCGAGATGATGCGCCGCATTTGCCGCGACATCTGTTTTTCCGCAGCCCACTAGAGCAATTCCATAGTCGGCATACTCCTGTATCACCGCCGGGCTGTGACGCCCGACTTCTTCGCGGGGTATACCTTCCGCGAGTCCGGTCTAGACATCCGGGGTCGAAGACGTGAGCGGCTCAAAGCGGCCGTCCGCGAATAAGCGATAACGCTGTCCGCGCCAAGTGATCGTGTTGCCAAAGAATCCGGCGATCCAAAATCCAAAAGCAGTCACGTCTTCGAGGGGCAACAACAGCCAGTTAAGTTTCGCACTCAGGATTCGCGCCGAAACGACATACGCTGCCGCGAAGCGCACGGCGAGCGTCAGCGGCAGCACCGGCCACCAGGCCGGATTCACAGCGCAGACCAACAGTGCCAGCGGCAAGGGCATGGTGAACAACTGCCCGAGATAGCCAAGCGGTCGGGAGCGCCGCGTACTGCGCGCCCAGCGCAGGCGGTGCGACGCATTGTGGCGCAGATCGGCGCTGCCAATGTGGTGCTCAATAACATATGAGGAAAGAATCACGCCGTGTCCAGCTTCGGCAGCGAACTTCCCCATCACAAAGTCTTCGGCCAGGTAGTCCTTGAGCCGGCATAGACCGCCAATCGCCAGCAGCGTCCGTCGCCGTGCCACAATGGTGGCACCCACGGCGAAGCGCATCCCTTCCAGCATCCGAGCCACGAGGATGCCGGCGAGAAAGTCGGTATTCATGCTGGTAGCCTCAAGCCGTGACCAGAAGCTGGGGCCGGAAACGGCACGGTATGGACAGGTCGCTACGCCGGCACGCATGTCCTGGAATTCAGCAGCTACGGTGGAGAGCAGGCTTGGAGTGGCCCGCGTATCGCTGTCGCTCATCACCACCAAATCATTCGCCGACGCCGTGAGCATTCGGTCCAGGCTGAAGACTTTCGCATTGGGATATGGCGCGGGACCGGTCACAATCAACCGCGCCTTGACGTGCGGGTACTCGCGCTGCAGCTTTTCGACAACTTCCACGGCGGGATCGTCGCGATCTCGCGTCGCCAGCAGAATCTCGAACTCCGGATAATCCTGCTCGAAAAAGGTTCGCAGATTTGATTCAAGTCCCAGATCGAGGCCGGAGAGCGGCTTGAGAATGCTGATTGGCTCCCGCGACTGCAACACGGGCGGCCGCACAGAGAGGTAGCGAAACGCTGCCACGATCGATAGCAGCGAGTAGACCAGAGCGCCGGCGAGCAGAGCGAGGAGTACGAGGAGCACGGCGGTCACGTCAGTTACCAGGAACCCGGTTGGTCAGAATGGATTTGCCTCCGCTGCGGGCCAATAAATAGGACTGAGCGCCGCGCAACTGCTTGGGATGATCCTGGTCCACCCATAGAAACACCGTCGCTGGACCGGACCACAAGGTGGAGAAGGATGATTCGGTTTCGAAAACATGGGGCGCATCCGGGAATTTTGACCCGTACCACAGTACTCCGCTGGGCTCATCCCACACCCGCACCGGCAGCCGGGTATAAAAATTCAGACTGGAAGCCTCGGAGTATTCGGCGCCCACCACAATGATGTCTCCCGGCCGGTAGTGACGTTCGATTGCCACCGCGAGCTGGTATGAAGATAGGATCGGCGAAAAGGTAACGAAGGCCGAATGCACGCAGGCAAGCAGCGCAATCATCATCAAGACCAGGGCCGCATTGCCCGCCCGGGGACGCCTGCGCAGTCTGAGAAACCAATTCAAACCTGCACCGATCGAAAGCGAAAGCACAGCTCCTAACAAAGGGATACGGAACGCGCCCAGCGCCTGCGGCGTGAGATCCAGGACATGACCGAGCGAGAGGTCGTATTCCGTGGGATTCTTCTTGAGCAGGTCCGCCAGATCGGTTCCCGGTGGAGGTCGATGCGAAGCCATGAACAGCGCCGCGCCCAAAAGCGAAGCGGCGAGGGCAATCGCGAAGAATCCCGCGGAGAAAATTCTGCCCGCTCGATGCTCGCGGGAATCGGCGGGCGACGCGGATTCCTTTGCCAGCCAATTTCCTACGAGTAGTGCCATGCCTGGCAAAGCGGGAACCGTGTAGTACTCCTGACGGGTCGAGAAGCTAAAAAAAACCATAATCACGAGCACCCAGAGCGCGAACAGCAAATTGGCTCGTTGTTGCTTGCCGAGTGCGCTCCTCAACTGACGCCAGCGCCAGGGAACCTCTCTTACTGCCTGCGGCAGAAAAATGCTCCAGGGCACCAGGCCAAGGATCAGCACGCCCCAAAAAATCAGCAGCGGCACCGTGTCATACCCCGGCGGTATGCGCTTGTTCAGATACCGTAGAAAATGCTCGTTCACAAAGTAAAACCATAAGAACCCGCGTGTCGCGCCTTGATCCGGGTTGCTCAGAGCCGCCAGAATATGCCACGGTGCGGCGCAGGCCAGAAAAACCAGCGTGCTCGAGAAGAGCCGCAAGCGCAGCAGATGGCGCAGGTTTCCTGTCAGAATCAAGTAGGCGCCGATCGTAGCCACAGGGAAGACAATGCCGATCAATCCCTTGGTTAGCACGTTCAGGGCACAGGTCGCCGCGAGTCCCCAGCAACTGAAGCGGGTGGGGGAATTCTCTTGCAATGACCGCAAAAAGAAATAGACGCTCAGGGTGAGCCAAAGTCCGACCAGCGCGTCAGGAATCATGAAGCGGGTGAAAAGATAAGGACTCAAGGCCGTGGCCAGCACCACGGACGAGTAAACTCCCGCCCTCTCCCCATACGCGTACCGGCCCAGTTCATACACGGCGAGCAGCCAGCAGAGCATGCCCAGCAGCAGCGGCAAGCGAGTGCTCCAATCGGCGACGCCGAATAGTTTGTAGCTGACCGCCATTCCCCAATACATCAGCGGGGCTTTTTCGAGGTAGCGGATGCCATTGACGTGCAGGGTGACCCAGTCGTGGCTCAACACCATCTCGCGTGATGCTTCGGCGTGTACTGTATCGACGTCATCGAGCAGCGGCGGCGAAAAAATGCCAGGAACGTACAGGATCGCCCAGAGAGCAACGATGAGAAGAATGAAAAGCTTATGATTTCGAGAAACCGGCTCATCCGACTGAGTGGGACAAACGCCTGCCAGCTTCTCCACTGCGCTATTTTTTAATTGCATCCGGTAAACCAATCGAAATACCAGGCAAGCACAATCAGGGCGCTTGCCGGGGGCGCCAACAGCAGCAAACCAGCTAATTATAAGGCATCGATGGGTTCTGACTCTGCTGGGCGGGTTTGCGGCAAGATCGGGCTTGGGGAAACCTAAGGCAACGCCGCGGCTTCGAATGAGACGGGCGGAGAATCAGGAGATTCCATGAAGAACCTGTTGCATGCGGCGTCGGTTTTATTGCTTGCCGGCTTGGCGACGGCTCAGACCGGAGCCATGAACAGCATGAGCGGCGCCACCAACCAGAACCAAACACTGACCGGCGAGACGGCACATTCCTTTCCGCCAGCGCCGGGCTTCAGCGGCGGAGCGCCCGACGCGGGCGACCGTGTCTCCGGGACTCCCGCTAACGCCACGACCATGCACCTGGAGAGCGAGTCGATGACCGCCGGGCAAACGCCACCTGCCGCAGGCAGCGGGGCCGTGGCGCAGCAGGCTGTTTTTGAGAGTGCGGATCAGAGTCCGGCGCGCGCATCCAAGCGGAAGCAGCACTGAGTTCGCGAACGCTCTCTGACTGACCGGCCGCCGGAAGACGCAGGCTGTCGGAAGGCGCAGTTGCGGGGCGGCCTTCGCCGCCCCGTTTCAACTAAATGCTCACTGCGTTGTGCCCAGATTACCGGGTTGACAAGTTGCACCGGTATCTGGAACCGGGGTTGGCGGCGTGGGCGGCGTCGCCCACGGCACGTTGGTGAAGTCGAAGAAATCCAACAAATCGGGCTGCGCGGCATCGCGGAACGTCAAGGCCGCCGTCGGACCGATAAAGCGGCTCTCGACGAACTTGATGATCGCCGTGTGGTCCATAGGGATGTGCGAGACGTAGTGCCTGCGCGTGAACGGCGAAACGATCAAGTTCGGCAGACGGAAACCAAGCTGCGCGGCGAAGCCCAGTTTGGTGGCCGCGTCGTTGGGATGGGTGCCGGGCCAGGCGGGCGTCAGGTCGCAGTGCAGCGAGGGTGGCGGAGGGGGCGGAGGCGGTGCAGGCGGCGGAGGCGGTGCAGGCGCTGGAGGCGGCTCGCACGGGGGGAAACTATCGGGATTCACCGCGATCGCCGAGATGTCGGTGGTGATTCCCAGCGACTTATCGGTGAAATCGTTGGTGTGCTTGGGCACCGGAGGCACGTGTTCGAGTGGACCGCCGCCTTCGTCGTAGCTGAAGAAGAAGACCGAATCCTTCCACGAGGGGCTGTTCATCAGCGCATTGACGATAGCCGCCACTTGCACCTGCCCGGCCAGAATCGATTGGCCCGAGCCGGGGTGCTCATCGAAGAACCCATAGGCCGGAATGATGTAAACAAAATTCGGCAGCGCGCCGTTCGCCACGTCGACAAAATACTGGGTCATGGGCGCAATGTGAGTGGGGTCGATGCAGAAGGAGTTCTTGGGATCGCCGACCGCCGTGGAAGGAACGGTCGTCGGCGCGGCAGTCGAGCCACAGGGCTTTGACGCATTAAGGTACTTAAAGCCGTAAGTGAAATAGTTTAAGTCGACTTCCGGAAGGCCGGGGCACGCGGGGGTGCCGCTGTTCGGCAGCACGCATCCGCTCTGCGTGAGGCCGTAGTAAATCTTCCACGAAACCGGCGGTTTGGCCTGATCCAATTCCTCGAAGATCGTAGTGATGGCGAGCGAACTCGTGATGCCATCGTTCTTGAATGGGTCATTCGTTAAGCCTTGCGTAGTTCCGCCGCTGATGGTCGCGATGCGGTTCGGCGTGCTCTTGCTGGCAACCGGGGAGAACCAGCGGTCGGAGAGGGCGAACTGCGAGGCCATGTAGTAGTAGTAGTTGAGAAAATCCTGGTCGTAATACCCCATGGCGCGCGTGCCCCAATCGTTGGGGGAATTATCGGTCAGGGTTCCGCTGCCACAGCCGGAGGCGGCACAACCGATGGCATAGCCCGCGGCTTCCTGCACGAAGTATTTCATCGTGATCTTGCGCGTGATCGACTCGCTGTTGCTCACGTCCAGAAAGCTGGCCGGCCAATCGGAGCTCATGTCGTCGACGCATGCCGTGGCCAATTTGAACGGAAGAAATGTCTTGCCGTTGTACGTGTTGGTGAACGTAGTCAGCTTGTCGTCGATGCCATCGACGTTATACATGACCCCGTCATCGCCCACACTGAAATTATTGGCCTGACGATACGGATTCAACATGCCGAAATAAGTATCGAAAGTGCGATTCTCGTTCAGCATGAAGATGACGTGATTCAACTGGGTAACACTGCCGTTTCCTGGGGGCGGAGGGGGAGTCGGCGTCGGCGTCGGCGTCGGCGTTGGCGTCGTCGGCGTTGGAGTTGGCGTTGGAGTGGGAGTCGGAGTAGCAGGGGTTGGGGCCGGATTTGCAGCAGCGGTCGAGCTATTCGAGGACGACCCGGACCCACAGGCCCATAGGACAAGCAGCAGAGCGGAAACCAGCAGCACATCAATACATCGTTTCATTGGTTCTACCATCCCTCGCGGACCAACCATAATGGTTGCTGTGAGGAAGATGGAGTGAGCAGCTCGGGAGATGCCTGGCAAAGAGGTACTAAGTAAAGAAGACGAAGGGACTAAGTAAGAGAATCCGAGTTGCTGAATCGGGCTACTGTGCCGGTGGGCTTGGCGGCTAGAGCAGTACCAGAGATACTGTATCCTTCGCTGTCATCGTGAGGAGGCTCGCCGCTTTTGCGAACCGACGTGACGATCTATGCATTTCACCGGGCGTCACCGAAGGTCGGAAAAAACAATACATGGACCCTTATGTCCCTCACCCCAGCGAGCCGAGCCTCGCCGGGGACCCCGATCGCGCCCTAACGAGTTCCTTCGCTGCGCTCAGGATTTCGCCAGCGGGCTCAGAGCACCCCAGAAAGCCTGAAATCTGGCTTTCCGGGGACCCCTCAGACGCCCGCAAAACGGCTCAACCTCAGGGTGACACGCTGGAATAATCGTTGGGATACACCAACCCCACCACCGCCCTAGCTCAGCTCGACTTTCTTCATGAGCCTGCCGACGCGTACCAGCAATTGCGCGGGGATCATCGTATTCAGATACAGGTCGTGAGTCTGCCGGCCATCGATCCGCACTGAACCGGCTTTGATCTTTCTCTGCGCATCGGAAGCGGAGTCGGCTAGCCTGGCCTTGAGCATGAGTTTGTCGAGCTTGATCGACCAGGTTCCGCCATCGGAGCCACTGCCGCACTCGCTGGCGCGCAGGGCCACGCTCTCGATATTTTCCGGCGCTTCGCCGCGTTGAAACTGGCGTGTCCAGTTGGCGGCGGCGGCTTCGGCCTTCGCGGCCGAGTGAAAGTCGGTAATGATGAGCTTGGCGAGATCCTTCTTCGCCTGCATGGGATGCAGCTCCGCGGTCTGTACGCGCGCTTGAAGCGTTTCAATCTCGGGAATCGTCAGGTCGGTGAGCAGTTCGTAATAACGCCACATCAACGGGTCGGCGATGGACATCAGCTTGCCGAACATCTCGTCGGGCGATTCGGTGATGCCGACGTAATTGCCGTAAGACTTTGACATTTTCTGCACGCCATCGAGACCTTCGAGCAGCGGGGTGGTGAGCACGATCTGCGAGAGCTGTCCGTAATGGCGCTGGAGTTCGCGGCCGACGAGCAGGTTGAACTTCTGGTCGGTGCCGCCGAGTTCGACATCGGCGTTGAGCGCAACCGAGTCGTAGCCCTGGGTAAGCGGATACAGCAGCTCGTGAACGGAGATAGGCTTTTCTTCCTGAAAACGCTTGTGAAAGTCCTCGCGCTCGAGCATCTGCGAAACCGTGAACTTGGCGGCCAACCGGATAAAGCCCTCGAAGCCCAGCGCAAACAGCCATTCGCTGTTGAAGCGGATTTCGGTCTTGGCCGGATCGAGGATCTTGAAGACCTGCGCCTTGTAGGTCTCGGCGTTGGCGTTGATCTGCTCGCGGGTGAGCGGCGGACGCGTGGCGTTGCGTCCGGTGGGATCGCCAATCAGTCCGGTGCCGTCGCCGATGAGGAAAATGGCCGTGTGGCCCATGTCCTGGAAGTGCTTCAGCTTGCGCATAATAACGGTGTGGCCGAGGTGGAGATCGGGCGCGGTGGGGTCCATGCCGAGCTTGATGCGCAGCGGACGGCCTGTCTTGTACGACTCCTCGAGACGCTCGCGGAGGTCGGCTTCGCGGATGATCTCCACCGCGCCTTTGCGCAGATATTGCAACTGTTCTTCGACGGGACGGAAAGCCATATAGCTCGATTATACGAGAGAGCTTCAACACTGCCGGCACAGATGGCGTCCAGATGCTCCCGGCCGCAGCTCGCAAATTATTCGCTGGCCCCCGAATTTTTCTGCGCGACTTTCAAAGTTGTGCCGGGTTTTCATCGATGCATCAACCTCCTGTTCCCCGTTGATGGGATGTAGTCGACGAGCCCGCACCTTCCGGGCTCGTTTTTTTGCTGCTCGGTGGCGCCTGCAAGCATCCGTATAGCTAAGTGTTTTCGACCGCCTGCTGCCGAAGGGTTCAAAGACGAATGCCCGGAGCAGGCGGCGGTTGTCCGGCGAGAGACGGCCCGTTTTGGTAGAGGACTGAACCCTCAGCCAGGACCAAGGGTGCAGTGGGAAACCGTTGCGCCTCCCGCGCTTGGAAAGAGAACGCTGTCCGGGATGGAGCGGTAGTCCGTCATCCAGCTTTCAATCCCGCCCCGCCCTCGTGTCCCAGCGCTAAGAATTGTTTCAAGTTTCGAGTTCAGAGTTC
>Ga0187876_1002849_pt1 | contig 12287 bp, 7 predicted proteins | sample June2016WEW_17_4_FD_133000 | JGI IMG/M metagenome (GOLD analysis project Ga0187876, IMG submission 133000) | Peatland microbial communities from SPRUCE experiment site at the Marcell Experimental Forest, Minnesota, USA - June2016WEW_17_40 | ecosystem: Environmental > Terrestrial > Soil > Wetlands... | reverse complement strand
CGAGACCCCGATTTCCCACTCCGCTTTCTCGTAGAACGGTTCGAGATCGGCGTAGCTGATGGGCCAATCGTCAAGAGTGCTGTTCGCGACGGGGCCGTAGGTGGAGCGCATGCGGAAGTCTTTTTCCATGTAACGCCACGCCATCGCGCCGTAGCTGGCCGTGCCGCCGCCCACGCAGGCGGCGTTGTTCCCGTAAGCGCCGTCGCTGGGAAGCACCACTCGCTCGTGACCCTGGGGGTCGACGAACACGCGGCGATAGCGCTCGTCGTCCGGGCCGAAGCCGCAGCCCAGAACGGAAGTGCGCTGATTGCGCAGATCGTCTTTGCGGCAGTCGAAGGCGGTGTACCACTTGCCGCGCTCCAGCAGCACGACGCTCAAGCCCGCCTCCGCCAGTTCTTTCGCTACAATCCCGCCCCCGGCCCCAGCTCCTATTACCACTGCATTGACGTGTTTCAGAGACATACCAGAGAAACCTTTCACATAGGGGCGACTCTTGTGTTCGCCCCGGGAGAGCGCAAGTCAAAACTCAAAATTCAAATGGCAAAAGGCAAAGGTTCCCGTCACGCCACTCACAACCTCCCCATCTGCCCATCTGCCGATCTGCCGATCTGCCCACTTGTCAGGTCGTAATGCAACCGCCCGCGAATCGGCGGGTAAGGCAAGCCGACCATTTTCCAACTCGCTCGCCCGCGGTTTCCCCCGTGCCGGGGGTCGCCGTAATAGCCTTGCATCGTGTGGCCCAGGATGAGCGTAAAGAAGTCTTTGGAGGAGATTTCCTTCCAGGCTTCTCCCGTCGCCCCGCCTCGTTCCAACTCCTTCAGTACTGCGTCCTGCTTCTCCGCACTCAACTCGGTGAAGCCTTGTCCATACATCTGCCGGCTCGTCTGGTCGATGCCTTTCAGGCCTTGGCGATAGCTCGAGCGAAAACGCTTGTACGGACCTATGAGCTGAATATCTAGGAAGTTCACTACGCCCACTTGCGACGCACCGGGATCTTGATCCGCAGGAATGAGGCGCTCGCAAATCGCGTCTGCCGTCTGCCCTTCCTCGAGGGTGAAAAAACGCCACGGGCTCTTCCCGTTTGTGCAGCACACCATGGATCCGGCGGCCGCGGCAGACGCCACCTGGATGAACTTGCGGCGTGTGACTCGGTTCATGGTCGTTCCTTTCGTCGGAGCTTTCGCACCACAGAGGCACAGAGGCGCTGACAGGGTTACAGTGAACAGCGCGTGCTCCCCACCCGCGATAAACCAGAGCAATCGAGGGTCCATTCGCGCCAAGGGAGAGGCAGTATAAAGCCTTTGCGCGAAAACGCAAGAGACACAAAGTCACTCCCACCGCCGCCTCTCTGTGCGAGAATGATAAGGGAGGGAAATTGGAAACTGGAAAATAGAAACTGGAAAATGGAAACTGGAAATCGCAAACTAGAAACTCGAAATCAGAAGTCCAAACTAACGGGCTTACAGCGTCTTTTGTTTTCCGCGTTCTGCCTTCTGCTTTTCTCCGGCGCCGCTCAAGCCCAATATGAACCGGGCTTGACTCCTACTAACTTTCCCGCGCCTGAATTCCCAACGCCCGCCAACCCTGAGGCGGGTAGCTCCGGGCCGCTGGTCCCACTGACTCCCAGCCGGTCTCAGCCGGGCGTCTCGGTGAGCCCTGGAGGCCCTGCCGCGTCTCAACCGGTCACTACATTGCCTTCTGGTGATCTGGCGGCTGCTCAATGGATTGATTCACGTCCTCTGACGATGGAGGAGCTGCGCGGCCAGGTCGTGCTGATCGACTTCTGGGAGTACTCGTGCATCAACTGCATCCGCACCTTCGCGGAGAACAAGAAGTTGTACGAGCGCTATCATAAGTACGGCTTCGAGATCGTCGGGGTGCATGATTACGAATTCGACATCGCCTCGCATTTCGAAAACGTGCGAGCTGCGGTGAAGCGGTTTGAGTTGCCCTACCCGATCTATGTGGATTCGACCTTCCAGCTATGGCAGGCCTATCACAACCATTCCTGGCCCAGCCTTTTTCTCGTCGATGCCAGAGGGATGGTTCGTTATCACAAGGACGGCGAAGGCAGCGACGACGCTCTCGAACACACCGTCCAGAGCCTTCTCCTGGAAGCGAATCCGGGATTGAAGTTTCCCTCCGACGATGCCATCGCGCCGGAGCCCGACGCTTTCGCCCCATCCTGCGGCACGCCGACGCCGGAGATGTATGTGGGTGACTGGTCAGGCCGGGGAATTCTCAGCAATCCCGAAGGCTATCACGACGGCAAAACGATCCACTACGCGCTGCCGGCCAACCTCAACGACGGCCAGGCATCAGTATCCGGCCCGTGGGAAGCCGATAAGAACGGAATGACTTATCGCGGCAAAAAGAATAGCGGCGAGGCGGGACCTGACAAGCTCGAGATGCGTTATCACGCGCGTGAACTGTACGCTGTCATGAACGTGTCCCACGGCCATCCTTCTTCCGTGTATATTCAACAGGACGGCAAGGATTTGACCGCCGACGATAAAGGCGTGGACGTGAAGATTGATTCGCAGGGCCATTCCTATATCGAAGTGCGCGAACCCCGCATGTATTATCTGGTCGAGAACCCGGCCTTCGGCGCGCACGCCGTGACCTTGACGCCAACCAAGCCGGGGTTGACGGTGAACTCGTTCACCTTCGGAAACGATTGCCAGACGAAGTTTCCACACCTCTGATTCACCACTGAGACACAGAGGCACTGAGAACTTCAGGGTCTGTCTCTGTGCCTCAGTGTCTCGGCGGTTCATACGAGATGCAGTTCGTGGCACAAGCACTCTTCGTAGGCAGATTCAAGCAGCCCCGGCCCCAGCGCACGATGTACCTCAATTGCTGCGCCGATAATCTTCTCGGTCAGCGCGTCGTTTTCAATCATATTCACCACTGAGACACAGAGGCACTGAGAGCTTCAGAGTTTTTCTCCGTGTCTCAGTGCCTCTGTGGTTCAATACCCCCAAAAGAAAAGGGGCCAAGACGGCTTGGCCCCTGAGTCTTGCATAGTAATTTGTTGATTGTCCTAGAACGACACGCGCGCGCCGAGTTGGATGATCCGGCGATAGCCGTTGCCGATGCTGCCGTACTCGCCGCCGATCACACCGAAGCCGCCCGGGTTCTGGAGATTCAGGCCCGGATCGCCCCATTGCATGTGATTCAGGGCGTTGAAGGCCTGCGCGAAGATCTGGACGCCTACACGCTCGGTGATTCGGGTGTCCTTGGTGAGACCGAGGTCGACGTTCCAGCGCTTCTGGCCGCGCAGCGGGCCGTAGTCGTAGCTGCGGCCGTCGATGCCGACGTAGTCATAGCGGAAGCTTTGATAGACCTGCTGCGGATTGGCGAACAGATTCATGCCAATCCCACCGTTACTTGGGGCTCCGGCGGTTCCGACCCCGGTGGAGCTGTTACCGAAAACTTGAGGGTGCGGGCTGTTCCCGTACTGCGTCACGTTGGTAAGGGGCACCATGCCGGCGCACCACGGGTCGAAGCCGTTCCCCCACTCCTCGCAAGAACCGCTATAGGCCTCGATCGGCAAGCCGCTGGCCCAAGTGACGATCGGGTCAAGCGACCAGCCGCCGATGATCCGGCTCACTAGTCCGTTGGTGCTGGTCCAGCGATGGCCTTTGCCGAAGGGCAGTTCGTACGTGCTGAGCAAGTTGATGACGAGCTTGCGGTCCCAAGGGTTCGGACCGTAGTCCGTACGAAGGTTCCAGGGATTCTCGACATTGGCCAGGGTGTATTCCTGGTTCAGCGAGAACTGGCCCAAGTCGTGGCCGTAGGTCATGTTACCGTTGAGCGTCAGACCGTGACCGGTGCGCTTGGTCACTGTGGCCACCAGGGCCTGGTAGTTGCCGTAGCCCAGGCTGGTGTCGTTGTAGGTCCAACTATCCTGGTTCATGAAGGGGATGGTGTTTGAGCCGAAGGTGAACGCACCGGCCGCGTCAAGGTCAGCCCACAGATCTGTAAGGTCATCCACCGAGGTGCGGTTGCTTTCTTTAGAAGCTACGGCTGCGGTGCAGCTCGAGTAGCCGCCGCAGTAGCTGCTGCCCTTCAGCGCTGTTTCGAACCAGGGTTGCACAGGGGGATTTGTGTTGCCCTTCGCGGCCGGCACGGCGATGGCATCCCAGGCTTTGGCGAGTGTCTGCCCGCCTTGCACCATCATCCAGGGTACGTCGTTGATGTCGATGCCCTGGAAGATATGCTTGGCCCAGCGGCCGGTGTAGCCGACCTCAACGATCATGTTGCCCTTCAACTGCCGCTGGATGCTGAAGTCGATCTCGTCGCTGCTGCCCGGTCGAAATGCGGTATCCATGGTGGCGCCCAGCGATACCGACGGGGCGGTGATTCCCGGCTCGACGGGGGTCGAAAGGGTTGGCGCGACGGCTCCCAAGGGGGGGGTGTTTCCATCCACGCCGACGCGAAAGATGTTGGCGGGGGTGGTGCCGCCCGCGCCCGTGCACTGGCCGGCCATAGTAGCGCCGATGCAGGCAATGGGCTGGAGGAAGCCATCGCCTAATACAGGCGTCGACACCAGGTTGATGCCCAGGCTGCGGTCGAAGAAACGGGAGTAGCCGCCACGGAACACGGTGGCCTTATTCCCGAAAACCTTTTGCAGGATACCGCTGTCAAACGATGGGCTGTAGGCGATCCCAATGCGAGGACTCAAACCTCCGTAAAAAGGCAGGTAAGGGTACTTATTCTGCCCGGCGATGCTCACGTCCCGTATGGGCGTATAGCCGAATGCCGGATCATAAATCTGGCCGTTGTTCGCAGCATTCAGCTTGTTGGCTAAGTACGATTCTGCGTTCATGGGAGTGTTCTGATTATCCACCATGATGTCTTGCGAGCCGTGGAGTTCGTAGGGTGGCATCTGCACACCGTAGTTGAGCCCGTAGGTGAGTGTCAGATTGGGTTTGATGTGCCAGGAATCGTTGAAATACAGACTGTAGGTTGGAACCTGGTCGTAAGAGGCGGCAGGTGTCCCAGGAGCATTGGGAGCGAGATTTGCCCCTGTTCGGCTAATCACTGTCGCGGTCTCACCGATCGTGCCCAGCATGTTGGCATAAAGGCCATTCCACGAACCGATATACTGGGAGGGTAGGCAGTTCGTGGCGCTTGTCGAGCCCGAAGGGCAAGGAACAGGCTGAACGTCAGTCGACATGTGGGGGTTATCGTCGGCGTTGGTCATCTGAGAAACCAGTCCGGTCAGCCCGCTCACGACGTCGTCGTACCGGTCGAAATGCCACCACTGGTGCATGTAGTCGCCGCCGAACTGGAAGTAATGGTTACCCTTGATCCAGCTCAGGGTGTCACGATAATCGAAATTGTGCTCCGCCCAGATGCGGGAGCGGGCATCCTGGGTATCCATGTTGATGGGGGCGAATAGGGTGCCCGTGGATACTTGCTCGCCGAACTCCAGACCATCCGGAATGCCGGAAATATAGGGTACGGCGCCTGCCCTGTTCCATCGCCAATAGTTCCGGGTGTAGCTGAAGTGCAACTCATTAGTCACGTTGGAGCTTATATTTCCAGTCACGCCGGCCACGAAGTAACGCGGTTTCAGCGGGGTGCTGGCAGCCGCCGCGGGTTGGCCCAGTTTGTCGCCCGGGAGCACACCGCCCCAGTCGATTTGGCTGGTTCCCAAATTGTTCTCGTTGAACCAGCGGTAACTGACGAACCCCCGCCACCTCGATCCAAAGTCGTGGTCGAGGCGGCCCACAAAGAAGTTATCCTTCAAGGGGTACGCGATGTTGGCGACGTAACCGTAATCGTTTCCATTGATGAGGTCGCCGCTATGAAAGTCGTTAGGAAGCGGCATCATCGTGTTCCAGATGTTGGAGACAACTGGGTTGATGCCGATGCTGCGGGGGTCGCACGGCTCCCCGCCGTTGGCGCCGCACGCCGTCGAAGTCTTCATGTCGTACTGAACCCGATTGCCCGTCGCGTCCACGAACTGAAGGATTCCGGCGCGCATCTGGGCCGAAGGAACATCAATTTCGACTGGAGACGAACGCGGGTAGCGATTGCCTTCATAGTTGAAGTACAAATAGGTCTTGCCGCCCCACACGTTGGGAGAAATGGGCCCGCCAATCGAGGCGCCGAAACGGTTCGAGTGCGCGCTGGACTTCGGAAGGCCGTGGAAGTTGTTGTACCAGTCGTTCGAGTTCAGCGCGCCGTCCTGGTAGAACTCGTAACCCGAACCGTGCCAGCTATTGGTGCCGCGCTTGGTGGTGACCAGGATTTCGGCGCCGGAGGAGGCGTTGAAGTCGGCGGTCATGTTGTTGGTATTGACCTTGAATTCCTCGACGCTTTCCATCGGCATGGGAACCACGCCGTGGCCGCCGTTCACGTAGTTGTTGTCACCCTCGAGACCACTCGAGTTGTTCCCGCCGTCCAGGTAGATGAGGTTCTGGTCGCTGGTGGCGCCGGCAACCTGGCCCGCCGTGGTGTTGCCCTCTGCGCCGTGGAAGTTCGGCGCGGTGGTGGGCGTGTAGTACAGCACACCGGATACGTCGCGGTCGATAGACGGCAGTTCAACCAGGCTGGCGCCGGACACGCTCGTGCTCATGGTAGAGTTCATGGTTTGCAGTTCGGCGCCGGGCGTCGAGGTAACCTCGACGGTCTGCGTGGACGTGCCCACTTCGAGCGTCAAGCTCAGCGTGAGCTGGCCGCCGATGACAAGTTCCTGATTCGCCACCTCCAGCTTTCGGAAGCCCTTCATCGTCACTGCAACGTCGTAGAACCCGGGCTTGATGCTGCTGAAGGTGAAGCGGCCCACCTGGTTACTGGGCTGAACCTCGTATGATCCGGTGGAGCGGTCGGTAAGCCTCACTTCCGCACCCACAATAACAGCTCCGGACTGATCGGCCACCGAGCCGATAATCGTTCCGCTCCCGGTGACTTGTCCGAAAGCCAGGACTGGCGCCAGCGCTGCAACCGCCAGCGCGAACGAAAGCACAAGAACAATCCTCACTCTACGCATTCGCCATACCCTCCTCACCTTTTGCGATTTGGCCAAGACGAATCCTGGCATGAGGCCGACGTGCCCCCACACGGCCGAGACTATGAAAATTATTTCGTTGGGAATTGCAACTGTGCGTGGCATTCCTCCGTTGCACGTAATCTTACCTTCGTGCGCAACGTAGGCCGCCAGACCGTTGCGTTCGCGACTTACCTGAGTTTGAAAAAAACTCTAAGACTACCCGGGATCAACCGCTCTCTAATGTCCTGGACCCAGTTTCTGTTCTGTTTGCGACTTCAGGGACCGGTCCCCCCTGGGAGAGGAGGGATTAAGGGATGGTACTTTCGCAACTTCCCGAGCCTTCGGAATGGAGCAATCCGCATTCCAAATCGGAGAAGTTGTCCAACCCTATGATTTAACTAGGTAAAGCTCGTCCGTTACCGCTTCTGAACTTCCTGAATCATTCCAAAAAAAGTATGAATCTACAGAAAACTGGAGCCTCAAAGAATTTCTATCTCAGTGCTAGTCGAATCTCAGGACGGTTGATGTTGATACATCCGCTTAACATTATTGTCAAGAAAAAAATGATGCGGCCACCCCGGGCCTCAGGCGCTTAACTCATTGGGTAATAGACAGTTAAGCTACGTGGCTCTACACACCGCGCCCGGGTCAGGCACGACTGAAAGGTTCGCGAAAGGCCGCCCGCCTTTTTCGCATTTTCCGCTTGACAAACCCCGGGAGCTATGATAGCCTACAATTATGGTTATTTGATGGACACATTGTCGTGGGCGAGGGCCGGTTAGACACGCGGCGCAAGGGAAAGCGGAAGGGTCCCGGCTATGGGGAAATGTAGGGAATTACAAAAAATGAAAAATAGTGGGAACGAAGCTAAGAAGTACCTGAAAACAAAGCACATCACTTTTTTCAATGCTGCAAATTTCGTGCGTTTTGCGCGCCAATTAACAGCAATTTGACCCCAAAAGGAGTGCAAAACACCGCGTTTTGCAAAAACGAAGTCAAAACTCGCGAGCCCTGAAGTGAGGCCGTGAAGGTGACAAATAGTCGGCTAGACGGGCCTCCCCCTTGCATCGAACAAGGATTAGCTTTGCCTGACTGTACGCAAGCGTGCTTACCGCAGCAATTGCTCTTCCGCCTCGAGGTGAGCGCGCATTTCACGAATTATCCGGCTGCCGAGGGTCAAGAGCACGGTTGGGTCTTTAGAAAGGCCGTAGGAAATCATCTGCCGTTCGAATTTATCCAGGTCCACGGCGAAACGTTCGTGCTCGGCGCGAAGGGCCGCCAGCTTGGAAGCGCCATCGGCATCCTGGAGGAGGGCGGGGAACGATTCCGATTCCGCGCGCCGGCAATGTGTGGTCAGGACTGCCTTGAAGTATTCCAGCGACTCGCGCAAGCAGGCGTCCGCCGCCTGGCGCTCGATGGCTCGGGCGCCATGGGCGGAAAGCCGGCGGAGCGCGGTTTCCCAGCCTTGTAGCCTCGCGCGGATCTGAGCGCGCTCGTCGATCCAGCCCTTCGCATCAATCGCCGTTTCCTTGGCAGGCGCCGCAAACTCGACACAACAGGGCGTCTCTTCGGCGAGGTACTGAGCGGCTAGGCCCCGTCGCTCGAGCGTAGCGGCCACTTCCCGGCGCGGCGGATAATCATGAGTCGAAAACTGGCCAGGAAGATGCCGGCGCAAGTAGGCGCCCGGTAGCGTCTCGCAGTCCACGGTGAAGAGATCGCCGGCTGACACGAGCGAAATGTTCAGGTCGTAACTCTCCCGGGTGTTAAAGAACAGGCGAGAGGTGGGAAAGGCCATATGGTAAGCGCTGACCACGAGGCGGAAGTCGTCGTCGGAGACGGTGAAGCGATTGGGCTTCTGCGAGGCGAGGACGCCCCGCGCCGGTTTCAGACGCGGGATGCCCAGGGCGTGTGGTTCAATTCCGTAAGTGCGGCGCAAATAGTCTGCATGCTCGATAACTGCCAAGACGTCGTGGCGGAAATCGTAAAGCCCGAACAAGGCGCCCATGCCAATCCTGGTAATGCCTGCGGCTATCACCTGGTCCCAAAGGTCCAGGCGCGACTCGAAGGCGCGTTTCGGTGAGCTGCCATAGTGCCAGCGGTCGAAGTGGGGGCGATGATAGGTTTCTTGCCACTCGACCACCCAATCCAGTCCGGCCTCTCGCAAGCGGACGTAATCCGCTTGCTTGTAGACAGGGGAGCACAAAGCGACCAGCCCGCCGCCAAGGGCATCGAGCTTGCGGCGCGTGGCGGCGACATAGCGGGCCACCCTTTCCGGGCCGAACTCCGGGTCGTCGGAGAGCACCAACTCGATTTGGCGGTGCCCCCAGGAGAGAATCAGGTCCAGTTGCTTCTCGAAATCCTCCTGGCTCAACCGCACCCGGTCGGCGATGGGATTGCTTTGGCGATAGCCGCAATAGAGGCATTCGTTCTGGCAGAAGCTGGTCAGGTAGACGGGGATGATGAATTCAACTGTCTTCCTCGCCCATTGCATGCGAATCCGGTTTGCTGCCGCCTGAAGCTCGGCTCGACAGGCCGGATCGCGTGCCGCAGCGAAGAGAGAGGCTACATCTTCAGCTTCGAGACCCCTCCCCTGGTCCGCAATGCGAATGATCTCCTGCGGCTGCCGTAGCGGCTCCGAGATTGCCGCCAGGCGTTCGAGGCGGGCTTGCTGACTTACAAAAATCTCGCTAAATCCAGTCACTTTCCTTTGTCCTTCCAGAGCGTCTCAGTAAGTCATTTTACTCCCGCCGCAGGTTCTGTTGGGAAACAGCCTGCCTTCTCTTGGGCGCAATTACTGCCAGCGGAGCAATCGGTTTACCCTGCGGGCGGCGCTGAAGCCAACCACTCCGCCAATCACTCCTCCCACTTCAGTGCCCAAGAGGTAGGACGCGACGATAATCCATTTGGCCCATGAATCCGTGCTATTCAGCATTCGCGGAGCAACCCACAGCACGAGGGTTGAGAGCACAAGCGCAACGACAATGCCGACGGTGGGACAGAGGAAGAAATAGGATGATAGAAAGCGCGAGTTCTTGAACCAACACAGGACCACGCCAGCGACCACGCAGAGAAACCACAAGGGAAGCAAGAGAAAGAACACCATTGGCCGTCCTTGAAACTGCGAGGAACCAGTATATCAGTAGGTTGAACGCTACTGAAAGCGCTGTCGCGAGGTTTGACGCGCAGTTATTGAGCCAAATGGCGCCAGGTTGCGATCCCGCTTGGCCGCTCAAAAACTCCGCCTTCCCCTTCTCGGTGATAACGACGAGGCTGCGAATCGCGAGTATATCAAGCACTTCGTTCTCGATCAGGATTCCAGGTTTCTCCGGGGTGTGCCCTCGGACCGGGAAGTCGGCCGCTCCTATGGTCTCGAGTGGGCGGAGGCGTTTCACTACATTGGACCCGTCGAGTCGATGCTCGACCACTACGTCGCAGAGCACGCCGTGCCTCTCTAGCGCTGTCGCGAACCGTGTGGCAAATTTCGCTCGGGAAGAGTATGATGCAGTGCCCGCAGAATGGCGATTCCCGGTAGTTCAACACCGGACGAGAGCGGAGGGCCGGGCCGGCAGAGGCAAGAGCGCCGGCGCCACAAGGGGGAATCATGGATAAACCAAGAGTCTCTCGCAGAGATTTTAACAAGACCGCGGCGATGGCCGCCGCGAGCCTGGCGTTGTCGGCGGGGCCGGTGGTGCGCAATGTGCTTGGAGCCAACGAGCGGGTCGGCATCGGGCTGATCGGAGCCGGAGGAATGGGCCAGGCGGACTTGCGTGATTTCCTGCACACGGGCCAAGTCGACTGTGTGGCGATTGCCGATCCCTATCAGCCCCATCTGGATGAGGCGGCGACGATGGCCTCCGGCCAGGTGAAGACCTACAAAGATTTCCGCCGGGTTCTTGATCACAAAGAGATCGACGCGGTGATTGTGGCCACTCCCGACCATTGGCACGCTATTCCCATGATCGCTGCTTGTGAGGCCGGGAAAGACGTGTACCAGGAAAAGCCCCTGTCTCACACTATATTCGAAGGGCGCAAGATGGCGGAGGCGGCGAAAAAGCACAATCGCATTGTGCAAGTGGGGACTCAGCAACGATCGGGCGAGCACTTTCAGAAGGCCGTGGAACTGGTGCGCAGCGGGAAGATCGGAAAGGTAACGCTGGCCGAAACTTGGATTCACGGCAACCAGTACCCGGAAGGAATCGGCAACCCGCCGGACAGCGATCCTCCCCCTTGGTTCGACTGGGACTGGTGGCTGGGCCCGGCGCCCACGCGACCCTACAATCGCAATCGCGGGATTTACAACTTCCGGTGGTTCTGGGATTACTCGGGCGGGATTCTGACGGACTGGGGTACTCACCTCATCGACATCGTGCACTGGGCGATGGGAGTTGAGGCGCCGAAGACGATTGTAGCAACGGGCGGGAAATACGTTCTCGGCGATAATCGCGAGACGCCGGATACGCTTGAAGTCGTGTACCAGTATCCCGCGTCGGCCATGAGCGGAAAGGAATTTCTGGTCCGGTTTTCCAACCGTGTCGCCAACGACCGCGGTCCGGACGGCCACTCTTACGGGATTCAGTTTTGCGGGACCGATGGGACATTGTTCATTGACCGTGGAGGCTACACTCTGTGGCCGCAAGCGTCGCGACTCGGCCCGGAGCGATTCAACTCGCAAGGCGCGATCAGCGCCGGGGGTTCCCCTCAGCACTATCCACATGTGCTTAATTTCCTGGACTGCCTGAAGTCCCGGCAGAAGCCGAATTCGGATGTGGAAACCATGCACCGCTCAACGAGCGCCGGCCTGCTGGGGGGGATTGCCTACAAACTGGGCCGCAAGCTTACCTGGGATGAAGAGCAAGAACAATTTCCGGGTGATGCGGAAGCTAACAAATTGTTGACGAAGGAATATCGGAAGCCTTGGGTGGTCGCATGACGGCAAGATCCTGGTGCCACCGCGGGGCTTGGTTTTACTGGAGTGAGGCAGTCTTCACCAACCTCTACTCAACATTCACTTCGAGGGGGGCGAGTGGACGGGACGACAACTTCAAAAATGCCAAAAAAGGTCTTGACAAGATTTCACTGGTCATAGTACCTTAAAGGCGAAATCGAAGAGATTGGAAAAACCACGATGGGTTAGGGAGGCGATCAGCAACCCAGCCCAGAAAAAAAAGGAGAACCAATAATGTTGAGCAGGAATTGCATCGCGCGTTTTTCGCTGTACCTGATCCTCCTGGGATTGGTCGCTGTGGCGCCGGTGTTTGCGGGATCGGCGGTCGTCGGATCGGTG
>Ga0187876_1002844_pt1 | contig 12327 bp, 7 predicted proteins | sample June2016WEW_17_4_FD_133000 | JGI IMG/M metagenome (GOLD analysis project Ga0187876, IMG submission 133000) | Peatland microbial communities from SPRUCE experiment site at the Marcell Experimental Forest, Minnesota, USA - June2016WEW_17_40 | ecosystem: Environmental > Terrestrial > Soil > Wetlands... | reverse complement strand
TCGGCGGAAGCAGATAATCCTGATCCGGTTCGTAGGAACGGTAGCCCTTGCCCATAAACCATTATGGGTTCGTTCCGTTTCAGAGCGCCAGGAAAAATCTATTTCTCGGACAGGCTCCTAGTAACTAACCCGGATTCCTCATATACAACGAGATACATTCTGGAACCAGCGTCGGAAGTATACACCCAAACACCTGCGCCGGTGCCGGTTTTCCTGGAGAAAATTTTCATTCCGGTTCCTCCAAAGCGCGAAGGTGCGACCCGTTTTGCGGGTATTTCTCAGAAGAAATCGGGCTGCTGATCTTGCCCTGTCGCAGTCGCGTTGTAATGTCAGGTGTCTAAGTGACAAAAAGTGACAATTTCACGAGACCTACGCCCACTCCTACCCCGGGTTTGCATACTTTGCTATGACCTCGATAAGGTGTATAAGTCGTGAATTAGAGTTGCAAACGGTCAACAGTGTCTTAACTGTTTGTCTCAGCCCAGGGGACCAACCCCAAAGCTACGGGCCACCTGTATAGCCTCAGGCAGCATTTGTGATTCGGTACGGTTCCCCACACCAAAAGATTTCGTCGCGATTCAATCTACAAGTGATTTACACTCAGTAACCAGCAGGAAAGATAGTCCTGGATCCGTGTCAAGGAAGCGCTCTAACCAACTGAGCTACGAGCCCACAGAGGAACTCTCACTATGACAATCAATCCGTAATCGAAACGATCGTTCCCGGCGAGTTTCCTTCCAGCCGGTTATTCACGAAAATGAATGCAGGCCGCCCGTCCACGCGGGCGATCTCGATCAGCTCCCGCAAGCCCCGCCGCACCGGCTCATTCACTTCCTGCACGCGATCGTAGGGCGCGAATTGCCGGACCGCGTCCTCATAGGGACGCCCGCGCCGGAGCAGTGCGTGCGCCACGATAAGCTCGGACGTGCGCGATCCCGGGATCGCAATCTGTTCCGCGATCTCCGGCATGCGCGTCCAGGCATTGTAAACGTGCGAGACGCCATGCGCGCGTAGACAGGCGAAATAATCGGACGAGAGAAATTCCGCGTTGCGGATCTCGACTGCAAACTTCCATCCCGCCGGTAATCGCGCGAGAAAAGGGTCGAGCGCCTTCACGAATCCAGCTGCTGTTTCGAAGCTATGCTGCCGTAACACTCCGAATTCGAAAATCAGCACTCCGACCTGCTGCCGGTAAGGCTCCAACGCGCTTAGGAATGCACCGTGGAGAAGAGCCGAATCCAGGAACGTGGGATTTTCCCGGCCGGCCAGCGCGCCGTAGCGTGGATGAACCGGCCACGCCGGAACCGTGATCTGCTCCGGGATTTTAAACCCCCAGCGAAACGTTTCAGGAGTTTGGCGGAAAAGCTTCGCCCAGAAGCTATCGGCCGGGAACTGGTAGAAGGAAAAATCGCCGCAGACCGCCGGAAACACGGACGCGTACTCGCTCAGACACGTCTCTTCGAACAGCTTCTTCGAAAAACGACCGCGCACCTGATAGCGCTGTCGCGAATAGATCTGCCCGAGCCAGCCCTCATATTTCCACGAGCTTCCGCCGATGAAAATACCGCGCGCGGCGAGGGCATTCAACCGGTTCCGAAGTTCATCGCAATCGAACGCAGGCTTGTCGTGGAGGTCGAAGAGCGAGTCCACTCAAATGGAGAGACCGGTGGGCCGTCCCTGCGATTTCGTTACCGCTCCCTGGCAGTCGCGGCATCTCAGTAAATTCATGCTAGTACGCCTGCATGCTCCGGTAACCCCACGGGTCGGCGCCCGCTTCGATCACGCCGAATGGTGTCACTCGTACCATTCCCGGCGCGGACCCGCTGGACCAGCGCGAACGCGTCCCGATTTTGTGCCCGCGATTCGCCAGATCCTGGATCACGGACTGCGGAGTGCGGTCGTCAAGCTGCAAATCGCCCGGATTCATCGCATGGTTGTCAAAACTCGACACCAGATGGCGCGTCTCGAAGCGCGGCATTTCGATGGCCTGTTCCGGATTCAGCCGGAAAAGCACTTCGTCCAGCAAAAGCTGCATGAGCGCCTGTTCCTGGTTATCGCCGCCCGGAGTCGAGAGCACGATCCAGGGCGTTCCGTCCGTGTGCGTGACCAGCGTGGGACTCAGCGTCACGCGCGGCCGCTTGCCCCCCGCCAACTCATTCGGATTACCGGGGACCAGCAAAAAGCTCTGCGCGCGTTCCGTCAAAGGAATTCCCGTATCGCCGGCAATCACCGAGGGAAGCCATGCGCCTGACGGCGTGGCCGAAAACATGACGCCGTCCTTGTCGATCGCATCAACGCACGTGGTGTCGTGCGCCATCAGAAACGCGTCGATTTTGGTGCGCACGATTTGCGATTGCGACGGGTGAATCCCGGGACGATCGCCCACATTACCGGGCAGAAATTCGAGCGATGCAGTCTGGCCGATCAGCTTCCGCCGCTCGTCGCCATACTTCTTCGAGAGCAACTCCTCGCTGGGTATCTTCACGAACTTCGGGTCGCCGTAGTACGTATCCCGATCGGCATATGCAAGTTTCAGCGCTTCCGTCAGCGTATGGATATACTGCGCGGAATTCAGCCGCATGGAATTCAGATCGATGCCGTCCAGAATGTTCAGCGCTTCGATCATGGCGGGACCCTGGCTCCAGAAGCCGGGCTTATAGACGCGCGCGCCATGGAATTCGGTTGAGACCGGCTCCTCAGGGGTCAACTTGAACGCGGCCATATCTTCATAACGCAACAGTCCCTGGTGCGCGCGGCTGAATTCGTCGATCTTTTTCGCGATCTCGCCGCGGTAGAAATAATCGCGGACCGCGTCGATGGCGGCTACGCGGCTCGCCCCGCCGGCAAGCGCTTTCTTCTCGGCCTCGATCATGGCGCGGATGGAGCGGGCCAGATCCGCCTGGCGGAATATCTCGCCGGGAAGCGGCACGTGACCCTCGGGCATGAAGTGTTTTTCGGACGTCGGCCACAGCGTGAAAAACTCGCGGCTGGACTGGATCGAGCCCGCGCGCTGCTCATCGATCGCCGAGCCATCCGCGAACTCGAGCGCGGGCGCGACGACTTCGGCGAATGACTTCGTGCCGTAGTCGCGCAATGCCACGAGCGAAGCTTCCGGAAGGCTGGGCACCAGCGCCGCCATGATTCCCGCGACCGGTATCATTCCTTTGAGCCCGCCCTTCTCGGGCGGCTCCAGGACTTCACCCACCTGCAACGGACGATTGCGGTAGAAATCGGCTGTCGCCAGCTTCGGCATTGTGCCGACCCCGGCAATTGCGTGAACCTTGCCGTCTTTGGTGCGAATCAGGATGGGCGCTTCCCCGCCCCATCCGACGTGCGAATACTCGGTGGTGGCCGCCGCGAAGATGCTCGCAACTCCGGCATCTACTGCGTTGCCGCCGCTATAGTACATGCGCATGGCGGCATCGGTAGCGTAGCCGCTGCCGGCCGCGATTGCGCCATGGGTGCCGCGCGCGGAAAATTGCGCGGGGCGTTCCCCGCCGCGTTGGGCAAACAACACGCCGAAGGTGGTTAGGGATAAAACCGTGGAAACGAGCACTGCGGGATGGATTCTCATGATTGGCCGCTTTGGTCTACCTGATGTATATAATAATGCTGGTTCTGTGTCCCAGCCGCAACCCGCCCCCGAATTTCCGCCGACACCCCCCGAAGAGGCCATGCTCTATTGCCCCGTCTGCTCGATGAAGCTGGAGAGCCGAAAGTGCAAGCTTTTCTGCACCCAATGCGGGTATTACATGAGCTGCGCGGACTACTACTGATGCAGACGCGACTTGAAGTCGCGTTTCCCGGATTCCCGAGCTTCGGAATTGTAATAAACAGCACTAAGGACCATATAAAAACTAACAATCGTTAGCCTATCGGATAAAACGAATAACTGGAATAATGGATCGTATTTTCACTCATGTGAGGCATTTTAATGAGGAAAACTGCCCCAATATCGATCCCGCATTGGTGTTTGCTGATTGGTTTTCTCGCGTCTCAGGCGGTAATCGCGCAGACTACGGGCGGCGTATTCCGCGGTGAGGTTCGCGATGTGTCGAACGCAGTGGTCCCTGAAGCGAAGATCCTGATCCAGTCCGTGGATAGCGGAGAGAAAGTAATCCTGGAATCGAACGGCGAAGGGTTGTATAGCACGCCTACGCTGGTTCCCGGTTCGTACACTCTTACTGCGACAAAGGACGGTTTTAAGGCGACAGTATTTGGCCCTGTCATCCTGCAAGTGAGCCAGATCATTCGGGTGGATCTGGTCCTGGCCGTGGGCGTGGTCACGGAGTCGATTCAGGTGGAAGCGTCCGGAGAGCAGCTGCTTTCGTCCGAAAGCGCGGATCTTGCGCAGGTGATCGTCAGCCAGGAAGTCTCCGAAATCCCCCTGAACCTCCGCACATGGCAGAAACTAATCCTGCTCAGCGCGGGCGTGACCCCCGGCGCTCCGGGCGAGAGCGGTTCTCCGAACTCTGTCGACGTGAACGGCCAGCGATCGAAAGCCAACCTTTACCTGGTCGACGGGATTTCGACGACTTCCTCGGCGCAGGGGCGCGGCGACGGCTTTAATATTCCTCTCGAAGCCGTGCGTGAATTCTCCGTTCAGGCGGGAGCGTACTCCGCCGAGTACGGAGATGTCGCGGGCGGAGTCGTCAACCTGCAGTCGAAGTCCGGCACGAACGAGTGGCATGGGTCGCTGTTCGAATTTCTCAGAAATGACAAAATAGACGCGGCGGATTTCTTCTCCAATGCAACCCGTCAGCCGAAGAATCCGCTTCGATTTAACCAGTTCGGTGGAGCGATCGGGGGTCCAATTCGTCACAACAAGACTTTCGTTTTCGCCGACTATCAGGGCACAATTGAACACAGCGGTACCCCGATGTTGACCAGCGTGCCAACGAGCCAGCAACGGCAGGGAGATTTCTCCGGTCTCTCAGTCCCGATCTACAATCCGTTCGGAGCATCGCTGGCGCGGGCGCCATTTTCCGGTAATATGATCCCGCCGAGCCTGATCGATCCGGCGGCGGCCCAAATCACCGCCCTCCTGCCACAGCCGAATCAGTCTGGCGCCAACGGGCAGCCGCTCGCGTTCAATAACTACGCAGTAACGCCACCGGCAACTTCGGACTTTCAGGCCTTCGATGTGCGCATCGACCACCAGTTCTCGCCTGGCAACAATGTTTTTGTGCGCGATTCGTTCCAAAACACGAATGCGGTTACTCCCTCGATTTTCGGCCAGCCTCTTGGCGGGGCCCTGCTCGGTGCAGGCCCCACTTCCGCGCGTAATCAGAACGCCGGCATCGGGCACATCTGGCAGATCAATCCATCGGTGATCAATGAAGCCCGCATCGGCCTGAGCCGCCAGACGACCTCGCTCACGCAGGCCGACTATGGCCAGAACCTTGCTCAGCAGTTAGGCATTCCCGGAGTAAATATAAGCCCGCAAACGTCCGGGCTCCCGGCCATGGCGATCGCCGGGTTGTTCAACGTCGGCGACAGTCTTCTCACGCCGCTCTACCTCGCCGCCACGGACTGGAATGTGAGCGAGAAACTCTCGTGGGTCAAAGGCCGTCACATCCTCCGTTTCGGGTTCGATTATCAGCACGAACTGGGGAGCACGGGTTATCTGGTTTATGGCCGCGGCTTTTACACATTCCTCAACCTGACCACCAGCAGTCTTGTAGGAACGTCAGGCGGCAACGCGTTCGCGAGCTTCCTGACGGGCGCGCCTTATCAGGTATTGCGCGACGAGTTTCCAGCCGGCCTCGTTGGTCTGATTTCGGATCGTTACGGATTTTATGCGCAGGACGATTTCAAGCTGACGCCCCGGTTGACGGTGAATATCGGCGCACGCTACGACATCATGCCGTACCCCAGCGAGATGCATAACCGTTTGTCCAATTTCGATCCGGCCACCAGGACCATGCTGCTTGCGGGAGTTAATACGAATCCGCACCTGGTCAACACCGACTTTCACGATGTGGCGCCGAGAATCGGGCTGGCCTGGGCGCCGGGCGGCGGCTCTACGGTGATTCGTACCGGTTACGGGATCGGCTATGTCGACCCGCTGGGCGGCGAAGGCGCCCTCAACAGTAACGAATTCAACCTGCCCTTTTATTACGTCAATAACATAACGCAGTTTCCGTTTACGGCGCAGACTTATACGCTCAGCAAGGGGCTGCCAGCACTCGTGATCCCTTCACCCACCGCGCCGAGCGGCAATCAACGCTATATCGATCCCACGGAGCGAGATCAATACTCGCAGACCTGGAGCTTCGGGATCCAGCGGGCCATCGGCAAATCCCTCATGGCGGAGGTCGCATACGTCGGGACAAGCGGCACCGGGCTGCTGACCGCCGCCAACATCAATGCCGCCCTGCCCGGCGCCACCGACCCCACTACCAGACAGCCGTTTGGGCCGGCTCTGGGAGAGATCCGCGAGCTTTCCGACAGTGCTCATTCCATCTACCATGGTCTTCAATCGAAGCTGGAAAAGCGGTTTTCCCGCGGGCTGTATTTCCTGGCTTCATACACGTGGTCGAAGTCGATCGACGACCAGAGCAACGGCACCGACACAGCTGCCGCCAGCGGCCAATATCCGCAGGATCCGCGGAATCCAGGCCTCGATCGCGGCCTCTCCAGTTTCGACGTGCCGCAACGGTTTGTGGGCAGTTTCGTTTGGGAACTCCCGTTCGGCCGCGGGAAGGCCTTCGCGTCCCGGCTGCCGGGAGCCGTGAACGGGCTGGTCGCCGGTTGGCAGATAAGCGGAGTTATAACGGCCCAGAGCGGATCGCCCTTCAGCGTCCTGATGAATTGCGCTGACGTCAATGCACAGGGCAACAACTGCAGGCCGAATCGAACGGCGAGCGGCGAGTTACCGGCAGATCAAAGATCGATCGCCGAGTGGTTCGACAAGGCTGCTTTTGTCATCCCTTCCCCGCAAGCATACGGTAACGCCGGCCGGAACATTCTACTGGGTCCCGGGACACAAAACTTCGACCTTGGTCTGTCGCGGTCGTTTCCATTCGGGAAGATCGAAACGCGGCGGGTCCAGATTCGCGCCGAGTTCTTCAACGCGCTGAACCACACCAATTTCGGTCTTCCGGTGACTTCCATCGATTCGCCATCGTTTGGCTCCATCACATCCTCATCGGCGGCGCGCGAGATTCAATTGGGCGCCAGAGTGGAGTTCTGATGCAGCCAAAACGAAACTGGAAATCGACGGCGTTCCGGTATGCTCTTCCGTTCCTCTCCATCGCAACTGCCCTGGTGTGCCAGGGCATTCTGCAGAAGTTATTGCCCAAAGACTTCGATTTCCCGTTTGCGTTCTTTTACCTGATCGCCGCTTTCGTGTCGGCCTGGTTCGGCGGCTACGTGCCGGGTGCGCTCGCGTGCCTGCTCGTCATGGTGGGCTTTCCGCTCGCGGCTTTGCGTTTCTCGCACATTCCCCAAGTCGATCTGACCCGCCTGACGCTTTTCACAGGCGTCTCGCTGCTGGTCAGCAGGACGGCGCAGATGGAACGCCGCGCGCGTGAGGCCCTGCGCGTTACCAACGACGAACTGGATCGCCGGGTCGTGGATCGAACGCACGAACTGGGTCTGGCCGTGGAGCAGCTGCAGGCGGAAATAGCCGAGCGTCGCAAGACCGAGGCCGCTCTCCGTGAAAGCGAGGATCGGGTCGAATTTGCGCTTGAAGCCGCGGCCGTCGGCCGGTTGGATCTGGATTTGAAGACCGGCGCGGCCAACCGTTCGCTTCGGCACGACCAGATTTTCGGTTACGACACACTGCTGCCCGAATGGACTTACGATATGCTGCTCGCCCATGTCGTTCCGGAGGACCGGGCGCGCGTCACCGAACGATTTGAGACATCCGTCCACGGCGGAAGTGTTTGCGAATTCGAATGCCGGATCAAAACGCCCGATAACGCGACCCGGTGGATTTCCGTCCGCGGCAAAATCCGCCGGCAGGAATCGGGAGATGCCGTCGGCATGCTGGGTATCATCTCCGATATCACGGACAGCAAGCTTGCCGAACATAGACTCCGGACCCAACTCGAACGGCTGAACCTGCTCGATCAGATTACACGCGCCATCGCGGAGCGGCAGGATCCTCTCAGCGTTTTCCAGGTGGCGGTTCGCAGCCTGGAGGATAGTCTGCCCGTCGATTTCGGTTGCGTCTGTCTCTACGACGCAGTGGCCGAAGTGCTCACCGTCACCTGTGTCGGTGTCCGCAGTCAGGCGCTCGGAGTGGAACTCGCGATGCAGGAGGAGTCTCGCATCGCGATCGACCACAATGGCCTTTCCCGCTGCGTGCGTGGCCAACTGGTCTACGAGCACGACTTGCGTGAAGTGCCCCTCGCCTTTCCTGAACGGCTGGCGCGCGCCGGTCTGCTTGCCATGGTGGCCGCGCCTCTCCAGGTGGAAAGCCGCGTATTCGGCGTTCTCATCGCGGCGCGCCGCGAGCCGAACAGCTTCAGCAGCGGCGAATGCGAGTTCCTCCGGCAGTTGAGCGAACATGTCGCGCTGTCATCCCACCAGATGCAGATTTATACGGCATTGCAGCAGGCGTATGAGGATCTGCGACAGACACAGCACACGGTGATGCAACAGGAGCGGTTGCGGGCGCTGGGGCAAATGGCAAGTGGTATCGCGCACGATATCAACAATGCTCTCTCGCCCGTGGCGCTCTACACCGAGTCGCTCCTCGAGGCGGAACCCAACCTCAGCCAGCGGGCTCGCAGGTATCTCGAAACCATCCAGCGCGCCATCGACGATGTGGCGCAGACTGTAGCGCGCATGCGCGAGTTCTACCGCCGGCAGGAACCCCAGTTGACGCTTGCGCCGGTCGACCTGGGGCGCCTCGTCCATCACGTATTGGACCTTACGCGAGCCCGCTGGAGCGACATTCCCCAGCAGCGTGGTGTCATGATTCACGTGCGCATCGAACTCGCTCCGGGTCTGCCGGCCGTCGCCGGCGTGGAAAGCGAGATTCGCGAGGCGCTGACCAATCTGATCCTTAATGCGCTCGACGCCATGCCGGAAGGCGGTACGCTGACGCTGCGGACCAAAGCCGCCGCGGCCGGGCCATCGGGAATCGGACAGGTTGAGGTTGAAATCGGCGATACCGGTATCGGTATGGACGAAGAGACCCGCCGGCGTTGCCTTGAGCCCTTCTTCACCACCAAAGGCGAACGCGGCACGGGCCTGGGCCTTCCGATGGTCTATGGCGTCGTGCAACGCCATAACGGCCAGATTGAAATTGAAAGCGCTCCGGGCGTTGGCACTACCGTTCGTCTGGCCTTCCCGCCCGCCGCCGTTGCGGATGGAGAAATTCAACCCGAGATGGCGGAGCCCACGCCGAGTCGCTTGCGCCTGCTTGTGGTGGACGACGATCCTCTGCTCATCAATTCCCTGCGCGATACGCTCGAATCCGATGGCCATCTCGTCATCACCGCCAATGGCGGTAAAGAGGGCATCGAAACCTTCAAAGCCTCCGAGAATAGCGGTGAGCGGTTCGCAGTCGTTATTACCGATCTCGGGATGCCGTATGTGGATGGACGCAAAGTTGCAAGCGCCGTGAAGGTGGTATCGCCCTCTACGCCCGTGATTCTGCTGACCGGATGGGGTCAGCGCCTGATCGCTGAAGGGGGCGTACCCGCGCATGTGGATCGCGTATTGAACAAGCCTCCCAAATTACGGGATCTCCGCGGTGCGCTCGCGGCACTGACTCGCGGTGGCGAAGAGGTGGTCATGGGTGCGAGAACGATACCTGGATGACAGAAGAAGATATCGCCGGTAAGCCGGCGAATCTGCTGGTCGTGGACGACGAAGCGCCCCTGATGAACGCCCTTTGCGACACCCTGGCGCGCGAGGGAACCAAAGCCGTATTGAGGATCGACCAGATCGCGGTCACCGGCGAGGTCGATTACTGCAATCCGAAAAACGAGGAATACCGCATCTGCATTACCGTCGGCGGCGGCAGAAGCGATCCCCGCTTTCGCATCGATGAGCCGGGTTCGTTGACGGTGCTCGGCGACGAAGGAACCTGCTCGTCCAAATGCCGGCTGACTGATTTATCGCAATCCGGTCTCGGCCTCAAGACTTCGGCCGACATCAAAATCGGCTCTATGGTTTGCGTACAAACCGCTTCCATGCTGGCGGTCGGTGAGGTTCGCCATCGGCTTCGGAATGGTGAAGGCACGTTTCACGTGGGCGTTGAGGTTACCGATGTGCTGTGCAACGAGTTCGCGCGGCGGCAGAAGAAAGGTTTTCGCAAGCGGATCGCCGAACTGATTCTCGGCTATTCGATCGATACACCGTAGGACGAACACCGGCATCGCCAGATATCTATTGGCTTCTCGAAAATGAATTCGCGTCGGAGACGCCCACGGTCCACCAGCCCCTTCAGAAGATTCCTCCCGGGTCCTTGCGGTCGTCGGGCGGATACCTCGACTACAGCGTTTGGCCGGAACGCGAGCGATTTGCGGAACTTGACCGGGCGATACTCCAGGCGAGCCGGAAAGATGTTCCCGCAGTGCATGTAGAGACCCGCCCGTTGCGCCGCTGCCGGGCCAAAATCGCCGGCGGGGAGAACTGCAACGCATACTTTTGCCTCACTGCCGATTACGAAGGCTGGAAATGTGAAGCGCACAGGGTTTCATTTCCCGAAGACGCGACTTCAAGTAGCGTTCCGCGAAGTTTTCTTCCGGATTGCCTGCCCTTTGAGCCCCGCCAGCATTTCCCCAACTGTCTTGCGAGTTAGGGGATCTCTGAGCTCCGGGTTCAATTCCGCGAGCGGCGCCAGAGCAAATCTGCGTTCGCGATAACGCGGGTGCGGGATCTCCAGCTCGTCCGTAACGATCACGGAATTGCCATAAAGCAGGATATCGATATCGATCGTCCGCGGCCCGTTCGGCACCGTTCTCCGCCTGCCCAGATTTTTCTCGATTTTCTGAATCCGATGCAGTAACTGCTTCGGAAAGAGCTCGGTTTCGAACTCCGCCGCCAGGTTCAGGAACCAGCGCTGCTCCCGCAATCCGACAGGCTCGGTTTCATACAAGCTCGATACGCGCAGGAGCTTCAGATCCGGCCCGTTCAATCCATCGAGCGCCGCTTGCAGCAGAGTCTCGCTGTCGCCCACATTCGATCCGAGCCCCAGATAAACGATCTTCAAAACAGCTCCGGCTGTCCGCCTCCGCCGCCGAAACGCCGCGGCACTTTGAAGTATTCGTATGCGCCCTCGGTAGCAATGCGGCCTCGCGGCGACCGGTGCAGAAAACCTAATTGGATGAGGTAAGGTTCATAGACCTCCTCGATCGTTTCCGCTTCCTCCCCGATCGATGCCGCTATCGTCCCTATCCCCACCGGACCGCCGCCGAATTTTTCGAGAACCGTCCGCATGATCTTCTGATCGATCTCGTCCAGCCCGAAACGGTCGACCTCAAGCAGATTCAAAGCTGTTTGCGCAACATCCACGTCGATGCGGCCGTGCGCGCGCACCTGAGCATAATCGCGCACACGCCGCAAAAGACGATTCGCGATGCGCGGCGTGCCACGCGAGCGCCGGGCAATTTCTTCGGCACCGGGGTCGTCGATGGGCGTGTCGAGCAAACGCGCGGACCGCTCCACGATCGTCTTCAACTCCGGCACGTCGTAATGATTGAGACGGAGCACCAGACCGAACCGGCCTCGCATCGGCGCGCTGACCAGCCCTTGCCGCGTCGTGGCCCCGATCGCGGTGAATTTCTGCAGGGGAATCGAATGCGTCCGCGCCCCCGGCCCGGTGCCGATCAGAATGTCGAGGTGGAAGTCCTCGAGTGCCGAATAGAGCATCTCTTCCACATCCGGCAACAGGCGATGGATTTCGTCGATGAAGAATACCTGGCGCTCCTGTATCCCGCTGAGAATCCCGGAAAGATCCAGCTTCTTCTGCAGCACCGGGCCGGATGTCTGCTGGAATCCGACTTCCAGCTCCTGGGCAATGATGGATGCGAGCGTAGTCTTCCCCAGGCCAGGCGGTCCGTAGAGCAGCACGTGATCCATTGCCTCGCCGCGTTTGCGCGCGGCGTCGATGGCAATCTGCAGATTTTCTTTGAGTCGTTGCTGCCCGGTGAAATCCACCAGCCGTCGCGGCCGCAGCGCGGCCTCGAGCTGGCGCTCCTCTTCATTCCCGCTTGCCGAAACCAGCCGCTCCGCCGACATATGGTTTAGTATCCATCACCCGGTCTAAAGCGCCTTTCAGGCGGTCAGCTTTGAGCTGGTCTCACCTTTGCTTTCTGAATATTCTGAACATTTGTGGCGCACGCTCTCAGCGTGCCGTGTCCGCAC
>Ga0187876_1002843_pt1 | contig 12335 bp, 11 predicted proteins | sample June2016WEW_17_4_FD_133000 | JGI IMG/M metagenome (GOLD analysis project Ga0187876, IMG submission 133000) | Peatland microbial communities from SPRUCE experiment site at the Marcell Experimental Forest, Minnesota, USA - June2016WEW_17_40 | ecosystem: Environmental > Terrestrial > Soil >... | reverse complement strand
GGCGGCCGCGTCATGCGGCTCAACGCGACGCTGCGTGAATACGCGACTGGCCGGCAGACGCCCTTCAAAGTCTGGTACGAGGCGGGATCGGAGCATATGCCTCCGCTTCGCTTCGAATACCAGGCCAGGCCGTTTCTCAGATTGACATTCGAATACGACCCGGCAACTTCGGGTCCGGACATAAAGGAGACCGCTTGAAAGACTCTCGGGTTCATTTCCACTGGCACGAAAAGGACCGCCCCGCGAAATTTCGCACGGGCGTTTCCCTCCACAGCCACACGCTCCATTCGCGCGAGTCGATGGATTTCATCGGCCGCGCCACCGAAAAAACACCATGGCTCTCGGGTGCCATACGCAAACAGCGGGAGAAATACCGCGCGCTTAAAGGCCGCGACGTCGATTTCAAACGCGCGTGGTGGACTCCGCCACTTTCCGCGCTTCACGCGTGGAAACTGGAGAAATCGCAGATCGAAAACGGTCTCGACCGGGAAGCGCTGATCTCGCTTACGGACCATGACAACATCGACGCCGGGCTCCATCTGGGCATGCTGGACGAGACGCGCGATTGCCCTGTTTCGGTGGAATGGACAGTCCCTTATCGCGAGACATTTTTCCACCTTGGCGTGCACAACCTGCCACTGCAGGAGGCGACGAGCATCGTGCGCGATCTGGCGGTTTTCACGGCGAAGCCTGTCGCACCACAGAGCGAGGCTCAAATCGGCCCGTTGCTTGAGTTCCTGCACTCCATCGCGCAAACGCTGATCGTTCTTAATCATCCCCTCTGGGATGAAAACCACGTAGGCGCTTCGCTGCACGGGGACTGCGTCACTTCGTTTCTGGGGAGTTTCAGGCAGTTCATTCATGCCTTCGAACTCAATGGATTGCGCCCGTGGCGTGAGAATCAGGCAGCCGCGCAACTTGCCTCATCCGAGTCGCTCCCGGTAATCTCCGGTGGAGATCGTCATGGCCGCGAGCCAAATGCCTGCGTCAATCTGACGAACGCCGGGACGTTCGCGGAGTTTGTCGAAGAAGTTCGCCGCGACGGCTGGAGCGACGTCCTGTTCATGCCTCAATACCGCGAGCCGCTCAAATTGCGCATCCTGCAAAATATGTGCGACATTCTCGAAGACGACGACCAGCATAGTATGGGTTGGACGCGTTGGAGCGATCGCGTCTTCTACCTGACGGACGAAGGGGTCGAGAAGTCGCTCAACGAACTTTGGGGCGACAAATTTCCGGCTGTCGTGAACCGGTTCGTCGGGTTGATGGGGCTGGTGAAACATCGCCGCGTGCTGTCGGCGCTGAAGCTTGCATTGACCGAGCGGCAGGAATTTGCGTTGTAGCCGTGAAGACCTGAGAGAATGTGCGGAGGAGATCGAATATGACCACCCGGGAAGTTGCTGACACGCTTGTTAAACTCTGCTCCGAGGGCAAGTTCCTCGAAGCCACGAAAACACTCTATTCGCCCGAAATCGTTAGCATGGAAGCGGGCGCGCCTCCCGGCGGATCGCGCGAAGCGAAGGGCCTTGCGGCTGTGATTGCCAAGGCGGAATGGTGGGGCGCCAACCACGAAATGCACTCGGAGACTATCGAAGGTCCGCTCGTCGCGGGTTCGCATTTCGCGGTCGTATTCAAGTTGGACGTCACCTTTAAGCCACAGAACAAACGGTCCCAAATGGAGGAAGTCGCCGTCTATAAAGTCACCGACGGCAAAATCGCGTACGAAGAGTTCTTCTACAGCATGTAGGGAAAGGCGGCTCTCTCAGCCCGCGGCGACCATCCAACGCATGCGCACGATCACGCTTGAAGAACACTTCGCGACCAGGTCTTTCCTCCGCGCCACCGGCGCCTATGGCCAAAGCGCTCCACCGCAACTTGCGGAAGTTCAAGGCGCGCTCCTCGATATCGGCACCGGCCGCATTGCCGCGATGGATGAGGCCCGCATCGAGTTCCAGGTGCTGTCGCTGGCTGCGATGGGATTCGACGGACTCGACGCCGCCACAGCTTCCCCGCTCGCGCGCGACGTAAACGATGAGCTTGCTGACGCCGTGCGCGCCCATCCTGCCCGGCTGGGCGGATTCGCCACCCTGGCTCTCAAAGACCCTGCGGCTGCAGCCATCGAATTGGAGCGCTGTGTCACGCGCCTCGGCTTTTATGGCGCATTACTTAACGGCACGACCGAGGGGCGGTTTCTTGACGATCCCCGCTTTCTTCCTGTTTTTGAGGCGGCGGTTCAACTCGGCGTCCCGATCTATCTTCACCCGGCCCCGCCGCCGGAACCTGTCGGCCGAGCTTACTTTTCCGGTCTGCCGGGAGACACCGGCCACCTGCTTTCGATCGCGGGCTGGGGATGGCACGCCGAAACCGGCCTGCACACTCTTCGCCTTATCGTGTCCGGTCTCTTTGATCGCTTGCCTACTTTACAGCTGATCATTGGCCACATGGGAGAGGGGCTACCTTATGCGCTTGCCCGCTCCAGCGGCATTCTCTCCAACGCCGCGCCACACCTTCGCCAGCCTGTCGCCGCGTATTTCCGGTCCAACATTCACATCACGACAAGCGGTTACTTCACGCAACCGCCTCTGCGCTGCGCTATTGAGGTGGTTGGTATGGATCGCATGCTCTTCTCGATCGACTACCCCTTCAGTCCCAACACCCGCGGGCGCGCCTTTATCGACAGCCTCCCGGAGATGCTCGGTCCTGATGACATGGCGCTCCTTACCCACGGGAACGCCGAGAGACTCCTGAAACTGCGGACTTGACAGGTGCTATCGTTTGGCCCGCACAATCGGACTATCGTGCCTTTTTTCGGGCAATTCCCCTGCCGTTTAACTTACAAGGGCGAATCCGGCCGGGCGATCGAACGCCACATATGGGCAACCGGGCTGTTGTCGTTTCCCAAACCCTCTTTGGGTTGCTTGAAGTGACGCCCGACGATATCGATGAACGGTTCGATGCTTACCTTCGCGTTGGGATCGAAGGCGTACAGGTCGTTGACAGTAACCTGGCGGGGCAGGATGTACCACTTGTGCTTCAGTAACATCTTGTAATTCGCCTCGATATGGGGAGGCGGCGTGTAGTCAATGCCGAACAAATTGCGGTAAAGGTCGGGGTATTCGTACCCGTTGGCCTTGTCCTCATAGAAACGGAGCGTCTGGTGATGCCGGATTGCGAACGCGGTCTTCTCCGGAACGTAGGGTTCGTAGAGTTGCGCGCCCCACCATCCGTGATCGGTCTTCATCATGCACTGCACGGTGTCGTGTAGCAAACACGCCAGGATGATTTCTTCGGGCATGCCGTTTTTCTTCGCAAGAGCCGCGCTCTGCAGTACGTGGTTGGCGGGCGCAAAGCGGAGGTTGAAAAAATCGAGCAGCGTCGGGTTGGCCGGCATCGGCGGTATTCTTTTCACTTTGCCTGCGCTGGCAAACAGGTTTCCCGCACCTCTGCGATAAGCGCGAGTCTCGATCTGCGCATCCAACTCGGCAACGGTTGGAAACTTTTTGGCGCCCGCCGCTCCACCACCCTGATTGCGCGCAACGGATTCGTCCAGTTGCGCGGTCATGAAGTCTTCGAGCGCATCGGCTTTCGCCTCCGAATCCATCAGACTTACCGCGGCCGCGCCGCCCAATCCGGCGATAAACAATCTGCGATCGATTTCCATGTTCGCTCCTTGTTCGTTGTGCGTCGTTTGTTATGCGTCAGTTTTTGTGCGTTTCATCCATCCACTGATAAATTCTGCGGACGCCCCGAAGGTCGGCGCCGGCGGTCTGGATATCGGGGAAATCCTTCTTGTGCGAAGTGAGGTCCACGCGTTTCGCCGCCTCTTCCGGCGTCATGCCCTGCTTGCGGAGCGTCGCCACCTTAGCCGTTGAGTCCTTCAGATAATCCTGGAACGCCGTAATGATGCTCTTATCGCGAAAAGGCCTGCCGTGGCCGGGGAGCACCAGCGTGAAATCCAACTTCTTCAGGGCGTCAAGCGTGACGATCCACTCATCGAAAAAAGCATCCCCCATATACGCGATGCGGGCTCCTTCATCCATGTCTCCGGTGCAGACAATGCGTTCTTTGGGCAGGTAAACGAAAGTATCGCCGCCGGTGTGACCGCGGCCGAGAAACAGAAGCTGGATCTCGCGCGAACCTTTATACAAAGACATCTTCGTCGCGTAGGTCACATTCGGCGGTGTCGGCTTGATTTCCCTGGCTTGTTCAGGAAGCGATTCCGCTGTAGCCAGTTCTTTTGACAGCTCGGCTTTCTGCGCGGGGTCCTTCGCGGCGGCAATCTGCGTTTTCAGAGAGGCAACCTGCTCCTGCAGTCGGGTGCCCATGGACGTCTTGAACGGCTCGCGATGAAGCACGTCGAACGTCAGGATCGCATTCCGCAGATATTCATGCCCGATGACCTGCACCTCGGGCGAAAATACTGAGTTACCGTCTGTGTGGTCGTAATGAAAATGAGTGTTGATCACAGCGGTCACCGGTTTGTTCGTGAGCAACTTGATGTCTTCGAGAAAGGCTCTGGCAGCTGCGGGTGTGGATCCATCGTCGACCAGCACTACGTCACGGTCGTTGACGATCACGACGTTATTGCTGCCGATGCCTCCCGAAGCGTAATAGACGCCCTCGGCAACTTTTTCGAACTTGTAGGCCTTGCCTTGGGTCACGGGGAATGCGTCCGCGGCGCGCGCCGATGTTCCGGCTACACACAAAATTGCAATCGTGATTGCTGACGTTGCGACGATTTTCATGACGAACTCCTTCTAGATCGCCTTATAACGCGGCAACAGCGCGAGGGCGTTGGTGCGGTCGACCGCGAGCAACTCTTTGGCGGTGAACTGGCCGCATTCCTTGAGTCCCTTCACGTGCTCGGTGCAGGTGCGATAGGGGTAATCGGTGCCGAAGACGATCTGCGAGAGATTGACGACCTTGCGCAGCGCCGACATGGCTGCGGGATTCGCCGTCTGAGCGGTGTCGTAATAGAGCTTATTGGCGGCGGCGACAAAGCCCTGCGGGAACTGCGCGGCGAACTTCGGGGTCTTTGCGATGAGATCGAAGCGCTCGACGAGATAAGGCATCGTGCCGCCGGCGTGCGAGAAAATGAAGCGGATGTCCGGGTATCGGGCGGCCGATCCGCTGAAAATCAGGCGCGTGATGGCGCGGGTGGTGTCGGTGCCCCACTCGATGGCGGAATCGGCGATATCGGGCATCAGCAAATTGCGGCAGCAGTTGGCGGAAATGGGGTGCGTGTAGACAACCGCTTTGCGGCGGTTCAATTCCTCAAACAGCGGCGCGAAGAAGGGATCGCCGAGCCACTTGTCGCCGTAATTCGTGTACATGCTGATGCCGTCGGCCTTGAGGGTGTCTAAAGCGTATTCGACTTCTTTCAGGCTGCCGTCGAGATCGGGCACGGGCAGGGCGGCGAAGATGCCGATGCGGCCTTTGTTATCGGCGGCGAAGCGCGCGGCGTAGTCGTTGCAGATGCGCGAAATGCGGCGTCCGGTGGGGTTGTCGTCAAACCAGACACCGGGAGGCGATATGGAAATAACGGCCGTGGCGACACCGGCGCGGTCCATTTCCTCCACGTGTTTGGCGGGCGTCCAATCGAACATCTGCGGGTTGGCGACGCCCTTGGGCCGGATTTCGGAGATGTAAGCGGGCGGGGCGAAGTGGCTGTGGACGTCAATGCGCGTGGCCGCGGAGTCTTTGGACTGGGCGGCGGACCTGGATTGGGGCAAGAGGAATCCGGCGCCGAGGGCGGCTGCTCCGGACAGGAATTCGCGACGATTTTTCATAAGTGCTCCCGGCAAGACAGCGGGCAGGGATGAGTATATATCAAATCGCCGCCGGTCCTGTTCGCACGCCACGATAGTACTGCACCGGCGGCAGAGACCGCCGGCGTTACCCGGTCTCAAACCACCGCGTTGCAGGCGGTCAGCTGAACAATTTGTGGCGCACGCTCTCAGCGTGCCGTGTCCGCACTCATGCGGACACCTGTTTTGAGGCAGCGAAGGCGTTGCCCTTCAGGGACCGTCTTATTTCAAAACTTTGCTGGCTTCAGCTTGAGCGATCAGACGGTCTGCATCGTCCTGGAGAAGGTACCGTCCGCGCACAAGCCGCTCGGCTGCGGCGCGTACTTGCGCGACGTAATTCTCGTGAGTCCCGTAGCGCTCTTCGAGTGACGGCCGTGGATCGCCGGAAGCGAGCCGCTCGGCCTTCGTTCGGGAGAAGGGGATCACGGCGCCCGTGTTGGTGCGGATATGGCCTTTGTAGAAACCGTTGGCATTGGTGTTCCAGCCGGTGTACGTCCCTAAAGGAACCTGATGAAGGACGCTGGCGACACCCGCCACTTCATTTCCATCGGCATCTACTCGCGGAACCAGGGTCGGTAGAGTCTGGCGGATGGCGGGTGGCTGCATCGTGATGATGCCGGACAGGTCGTTGTAATGAAATTGCCGTCCGAAGTCATATTGATAGAACTGCGTGAGGATTCCGTCCGGAAATGGCACTCCGGGAATGGCGGGGAAACCCATCGCGGCCCCCGTGGGCGCGGCGAGTTCTCCCCGATCGAGACGCGGATATTGGCTCGGCGGAGGAAGAGTTCCTTTCACCACCCAATCGATGAGCGCCGTATCGAGCGCCCGCAACATGTCGCTCGAAGGATTGGGATTCGGGACCAGATCGCAACAGGACTGCCGCGCCGGATCCGGATCGAAGCCGCCGGGCCCGCCGCCGTGGCTTACGCCTGGGAAGTAATAGCGCCGGACATTCGGCGGGAGCGGGATATCGCGATCGGCGCGCGTGCCGACGAGGTCGGGAGAGGCACGCAGATTGAAAAATTCCGACGAGCCGAACGTCTCGACAATCTTCGGACAGGTTTCGGTAGCGCGGCAGCGGTCGAGCAATCCCGCCGCGGGATGGCCGCGTGCTTCATCCGGGTAATCCTCCCACCAGTTGACGCCGTCGCTTCCGGCCTCGTAGATAGCCGCCGCTCCGCTGGGGGCTGCGAATCTGAAATTCATCCCTTGCTGGCGAACGGCGATATTCGGGTTGCTGCCGTCGAAGACGATCCTTCCGGTTTCATCCTGATTGAAGCCCAGATGGATGAAACTGCGGAGGAAGTTTCCCGATTGCGAGTTGCCCTGACTCACGGTCGCGGTGATCTTCCCGCGTAGAGGATTCGCGGTGCCAGTGTCGTCCTGCATGCCGTAGCGGAGATACGCGTTCAAGTCGCGCGTCGCGGCGAAGCCTATGCCGTAGACTTTCGGATCCTTCGCGGTGTACACCAACTCATATAAGTACGTCGGATTGAACCCGCCCTTCAGGCAGAGCTTCCGCGGATCGGGTTTGCCGGGGAAGGGAATCTGGCTGCAATCGGCGAACGCCCATTCGTTGCTACGCAGCGGGACGATCTTGCCGTCTTCCGAAGTCCGGCGGGTCAGCGTGGCTTTGGAAGTATCGAGGTCGGCCGGATCAGCTGTCCCCGCAACGCCGCCGCGAAGAATGGGCAAGGTTGTCGCATCCGCGGGCATGTCGCTGAAGCGTGCGAGCACGCGCCCGGTGATGCTGGAACCATCGGGGTTTTTGGCTACCGGCGCCTGCAGTGTCTCGATACCTTCGGATGGTTCGAGATCTCCCTGCCAACCGCTGGCAACCAGCACGTGGCCCTGCTTTCGGGCATCGGCCAGGAATCCGCCGCCTGTCAAATTGATGCGGCCGCGGTTCGGAACGAAGTAGAGCAGCACGCCGCTCGATTTCGCCATGTCAGCCGGTTTCAGGATGGTGAATGTCGCCGTGTACTCCACCATGCTGTGCGCGTTGCGGGGCGCAAACTCGAGATCGGTAATGATGGCGTTCAGCGGGAGCTTCGGGTCGAGTTCGCCATAGGCGTGGCCAGTGAGTTTCTGGTATCCATCGTGTCCCACGGTCTCAGTGTGTTCCACTACGAGCCGGGTGATTCGAGCCTGTCCGGGGATTGCCACTGCGAGGGCCGCTACAGCAGCTAGCGTGGTCTTAAAAAGTGGAACCTGCATGCGTCGTCTCCTTCATTTCCGAGTAAGTGCCTTTACAAGATCTTCTTCAGTGCGTGCCCGACACCTTTACCGATTTTGTCTACCCCTTTGACCGAGCCCACTGTAACATCCTTACCGGCTTTCACCGCGCTCCCCTTTTTGGGCTTTTTAACCTTCTCGGTCGTAACCGGATGCGATTGCGCGAATGACGGTGAAGCCAGGACGAGCATGGCAAAGAAAACGAATGCTTTTACGGAACGCCTTTCCGTATTATGCCGCTATTTCCGAGCGAGTCGACCACCGGGCTCGGGTAACGCCGGCGGTCTCTGCCGCCGGTGCATTACCACTCTGTCGTGCAAACCCAACCGGCGGCAAAGACCGCCGGCGTTACCCGAGCCCTTACGCACGAGCACTCGCGCGCCATCGCACTCGGCCATTTTTCAGTATAAAGTATATCGCTGGAGGTTTCCGATTATGTCGATTAGTGTTGTTCTCTGGATCATCATAGGTGCGGCTTTGGCGATCGTCTACGCTTATCGGAAGATCGTCGCCGGCAACTCGGATGAACTTGTGCATCTCAGCGATGCATCCGATATGGTGCTTGCCCGGCAGGAAGCAACGGCCCGCACCATCCAACAGCTGGATCGGATCGTTGTGATCCTGGCCATTGTTTTCGTGCTATACGGGCTCGCGCTGGGCGGTTGGCAGATTTACACGGCCTTTAATTCGACTTCGCCGGGAGCCTGACCGTTTTCTGATGCGCGGCGCTTACGCGTGGGTGCCGCGCTGCTGAAACATCTCGAACGGCTGAAACTCCCCATTCAACAATTGGCGTGTATCGCGGAGCCCCAGCCAGCCGGCGATCATGGTCGCGTAGACTCTGCGGAAATCCGTCGTAAAGATCAGGTTGTCGCCCTCGTCGAGCTTTGTCAGACTCGGGATCTGTCCATATTGGCCGCCTTTCACCTGCTTTCCCGCCACAAACATGAGGTTGGCAGTGCCGTGGTCCGTGCCGAGATTGACATTTTCCGGAACCCGCCGCCCGAATTCCGAGAAGATCATCACCACCACATCGTCCGCGCGCCCGATGCGCTCGAGATCGGTCAGAAACGCGGGAACAGCGTCGGACGCGTAAGTCAGCAGGCGCTGGTGCGTGTCGTTCTGGAAGACATGCGTGTCGAACGCGTTGTTGCGATAAGAAGTGTAATAGAGGCGCGTGGGCATGCCTGCGTCGATCAGCGCCGCGACCTTGGGCAAGTCCAGACCGGTGAGTCCGTAGTCCACTGGTGAGTGATATTTGGCCCAGGCTTCCTGAACCAGCTTCGAAGCGTCTCTCGCACTACGGGCGGCATCGAGAAGGAATCGCCGCGAGGGATTATCCACCTCCTGGTTTTCCGGGGCCGCATCGAGAACTGCCCGCTCGTCGTAAAACTTCTCCTGCGTGAACTTCGCGGGATCGTCGAAAACCACGGGAACATGCTTGCGGCTGCGAACGGCGAGCGATTGCCGCGCCGCGATGTTCACCAGAAAATTTGGTGGAGCGTCCGGCGCCATCATGTCCGCCAGACGGCCGACCCAACCATATGGCTCGCCGCTGTTGGGAGCCGCCGTATGCCAGTACGCCATGGACGTGAAGTGAGAGAAGGAGGGGTTCTGGTATCCGCAGCCGTGAACGACCGCCAGCTTGCCCTCTTTATATAAACGCTCGAACCCGGCCATACCGCGCCCGAAACCGAAGTGACTGTCGATAGTCCGCAGTTGCTTCCGCGCGATGCCGATGTTCGGCCGCCGTTGATAGTAGGCGTCATCCCCATACGGGACCAGCGTGTTAAGTCCGTCGTTGCCTCCCGACAGTTCCAGCACGACGAGTATTTTCCCTTCCGACTTGCCCTGTGCGGCAAGCGCGGCGGACGCCTGCGCGAACAGCGGCAACGGTAGAGCCGCCGCGCTGACTCCGACGCCAAGCATACCGGCGCGCAGCAATTCCCGCCGGCTGGATTTCGAAAACGAAAAGCGATTTCTATTCATACAATCTCTCTAACTGAGCTGATACTCGGGCTGACTCATGATCAGATGCAGGACCAGCCGCAGCGGGTCCTCCAGATAAGTTTGGGCAACGGCAATGTCTGTCGTGCCCAGTTCCTGGTTGAGAAAAGCAATGAGTTTCTGGCGCGCGGCGTCTCCAGGCGGAACCCTCATGAAACGGTGAATCAGGTAATCGACCGCCTGGGTTGTGTTTTGCAGTTTCGCGTCCAGGATCATTCGTGACAGATTGATTTGGGCCGTATCGCGCGGAATGGGTTTGACTCGTTGAATCGCCAGCTGCGAGCCGCGGAAACTGCCATAGCGTGTGTTGAAGTCTTCATCGCGGTCCGCGTTTTTGTTCGATTCCGCAATGTCGTTTTTGGTGTCGTCTTTGGTAGCGCTCGTGATGTCCATTCCTTCGCGGATACGTTCCGCGACCCTGCGAATCTCTCCTCCTCCGGTAAACCGGTCGGGCGGAAGGAAGCTGATATCCGGAAACAGAATGTCGCGGGCAAAATTGCCGCGCTCCAGCAGGAGCCCCGGCGTAATCCAGCTCTGGCCTCCGGCCCAGCCCGCCACCGTGGGAGGTGAGAATAGTTGTTGCCCCAGCGCGCCGGTGGCCAGGTTGAAGTCCGGTACGCCCGGAACGCTCTTGAGGCCAAGTTTCCGGTAGGTGCTGACGGCGAGTTCCACCGGGCTCTTGATCTGCGTGCCCACCGAAGCGGGGCTATAGAAGTCGCGCGACAGGAAAATCTTTTCAAGCAGCAGGGCGATCTCGTAATGAGACTGGCGAAGCACCAACCCGAGTCGTTGCTGCAGTTCCGGCGAGAGGTCTTCTCTTACGAAGAAACGGTAGATCTTGCCCGCGATGAAGTCGGCGGTCGCGGGCTGCTGCATGATGATGTCGATGACGTCGACCCCGTCAAAACGGCCCGTCTTCCCGAGAAAAGTCTTTTCGCTGTCGTCGTGCTGGTCTTTGTTGACGACGAATTTCAAATCCACATAATTCCACCCGGTGAATGCCCGCGCCGCTTCCCGGATGTCCTGTTCCGTGTAGTGGCCCACGCCCATCGTGAAGAGTTCCATGATTTCCCGGGCGAAATTCTCGTTCGAAGCTCCCTTGACGTTGACGCCTGCGTCGAGGAACGAAAGCATTCCGGGACTCTGCGCCACCGCGACTGTCAGATCTCTGAAATTACCGGTTCCCTGGTTTTCGAAGAGTTCCAGTTGGCCGAGGAGTTTGCGGTAATCGCGGACCTTGGCTTCGTTGGAAGCGAAATGACCGTGCCAGAACAGCGCCATCTTTTCCTGCAGCGGCCGCGGGCTGGTCAGCATTCTGTTCGCCCACCAATAGGCCACGCGATTGGTTTCAAGAACACTCGCGCGGAGCCAATAAAAGAACTCATCGACGATAGGCTGCAAGCGGCGGTTGCCTGACGGTTTGACCTTGATACCGAGAGCTTCGCCTTTCGCCTTGGCCATGTCCGTGACGGCGGGACGGCTCGGAGGAAACGGTTCCAGACCCGGGTCATGGACTCCCGATTCGTCGAACGGCGGCAATTGACTCGTGTCGGTACCCTCGAAACGAACCAAGCGAGCGATCGCCTGCGCCGGAGTCACGGCGGCAAGAGCCTGGATTTCCTCCGGCGTTCCTCCGAATCCGGCCCGTTCGAGGAGGTGCGCCGCGAAATCGTAATTCCAATCCGCGGCGCCGATGGGCGTCAGATCGTTCTGCCACGCCGCGGGTCCGGTCTTCGCGGCCAGAGCGGGGAAAATGGCAGTCGCCGCGGTAGCCGCCAAAAGAGCGATCCGAAACTCGGACCTTCGAAGCATGTTCCGGCTCCTTTTGATTTCGATATGAAGATATTCCCATAAAGAAGGCACCGCCGCCAGCCTGTGCTCCCGGCCACGACCGAGGTGCCTGGCCTGGAAGACGCGCTGCAGAGTCAACTTCGGATACACTACAAGACGAATATGAGCGCGCGTTACCGAAACAGCGGCCTGGTATTGGGGATACTGGCAATCGCGATCGGATTTTCCTGCCCGTCTGACATGCGAGCCCAGCCCCCCACGCCACGCTATGAGGTCGACCTTTCCTGGCCGAAGCCGTTACCGGACCGATGGATCATCGGCGGTTTGGGAGGCGTGTGCGTCGACGCCCGGAATCACGTACTCATTCTGAATCGGCAGGACTTGCTGGAGGGAGAACTAAACGCGGGGCATCTGGCTCCCCCGATTATCGAGTTCGATCCGGCAGGCAATGTGGTCAACTCCTGGGGCGATCCGAATCTTCTGGATCCGCGG
>Ga0187876_1002842_pt1 | contig 12335 bp, 17 predicted proteins | sample June2016WEW_17_4_FD_133000 | JGI IMG/M metagenome (GOLD analysis project Ga0187876, IMG submission 133000) | Peatland microbial communities from SPRUCE experiment site at the Marcell Experimental Forest, Minnesota, USA - June2016WEW_17_40 | ecosystem: Environmental > Terrestrial > Soil >... | reverse complement strand
GGCCGACATCGTAGGGTCCTTCTTTACTCCCAATCGGCAAACCCAGAACCAAGTGCTTAGCCGTAAGAGGAATCTCCAAAGGCGCCTGACCAGTCTCAGATGGATTCTCCCCGCGAGCCACAGAGCGATCACGAAGGTCCAAAACCGCTGTGTCGGTCGCTTCCACCAACGGTCGGGTTCTCACCCATAACCATCCGCCAACCGCAAAAAGCAGAACCGCAGCGGCGGCCAGCCACACCTGGACACGTCGTCGTTGGCTGGTCGCTTCTTTACGGAACTTGGTGAAGTCCTGGAAGCATGGACTGCAGGAGCTGAGGTGGTCAAACCAAGGTTCCGCTTGGGCAAGCGGCAATTTGTGGGAAGCAATGCCCCTGAGGGTGGAAGAGTCGGGGCACCCAACGCGCTCTGGGTTTGGGAACTCGCGCGACAAACCACGCGCTAGGACATCCAAGATGCGCTTCTCTTCTTCGACGGAATAACCTTGTTCGATCAAACTCGCCTCTCGCCAACCCTGCTTGAAAACGACCGGCTAAGTTTACCGCGGGCCGTGTGCTGGGACTACCTGCCCGTGCTCCAACCTCATGACCCATTGCCGAATCGGGCGCATAGCCGGCCGATCGCGTAACGGAATCGAAGTTTAGCTTGGGGCTCGGTCAGCCGCAAACGCTTTGCGATTTCCTTCCAGGAATAGCCAGCCTGCCGTGCCATCCAGACGTTACGTGTCCAGTCATCCATGCTCTCGATTGTTTGTTTGACCTGAATCGAACGATGCAGATCCTCCACCGCCCTCGAATTATGGGCCTGACGCAACCGCTCAAGATCGCGGCTCAGAGGAAGATGTTTCATCATCTCTCGTCTTCTGCGTTCCTTCCTCAGGGCGCGATTAAGGCGATGGTGGAAGGCTCCGAAGAGATAGGCCTCCAGGTTCAGAATCTGCCTACCTTTCCCATTTGACCGACACATGGTTTTCGCGACGGATTGCAGTACCGCCTCCCAGACATCCGTGGCCAAGGCTATCGCATCATCGGACGTTTTGTTTGTCAGCTCTTTGCGCGCGTGCGCCTGAACCCCCGGCCACAGACGCCGCGCAACGATTGCCAATTCGCTGACTTCATCCTGGCCCCATGCCTCAGCATTCGCAAGGGAAGCAGAAAGAACCCATTCAGGGCCCAATTCGCGGCTGGACATCGGACAGGCCTCTCCTCATTACTGATTACTGCTAAGGCCAGAAAGTGCCAAGAGCTTGACATCTGACATGAGCCGATGTCAAGGCCCGGTGCACCTCGCCCGGACCGAAGCCCATACGTCACGCCGGCGGAATTGCGGCCCACCGGGTCTGGCCAGCGCCGCCCAGAAATAAAAAAATCTTTTTGATACTTTTTCTCCCCTGCCGGTTCCTTCACTAGATGTAGGGCAATTACCGATTTCTGCCGTTCGCCGAAAGAGGCTTGGAGCAGTGTTCCCCAACATTGAATTCCGGCACATGCACGCAGTCATTGTTTTGGCCGAGGAGTTGAGCTTTACTCGGGCCGCCCGCCGATTGCACATCACCCAATCTACGCTCAGCAAACAGATCGCTGAGATCGAACAACACCATAGATTTCACCTGTTCACTCGCGACAATAAAAAGATTGTGGAGCTCACTGACGCAGGACGTATCTTCGTCGAAGAGGCTCGGTCGGCGCTCTCGCACATGGATCGGGCTGTTCATCTTGCTCGTGCCGCCCATGATGAACCAGACAACGTTTTGATGATCGGACACTCGCCCTACGCCGATCAAGCCTGGGTCTCGGCCATTCTTGCTATTCGTCTTCCCCTGTACCCCACGCTCCGCGTTCGGCTGATAAGTCAGTTCTCAATCGAGTTGGTCCGAAGCGTCATGGCAGGCGAACTGAATCTGGCGCTGGTGACGGCACCGCCAGAGGACCCCAAGATCACGGCCGTCCCATTCGCTCAGGCCCCTCTCTACGTGGCTCTCCCAGAGACTCACGCGGCTGCCCAAAAGGAACACATCGTGCTCCAAGATCTGGCAAACGATGAATGGATTCTGTTGGCGCAACGAGTTCACCCCGTCGTTCATGGCGCAATCATGGACGCGGCACGACGTGAGGGAATCGCTCCCAAACACGCGCACGAGATTATTACGGCTCAACAGGCAATTCACTTGGTATCTGAGCACGTTGGCGTGGCCATCCTCACCAAACCTATGGCGCTTAGCGTTCGCACTGAGGGGGTAGTGGTAAAGCCGCTTTCTGATAACTCATTGTGTTTCCAAACCTGTGTGATCATGAGAACCGACGAAAATTCCCGATTGGCAAACGAGTTCGCCCGCTCCTTCCTCCGCAAATACGCGCCCCAGCGCTTGCCGTCAAAGCAAATGGAATTGTGGCTGTCCGCCTGAGTTGTCGGCTTGAAAACCGCAATCCCGGCGTTGTGCCGGCTCTCTAGGTGTTGCGCTGACTAGCAGGCGTGACGTGTTATTCTTTGCCTTTGCTAATTGCAAACACAGGAGAAGAAACTTTGCGGCCTATCGAGAACATCATTCAAGAAGTGAAGGAAGAGATTGCAAGATTGAGCCAGGTGGTCCGGTTGTTGGAGGGTACACCTACAAGGGGGCAGAAAGCAGCACAAAAGAGCACAGCACGACCGAGACGCACAATGTCAGCGGCGGGCAGGAAAAGAATCGCGGCGGCACAACGGGCACGATGGGCAAAAATCAGGACAGCAAAGAAAAGTTAGCGGGCAACATTAGAATCAGAAAGGCGAGGTTGACAAGAGAAAGTTCCTGATCTTTTCTCTGTAATTATGTGCCCCATTACTTGCTGCGAAGCAAATTTGTTCCGAGGAAACGACGATGGCTCTGGAGCCGATCAAAATCTGGGAACTGGTTGACCGTGCAGTCTGTCATAAATGGAGTGTGCCCGAATTTCAGAGTGGCTTCGTCTGGAAGGCAACTCAGGTTCGGGACTTGGCCGAGTCTCTGTGGTTAGATTTTCCTATTGGTAGTCTACTCCTTTGGAACAGCGATACCAACCAGGAAGAGCGCGTGGCAAAGGATGGTTTCACACCAGCACTGTGGATCGTAGATGCTCGCAGCATGAAGGAACAATCGACAAATGCATGAAATCATCAGGGAAGTCCCCGGCACCGATTCAGTCACATTCGCGTTCAAAGGTGGTTCTGTCGTTTGGGTGTGTTTTCAACCACCACCTCCCGTAGACGCTAAGTCTTGCGCGATAGCCCGAATGACGGCTCAAAGATTTTTGGACAGCCTAAACCTAGCGGATAGGTGGGATGGGAAGATTGATTGGGCAGGTAATGTGCTTGAGTCGCCAATCAAGTTGTGAATGGTGACGGAACGCGCCGTCTTCAGCATTCTCCAAGTGCGTGAATGAACCGCCAGACTGGTGCATTGTCTCAGAACAGCTTGAGTTCACCTATCGCTTTTTCAAGTTCCTCTTTTATGTCCGCCAACTTCGACGCCAGGTCTGGTTCTGCTGGGGCAGGCATATTTAGGAATGGGGCTCGGAGCTGCGCCTGCACCTGTGCGTTGGCGTTCTTGGCCTTAAGCTGGTAGATCACGTTCTTGGCTTTATCAGAAAGACCATTGCAAACCCAGATCGGTTGCCCGCTGAAACAGTCTTCGATCTGCTCTGCCTTAATCAACCCAGCATCGAACAGTTCTTTCACCTTAGCAGAGCTTTCTTGGTTTCTGGGTATGACGAGGCCACAATCCAAAAATAAGATGCACAATGCGTGGTCGCTCATGATTGCACCGAATCCTCTACTTTCCGAATTTCGAAGAGGTACTGTACTCGGGTCAACTCACGCCACAACAATGAACTCGCGAGGCTAATTATCAACTCGCAGCGTCGATTACCGTGGATGGTAATGGCCCGTACAGTCTCACTGGCCAACTGGTGGGAAATACGTAAACACGGTCAGGGAGTTGGCTACTCCCGTAAAACTACCAGACGCATCATAGTACATACAGAAGGACACTGGGTCGCTTTCTACGGTGCCCGACAATAACAACACGTCCGGCTGCATCAGTGCCCCGCTGGCAAGGTGAACACGGGCTTTGAGCATTTCATGGCCTCAAAGATGTGAACGGCAACTATGAGCCTAGCAAACTGCCGCTGGGCAGCGTACAGCAAACAGCGGATGAACCAGCGGGGCATGATGGTAGAGGAGTGCGGCGGAGCGAAGATGCCGTTCTAAGGCCGCACGGTTCGGGTTGGCCTAGGTGGCGTCGATTTCTTGAGCTTCTGCGCCGCATCGTGTAGCACATACACCGCCTGAAGCATGTTTTCAACGATGTCCATGAGGATATTAACCTCAACCCTCAGCAATCGCGTCTTGTCAAAACTACCTTCCTCCTAGGCAGAGCCCCCTCATCTACACTGTGCCTCAGTCCTGTCTTTCGCTTTCGCCGCCGCCGATGTTTGCCACTGCATGTTGCTGGGAGCGTCGGTTCCGCCGCACTCCAGTGGCTTTACGTGGTCGATGACGTACCCCGGACATCGGCCCGCGCTCTTGCCCGTGGCGGGACATGGATGCTGCTTCTTGAAACTGCTGGTTGCAGCCCTCGAACGCTTGATGTGCCCATGCTTGTCCCGCACGCAAGATGTGCAGCGGCGGGTGGTGTGCATGGTGCTGTGCCCCTGTGGCATCAAGGGCAGGCTCCAGAGCATCCAGAAGAGCAAGAGCGCGATCTTCCTCATCGACAGTCTCAGTATCCAGTAACCAGAGGGGACGCACAGTGCTTTGGCTACGAGCGCGGGTACCTTGTGAACTAAGAACGATCAGCGCCCGATCACACTCGGATACCAAACCGTCACGGAAGGACACAAAAGGTAGTCGATTAGTGGCGTACCGCAAAGAGTGCAGTTCATACCGTCACCCCCGTCACTCTCCCTTCGCCCGATGCAGAGCGTTTGCCACTTGATGGAACTCAGTGAATGATTTATCTACCGCCTTTCTGAGTCGCTGGTATTCGGTGCTGTCGGCATTCGATCCGTGGTTGAAGTCAGTTTTGGCGAGATATGAATAGAAGTCGCGGTTCGCTCGTACGCAGCGCAACTTTGCAGTCTCATAAGCGATGTTCTCAGAAGCAAGTTCTTTGCGGTATTTTGCAAAGATTACGTGTTCCCGTTCGTAGATGTTTTGATACGCCGCAATCTCTTCGTCCAACTCGCGCGCGGTTGCGGCTGCTCCCTCTGCGGTGGACGGCTGGTCAGGTCTTGCAGCAAAGGATTGGTCTAAGTTGTGATACTCAAGCTGCAAGGCCCGAAGTTCTTCGTCAAAGTTTCCGTTCTGTTGCGTCGCTTGCGTCGAGCAACCAGTTAAGAAGGCCACAAGGACTATTGTGACCGCCGCTGCGAAAACGTTTTTCATTACCATTACCCCATGCTCTGCGTCGAGTTGCGCTTCGCTTTGATGGTCATTCCGACGCCGCAGCCGCGCGGGCTCAATAATCTGTCTGGAGTAGCTGCTGCATGAGCGGGACGGACACAGCTCTTCGCTGTTCGACATTACAGTGTCCGGGATTTCTGACCCAATAGATAGGTTACGGCGGTCATCCTAGACCGACTGACGTTTGGATCGGGAATCGAGATTGCCCGCCCGGACTTCCCGCCAATCACGCTGACTCTGATCGGGCGGTAGCGGGCGAGGCGTTCTTGAGATCGTCCTTTGTAATTGGCATGCTGCATCCTAGCCAGAGGCTCCCGTTTTCCTCATCCCTCAGGATCGGCACCACAAATGACCTTCGTAATTAGGTCACTCCCTTGTTACATGCTGGAATCCAAAATGGGGAGAATGGTTATGAAACAGATGATCATCGCCGTATCGCTTCTGTTGGCCTTTGGGGTGGGATGTGACGAAAGACAAGACCGTCAATTACCACAAGACCGTCAGTTACCAAACGGCACCAGGTTGTTCGGGGAACGCACGCTGAAGGACGGCACCAAAAAAGTCGAGCGCTTTGAATACCCCGACGGGCAGAAGGAGTTTGACGTGACTAGTGGGCTTCCCGACGGCACCGAAAAGGCAGGGCGCGTTGAATTCGCCAACGGGCAGAAGTGGTTTGACGTGACTAGGCTTCCAGACGGCACCACAAAGACAGGGCGCTTTGAATACCCCGACGGGAGGAAGGCGTTTGACTGGACTAGGCTTCCCGACGGCACCGAAAAGGCAGGGCGCGTTGAATTCCCCAGCGGGAACAAGCAGTTTGACTGGACTACACTTCCAGACGGCACCCAAAAGGCAGGGCGCGATGAATTCTCCAACGGGCACAAGGCATTTGACATGACTACCTTTCCGGACGGCACCATAAAGACAGGGCGCGATGAATTCCCCAACGGGGAAAAGCGGTTTGACTCGACTACACTTCCAGACGGCACCACAAAGACAGGGCGCGGTGAAGAGCCAAACGGGGAGAAGTGGTTTGACATGACTGTTCTTCCCGACGGCACCACAAAGACAAGGCGCGTTGAATACCCAAACGGGGAGAAGTGGTTTGACGTCACTAGGCCTAAGGACGGCACCGAAAAGGCAGGGCGCGTTGAATTCTCCAACGGGGAGAAGTATTTTGACATGACTGTTCTCCCACACGGCACCATAAAGATAAGGCGCGATGAATTCCCCAACGGGCAGAAGAAGTTTGACGTGACTTGGCGTCCGAACGGCACCGTAAAAAGTAGGGTGCGCTGAAATCCCCAGCGGGGAGAAGAAGTTTGAGGTGGGTTCCGGTCACGAAGGAGAAATCCAAGCATGCTTATCCCTATCGGGCACGAGAACATGTCGGCCCGACGCTGGCCGGTCATCACGCTAGGGCTCATCCTCCTCAACCTCTTTGCTTTTCTTGGTACCCACTGGGTCATGGAAAAGCAGGACACGGAGCTCGCGCAGGTGCGAGCGCATATTTTGATTCTTGCGGCCATGCATCCACAGCTCATCCTCACGCCGCAGGCTCAGGAGTGGGTCGCTGATTTCGGAAACCATTACCCCGACGATTGGGGAGAGATGCAAAAGCCGAACTATGCGGTAATCGACGAATGGGATGCGCGAACGCGGGGGCTAGACGATCCGGCGACATTGCAAGCGGAAATGGATTCACTCGCAGGCCAGTATTCACAACTGATGAACATCTCTGTCGATCAGCGTTATGGCTTCGTTCCTGCGCACCAAAGACTGACTGCTTATCTAACTTCTACCTTCCTTCACGTCGGTTGGTGGCATTTAATCGGCAACATGTGGTTCTTGTGGCTGGCGGGGTTTGTCCTAGAAGACGCTTGGGGCCGACCACTTTATTTGCTCGTCTACCTAGCGGCGGGTGCAACGGCATGCCAGTTTGATGCTTGGGCAAATCTCGGAAGCACTATCCCATCTGTTGGCGCTTCGGGTGCCATTGCCGGTCTAATGGGTGCATTCCTGGTGCGGTTCCCCAAGATGAAGATCAGAATGATGTGGTTCTTTGATCTGGGCCTATTTCCCTTTTCTCGCTTCTGGATACGGGCATACTGGCTATTGCCGATTTGGGTGCTGATGGAAATTAATTACGGGACGGGGCCTAGGGACGGGATTGGACACTGGGCGCACGTCGGCGGCTTCATCTTCGGGACTGTTGCGGCCGTGGCGCTGCGCTACTCGGGCTTAGAACGCAAAGTGAACAGAGCAATCGAGGAAAAGGTCGCTTGGGCATCCCCCGCAGCGATCACTCAGGCCAACGAACTCATGGAACATGACAGGCTTGATGAGGCAGCCGCGATCCTGAATGACTATTTGGCAACCGAACCTGAATCGGTCGGCGGATGGAATCTGCTGCTGGGGGTTCATTGGCGAAATCACAAAATTCCGGAGTGTCGGGAAGCTGCGATCAAGCTCTGCGGGTTGCATCTGCAAGCGGGAGAATGCGAGGCAGCTTGGCAGGATTACAACGAGTTCCTCAATCTAGGCGGTGACAAGGTGTCGCCTGCCGTTTGGCTGGAACTCTGCCGCGTGCCTGAGCAACAACAGGATTTTCGACGCGCCGTTACCGAGTACGAGAAAGTCGCCGCTGCCTATCCTTCCGAGCGGCAGTCTCTTATGGCGCAGCTTGCTGCCGCCCGAATCTGCCTCAAGCGATTGAACCGTCCCGTGGATGCACTGAGATTCTACGAGGCTGCGGAGGCCTCCGCCGTGCCGCACTTAGATTTGGAACTAGACATCCAATCGGGAATTCGGGAAGCGAAAGATGTGCTCTCGCAGGTTAAGGCACTCTCCGCTGGGGCGGCTTCCGGGAAATGAGTTCCGGAAATGACTAAACCCATCTGTTCGCGCTCAGCAGACGCAGGATCAGAAACCCGAGTCCTTGCCGACACCACTAGTCAACGCCGATGATTGTAAAGGTGTCAGTGACCTCTTTTCCGCGGTCATCCACTTGCACGACCTGGAATGCATGGTCGTGATTTACCAACCGTGCAAGATAGACATAGCGCTTGTCTAGAGGAATGCAGGTTGACCACCGCCACTTTGGGAACCACTGCACCGTGTATCCTTGAGGAGTCCCGCCGCTTGTGACAGTGATGTGATACTGATACACCCAGTAGGTGTAACCCGCCGCGACTTCCTGCTGTCGGTCCACTGAAATCACGCGGAATGTCATCGGGAAATCATCGTGGTTTGGGCTCTTAGCGAACGCTGCGCCCACCAGCGCCAGCAGTGTGATAATGATTACTGCGATTATGCTTTTCATTTGTTTTTTCTCCCTACTCGGCTACTCGGCTCTCCCCCTTCCTGCTTCAGTTTGCGCCTCGTCGCCCACACCCGATTCTCCTCCTTCAGCGATATGGGTAGCAGGTAACCAAAGTCATGCTTGGCAGGGCCTCCGTAACTAGGTCAGTCGCCGATTCCGTGATCGAATTCAATCAGGGAGAACGCAAGTTTGCGCCCCGGCGGGAAGAGACCTCGATGAAGTGCATGGCAGCCGTTCTGTTGCTGGTGGCGGCGATGTCGGCACAGAACGTAACGAGCACGAACAAGGGGGACGACAACACAGGAATTGAAGGTCTACCTAAGGGGGTTATTGTGGGCCCACCCCTCAAGGCCCAGCCCCCCCGCCATCTAGATATCCCGGCGATATCCCGGGAGGCGAACGGGTCCATTGTCTCCATAGTCATGTCGGACAAGGATGGCCATCCCATCGCCCAAGGCAGCGGCTTCGTCATAAGCAAAGATGGCCAGGTCGTGACGAACTACCATGTCATCAAGAACGGCAGATCTGCTGTCATTAAGTTTCCTGACGGTACTTTCTCTGCTGCTGATGGGGTGCTTGAATCCGATAAAGACCGCGACGTTGCTATCATCCAGGCGCATGGGAACGGGTTTAGGGCGTTAACTCTCGGAGATTCCGACCAGCTTAAAGTCGGAGAGGAAGTTGTGGCGATAGGCAATCCCCTTTCGCTCGAATCGACGGTATCAAACGGCATTGTCAGCGCGATCCGAACTGTCGAAGACGAAGGGAGAAAACTTGTGCAGATCACAGCGCCCATTTCTCCGGGTAGCAGCGGCGGGCCGTTGTTCAACATGGCCGGGAAAGTCGTCGGGATCACGACTTCTCATATGAAAGGTGGAGAGAACCTGAACTTTGCGATCCCAATTAACGATTTGAAATGGATGATCGAGTTATGCAACAGTCGTTGGGGGGCTATAGTCTTCCCTCTTCCCGATGAACCGGAGCCTGTTACAGTGCCGGCACAAGCACAGGCAAACACTTTGCATGTAACTAGCTCCAAATACGTGGATGTGAACGAAGTTCCTGACAATTGCCTCTCCGGCACCCGAAGTAGCATCTGCCCCACTGGTATTTATACGGTGGAAGGGCGGATCGGCGCCAACCACTTTGTACTTCAATGTAAGTCATTGCTACTGATAGAAGGAAAAGAACACCACGAGTTAAAGTGCTGGCGCTTAACACCGGGAAAAGATTACATTGTGGCGCGAGACGACCGCTATGGCAATCTGCTCATTGTAGATGGCCCGGATGAACCGGTTATGAGCCTCCCTCAGCAGTTCTGGTCCTATGATGTTCTTGAAGAGACAGAATAACGCGGGGGTTTCCCATGACAACCCGCGACGTACCTATACCGGCAGACTACAGCCGATTTCCCGCAGAACACGGGTTGCTTTGTAGGCGACAACAATTACCGCAGCCGCCTTGCGAAGGCTTTCAAGCACGCCGCGATCTGGGCGAGTTCCACCGGAGTAGCTGAAGGGAACGAACATGAAACGCATTCTGCCTTTGCTGATGTTATTTGTTGTCGTGGCCCCAGCTGTCGCTCAACAGAAACTAGGAGCCTTTGACTACCAAGGACTCCGCATTGGCATGACCAGAGCGCAAGTCGATGCTACTCTTGCACAGTACCATAAACCACAAGCCATCAGGTGGGACCGAAGCGGAAGGGTGTGTACCGTCCGCGAAAACCTCGACACCATGAGGATAAACGTAAATCTCGACAAAGACAGATTTAGGGTCAATTCGATCAGCGTCATGGACATGGTCTACCCGTTCAACTTGTTTAGGGTGCAGTTTCTGGAACATTACGGGGAACCGAACAAGAAGAGCACGGACACCGAGTATGAGTGGACAATCCAAGAACCCGCTCACTTTGAGAGATTGCACGTGTCTCTAAACGAGGGTCAATCACAGATGACGTTGATGGGGACAATCGAATAAGGGGGAACCCGCGCGGACAGCCGAACGTGAGAGCTTCTCGCCGGCCGATTCCCCACGATTCAGCCCCGAACCCACTTGCCATGTTTTGGTAGCAAATTGCGCCCGAGTATTACGGTTCTGCCGGTTCCTCCGGTTGGTGCGGATTGCGCCCACGGGACGCCAGTTCGACCGCCGCGCTATACTCTGGCCGCGTTCTCTTTTGGATTTTCCCGGTGGCAATAGACGAAGAAAAACCGGATTTCGCTCTCGACATCGCCAAGGATGCAGGACGAACCCTGCAAACGACATTCGCGACCGCCGCTGCCGCAGGAGCCGTTGCCTTTGCTGAAGCGACCCACAACATTCCGTTCGGTGTCGGCGCTGCTCTTCTTACGCTAGTCGGCGAGCTTGCGGGTCGGAGAATAAACAGCCGATTGAACGATGTGGTTGAGCACTTCACTAATAGACTCCGCGACCTCGGAGAAGAAAAGATTGACCGGGAATGGTTCACGAGCGAAGAGTTCCAGACGTTGCTCTTCGATGCACTTCGTCAACTGCAAGTCACGCACGACAGCGCCAAACTTAAGATGCTCGGTGTCGGATTGGCTAACAGTGGAGCCGATCGTTTCAAGGAAGAAGAGCGGAAAGATTTGTTCATTCGCTTCGTGCGGGAACTCACGAGCCAACACGTCGGCGTGCTTCTTAAGCTTCTTCCTGAAACTTTTCCGTTGTCTAAGACGGTCGTTCGCTCAGAGAGACCCACTTCGACAGAGGAATGGGAACACAGACTGGCGTGGAGTCGTAGGCCAACACTGACGCCGAGCAATGATGACGACCTATTTGCGGTTCAAATGCTGCACGCCTATGGACTAGTTGAGGAAGAAATCAAGTCGTCTATAAAAGAACCCCACTTCTCTAACATTTCAAGCGCGGGCCAAGCACGAGAGGCGTTAAGACAGTTCATCAAGAATGTCGAGAACGCCGAAGTTGAGAGGTCATTCCGCCTCAGCGCCCTCGGGCACGATTTCGTAAACTTCACGGGACTGCGGGAGCCGACGACACCTCCAGCAGAATCAAGTGAATGACACACCGGGTGTCCGTCTGAAAGCCAGCGAGAACGCACTTTTCGATGACTGTTGGCCCAGTTCGCCCCCACCATTCCACGCGCTCGCATTCTTCGGTATTTCGGTGGTGCACACTTGCTGCACAGTTGTTCCCAAACATGATCTTTGCTACCCGACAATGGACAGGCGCATCCGACGTAAGTCACTGAATCCGAACAGCAGGCCCCAGGACGTAGTTTTTTTTTTTGCTAAACCGTTATACGGGCTAACACCTGTATCGAGGGTTCGAATCCCTCCCTCTCCGCCAGAACTCCCGTATATCGCTCTCGCAGCGAGGCTTATGCTCCGTACGCACTATCGCGGTTTTCAAGCACTTCCCACGGATCTCACACTATTTTGCTGGCCAACTGCTGGCCTGAACGTCGAGAAGTGCGGAAGGCTGCCGCTGGTTCGGGACTCGGCTGCGGTAGTCATCGATTGGCCAAAGCCGTCGCCGAATTCCAATTCCAGCTGTTGACGGCTGCCTTTTGCTTGTCTGAGTTCTTCGATCCGTGCCTGCATCTTCTGCACCGCTT
>Ga0187876_1002833_pt1 | contig 12348 bp, 10 predicted proteins | sample June2016WEW_17_4_FD_133000 | JGI IMG/M metagenome (GOLD analysis project Ga0187876, IMG submission 133000) | Peatland microbial communities from SPRUCE experiment site at the Marcell Experimental Forest, Minnesota, USA - June2016WEW_17_40 | ecosystem: Environmental > Terrestrial > Soil >... | reverse complement strand
TCTCGCGCGTCCGCTCGGTGACCGAGACGAGCATGATGTTCATGATGCCAATGCCGGCGGCGATGAGTGCAATGGAACTGACAATGGCCACTCCGATCCTCACCGCGCGCGTGAAGTTGTTGAATTGTTCGATGAGCGAGGTGTTGGAAAAAAGCTCGAAGTCGTCCGGTGCCCCCGGCGGCACCTTGCGGGCCGCGCGCAGGATGCCGCGCACCTGTTCCATGCAATCATCGTAGCTGGCGGCGTCGCTCGCCTGCACCAGAATCGTCAAGTCCTCCCACCGCCGGCCATAACGGTTCAACGCCGTGGTGATTGGCACAATGGCGAAATTGTCCTGCTGGCCGCCCTGCGACGCGCCCTTGGAGGCAAGCACCCCCACGACCGCGTATTTGTAGCCATTGATCTTGATTTCCGCGCCCACGGCTGATCCGAAGGGAAAAGCAGTCTTGGCCAGGGCGCTGCCCAGCACGCAAACGTCGTGGGCGCCATCCACGTCCGTATCGGTTATCACGCGGCCTTCGGCCAGGTCCCAGTTGCGCGCCGCGAAGCTGCCCGGCGTTTCGCCATAGAGCAGGGTGGAAGGAGCGGATTTGGCGTACCGGGTGGAAACCTGTCCGTGCCAGAAATTGCCTTCCACGCCCACGCTGGCGGCGAGCGTGGCTTTCTCCACCACCGCGCGGCATTCGGCCAGACTGATGTATTTGCGCCGCCAGTATTTTTGCCAATCGGCGCCGTTGCCGAATTGCACTTGCGGCCAGCGTTGGATGGCAAAAGTCTGGCTGCCCAGTTGGCTGAGGTTGGATTCCGCGCTGCTTTTGAGCACCCGCATGGCGGTCATGACGACGATGATGGAAAACACGCCGATCAACACGCCGAGCAGGGTGAGCGCCGAGCGCAGCTTGTGCGTCGCGAGTGCGATGAGCGCCATCGAGAAACTCTCACGAAGCTCTCCCAGTACTAAATTGATTCGCGTCGCAGCCATGGTGGCTTCGTTTTCACGCCTCACGTTTCACGCCTCACTCGCTCCGCAGCGCCTCCACCGGGTCCATCCGCGCCGCCCGCCACGCGGGTAGAAAACCGGATATGACTCCGGTCAGGAGCGACACCAGCAGGGCCAGGCCAACAATAATCCCGGACAAGGTGGCCGGAAACAGCCACCGGGTGACCGCGAGCGTGACGAGCCAAGCAATGCCCAGTCCGATCAGCCCGCCCAACAAACAGATGCAAGCGGCTTCAATCAGGAATTGCAGGAGAATGTTCCGGCGCTTGGCGCCAATCGCCTTGCGCACGCCAATCTCACGCGTCCGCTCCACCACCGAAACGAACATGATGTTCATGATCCCTATGCCGCCAACAAACAGCGCCAGGCTGGTGACGCACAGGCCGATGAGCGCAATGGTGCGGGTCATGTTATGGAACAACTGCACAAGTTGGTCCTGCTGGTTGATGGCAAAGTTGTCCGGTTCATCCGGCTTTAAATGGCGAATGTGGCGCATGGCCTGGCGGATTTCCTCCCGCGCTTCGTCCAGGTGCGCCGCTCCGCTGGCTTTTATATCCACTTGGTCTATGTCGGGTCGCTTCCAAATGACCGCGAGGGAAACGCGAATGGGGATGATCACGCGGTTGTCCAGGCTCCAACCTAGCATGGTCCCTTGCTTCTCCAGCACGCCGACGACCAGAAAGGATTGGTCTTCAATTTTAATACGTTTGCCCAGCGGTGATTCGGCCCGGAACAGATTTGTGGCCACATCGTTGCCGATGACACAGACCGGCTGGTTGCCCTGGGAATCGGCCGCGGTTAGAAACCGGCCTTGGGCCACGTTCACACTGCCGGTCTGCAAATACGCTTCCGTGGTGCCAACGATGTCAACCATGGTCGCACTCCGGTCCCGGTATTTCACCGTGCGGTCGTCGTCCTCCTCGGGCGCCACAGCCGCGGCCAAGGTCAATTGCCGGCCCAGCGCCTCGGCTTCCTCAAGCCGCAAGCGTGGACGCCGCCGCGCCATCTTGACCCAACTGTCGTAGGAGTCGTTGTTCCACCAGGACGTGCGCGACACGTAGAACACATCCGCCCCCAGCGACGAAATGCTTTTGATGAAAGCCTGGTCCAGTCCGTTGATGGCTGCACCCATCAGCGTGACTGTGATAATGCCGATCACGATGCCGAGGGTGGCCAGCACCGAGCGCATTTTGTTGGCCCGGATGGCGTCCCAGGACATCGCCACGCTCTCGCGGAGTTCGGCCAGCAATCTCATTGGCTTGGCGGAGGCGCCGCCAGCTTCTCGTCGCTGGCAATCAGCCCATCGCGAATGCGCAGGATACGGTGGGCGTGTTTGGCGATTTCCTCTTCGTGGGTGACCAGGATGATGGTATTGCCTTTCCGTGAGAGTTCCGCAAATAACGCCATGATTTCGTCGCCAGTCTTGGTGTCCAGATTGCCCGTCGGCTCGTCAGCCAGCAGAATTGAAGGTTTGTTGACGAGCGCACGGGCCACCGCCACGCGCTGACGCTGGCCGCCGGACAACTCGTTGGGCTTGTGATGAACGCGGTCGGCGAGCCCGACTTGTGCCAGCGCATCGAGCGCCACCTGGCGGCGCTCCTCCGCCGGCATACCGGTATAAATGAGCGGCAACTCGACGTTATGCAGCGCGTTCGAGCGCGAAAGCAGATTGAACGTCTGAAACACAAAACCGATTTCATGATTGCGGATTTCCGCAAGCTGGTTGTCGTTCATGTCGCTGACGTGCGCGCCATTGAGTTCGTAGTTGCCGGAGGTCGGAGTGTCGAGGCAGCCGATGAGGTTCATGAGCGTGGATTTGCCGGAGCCGGACGGCCCCATAATGGCGACATATTCGCCCCGCTGGATGGCGAGCGAAACATCGCGCAGGGCGTGGACTGTCTCTCCGCCCATTTGATAGCGCCGCGAAATGTTTTGAAGGCGAATCAGGCTCACTTCATTCACGGCTTCGACGTCTCCGCAGGCGCGGGTCCTTTTTTGATCTTCGTCCCGTCCTGTAGGTCGCGGCTGATGGCGCGATAACCGCCGGAAACAATTTCCTCGTTGTTGGTGAGGCCATCGGTAATTTCCCAGTAGGTGTCGTCACAAATTCCGATCTTCACCGGCACCGCGTCCACATGCTCGCCCTTCACCACGAATACCACGTCGGACGCTTTGTTTGGTGTTTTAACGCCGGCGGCGTTGGTGCCGTTTGCGGAATTCGTCGCGCCGGCGGAGGTTGCCTTGGCGGCGTTGGTTCCCTTGACGGTCGGCGGGTCCACTAGCTTCGGCATCACCAATCGGGTGGTGACGCTCGCCAGCGGGACCGTCAGCGCATTGGTGCGATATTCCGTTTCGATATCCGCGCTCACCGACATGCCCGGCCGAAACGCTTCCGGGTCGCTGCAACGGATGCGTACCTGAAACTGGGTCGCCTCCTGCGAAACGCTGCTGCTGCTGGAAAGGCTCGTGCCCTGCGAATTACTGTCCTTGGACGAACTGGCTACGTCCGTCACTACGCCGTAGAACGTGCGGTCCTTGAACGCGTCCACCTCCAGCCGCGCAGTCTGGCCGGGCTTGATGCCGGTCACGTCCATCTCGCCCACGTCCACGCGCGCCTCCATTTGGTTCAAGTCCGACACGATCATGATGACCGTGCCCACGTTCTGGATGGTGCCCAGGACGCGTTCACCAAGCTGGGAATTCAATTTGCTCACTGTGCCATCGAGCGGCGAAGCAATGGTGGTGCGTTCGAGTTCCTCATCGGCGCTGTCCAGGTTGGCCTTCGCCACGTTCACCTGGTCGTCCGCGCTCTCAAGCTGTGCCTGGGCCACGTCCCGCGCCGCTTTGAAACCGGCGAAGTCGGATTCCGAAAGCAGCTTGCGGTGAAACAACTCCAGGTTGCGGTCGTAATCAGTTTGCGCCTTTTCCAAACTGGCCGCCGCCGAAACCTTCGCCGCCACCGCCGATTCGTAACCGGCCATCGCCTGGTTCGTCGCCGCGATGTAAATGTCCGGATTGATCTTCACCAGCAAATCGCCCTTCTTCACCGCCTGGCCCTCCTTCACCGGTAACGCGATGATTTCGCCGCTCACTTCCGGGCTGATCACCACTTGGATTACCGGCTGGATTTTCCCGTTGGCCACCACAATGTTGGTCAGGCTGTGGCGCGACACCTTCTCGGTCTGGACAGTGATGAGCGGCTCGCGCTTCTTGAATATCGCCGCCAGCGTCAATCCGGCGAGCACGAGCACGATGACCGAAAAAATAATGATTTTCCGGCGTTTTTTGGGTTTGGCCATAACCATTTATTAAGACACCGCCCGCGCCTTTTCGTTTCGTAGAATCATAACCGTTAAAATTTCACAACGCCCACTGTCCCAAGTGGATCGCGATGAGCAGCAATTCGATCAGGACCCAGAAACCAAAAACCGCGGCAAAGGCCTTGGCCATGCGTCCGCCGGTAAGCCTGGCCAATCCGACCGCCAGAACGGCCGCGTGCCACAGATTCATTGCGTTGACCGCGCCGAGCAGCAAATGGACGCGATTGGTCAGGTCAAAATCACTCACCAGCAAAGCGAGGCTGGGACCAGCATTGAGCCGGCCAAAAATTACGCCCAATAATGTCCCCAGGATGGCGCCGAGGAAAACAATAACCATGGATAATCCGGCGACCTCAAGCATTTTCACGTAAGCCACCTGCGCTTTGAAAAACCACTGCCCGAACAGCCTCAACACCAGCGCCCAGGCAAAGACCGAACGAAGCCTTGGATAATGACGCCGAAGCTGGCCAATACCGACAGCACAGCGGGACGCATGAACTTCTCCACCGTCTGCAAGGCTTGATCTTCCTGTGCCTGGGTGATTTTGCCTTGTTGCACCATTTTATCCATCGCCTTGGCCTGCTGGTCGCGAATCGTTTGGAGGATGGCCGGTTGGGCGAACAGAACGCACGCGGAAATGGTTCCAATCGCGATATAAATCAAAACCGGCACCAGCCAATTAACGGTCGAAGCCGGTGCGGATTTAATTTCATCAAACAGTTCGCCCGGGGAGGCGATGACATTGAATAATCGCCCGGCCAGCGATGTTGCCGGGGTGGCCGGCTGCGTCGGCTGCGGTTCGCTGACGGGCGGAGACGGTTCCATATGCTTGTCTGTTTCAAACCATACTTAGGCAGAATCCGGCAGAGGTTACAAGAAAAGTCGGTAGTGTCCCGATTTGTTTTCGGAGCGCGGGGTCTGCGACCCGCAGCGGCTTGGATTGCATGGGGGTGTGCTTGCGGCTCATAGAGCGGCGCTCCTGAATTTAGGACACTACCGAAAAGTCGGCAATTTCCCAATTTCCAGCGCGCGAGTTGCCTGCCGCGCCATAGCCTCTGGGCGAAGGCGGGTCCCAACTCGCAGCATGACCGACTGCCGTAGCCCCTGCGGATTTGAGGGCAATTGGCACCCAGCACGTTGGGAGCGAGGGTTTTGCGCGGATTTCCCGGCCAGGGCATTGGGCCGCTTAAAGCGGGCTGAAGCCGCGCTCCGGGAGCGCGGATTGTCTCAATCCGCAGCACGCAGGCAGCCAAACCAGCGCGGGAAATCGGGAGCCTCCCGCGCTCCGCAAATCAGGAAACCACCAAGAGTGGACCGCTCACAATTTGGCCTTGCTCCAACCGGGGATAGCGAACTGTTCGGAGTTCCGCCTTCAGGCGGCTTCAGCCTCTGGTTTGGAGTTCCGCCTTCAGGCGGTCACAATCTTCGATCGTCAATTTCCACCGCCCTCAGGCGGCAGGGGCAGGGGCGGCCTCGGGCTTCTTCCAAGTCCGTTTCGGCGCCTTGACGATGAGGCCTTTTTTGATGGCGCTGGTGGCCACGCGCAGGTAGCGCACCTCGCCGCTGGGCAGGACGGCTTTCACCCGTTGCAGGTTCGGCATGAATCGCCGCTTGGTGATGGCAGTGATGTGCGTGCCAATGCCACCCTGCTTTTTGGGTTTGCCACTGCGCCAGATGATGCTGCCTTTGCGCGCGCCCTTGCCGGTCAATTCACAAATTTGTGCCATAAAATCGTAATTAGGAACCCAAAGCATAGTCATAAAATCCTTCGCGACAAGCAAAATATTGAGCTTGGCTTTCGGTCCGGATTCCCGTTGTCTTTGGCCGGTATGAATTTGAACCTTCTTGTGCACCACCCGGTCGGAAAGTTTATGGCCGTCAGCCTCCTTCTGCCGTTGGCCGCAATCCGTGCCACCGCCTTGGATGTCGCCCCGGCTCCGGCCACTGCCGCCACCACGGCCGCCACACCGCCGGAAGCCAGACCTGACGCGGCTAACTCGGTGGTGAAGATCTTTTCCACCGTGCGCTATCCGGACTTTTATCGTCCCTGGGCCAAGGAATCGCCGAACGATGTCACCGGCAGTGGCGTGGTCATCGAAGGCAAGCGCATCCTCACCTGCGCGCACGTCGTGCTTTACGCCAGCCAGGTGCAGGTGCAGGCCAACCAGGCCGGCGACAAGGTCTCCGCTTCGGTCGAGTCTATCGCGCCGGGGATTGATCTGGCGGTGCTCAAACTGGACGACGAATCGTTTTTCGATTCTCATCCGGCGCTGGCGCGCGCAAAAACGCTGCCGGACATCAAGGACGCCGTCACGGTTTATGGGTATCCCGAAGGCGGCACCAGTCTGTCCATTACCAAGGGTATTGTGTCCCGCACGGAATTCACCGAGTACAATTTCCCCGTATCCGGCCTGCGGATTCAGATTGATGCCGCCATCAATCCCGGCAACAGCGGCGGACCGGCGCTCGTCGGCGACAAAATGATCGGCCTGGCCTTCAGCCATCTTAGCGAGGCGGAAAACATTGGCTACATCATCCCCTCCGAGGAGATTGAACTGTTTTTGCAGGACATCGCCAGCGGCCAGTACCATGGCAAACCCGCCATGTTCGACGATTTGCAGACGCTGGAGAATCCGGCGTTGCGCGCTTACCTCAAACTCGACAAATCGGTCGAAGGCATTGTCGTGCACAAGCCTTACCGCACCGACGCCGCGTACCCGTTGAAGGAATGGGACGTGATCACCAAAATCGGCGACACGCCGGTGGACGACCAGGGCATGATCAAAATTGGTGACAACCTCCGGGTCCGCTTCGAATATCTGGTCCAAAAAGTTGCCAAAGACGGAAAGTTGCCCCTGACGGTGGTTCGGGACGGGAAGTCCGTGCCGGTGGAGCTCCCGGTGGCGACGGATTACCCGGCGGTCATTCCCAGCCTGGACCAGGGTTATCCGGGTTATTTCGTGTATGGCCCCCTCGTGTTTTCCACCGCCACCAAACAATTCGTTCGCGGGCTCACCACGGGCACCCGGGGCAGCCGTTTCATAGGATATTTGAGTTACCGGGGCAGCCCCTTGCTCGCGCGCATCACCGACCAGCCCGCCTTTCCCGGCGAGCAACTCGTCGTCGTCTCGTCTCCCTTCCTTCCCAACAAATTGGATGAAGGTTATTCCGATCCCTTTTCCGAGGTGATCAAGGCTGTCAATGGCATCCCGATCAAGAACCTTGCCCACCTGGTCGAAGTGTTGCGCGACGCCAAGGACAAATTCATCACCATTCAATTTGCCGAGCACCTGGGTGAGACCATGGTATTCCCGCGCCAGGAGATGGTGGCCGCCACCGACGGTATTCTCACCGATAATGGCATCCGCAGCCAGGGCACGCCCGATGTCATGGCCATTTGGAATGCCAAGGCGGCGCAGTGAAGGTTGGGGTGGTTGGGCTGTGTCCTAAATTCAGGAGCGCGGCTCTATGAGCCGCAGCACTCCCCATGCAATCCAAGCCGCTGCGGGTCGCAGACCCGCGCTCCCAAAACAAATCGGGACACTGCCTCCACGTTGGTAGTGGGCTACATGGGTATAGTTGCGGCATTTGGATATTTTCGTTTTTAGCGGAAGTTCGAGCGGCACGGCACTCGCCTTGGCGTTTTTGGGTGGGTTTATTTTCTTGGGTGTTCCGATTGGTTGCTGGCTAGGGAGCTGGTTGGCGCAACGAGAGTTCGGTGAGCATGTGCATGGCCCGCTTATCAAGCATGTTCCGAAATTCAGTGAAGGCGGAGATAAATTCATGGTGGATTTGCCTCCGCAAAACCGCGTCGGCCTCTGCCTGCTGTTTTTCAAAAGCAAGCTGCTGGTCAAGCAACTGTTTTTGAAATTCGAGTTGTTGTTTGAGAAGTTTCTTTTGAAATCCATAGGTCAACCGGCAGGTAAACTCCACACCGATGAGTGTGCCAGCCAGCCCAGCAAGCAAAAGATCGTAGTTCATAAAGATGGCGAAAGTATTTTCAGAAATAATTAACCCTAAATCCCGCAAAAGGTTAAAAATTAAGCCTCGGTGATTGGTTTGGCGTGCGACTTTCGTCTCGCGTAAAATCTTAAACTCCACGGCGCGAGAACAGGCAACAAAGAGCCAGCAAAAAGCAACGAGAACGCCACAATCGCATTTTCTGCGCTAACGCAAAGCTCAATGAGCAACAGCATCCATCCGACCGTTAAAAAAGCGTAGCCATAAACATAAAAAACCTGCCTCAAATTCGGTGGCAGCTTTTCATGGACCGCGTAGCTTTCAGACCACCCAACTCCGAATGGAAAACGGCGCTCTGCCGGTCCTTGATAAAAAACGCGAAGGCTGCGAATCGGGAAAATTGGAAAATAAACAATCGAAACCCATTCTGTCGTCAAAAATGTTCCATCCGTTCGGAAATCCCGCTTGCCGTAAAACGTCGTTCCGGTTCCGGTGAACGTGTATGCCATGCCGCCGATTAAGCCTAAAACCGCGCTTGTGGTCAACCGTTAAAATCAGCGCCAGGGGGTTGACAAACGGGCCGTTTGAATTAGGTTTTGGTCGTTGCGGAAACCCCGCAGCAACAACGCAAAATCTGACTCTACGTTGGGAGTCGGGATTTTGCGTTTTTTGTTTTTGCGCCGTTGAAAGCGCGTTGATTGGTGAAAACGATTTAGGCCGCCTTGATTGCTGACCCTCGCCAATGGGAATTTCAACCAGCAGTTGGGGCGGCTGATTTTTAAGCCATGTTATTAGTCCGTGGGGGCTGGTGACGCCGCAACCAGTCGCCCAGAAAAGAAAACGGCGGACGAAACGAACTCTGCAAAAGAAAATTTCGTCCGCCGATAGGCAATCCAATCATGCCATTGGTGTGCTTACCATGCCACCCTAGGCAGAAAACCGCAAGCTCTTTTTGGGAGTGTTTCGGAGAGGAAAATTATTTTCATTTTTCTCTTGCAATAGCCAAGCAGCTTGGGTATATTGACTTCGTTATGAGAATAAACGAACAGATTCGCGGTTATTTTGCGGCGATTGGACGCAAAGGCGGAAAAGCAACGTCCGATTCCAAGACGGAAGCTGCCCGTAAAAACGCAAAAAAAGGCGGTTGGCCGAAAGGCAGGCCGCGAAAACCGAACAAACAAAACATTTAATTTTATGCAACCATTGACTATTGAAAAACGGGCGCAAATCCTCAACTGCCTTGTTGAAGGATGCAGTATGCGTTCAACGTCCAGACTGACCGGCGCGGCCAAGAAAACCGTCGAACGCCTGCTGGTGGCGGCGGGCAAGGCGTGCGCCGATTATCACGATAAAATCATGCGCAACCTGAATTGCCGCCTCATTCAAGTGGACGAAATTTGGGCGTTTTGCGGATGCAAGGAAGCGCACGTTCCCGAACTGTTGCGGGGAAGCGGCGAGATTGGCGATGTTTGGCTCTGGACGGCGCTGGACGCTGACACAAAATTGATTCCCGCCTACTACGTCGGCAACCGGGGCAAGGGCGCGGCGAACTGGTTTGTGGCAGACCTCGCCAGCCGGGTGAATAACCGGATTCAACTCACCAGCGATGGCCACGCCGCCTATCCCGATGCCGTCGAACGCGCGTTTGGCTACGAGATTGATTATGCCATGCTGATAAAGCAGTACGAGGCCAAGCCGTCCGGCAAATACAGCCCGCCCGTGTGCATCGGCGTGCATAAACTGACCCGTTGCGGCCAGCCTGACCGGGACTTGATTTCAACCAGCTTTGTCGAACGGTCAAACCTCACTTGGCGCATGAGCAACCGCAGGCTCACCCGATTGACCAACGCTTTCAGTAAGAAGCTGGAGAACCACAAGCACGCAATCGCGCTTTCCATGATGCACTACAATTTCTGCCGGATTCATCAAACCTTGCGCGTGACACCAGCAATGGAAGCGGGCATTACCGACCACGTTTGGAGTTTGGAAGAACTCGCCGCCCTGATTGTCGAGCCGGTTTGCCTGAAGGTCTGACAACCCGGCCTTCGCTCAACGCAATCACGTCCCGCATGACGCTGTGAGCGATTTGCACCGCGTCGCCTTTGCGCTTGGTTTTCGGCTTAATCACACCGCCAATTTACCACACCGCACGCCGCTCGAAAAGCCTTCTTTCCTGCCATGTAGCCCACCACCTCCACGTTGCTTGGCTTGACTTGGATACCTCTTTGCGGGACACTTTCTTGTCGTATGCCCGTTAAACACAGTGGCAGAAAGAAATTGACGCGCTCCGCCCAGCGCGATTTGGACATTCAAATTGAATTCATTGAGGGCCTCGTCCGCCGCGATCCCGACTACGTGGACGCATTGGAGTTGCTCGGCGATCAGTACACGCAACGTGGCCGCTACACCGAGGGTCTCCAGGTGGATGAACGCCTCGCGCGCCTCCGGCCCCGGGAACCGCTGGTGTTTTACAACCTGGCGTGCAGCTACGCCCTCACCGACCAGTTCGACCGCGCCACGCTCGCGCTCGACACCGCGCTGAATCTGGGTTACCGCGATTTCAACTGGCTGGCCAGGGACCCGGACCTGCAGAAACTCAGGGAACAGCCCGTCTATCGCGGCATCGAAGACAAAATTCGCCGCATGAAAATCAAGGTCGGGTAGGGGATGGTCAGTTTGGTTCAATGGTTAAAAAAGTGATCGGTTAAATGGCAAGGCGCGCGGAAGCCAGTTTAACGATTCAACCAACTACCTGTTTAACGGATAACCGATTGAACTGCCGCCCGCTTAACTGACATCAAATGAACGTCACCGTCCGCGGCCACACCCGGCATTATCGCACCGTCGCCTTTGACCGGACGTGCAACGCCGTCCGGCTCATCGAACAGCGCCTGCTTCCCCACCAATTCAAAATCGTCGCCACGCGCGATTTCCGTGAAACCGCCGCAGCCATCCGCGACATGATCGTGCGCGGCGCCGGCGCCATCGGCGCCACTGCGGCCTATGGCTTGGCGCAGGGCGCGCTGGCCTTTCGCGGAAGCAATTTGCGCCAATTTTCGCGGCACGTCGAAACCATCTATCAATCGCTTAAGACGGCCCGGCCTACGGCCGTTGATCCGGTAAACGCCATGGCGGCCGTTCGCGCTGCCATGCGTGCTGGCGCCACGGTGGAGGAACAGCAGGCGCTCGCGCTCGCCGCCGCCGGCGAATTCGCCAACGAAAACGTGCTGCAGTGCAAGGCCATCGGCCGGCACGGAGCCAGGTTGATTCGCAATGGCATGAATCTCCTGACGCACTGCAATGCCGGCTGGCTGGCTTTTGTGGACGTGGGCACGGCCACCGCACCGATGTTTGCCGCCCAGGCGGACGGCAAAAAGTTTCACGTGTTTTGCGACGAAACCCGGCCGCGGTCGCAAGGCGCCACCTTGACGGCGTGGGAACTGGCGCAACAAAAGATTTCCCATCAAATCATCGCCGACAGCGCCGCCGGATATTTGATGCAACGGGGCGAAATTGACCTGGTCATCGTCGGCAGCGACCGCACGCTGGGGCGCACCGGCGAAGTTGCCAATAAAATCGGCACCTACACCAAGGCGGTTTTGGCGCGGCGGCATCGCATTCCCTTTTACGTCGCCATTCCGCTTTCGACGATTGACTGGAATTTGAAGCGTGGATTCGACATTCCGATCGAGGAACGCGACGAACGCGAGGTCCTGGGCGCCTGGGGGACCGTCCAAAGTTCCGAGTCCGAGGTTCAAGGTTCAAGGTCAAAGCCCGGCAAACGAGTGTATGTGCGCGTCGCCAATCCATCGAGCGGCGCGCGCAATCCCGGCTTTGACATCACACCTCCGGACCTGATTACCGGCATCATCACCCCGTTGGGAATTTTTCGTCCGCACGACCTTTGGTCACGGCGGCATGAGTTGGGCTTTGTGGGTTAGATTCTTTGATTCAAACTTGGGTAGTGTCCCGATTTGTTTTCGGAGCGCGGGTCTGCGACCCGCAGCGGCTTGGATTGCATGGGGATGTGCTGCGGCTCATAGAGCCGCGCTCCTGAGTTTAGGACAC
>Ga0187876_1002827_pt1 | contig 12373 bp, 14 predicted proteins | sample June2016WEW_17_4_FD_133000 | JGI IMG/M metagenome (GOLD analysis project Ga0187876, IMG submission 133000) | Peatland microbial communities from SPRUCE experiment site at the Marcell Experimental Forest, Minnesota, USA - June2016WEW_17_40 | ecosystem: Environmental > Terrestrial > Soil >... | reverse complement strand
CCGTAAGCTGGCTGCCTCCCCACACTTCCATGCACTGCATCCGCTGTGCCGGCTGCTCGCTCACAGCGGAAATATAACATGGGTCGGCCGATTCATCGCGGCCATCGCGGGCAAAAGACGCCTCGTTGTTCGAACACTTTAGAATCGAAGGATGCCTCGCCGGCTGCCTACTCGTTTGCCGCACGATGCTGTGCTGATCGTGATTGACATGCAAATGGCCATCGATCACCCGAGCTGGGGCCAGCGAAACAACCTCGATGCGGAAAGGAATGTGGCGGCGCTACTCCAAGCCTGGCGAGCTTCACAGCGGCCCATTTATCACATTCGTCACGATTCAACGGAACCGGCGTCGCACTATCGCCCCGGCCAGCCAGGAAATGAGTTCAAGCCCGAAGTGCAGCCCCTGCCCGGCGAAACCGTCATCCGCAAGCGGCCCAATAGCGCCTTCATTGGTACCGACCTCGAAGCCCGGCTGCGTGCCGCGCGGCAGACCCTGCTCGTCGTCACCGGTGTGATCACCAACAATTCCGTGGAAGCCACGGTCCGCATGGCGGGAAACCTGGGCTTCGACACGTTCCTGGTCGAAGACGGGTGCTTCACTTTTGCTCGTAAAGACTGGAATGGCACGCTCAGGACCGCCTCGGAAGTGCACGCCATGAGCCTTGCGAATCTGCACGGGGAATACTGCGTGGTGACCACGACGGCTGAGGTGTTGGCGGCTACATCTTTAACGACTACCGGGTGAGCCAGTAGAATCGGGCGCGACTGAAAATCGCCTGAAGGGCGTGGCGCACGCACACCCTGCGTGCCGCGTCGAGACTCTCTCGACGCTTTCCCTGCCTCAGCACAGGTGTCCGCATGAGTGCGGACACGGCACGCTGAGAGCGTGCGCTACGTCGCTCGCATCCGGTTGTTGCGGGGCTGATGCTCCGCTTCGGCGCGTTTCAGCGCTTCCATCACCGGCGGCACATACATCGCGAAGCGGCCACGAAAGCCTTTTTTAACCCGTACCAGCCGCCGACATGATTCCACCGTGCCCTCCGCCGCGGGCTTTTGTTCATCGGCGGAGCCAAGCGGCACCCAGTCACCATGCTTTTTGAGCATTGCCTGGAGGTCGTCCAGGCAGCGCAGATGGTAGCGGAGTTCCGTCTTGCCGACCTGAACCACGAGCGCGGGAGTATCCAGTTTCTCATCGCAAAACGCCTGAAATTCGGCTCCCCCGCTGGGCGTCTTCAATGTCCAGGGATTCTCGCGCGCGCCAGGTTTCATGCCGCTTGCCCCCATTTCAGTTTTCCGCCCGCTTTTTAAGCGCAGCGGCGAATTCGTCGAATACCGGCTGCATATCGGGGATCGATTTGCCGATCAGCGGTTCCAGTAAACCCGTGAAGATTTCTTCCATAACGAACTCGACCTCCGCTCAACGCGGTGAGAGCGTATAGGTTCGCCGGCCCTGAAACAGTCCGAGCGGCATGCCGCCGCTCCATACCATGCGTTGGTTGGGGGAGAACTCGCTTACGGTGACGGGAAAAGCGCGGCCCGGGCTGATCTTTGGGTAGACTTTTACCTTTTCGCCTGGCGCAATGCGACCCTCAATTTTGTCAACGGTTGTATTCCATTGGGTCCACGCAGAGGCGTCCGTCAGGATGCCCCAAACGCTCTCGGGCGTAGAGCGAATCATGATCGAGGTGCGGAATGACTTCATGGCAATGGTGATCGATGGTAACACAATCGTTACGACAGTTTGATGAACGCAGCGAGCACCGCGTCCCACGATGCCTGATAGCGAGGTGCCCGAAGATCCCACAGATCCCGGCTCGCCGCCGTGGGCCGATGCTTCACTGTGACTCGCGTGCCCTCCCCTTCGGGCGTGAAGCGGATGGTCACTTCGGTTGGGTGCTCGCGGTCCGTGCCGAGATAGAAATCCAGCACGATGAGCGAGGGCGGATCCCAGTCGCGAACAAATCCCAAATCGAATTCGCGGCCGTCCCGCGAGCGCTCCCGGAATCGCCCCGACGGCAGGATGCGTAACTGACTCAGCCCATCCTTCGAGGGCCGGTGGCTCTCGGGCCACCAATCGGAAATACGCTCCGTAAATAATAGAAAGGCCTCCTCAGGCAAGCGCGGGAGGAAAACACTTTTCTCAATCATTTTCGGGAAAGCAGTTCCAGACGGGCCAGCGCGGTATCCCAGAATTCATCGAGGAAAGCGCGAACGGAGGCGAAACCATTGATGCGGATGGCGTAGAGGCGCCGCGATCCTTCGGTCCGCAGTTCCACCAGGCCGCCCTCGCTCAGAACCTTGAGATGCCGTGAGATTGCCGGGCGGCTTACCGGGAAGCGGCCCGCCAGTTCACCAACCGTCAACGGGGAATTACGCAAACTCAGCAGTATGTCGCGCCGGACGGGACTCCCCAGGGCATCAAGAGCATGCATGATTGGAAACATTTATGTTACCGCGAACCACCCGGTTCCCGCGTGCGGCCAACGGGCAGGGCACTCTGCCGGGTGCGATTTGGATGGACTATAGTAAACTTGCCTCGGGTGTTGGACCCGCGTCACGCCCGAACAAACGTTATGAATAAATCCGAAGACTATAAAGATATCCCTGGCACGTACCTTTTCGACAGGACCGCGTGCGCGAAGGGATACCACGTGAACATGTTCTGCATGTCACTGATGAAACCGGAAAACCGGCAGAAGTTTCTGGCCGACCAGAAATCCTACCTCGATCAATACCAGTTGACGGAAGCGCAGCGTCAGGCCATTCTGGATCGCAACTGGCTCAGGATCATCCAGGAAGGCGGAAATATCTACTACGTCTCAAAGCTGGGAGCCACGCACGGATTCTCCTTCGAAGATATGGCGTCGTCCATGAGTGGAGCGACAAAAGAGAACTACCGGGCCATGATGCTGGCCGGCGGCCGTCATATCGAAGGCAACCGCAGCAAGGCCGAGCAGGCCGCTCTCGCAAAGGAAGGGAAGAGCTAATGGCGAAAATCATTGGAGGCATCGGTTGTACGCATGTCCCGGCTATCGGGGCCGCTATCGATCTGGGGAAAACGAACGAACCCTACTGGAAACGGGTGTTCGAAGGTTTTCAGCGCACCAAGGAAATTGTTGCGGAACTCAAACCGGACGTCATCATTGAGATCTATAACGATCACGGCACCGCGTTTTCGCTGCAATATATCCCGACATTCAGTTTGGGTGTCGCACCCGAATTCAAGCCGGCGGACGAGGGGTGGGGCGCGCGCCCCGTACCCGTGGTGAAAGGAGATCCGGAATTCGCCTGGTTTATCGTCGAGTCTCTGATCCTCAATGAGTTCGACATGACGATCATCAACGAAATGGAGGTCGACCATGGCCTGACTGTTCCGCTTTCGCTGATGTTCGGCCAGGTGAAAGAGTGGCCGTGTCCCGTGATTCCCCTTTGCGTAAACGTGGTGACCTTTCCGCCTCCCACCGGCAAGCGCTGTTTCGCCCTCGGCCGCGCGATCCGTAAGGCGGTTCAGGAATACCCGAAGGATCTTCGAGTCCTCATCCTGGGTACGGGCGGGATGTCGCATCAGATTCACGGCGAACGCTGCGGACTGATCAATAAAGAGTTCGACACGAACTTCCTGGATAAGATCTCGTCAGACCCGGCATCGCTGGCCGCGATTCCTCACATCGAATACATACGTGAAGCGGGCGCCGAGGGGATCGAGACCGTGATGTGGCTCATCATGCGCGGGGCGCTCGACGACAAAGTCGACGAGATCTACCGCTTCTATCACGTACCGGCATCGAATACCGCGGTCGGTAATATTGTTCTCGAGAATCACGTCGCGTAGCAAAGCGCTGAAAAAGGCAATTGAGCCGCCGATGAACGCTGATAAGACTGGCTCAAGTTCCTGCTTTCAATCGGCGTTAATCAGCGTTTATCTGCGGCCAGTTATCTTGCGGCCTTTTTCAGCCCTGTTAGAGTCGACAGCAAGAAATAGATAGATTCGCCCGGACCAGGATCGGTATCGTCGGGGCATGCACCGGACGATTGACCCGACGATTCTTTATTTTGGAACGCCTGTAGCTCTCATCAGCACGATGAACCCGGACGGCACGCCCAACCTCGCGCCGATGTCGTCCGCCTGGTGGCTGGGCTGGACGTGCATGCTCGGTCTCGGCCAGTCGGGTCAGACATCCGATAACCTGGTCGCGACGCGCGAGTGCGTGATCAACCTGCCGTCGGAAGAGCTGGTCACCCATGTCGACCGCCTGGCGATGACTACGGGCAAGAATCCCGTGCCGGAAAAGAAACGTGAGTGGGGATACCGGTTCGAGCCCGACAAGTTCCGCATAGGTGGACTAACGCCGGTGGAGTCAGAATCGGTGGCTCCGCCACGCGTGCTGGAGTGCCCCGTGCAGATGGAAGGCATCGTGCATCGATATAGCTCGTTCGGCAAGAACGTGAACGCCAATGCTTTTGAGGTACACATCGTCAAGCTGCATGTTGACGAAAAACTCCTGATCGGCGATGGCCCGCGGCCCCACATCGATCCGGCGCGCTGGCGTCCGCTGATCATGAGTTTCTGCCGCTTCTATGGATTGGCCGGCGAGGTGCATCCGTCGCGTCTGGCGGAATCCAAGTTCATGAAATTCGTGCACGGGGATTTGACAGCAAGAGCCTGAGTGCCGACGCCGGGAAGCGTTGCTAAATTCTTAGATAGCTATGAAAACCGCGACCGAAAGCGATCCGCGCTGGGCGTTCATCGTGAACCGCGACCCGAAGGCTGACGGGAAATTCTATTACTCAGTGAAGACGACCGGTGTTTATTGCCGGCCTTCGTGCGCGGCGCGTCGGGCGAAACCGGAGAATGTCAGTTTCCACGCAACTTGTGAGGAGGCCCTGAATGCCGGCTTCCGCCCGTGTAAACGCTGCCAGCCGGACCGGCCTTCGAAGGCCGAACAGCATTCCCGGACCATAGCCGCTGTTTGCCGCCTGATCGAGGAATCGGACGAGACGCCCAGGCTCGAACAACTGGCGCAAGAGGCGGGCCTGAGCGCCTGGCACTTCCATCGTCTGTTCAAGGCCGCAACCGGGCTTACGCCCAAGGGATACGCAGCGGCGCATCGCGACAAGCGCATTCGGAAGACCCTCGGCACCAGCGGTTCAGTGACGGACGCCATTTACGACGCGGGGTACAACTCGAACGGATGCTTCTACCGGACTGCCAACCAGGTGCTCGGCATGACGCCCTCAAACTATCGCGCCGGTGGCGCCCGGACGGATATAACCTTCGCCGTGGGTGAATGCTCCCTCGGTTCGATCCTCGTCGCGAAAAGCGAGCGCGGGATTTGCGCCATTCTTCTGGGTGACGACCCGGAAGCACTTACGCGCGACCTGGAAGACCGGTTCCCGCAGGCCAATCTGATCGGCGGGGACGCTGCTTTCGAGCAGTTTGTGGCGAAGGTGGTCGGCTTTGTGGAAGCGCCCGCAGTGGGCCTGGACCTCCCTCTCGATATCAGGGGCACGGCGTTTCAGCAGCGCGTCTGGCAGGCGCTCCAAAGGATTCCAGCCGGTTCGACAGCGAGCTACACCGAGATCGCGAGGCTCATTGGTACCCCGAAATCGGTGCGAGCGGTTGCCCAGGCCTGCGGCGCGAACGCCCTGGCCATCGCGTGGTGCGCCGCGACGGGGCTTTGTCGGGCTATCGATGGGGCATCGAGCGCAAACGCGCTCTTCTGGAGCGCGAGGCTTTGAACCAGTCACAAGCGATGTAACTATTCCGAAGTCTCCTGTCTTTCGTCATTTACGAGCATGTTGGGCCTCTGAGATACACGCGTCTGGCGCGCCCCGATGCTAATGATGGGCCAGTAAGGAACATTCGCGCCTTACTGGAGGAAACGATGGCATTAGGCCGAAAGATGCTTTTGCTGGCCGCGCTCTGCGGGCTGGCGTGGAGCCAAACGGGATTAACCACGATTCAGGACACGCTGTACCGAGCCGACGGCACGCGGTTCAACGGCACGCTGACGATCAATTGGAGCACGTTCGATGCGATTAACATCGGCACGATCGTGCAGCAGAGCACAACCGTGCAGGTAGTGAACGGCAATCTGCTGCTGCAGCTTGTCCCCAACGCGACGGCCACGCCGCCGGCAAATGTCTACACCGTGCATTATCAAAGCGACGGATACCAGCAGTTCACGGAAACCTGGACCGTCCCGGTCGGCACGCGACCTCTCACCGTGAGCCAGGTCCGAACCGGTACCCAGACAAGCTCGGGCGGCGGAGGCGGAAGCTCCGGGAATCAGACGACGATCCCTGAATCGGACGTCGTGGGATTGCAGGCGGATCTCGCGCAGCGCCCGTTGATGGGAGTCGGGTACGGCAACAACGCCGTGGCCGTGGTCGATGGCAACGGCAACCTTGTGACGGCTGTCGGAACCCCGGGCCAATGCGTATTTGTGGATGGAACAACCGGTGTCTGCGTAGAGCCGACATACGTGGACGCAGAGACGCCCGGCGGTATCGTCAATGGAACCAACAACACGTTCACCCTCATGAATACTCCGCTCGGCTCGAGTATGCTGCTCTACCGCAACGGCCTCTATATGACGCCGGCTTTCGACTACACGCTGATCGGATCGACCATTACGTTCGCGGTGGGAGCGGTGCCGCAGCCGGGAGATACCCTGATAGCTTCTTATCGGGTGGACACCTCAGCTTCGGGAAATATCATCGGGTTCACAACCGGAGGCACTCCTGTCCAGGTCAATACCATCCCGGCGCAGGTGATCTGCAGCGCAGCCGGCACCAGCACCAGCGTCACTGGCTGGACGAGCCTCGGCGGGTGCGATATACCGGCGAGCGGCTTGAGTGCGGGCGACCGGATCGAAGTGCGATTCACATTCGCTCACTCGGGCGCGCAATCGGGAACAACGTCGGGGTTCAATCTTCAGGTGAACTGGGGCAATACAACGATCCTCGCCCGCGCAGGCTCCACGCAAGGTGTCGCGGTCACGGGCCGCGCGGACGCCGGGATCGTTTCGACCGGAGCGCAGGTGAGCATTGAGAGTTGGGGGACGGTATTGCCGTTCCTGCCCGGCATCCTGAACGCGCCCGTGCAGCTCGGAGTGCAGGTGGATTTCCGGGCCGCGCTCCTCCTGGTCGGACCCGACAGCGTCACACTAACCAATTACACGGTGCTGCGTTATCCCGCCCACTGATTACAGTTGGCGTTCTTTAATCGTCACGCGCGTTGCCAGGCGGAACCGGATGACCGTCTCCGAGGGAACGTTCACCGGTTTTCCGCGTGTGGCCGCGACGGTTCCCACACCTGCGGCAGTTCCTACTCCCGCGCCGATCGCCGCGCCCGTTCCACCGCCCGCGATGGCGCCGATAATCGCGCCCAGGGCTGCTCCCCCGCCGATCTTCGCGGCGTCTTCACCACGCGATGTGTCGCCCCGTTTGGTCCAGGGGTCGGTTGAGATCGCGATCTTCTGGCCATCGGCCGTGACAACGTTCGTAAGTTCGAGTTCCACCAGGGATGTTCCGCCGACCCGGCCGGCCTTCTGTGCGTCGACGATACGGCCGCCGGCGCGGGCGCCGCGTTCGGCAATCACCAGTCCATCGGCGATGAGCGGCTCGGCGAGCGACGCGTCGAAGGTGTCACCGGGTACGCCACGGTCGCTCGAAAGGGATTCGTTCAACCGGACCTGAACCGTCATCCCGGCTGGGAGCGTGACCTGGCGCGGCGAAATCTTCGGCTCAGGCTGCACTGCCACCGCCTGGGGTTGGGGTTGCTGTGGTTCCGGTTGTTGTTGTGGTTCTGGCTGTTTTAGCTGGGCTGCGGGCGGCTCGTACGGGACAGGCGGCAAGAAAGGCGGCACGGTATTTGCCGCTGGCGGCGTAGCCCTGGCCGTCAAAATGGGTTTGTCTTTTCGAATCGGCGGTTTTTGAACAGGTTCCACATAAACGGGCGCGGGGGCGGCCGCAACCTTATTTGGAATGGGCGAAGGTTTTGCCGGAGCCGGTTCAACGGGAGGGGGTGTCACTACCGGAACTGGCGACGGCGAGGCCACATGGTTGACCTCGATGGACGCGGGAGCGGGCACCACTGGAATGGGCTGCGGCTCTGTCATTTTCACCGCCAGCCCACCCGCCAGAGCGGCTCCGACGATCAGCAGACCTGCGTGCACCGGCTTCATGTCAATATCTCGACGCTAAAATGAAGCTGTGAGTTTCCCCCGGAATATCACTATCGGAAACGTCACGATCGCGCCTGCGACCGTGCTCGCGCCAATGGCCGGCGTGACCGATACGGTTTTCCGGCGCTTCATCCGCAATCCGGGCGGTTGTGGTCTTATTATGACCGAATTCACCAGTTCGCACGGCGTAAGCGCTTCGCTGCGGGCCGATCAGTCGAAGAAGCCGAACCGCACGCTCCAGCGCTATCTCGCTTTCGAGCCGCAGGAGCATCCGATTTCGGCCCAGCTCTTCGGCTCCGACCCGGAGACCATGGCAACCGCGGCCAAGGTCTGCCAGGATCTGGGCTTCGATATCCTCGACATCAACTTCGGCTGCCCCGTGAATAAAGTGGTCAAATGCAACGGCGGCTCCGGGCTGCTGCGCGACCTTCCGCTGGTGGAAACGCTGCTTCGAACCGTCCGGCGCGCGATTTCGATCCCGTTCACGTGCAAGTTCCGTGCCGGCTGGAATGACAACGAACTCGTGATGGTCGAGATGGCGCGTATCGCGGAGGATTGCGGCCTGCAGGCAGTGGCTCTTCATCCGCGCACGCGCGAACAAGGTTACGCCGGCCGCGCGGATTGGTCGCGTATCGCCGCCATAAAAGCCGCCGTGAAAATCCCGGTGATCGGCAACGGAGACATCCTCAAGCCGGAAGATGCAGTTCGCATGGTGGAAGAAACCGGGTGCGATGCGGTGATGATCGGGCGTACCGCCTCATCGAACCCTTGGATTTTCCGGCAGCTCGAGCAATATCTGGCGACAGGCCGTTACGACGAGCCCACGCAGCGCGACCGCTATGAAATGATGCGGACCTACTATGCGATGCTGCTCGACCGCGCCGAAGACGATTCGGTGGGGAAGATGAAGCAGTTCGCCACGTATTTCACGCACGGTATCCGCGGCGGCGCGCATTTGCGCGTCTCGATCTATCAGGCGAAAGAAGCGAATCAGATCCTCGATTTAGTCGATGGGTTCTTCGAGGCGCATTGCGATGAAGAAAGCCGTCGACTGATTCTCACCTGAAGCGATCTCGGCCCACTCCGCGAACGCCTCGCGATATTGGGCGAGCGATGTGGCGAAACGGCCGGTGGTTTTTCCGGCCAGCGCCACGATACCACCTTCGCGAACGCCGCGCGCGATTTCCGGCAACAAATCCGGCTGCCAGTAAAGCCAGCACACGATGAGATCCCACATATCGGGCTCGATCCGGTATTCGTGGCGCTCGAGATCGGCCTGGATGAAGTGCGCGCCGGGGATCTCGGCGGGCGCGATGTCGATTGCCGTGACCTCCCAGCCGCGTTCGATCAACCAGCGTGCGTGCCGGCCGGATCCGCAGGCGAGGTCGAGCGCGCGCCCGGGCGCGGCATCGGCGAGGGCGGTCACTAACTCCGGCGCGGGAGTCATGCCTGGCTTTTTTGTTCAAGGTCGTTTTTTTGTTCCACTACGACGGCTTGCGTGGGGAACGGCATCGAAATCCCTTCCTTCCGCAGACGCTTGAAGATACGCTTCCGCAGTTCGCTTTGCACCAGATACTGGTCCGTATATTGAGACACGTTAAAGTTCACCTGGAACCCCAGCGCCCAGTCGCCGGGACCGGGGATGAACAGCACGTAGGGCGCAGGTTCGGCCAGCAGGCCCTTCACTTCCCGCGCCGCCGAAATGGTTTCATCGAGCAATATCGTCTCTACGCGGTCGACGTCCGATTCATACCCGACACTGACCGTGACCGACATAGTCATGCGCGGGTCCGGCAGAAAGTAGTTCGTATAAATCGCCTGGCCGAGCTTGTTGTTGGGGATGACGACCAGATTGTTGGTGGTCCCGCGCATCATCGTGCATCGCCAGTTGATGTCGGTAATGTAGCCCTCTTCGCCGGTGTTGAGTTTGATGTAGTCGCCGATGTGGATCAGTCCCGAAATGGATACGTAAAACCCGGCGAAGAGATTCGAAAGCGTATCCTGTAAAGCCAGCGCGACAGCGATGCCGCCGACTCCGAGGGTGGTCAGGATCGGGGTCAGGCTCAGGTCGAAAACGTACTTGAGAAGCCAGACCGATCCCACCGCCACGACCACGAGTTGCGCCATTTTCTGCAACAGGGTGGTGACCGACTGTGCGCCGGTGACCCGGCTGCCGTAGAACCGCACGACATTCCCTGCCAGGCGGCTCATCGCGATCGTGAGGGAGAGAATCCAGAGGAACTCGAGCGTGGTCGGAATGTAGTGCAGATACTGGCGCGGAATTTTGGAGTTCTGCGTCGCCAGGTGAAGGCCCAGCATCACGGACCAGAGGATTATGGGCAGACTGCCGGTGATCAGGACGTCGAGGTGGCTGTCGGTATGCTCGGCCCATTCCCGTATGAAGTGGAACAGCACTTTGCGCACGATCAGGCCCGCAAGAACCGTCCCTATGAGCAAGGCAAGCGGTATGACGAACTGGAATGGGTCCTGCAGGAGATCGCGGATCGCCGTCATCACGCTAACTATTGTGCCAACGTCTCTTGTCTGCACGCCCAGGAGGCCTCGAGCGTCAACCGTTTTGAAGCATTTCGTCCAGCGCCGATTCGTTTGCCGACGTGTGTCCGCCGGCATTCTTGCGGCCGGGCTTGCCATCGGCCCGTGTTTCGGGTCGGGAGGGCAGGAAGATTCGCCTAAAGAACAGGCGGCCGCCCTGGCCAAAAAGGCGAAGAAAGCTTCCCGATCCGGCCATGCGGCAGATGCGTACCTCCTCTATTCAGAGGCAGCCGCCGCGGCGCCGAAGAACAAGAAGCTGAAAGCCCGGATGCAAGCCTTGCAGTCCCGCGCGGCTTCTCAGTCTCCCCCGGTCGTCCCTGGCACAGCGGTGAGCGGTGACGGGAATGACCCCGACGCTCCTACGCCGCCCGTTTTTGCTCCTGAAGACGTTTTCGACAGCCTCACAGCGGCTGAGTATGCGCGCGGGCGTCAACCGGCGCCTCCTCCGTCGCTCAGGGGCGTGCCAGGCGTACAGAATTTCGACGTGACCGGCACCGCGAAAACGCTGTTCGATCGGGTGGCGCAACAGTTCGGATTCGAAACCGTTTACGATGGCGACTACCCCGCGGCGGGCCCGCAAATCCGCTTCCGGATATCGGGGATCGACTACATCGAAGCCCTGCACGATCTGGAGGCGCTCACCAACTCCTTCGTCATTCCGCTCTCTTCTTCTCTGTTCATGGTGGCGCAGGATACGCCACAGAAGCGGAACGATCTGGAGCAGTCCATTCTGGTCACGGTCCCGATTCCGGAAGGGTTGACTACGCAGGAACTGACCGAAATCGGCCAGGCTGTCAAGCAAGCCACCAACGTCGACAAGATCGGGTGGGACACGGTCCAGGGCGACGTCGTCATTCGTGACCGTATCTCGCGCGCGCTGCCGGCGCAGGCCCTCCTGCAACAGCTCTTTTCGTACCGGCCGGAAGTCATGGTCGAGGTCGAGTTCCTCGACGTTTCCGACAGCGACATCGTCAACTACGGCTTCAACGTCACGAACCAGTTCCCGGCGATCTATCTCGGGCAAATCATGAACAACCTGGTGAGTTTCCCTTCGGGCGTGACGGCGTTGCTGAGTTTCGGCGGCGGCAAGACGCTCATCGGACTCGGGGTCGCGCAGGTGCAGGCAATGTTCAATCAGAGCATTTCCACCGCGCGAACTCTGTACCGCGCGCAGGTGCGCTCGGTGGACGGCCTGCCGGCCACATTTCACGTAGGGGAAAAATATCCCATCATCACCCAGCAATATGCCGGAGCCGTTGCCGCGGGCCAAACCGGAAATGTCTATGCGCCGCCGCCGTCATTCACGTTTGAGAACCTGGGATTGGAAGTGAAGGTGACGCCGCGCATCCACGGAGCCGACGGTGTCACGCTCGCTATCGAGACCACGTTCGAATTGTTGACGGGGAGCTCGGTGAACAGCATTCCCATCATCGGCCGCCGCCAGATCAATACACAGGTCCGGCTTCTGGACGGCGAATGGGCGGTGATCGCGGGGCTGATGAATCCCTCAACTACGAAGACCGTGAGCGGTTTCTGGGGGCTCGCCCAGATCCCGTGGTTGGGCCATTTGTTCCGCATGACCACGAAGGATAAGGAGAGCGAAAGCGTCCTGATTGCGATCAGGCCTCATG
>Ga0187876_1002819_pt1 | contig 12398 bp, 13 predicted proteins | sample June2016WEW_17_4_FD_133000 | JGI IMG/M metagenome (GOLD analysis project Ga0187876, IMG submission 133000) | Peatland microbial communities from SPRUCE experiment site at the Marcell Experimental Forest, Minnesota, USA - June2016WEW_17_40 | ecosystem: Environmental > Terrestrial > Soil >... | reverse complement strand
TCAAATAAGTGCGGTTTGCTGAGCTGACGGAAGGCGGGCAGGCCACATTTTCCGCCGCACACGAGGACCGAATAGATGATTCTACACTCCGTACCCGAGAAAGAAAACCTTTCCCCAAGCCATGGCCTGTGCCGGTTTGGGGATCGCTTACGCGGATCTCGGCGAGACCCGCCTCATTGGGCGACGATTGCAGATCTCAGCGTCGGTGGATGTTACGTTGAAATGGCGATCCCATTGCCGCCGGGAACCAAGCTGAAAGTGGGTATCTGGATCGGGGACACCAAGAGCTGGGCAGATTGCGAGGTCGTCTACAGCACACACCCGGATTCGGAACTGGCGTGACGTTCAAGCGGATTTCTGAACCGGATGTCGAGCGAGTCCGGCAATTCCTCGGAACCCTCGCGCCCTTCGCAAAGAAGCGGACTTATGAGCAATGACCTCTGGGCAAGTAGGGCTGATGAGATAGCCGACCATCTATCCAGAATCTTGCGTTTGCTTCCCCAACTCCTGCAAACCTGCCTACAGCGACCCCTCTTTTCTTACGCGCATTACGGCACGTGCATCATCCCCGGACCGGCTCGGTCGCAAGTGCTCTCTGGTGTTCTTGACAAATGATAACTCCTCTCTCTGACGACGCAATGGATCCGCTGGATAAGATCTCACCGAGGCATGTATTCGAGGCCAGGATTCAGATTCGTCTGCAGCGGGACAACCGGAGACTAAGCCTACAGGGGTGGGCGCGCAATCTCAGCGAAAGTGGTCTGGGGGCGTTCGTTGCCGAAGCTCTGATACTGGGTGAGGCCGTAACACTCGAAATCCCGCTCCCGGACTGCGACAAACAGGTGATCCCGGCAAAAGTTGTTCGTGCACTGGGAACAGAGTACGGATTCCAGTTCACGGCCCTGAGCGCTGAGCAACGCCGGCAGATTCGCGCGACGCTGAAAGAACGCCCCACGATTCCCCACGACGGCGCGGGACAATGATCTTAGCCAGGAGACCGTAGCCGCCCCGCTCCCGCGCCCCGTGTTTACTGGTTTGTTACTACGCTTAGCTCGAAATTCAGTGAACTCACGGCCGTCGTAGCTAGCGTAGCGTCGACGATTCCCTAGCTGGAAGAACTTGAGTTCGAGTTCTAGAGTATCGAGTCGGAGCCCCGCCTATGCCGATGATGACAGCGCTAGGAGGGCATGTTTGTCTTGGATGACCACGTTTGAACCGTGCCACTGAACAAGCTTTTTCCGCCTGAGATCTGCGAGAAGTCGGCTCACAGTCTCGCGGGCCACTCCCAGCATCTGCGCAAGTTCCTGATGAGTAAGAGGCACTGTCAGACGAACCTTGTTACTAGCGTCATCACGCTCCCGCATAGACCATTGGACTAGCATCTTCGCAAGCTTTTCTGACGCCGAGTGTGAAAGCCCAAGCAATCGCAGGCACTCGTCTGTTTTACGGACGTCATTGCTCAAGCACCGAACTGCGGCCAAGCACGCGGCGGCGTCATTCCGTAGAAGTCCCAAAAAACGATCTCCTTGGATGATTCTAAGCTGGCACGGCTCGACGGCTTCGACGGTTACTTCGTGCGACTTTCCTAAAATCGCGGCGCTCAAACCGAGAACCGCTCCCGGCTCTGCAATCCCCAAACAGAATTTCTTCCCAGTCTGAGAAGCCGTGGAAATCTTGACGTGACCTAGGCAAAGGACGAATATCTCACGCGGCGATTGTCCCTGTACAAAGAGTACGGTGTCCTTTGGGTAGGCAATGCTGAAGCCGAGAGTCTGAAGTGCTTCAAGAGTAGCGCGCGGTAGATTACAAAACAATTTCCCCACGTGCAGTTTACAGCGCAAACAGCTTTCGATGATCTCAAGTCCATACGGCGCCCGCATAGTACCTCCCCACGCCGACCTTGCCCCTCCACTTTTCAACCCGCAGCCAGGACTTGCGAGTGTTTTTCTCGTGCTCGTTGCGGGTCGCTGCGGCTCGGATCTCAAGTGGTGCCCGCACGCCCGACATCATTCATTATAATCGTCGCAGTTGGCATAAGCCTCAGGGCGACCGTCCTGTGATTTTTGTCACTGACAGTTCGATAGTTACCGGCATCCAATATATACATAAAGTTTCTGAGGCACTTTCTCCAGTTGAAGGGAGGGGCTATGCAATTCCACTTGGAAACAGACGAGCTAAAGCTGCTGGCGAACGTCTTGTTAGAACAAGACCCCCGGCAGTACAACGAATTGCTGAACAAGGTCATGGCCCACGACTTGCGATTCGACTCAGGTGAACTCGAACAAACAGCAGAACTCCTCGCTGGCAAGAAGCGCAGCCTTAAGAATGAAATCGCGCGCCAACCGGACGGCACGCCGAAGACGGAACTGCAGCGGCAACTGGCGCTGCTGGAACGAGTACTGGAGAGGGTCAACGAGGCCTGTGTCATGTTCTGAGGGTTGCCAGACTCTGCTCCAGTGATCCGCCCAGAATCGTTGGGGAGCCCCACGCTAAGTCCTCGCGCCAGCCGCCCCCGCCCCCTGTTTACTGTTTTGTTACTATGGAGGACGGACTTTTAATCTCCTACCTCCTATCCCCCCAACCGTTTGTCCCTGCGCGTGGGAGCCCTTACGCTTGGCACGATTGAACCGAATTGCGGTAATCAAAGCGGATTCGCAAGGTTTCGAGGAAATCAAGTGTCAGCGCCTGAAGGCTTCTAACCCGCCCGGGGACCCACGCAAAAAAGAGAGTCCTAACCATCAACTAAATCATCTCTGGTTATAGGTTCCGTTCTTGGAGCAGACCCATGGCAGCCAGTCCAAACGTCACAGCACCAGTTCCCTCGAACCCTCGACTGCTTAATCTCGATCAGGTGGAGGATCTCCTCAAGCTGCAAAAGGCCGCTCAGAAAATCAGCTCCATCCTTGACCTCGACCAGCTCGTTGATAAGGTCGTAAACGAGATCGCCCGTTCCTTCGGATGCCTGGATTCTGACATCTACCTGCACAACGAGGAGCGCGGCGAACTGTCGCTAGCGTGCGCCCATGGCTGCACCGGCTGCAACCTTCACGGCCCCGGCCACAGCCTAAAGATCGGGAAAGGCATGGTCGGATACGTCGCATCCACTGGCCAGATGCACTACGCGCCCGATGTGCGCCAGGACCCCTATTACATTGGCTGTGAAGCATCCACGCTCTCGGAAGTTGCTATTCCCCTCCATGTAGAAGGGCAATTGGTGGGAGTATTCACCGCTTCCCACACCGAATTGGATGCCTTCAACCCCTGCCAGCTGCGGCTGCTCCAAGCCCTGTGCAGCGATGTGGCAGTAGCGGTCCACAACGCTCGCCGATTTCAACAGGAACTGCGGCAGAGGGAGCAAATGACTCGTGAGGCGCGGGAGGCCCGCGTCATTCAACAAGCACTGCTCCCCAAAACCTCTCCCTCCATTCCGGGTTTTACCGTATCCGGGCTTTCCATTCCCGTGGGCGCCGTAGGCGGCGACTGGTACGACTTCATTCCCATGGACAAAGGCCGTTGGGGGCTGGTGCTGGCCGACGTTTCCGGCAAGGGAACCGCTGCAGCGCTGCTCATGTCCGCCACTCGTGGCATCTTGCGATCCCTGGTCGAGGCCGCCTGCACTCCGGGTGAAGTGCTGACAAAGCTGAATCGCCTTCTGGTCGAGGACTTTCCCGCCGGCCGTTTTGTGACCATGGTGTATGCCGTGCTTGATCCTGCTAAGCGGACTCTGACCTTCGCCAATGCGGGTCACCTGCGGCCGCTCCTGATGACCGGCATTTCAGCCCAGTTCCTCGACGTTGAGCGAGGAATTCCCCTGGGACTGGGACCGGGCGATTTCTCGGAGGTGGAAGTGAAGCTTCCCATGGGTTCTCGCTTGGTGTTTTACAGCGACGGCATTACCGAGGCAGAAAATCAAGCGGACGAAGAGTACGGCTTGGTGCGTCTTCAGGAACATTTTTGGCGAACAGACGCCTCCGCCGAGAGCCTGCTCGATGACGTACGCTCGTTCGCCGACGGTTCGGGTCTGCGCGATGACGCCAGCGTCATCCTAGTGAAGGGTTAACCGAGCCGCAATGTTGGAAGACCGAGGCTTCAGCAGGGTACCACGCCTCTTTTCCTGACTACGACGCAACTCTAAGCCCCAACCCCGTCATAGACGGGGCTAGTTAGCCGAAGTTCGTCACGGAATGATCGTGAAACCACCTAAGTCTTTCAGAATCAGGGTCGAAAATCCCCGTCCCCGCTCTCATGCCGGATCGCAAACTTGAACAGGCAGCGGTTCGACGCGATAGCCAAGGTTTCGGAGCTGGCGGATCATTCTCGCAGTGCGTGCTTACCTCGACCTTTCGCGGACTGCCGGACCCCGTTCCTCATAACGGACCCCGCGATGCAAAATGATCCAGATCAGCCGGCAGAGCCGATGGGCAATCGCCCCGATGGTTTGCTTGTGTCCCAGGCGCGGCACCAAGCGGCGATACACGGTCTCGAAGATGCTTCCTTTGGCTTTGACCGCGGCGTTGGCACATTGATTGAGAATACGCCGCATGTGGCGGTTGCCTTTCGGGGAGCGGTGGCTCGTGGAAACCTCCGCACTCTCTTCGTCTCCGGAGCATGCGCCAACCACGAAGAAAGGTGCTTCTCCGAAGGAAACGTCGCTGCCCTAGCCCCCACTTCGGCCAGGATCTGCTGCGCCGAATCCACTCCCAATCCGGGGACCTCCGCCAGCCGGTGCACGGCATCCACATGCTGGCTTCAGCAGACTCGCGCTCTCGTGGTCTACTTGGCTGATCTGCTGTTCGAGGAATTGCAACTCCTCCAGCGTCATCTTCAGCAGTCGACGGTAGACGGAATTGAGCTCTGTGCAGGCGCTCAGCGCGTCGCGTAACTGTTCCTGTGTGGCGCGCAACTTCTTATCGGCCAAAGCGGCCAGAGCCGTGGGGTTGGTTTCCCCATCCGCGATCGCCTTTAGCATACGTCGTGCACTGGCACCCAGCAGATCCGAGACCAGACTGGACAACTTAAGATGGGCCTCTTCCAGCAGACTCTCCAATCGGTTGTGTAACTGTACGCGGCTGCGCGTCAGCTGGTACTTTCGCCGCATCACCGTGCGCCACAGGCGCTGTTCACTATCGGGCACAAAGCTCAGGTTAGCTCCTGGGCCACCAGCCGCTTCACCAGACGTTCGGCGTCGGGGAAATCCCTCTTGCGTTCCCGCCGCCCGCGATTGGACAGCGCCTGCGCCAGATGCAGCGCTCCCGACATCGGGCCTGCACCTTCCCGTTTCCGGCAGGTTGCCTGCCAGTACCGTTCCAGTGCTCCCCAGATCGGGCTCCAGTATTGCGCCGTCGATTCCATTACCACTTCCTCGACTTGCTGCTCGATCAGCCATTCCGACAGTAGTCGCAGTTGGTCGGGGTTGCTTCCATACCGGCGCCACTCAAACTGGTACTCGCCCTCAACTTCGACATCAGCCACGACCACGGCCAGCATCTTTTTATGCAGTCGATTCCGGCTATCCTGTAAGACATAACGTCCCTCCTGGCGGGAGCGGAGAGCGTGCCGCAAGTTACACTAAGCAGGGTCGCAGGCTATCGTCGCTCCCACAGGAGAGAGACAACGCCCATTGATTATATTCGCTCAATCACCCACCCTCCGGATCAGACAGTTCAACAGCCTCGACTTCTCCATTGATTCTTCGACCTCGCCGCTCCGAGCCTTTCCCATTCTGCCCGACTCGAACCCATTTTCATGAGGTTTCGCGGGCTGCAAAGCCCTGGATCGACAGTTCAGGCTGTCGTGAAGTCTGCACTACATTTTAAAAGTGATTTCAGACGTTCTGGCAGACTGAGGCCGAGTTGGTGGAGCAGGGATTTCTGTTCGTTCGTCGGTTCGGTGATCCGGCGCAGGCGGATCTCGCGTCCATCCGTGGTGGGCAGTACGATGTCGGCGCTCTGCAACGTGGACAGCAACGCCAGCGCCTTCATCGGGGATAAAGGCTGAGCGTTGTCCACTCCGCTGGCCGAGGGCCGGGCAACGATCGCCGGCCAACGCTGCAACAGATGTTTCAGCGTCACCCAAAGGGCATAACCCAGAAAGGCCACCAGGACGTGGGCCTTGACCCGCGGCTCCTTCTGATGAAACAAAGGCCGAATCGAAAGCTCGCTCTTCAGCGCGCGGAACGACGTCTATGCGATACCAAAGTTTCGGGCGTTACGGTCTTCTGAGTGGCATGCCGATAACAGTGCGAATGCCTTTGTCATAAAGCCCCCGTAAGCCCTGTTCATCATTCGAACATCACACCGCCCGCTTTCCAAGTAACTACAGCCCATAAATGTCCTTCGTCCACACGGTCACCCCACGTCGGTGCCATCCAGGTAGTCAGTGGCTATAATGCTGCGATGGATGAAGGCTACATCCTCAAGCCTAAAGACCCTTCCGCAATCGTCAGATTGCAAGACCCCACCGTCATTCAACAACTTCTTGAACAACCGCTGACGGTCATAGCCGAATCGCTGGCAGGATACTTTTCTGTCGGGAACGGCTTCTGGGCAGCGGCAGGAACACGGCTCGCCCAAGCAGCCTTGAAGGGTAGGGTGTTTCAGCAGTTCGAAAGAGAATTCAAGAACCTGAGGGACAAAGGGAAAATTCCTGATGACTTCGCCGAGAAGAAATACAGATACAAGTCGTGGGTCGAGCTACTCACGGTTCTTGATGAAGAGGTTCCCGACGAAGATAGGCTTGAAGCGTAAGGTGCGATGTTCTATTCGGTAAATAAGATCAACGTTACCGACGGCGAGAAGATTGCCAACTATCGACTTTTCCAAATTGCGAAGAGATGAAGAGATTGACTTCCAGTCAACTGCTATTGCTGAAAATGGCACATGAGCGGGCTACAGTGGCGGGGTTCCTGCCGAATGCCACTCTCGCAGCCAACAACTGGCTGGAATTACTTGCACGGAGACTCGGTCATCAGATTATAGGTCTTGTCGAGCAGGACGAACGTGTCCTGATACAGAATGGCTGTTGACAGGTCGATATATGACAGACGAAAGCGGAATAAACGACGGAAACGGACGTTTGACCCCACTCGCCTTTAAGTTTTGTGAGAACTTAAAGCCTTACCGACTGACCTCGGTGTTCGTTAGGCTGAAGCTCGGTAATTTCGAATAGATTGCTTCTTGGATCGTACAGACAGGCGGTTAATCTCCTCGCAGCGTTGGCAGGAACATTGGTGGTGAGGGAGGCTCGGCCCTTCGAGATGTCCGCATCTATCGCATAGGAACCAAGGCCCGTCAGCTCTTGCCGTCATGAGTTTGAAGTTGTCGCCCTCAACGCAATACGGGCATCGGATGGGACCAGACATGGGAATGGGCGAAAAGCCGTGACTCCCTTTGCCCTCTCATCTTCGGAGTCAGGGAGAAGCGGATATTACTTTGTAGGACCGATCCCGAACGATTACAAGAACACAGAAGGGCATGCCGCTATTTCGACGGTTCTTCCTCAGCTAATAAGACGTAAAAGACCGTCGCTCAAACAGGTAGAGTTACTGCACAATTGACTGCATGATTCTTCTACAGACGTAGTCAAATGCGGTCGATCCGTGTGCTAATTCGCGTGTTAGGTGGTTACGTTTCCTGCGTTTCGTGCTTCGATTGCGTCTGATTCTAAAGGGCTTTCCTTTGTTATTAACACGGGATGGAGTTCAAATCCCACCCTCTCCGCCATTACTTTTTCATCTGGTATTTGCGAACCGGTACTACCCGCACCAGCTTTGTTCACTTTCTTGCCGTAGTGGCTACGGATTGTCGCAATTCGCCGGTCGATATAAAGCTCACACCGCCCACGGGGTTACCCGAGGCCATCTGGTTGCGTATCTTTTCGCGGTTGGGGCCGGCACGCTTGATGGCTTCCGCGAGGCTGCGCAGCGCTTGCTCGATCGGGGTACCCTCCGGCAGGCGGAAGATCCATGGGATGTTCGTGCTTGTCAGCGCGCGATCGGACGATATGGCGACCACAGGAATGAATGACTTCACTGCGATTTGTTCAGCCAGGTGGCTGGAAGGGCGGTCGAGGGCAATCAAAGCAAGAACCTGATCTTGATAGACCGCCCTCACGAGTTCGTCGGACGCTTTTCCCCAAGAGAGTTGTGAGGGAATTCCAATCAGAGAGATGGGTTGGCCTTTACCGTTGATCTCGCTGAGTAGGTGTATCACCTCGGCGGAGCGCACGATCTCATCGGCCTGCGGACCAAAGACGCCAATTTGCAGCTTGCCCGTTGTTACCTCGCCCAGCGTTGGTCCGGCATAGTAAACGCCGTTCTCTCCTACGCGAGCATAAGGCTTCTCCATGGTGATGCGGCGGTACTCGATGCTGCCATTGCGTACGCGGGCGAGAAATAGCGGAGCGATGTTCTTGCAGTTTGGATCGAAGACCATGTCGCCGGTCACACCTTTATAGCTTTCGACGCCAGTGAGTGCATCCCGGATCCTGCCCCTGTTCAGTCCGGCGCGGCAGATCGCGTCCAGCAGAATCTGCATCGCGTCGTAGGCCAGAGAGGCGAATTGATCGGGCTTCTCGTGGAAACGAGCCTCGTAACGGGCATTGAAGTCGAGCCAGCGATGGTCAGTGCGTGTGGGATCGTACGGGAAAACGGCCTCAAAGCCTTCGGCAGCTGTGCCCGCCAGCTTTACGAGTTCGTCGCCGATGGTGCGATGACTGCCAAACACACGCTGCTTCATACCCAACTCCTGCATCCGCTGCAGAATCATCGCTGCGGGTCCAATGTCGGTCCAGAGCACGATGCCGTCAACGCGCGAATCTTCGATTACCTGAAGTTGATGGCGAAAGTCGGTATCGCCGGGCCGAAACTTTTGCTCGATCACCACCGGGTGCCCCAGCCGCCGTGAGGCGTCGCGGAATTTCGGAACACCGAAACGGCCGTAACGATCGTTCACACGCAGGATCGCGATCCGCTTCAGGCCAAGTTCGTCGTAGATGTGGCGGGCCAGCGTGTATCCCTGTTCACGGTCATCCTGAATATCGGTAAAGGACCACGGGATGCTCGTTTCGGGGATGGTTGGGTCCGTGGCTGCGCTAATCACTAGCGGCGTTTCTGCTTTTAGGGTGACGCGCAGGGCAATGTGCGTTGTATCCCCGCTGATTGACCCGAACATGGCCCAGACCTTTTCGTCGTAGACCATTTTAACGACCTCATTGCTGGCTGCGCCCCAAATGGCCGAATCGTTGTGCAGCATCAGCTTGAAGGGCTTGCCACCGTACCCGCCGCTTGCGTTCGCTTCCTCGATGGCCAAGGTAGCGCCATTCAGCATGCGGTTGCCCAAAACCTGTTGGGGGTGATCATAGAGGGGACCAAGAAAGCCGATGCGAATCTCGGACAGATCTTTGAGGTCGGGATCGGGCACATCGCGAGCTGCGCCGTTGTATTCGATGAGATCCTGATAGTACTCGTGATAGGGCGTGGTGAACCTTGAAAATGGCCGTAAGTCGTCGGGAGCGCCGGTGTAGGGCTTCAGCGCACGAGGCGCAGGCCGCCCTGGAGGATTGCTTCCGCAGGAACATGGTGCTGACGTCTGCGCCCACGCGGCGGACACGAGTGCGGCTGCGACAATGTACATCAGCATGCGACGCATAAGGGCGACTCCTTAGTCCGTAGACGACTCGCGGTGGAACATGGCAATCGCTTCGATCTCAACGAGCAAGTCGGGGCGGCAGAGAATGGCTTGAATGCCGGTGGACGCCGGCAGCGGGTCTAGTCCCTGCTCTTTGTAGAATGCAGTCCGTTCTTCGTTGAATGCCTGGTAGTCGCGCTCGATGTCGCGCAGGTAGCATGTGGTACGAACGATGTCATGCCACGTTGCACCTTCGGAAGCGAGCAGCGCGGTGATGTTGTCGAACGTGCGACGCAGTTGGCGACGCAGGTCGCCCACGTGCACCGTTCTGCCCTCGTCATCAATGCTGGCGGTGCCTGAGATTAGCAGGATCGTGAGGCCCTTCAAATCAATCCGCATGCCCCGCGAGAATGCGCTGCCGTAGGCGTAAGCTTCATTCAGTGCCGAGTGGTTAGTGATGGCGCGCTTGACCACGGGCACCGTGGTTATCCCCGCGAGTAGTTCCTGAACATTCATAAATGACTCCTCTAAGAATTCACCTTTTCTGTGTTAATTTCTGCGCTCGCACTGCTTGTGCAGCTTCCGTCGAATCATTCTTTGTCGAACCGTGTTGGCGAACGCCATGGCTCAAGCCTTTGGCCGTTGCTACCCAAAGGTCATCTCCCTGGAAGTCGACGCCGAGGATGTAGTTGTGTGCTGGCGCAGTTGGCACCACGATTTTCTTGACGGTACCCTCAGCATCGCGCACCAGCATCTCCGGCTTGTGCGTGTCTAGGGCAGGCCGATAGACGGCCCAGTTCGAGCCATCGTAATAAGCCAGTCCCTTATCGGTGGAGAACCAGGCGCGATTGCTGTCCACGGCTTTGATCTGGTTCAGAAAGTTGCTGGGCAAGCCGCTGTCTTTCTGCAGGAAGTTATGCCAATAGCGGCCGTCATAACGGCTGGCGCCGAAATAAGTCGCGACCCAGAGAATCTTGTTGACATAGCTGACAGAGGTCGTGATTTCGTGAATTAGTCCCTGGTCTTTCATCAATACCAGTTCGGTTTCGCCGTCGGGATCGTTATAGTCTTTCCAGTGCTCGGTCTTGACGTCGTATTCGAGTACGCCGCCGCCCCACACCGCGTAGTAGACCTTGTCTTCGGCAGGGCTGACGGCGTAGGTCCAGATCTCGTACATCGGAGTGTTGCGCTCGTTGAACAGTGCCCATTGGCCGGTACGCGTATTCAGGCGGCTGGCGCCGGCGGCGGTCGCGACCCAAACAAAATCTCCCTGCACTCCGACTCCGTACACAATGTCGTTGCTCAAGCCGGAGTTCAGTTGCGTGAAGTTATCAATGCGGCCGGCAGAGATGCGGCTCAGCCCACCCATCGTGCCTACCCACAGATCGCCGGTGCGTTTGTCTACTGCGAGCGAGAGCACGGCCCGGTGTGCCAGACCATCGGAGGGGCGAAAGACTTTCCACGTTCCGTTTTCGTATAGGCCAAGTCCGTTCTCTGTGCCTGCCCAGATACGATTTCCATCCACGAGAACGCAGAAGACATGATTGTCAGGCAGGCCGTTGGCGGTGGTGAAGTTCTCCCAACGGAAGCGAGGCATGTCCTGGGCGGTCGCGAGAGAAACCACAATGATCATAGCCAGCGTCGCAAACCAGATTCTCGGTGTCATCTTCATAGCGTTTTCAAATACTCAATGAGATCGTTCAATTCGTCTTTTGTGAGATCGTTGCTCACGCCGTGCGTATCTTTCGGGTTGAACACGGTCCATATTTCTTCCAGCGATCGCGCCGAGCCATCATGCAGATACGGCGCGGAATAGGCGACGTTGGGCAATTGCGGCACATCGATGACCGGTGAGCGATCGGTGGACTTCCCGGTGCCGACATCGACTTGCTGCTGGTTCGTGTACTTGGGACCGCTGTGGCAATACGCGCACTGATTCTTCTCAGGAATTGGATGGCCATTCTTGTATTTCGTTCTTTCGAAGATCGCCTTACCGCGCTCCTGTGCCGGAGTCAGTTCTCCATTCGCGAGGCGATAACGATTCGGGCGATAGGGAAGTGAGTAAACAAAAGTGACCAGATCGGTGAGCTCCTGCGGAGTGTAACTCTGGGAGCGATAAAAGAACTTCTCCGTGCGCGGGCCGCACTCGGTCGGCATGTCAGGATTGCTACCGTTCCACTTGAACGGCTCCGTGCCCGCCAGGTTTTCCAGCGACCGATTATCGACGATGTCTTTGCCGAAGCCGTCGGGCTCGAGGTCCCACTGCAAGCCGTCAATCGTCGCGTCCAGATGGCAGTTGGCGCAGCCGAACTGGCCTTGAAATGCATAATCGGCGGTGAAGAATAGTTGTTCGCCACGGCGAAGTGCGTTGACAGTCTTCGGTCCGCCGAGATCGATTGTCGAAATTACTTCAACGCTCGATGTATCAATGACTGAGATATTGTCATCGAGCCGATTCGCCACGTACAGCCGCGTGCCGTCCGGCGACAACAACGCCCCGCGTGGGTTGCGGCCAACCGGAATTCTCGCGGTTACATAATTCGCTGACGCGGAAAGATCATTCGCCAGATTACTTGTTAACGGCTGTCGCCGGGTGTGCGCAAATTCCAGCAACTTTCGGACGTCGATGACGGTCACGCTCTCGGACCCGGCGGTGGTCACGAACATCTTCGACTTGTCGGGAGTGATTGCCACGCCCCAAGGCAGAGCGTAATAGCGGTCGAGTTCGTCAATCGGGACTTGAACCGTTCCGCCGACGTCGTCGCCGAACAG
>Ga0187876_1002818_pt1 | contig 12399 bp, 19 predicted proteins | sample June2016WEW_17_4_FD_133000 | JGI IMG/M metagenome (GOLD analysis project Ga0187876, IMG submission 133000) | Peatland microbial communities from SPRUCE experiment site at the Marcell Experimental Forest, Minnesota, USA - June2016WEW_17_40 | ecosystem: Environmental > Terrestrial > Soil >... | reverse complement strand
CAAACCACGTTTCGCGCATCAATGATTCCGGGTACTAGTGTGGCTTTGGTTCAGAAGTCCGCATGACGAGTTCGCGGCAAAAATGATGCGGACTTCTGAACCGCCACACTAGCCTGCCGCTGACTTCGCTATGCCCACCGCGCCGGAGCCGTGGCCCGGTTCGGGTTCCGCTTACCGGCCGTTGCTATCGAGATGGGGCCGCGATCATCTCAATTTCGCCCGATACTGGCCGTTTGTATCTATACCGGGACGAGGCGGTTCGACGAACGCTTCCTGGGGATGTCTGTGCCGGACAAGGTTTCCTATTTCTCGCGCTTCACCATGAAGTTCGTCGAGATCTGCGCCGCCAGCATCGCCACGGCGGTCGGCGGCTATCTGGTGGCGCATCTCGGCGGCTATTTGCCTTGGCCGGCGCGGGAGCCGGCGCCGACACCGGCCGCCATCCAGGCCGCTCCGAGCGCGAGCGGGGTGGTGTCCAAGACCTCGCGCGTCCAGCCGGCGCCGGCAGCCCCGCCCGTTTCCGCCGACGCCGACGAGCCGCGCCCGGCGACGGCGCCGGACGCCAGTGCTTCCCTCAAGCGGCCGGCGCGGGCGACCGTGAATGCCAACCCGGCCGCGCCTTCGCACAAGCCGATGACGACCGGCACCACTGCGCCGGAGAGCAAGCCCCATGAGGCGGAATCGCCGGAGAGCAAGCGCCGCGAGGCGGAATCGGTCGAAGCCCAGGTTCGCGCCGCGCTGGAAAAGGTCGACGCCCATCGGCCGACACCGCCCGATGTAGCGCCGCAAACGGTGAGTTTGCCGCCGGCGCCACCGGCCGTCGCGGCGGAGCCGCGCCCGGCCGAGGGCCCCGTTTCCGGAACCACCGGCGCGGTCGCGGTGGCGCCGCCGGCCGCCGACGTGGCGCCGCGTGCCACCGAGGCTGTCCCGCCGCCGGTGCAGCAGGCGCCGGTCCAGCCCGAACCGCTGACTCCGGTCGAGGTCAAGTCGCGGCCGGTGGCCGCCGTCGAGCCATCGCCCGCGCCCGAGCCGGCGGCTCCGGCGCACGAGGAGGACAAAGGCATCTTGTCCACGCTCGCCAAAATTCCCGAAATGCTGCGTCCCGCCTCGGGCGCGACCAGCAAGGATCCGCCGCGCCCGCCGCTGCCGGTCGGCGAGTAGCCGGCGCCGGCTTGCTACCTGTGGCCCGCCGCCAAGGCGGCCGGTCGCGACTTGGTCTATACGTTATTTCTTCAGCAGCGCATCGCGCTGCTTGAGCAGCCGTTCCAGCTCTTCATTCTGTTGCGCGATCCGATCGGCGTTCCTCGCTTCGTCCTCGGCGCCGGAGAAAGCCGCCGCTTGTTCGATCAGCTGCCGGATGTTGTCACGCACGATGGCGATACGCGCTTCGAGTTGTTCGAGCGACAGTGAACTGGAGTTGCTCATGGTGTTTTTCCAAGGTCCCGCTTTCACTGGAGCCGGGGAGCGTAGCGCGGATTGAAACGCCGACGAAATCCGGGGGTGGACGGTGACGCTTGCCCCGGATTCCGTCTCCTCAATCCGGGCACCATTTGCTATAAGGGCCGACAGCTATAGGTCCGATATGGCACGACGCACCACGCGCGATACCCGCTGGCAGGCGGAACAGGCCTTCAAGGCCGCGACCACCCCCAGGCCGGCGGAGTTGCCGCCGTTGCCGCCGAAAACGCCGGCGCTGCCCGGCGTCAAGGAGATGGTGTCGCTCCGCATCGACCGCGACGTGCTCGACTTTTTTCAGGAAGACGGCCCGGGCTGGCAGGAGCGCATCAACGCGGCGCTGCGCAAGGCGGCGGGCAAGTAGCGGACGTGCGTCAGGCGCGGGCAACAGCGAAGCGTTACGTCGCGCCAGACGTCAAATTCACGACAACCTTCACAACATCCCAAGGAGACACTGCCATGCGACTCTCGTCCGGATTTCGTGCCGCCTTGATGGCGCTGACCGTCGTTTTCGCCGCCGCGGGGGCGTCGTCCGCCGCCCATGCCGATGGCGGCACGATCAGCTTCCGGGTGCTGAAGGGCGGCTGGTTCATCGGCGCGTCCGGCGGCAGCGGCTGGTTGGTCTTTCACGGCCAGCGCTACCCGATTTCGATCGGCGGCTTGAGCGCCGGCTTGGTGTTCGGTGCGTCGGAGACGTATTTCTACGGCTCGGTCAGCCATATCAACAGCCCCTACGACGTCTCCGGCGTCTATGGCGCGGTCGGCGCCGGCGCCGCGGTCGGTGCCGGCGGCCAGGCGATCGTGCTGCGCAACGAAAAGGGCGCGGTCTTGACGCTGACCGGCCGGCAGGTCGGCTTGCAGGTCAACATCGATTTGAGCGGGTTGAGCATTTCGGTGCGCTAGCCCATAGCCCGGATTTTGCGGAGTTGGCCGCGGGGCCATGCCGCGATCAATCAGCGCACCGCTGCTGAATGACGGCGCTCAATCGTCGGATTGACGCGCGTCCGACATGGCTTTCCAGAGCGCGACGCCGTAGTCCACGATGTGCTCTTCCTGGCAATGATCGCAGCGGTAGGTGCGCATGTCGCGGCCCGACATCGTGCTCTTGTCCACCATGAACATTTCGGCGCCGCAGCGGGGACATTGCGTCAGCGACACCGTCGGCTTGCGGCGGGAGCTCGGCTTGAACCAAGAGGGCCACTTCATCTGAGAGTCCATCCCGGTAGCTCGCCCGCATGAGCCTGCGGCGCGTGCTTTGCCGGCATCCGGTCAATCGCGAATTTCAGCAAGCAGCACGATCAGCACCGGCGAATCCAAGGGCATTTCCGGGTTGCTGTAAATCATCCGGCTGTGGCGGCCGGCCTCGCCAAACACCAAGTTGATCAGATCGGAGGCGCCGTCCAGCGCCTTCGGATGGTCGCGAAAGCCCATGGCGACCTGCATGGTGCCTTCAAGGCGGACGATCTGCTTGATGCTAGTAAGACTGCCGACGGCGTCCTTCAACTGGGCGATGCCGTTGATGGCGGCCAGACGGCAGGCCGCGTAGGCATCCTTGGGGCCGATGCTGCCGCCGATGCGTCCGCTATAGGCCAGCCGTCCGTCGATGAACGGAAATTGGCCGGATGTCATGACCAGCGAACCGAAGGTGACCCAGGGTCGATAAGGCCCCAGCGGGCCCGGCGCCGGCGGCAGCACAATGCCCTCCGCGGTCAATCGGGCCTCCGGCGTGACATATGTCTGCGCCGACGCAACGCCCGGATGCTGCATGTGTTGCCCCTAATCGATGCGAGCTTTAGCCGGTCTTGCGCGTGATGGTAACCCGGACGAAGCGCCTTGTCGCGCCGTAGCGAAGTGCGAGGCGGACCGCGAAATCCGGGATGGACGGTGACGCTCGCCCCCGGATTTCGTGGAATTTACCCTCGGGTGCGCCCGTGGCGCGACCCGAGATCTCAATCCGGGCTGCGCCGCGCAAAAAGACCTTGACGGATGCGCCCGTTTCGGTTGTGTTATAATTCTTTCTACTATCTATAATAGTGCCGACCGGCAGATGGCGACCCGTCAAAAAGCAAGGAGCAAAGTTATGGCTGAATCCAGCAATGCGTTTCCGTTCAATCATACCGGCGTCTTTTCAATCGGCACCGACAAACCCGGGGCGCCGACGCTCAAGGCGGTCCTGTCGGTGCCGGCCAACAGCAGGACCGTGTCCGGCCACGGGGTACTGACCCAGGCAACCAACCCCCCGCTGCATGTCAACAACGCGTTTCATGGCGTGGTCCATTCGCTCGGCCTCGGTCCGGCGAAGCAGGTTTATTCCGTGCAAGGGAGCGCCGTGCCGCCGCTCTTGGGTGCGCCGCATGTCACTCAGCTGGTGATCGTGCTCGACGGCATCTGGGGCAGCAAGGGCACGGCCACTTATACTTATGTTACCGGTTCCGTGTTCCATGAGATCACGGACGTGCCCGTCACGGTGCAGTGGCTGCTGCAGGAATAGTGCGTCTCACGATTTGCTCAACGATGGCATGTGACTTCGACGACTGGCGCTCCAGCCGGGCTGACGCATGCTTGCTAAACCGTCGCCAGCTTTTTTCGCGACCGCGCCTCGACGCGCCGTGCGGCGCGGGTCATCAGGAAATCGCCGAACAAGGAATCGATGGCCCAGGTGCCGGCAATCTCGGTGGCGTCTGCGTTCAATTCACCCGCATACGTCACCGTGTGGTAGCCGAAGCCAGGAGGATCGTAGGTCTTGACGAACGAGACCGAGCGACCGAGGCGGCGTCCTGACAATGTCGCCAAATGCGTTTTGCGCGGGCAAGCAAACAGCACGCAGGGCTCGTGCGTCGAGCCGGTAATTTGATTGCCCGATTCGACGAGCGTGGCGGTGAAGGCGACGGAGCCGACAACGCGTTGCCGGAATACGCCGTCCCAGATGCCTGTCAGGCTTGGTCCGGCACCGTTCTCGGACGCATTCATTGCCGCGGGCCCCTGGTGGACCGTTGCTGGGCGCCATTGCTGGGCGCCATTGACGTTGCCTCCATTCTATGTTCTTGCTTTGTTCTGTCAAGCGTTCCCGTGCGCCGCGGGACATTGCCGGCGGCCGGCGCATCGACGGAGGAAAAAATGAAAGCGTTCGTTTTTGTACTCGGGCTTGGGTTCGCACTTGCAGCGGCGCCGTCGTTGGCGCAAACGCAAATGCCGGCGATTGCGGCAGCCGACGCCAAGGCGCATGTCGGCCAGACCGTGACGGTCGAAGGCGTCGTCAGCGAGGTCCACACCGCCGCCTCCGGGCGCGCCACCTTCATCGACATCGGCGGCCGCTACCCGAACAATACCTTCACGGCGGTCATCTTCTCGCGCGATGTGACGAAGTTCTCCAATGTGGACGCGCTCAACGGCAAGACCGTCGACATCACCGGCCCGGTGCGTCTCCACAACGGAAAGCCCGAGATCATCCTGAACGATCCGGGGCAGCTCAAAGCGAAGTAGCGGAGTGCGTTGCCCGCATGAGGCAACAGGTCCGGCCCACACAAGTCGGCTGTTGCCGATTTGGGCGTGTTTGATTGCCAATCTCGGGTGCACCCGAGATTGGCGGCCGGCCCGATGACAGGCTCCGCGCCGTCTTTGCGTTAAATGATCAGGCAATCCATAGGGCGGCGACACTTGCCACGGATTTCGTTTCCGTCAATCCCGGCTACGCTCGCTGCGACCCGGATTGAGCGACGACAAAATCCCGATTACGCTCGTGCTTCGTTCATCGGCGGGGCGCCAATGCGGTCCACTCTCCTCATCGCGATGATAACGGCGGCAGTCGCCGGATTTGGATCGGCTTGCGCCAACGTCAAATTTCCGCAAACGACATTGCCGAAGCAACGGCACTGGCGCAGCGGGTTCGTCGCGGATCAAACAGGGCATGTGCGCCATCGACTTGAAGTCGCAACATGCGGGTCTATTGTTGGAGAGGCAGGCCCCGGATGTCGCTTCGCTCATCGGGACTACGCTTGCCGCCGGCTAGAATTGCAACTCGAAACCGTCAATCGAAGGACGAAAGCGTCATGACCCAGTTGCCGCACGCGTTCAAGCGCATACGCCTCGAATTGGCACGTTCGAAAGAGTTTCCAAATGGGTCGGCAAATCACGGCTATGAGCTCACAGCGCCGCTGGATGCCGACGGTCATATCGATGTCGCGCTCTGGCAAGAATATCGCGAAAATTGCCGAGTGCTCCGGTTCTGGGGCGACGGCGAGGAGATCGGGTATTTATTGCACAAGCCCGGCGGGCCGGAACACGCGCGCTGGGTGTTCGATTATCACAAGACAACACACCATGAAGACGAATACGGCTATCGGTTCGGAGCGCATACCTTTCGTTTTGGCGAATACATTTCGATCGAGGGCGAAGCGGGCGAGGTCCACACATTTCGGGTGGTTTCAGTGGCCCCCGTGTGATGCGGTAAAGTGGGTGACGATCTCGTCGAGCGGCGGGCGGGGCCGATCCTCGGGCGGACCCGGCGGCCGGCCGATGTGAACGAAGCCGGCGATGCGCTCGTGCGGCGCCAAGCCCAGCGCGTCGAGCACGCCGCGGTCGTAGGCGTACCACTCGGTGATCCAGTTGGCGCCGTAGCCGAGCGCGTGCGCGGCAAGCACGAGGCTCATGGCGGCGGCGCCGGCGGAGAGCACCTGTTCCCATTCCGGAATTTTCCCGTGCGGCGCGGCGCGGCTCACCACGGCGATCACCAGCGGCGCGCGCAACAGACGCGCGCGCTCGGCCTCGACATGCTCGGGCTTGGCGTCCGGGTATTTTTTGCGAAAGGCGGCGGCGATCGCCGCACCGGCCGCATGCCGCGCCTGGCCTTCGAACACGATGAAGCGCCAAGGCGTGAGCTTGCCGTGGTCGGGCACGCGCGAGGCGACGGTGAGAAGCGTATCGATCTCGGCCGCGGAAGGACCAGGCTCGCCGAGCTCGACCGCCTTGAAGGAGCGCCGCGTGGTGAGGAGCTTGAGGGCGTCGGGCACGGTCGGGGGTTCCAAAGCGCGGATGCGCGTAGCACGGCAGCACAGGGGCGACAAACCGCTAAAGATTCGCCTCTCCCCATCCGAAGTCGGATGTTTCCGACTTCGGCAACTTTAATTGGCCGAACTCGATATATCGAGTTCGGTTGGGGGAGAGGTGAAACGTCTTCGTTTCGCCGGACTTAATGCGCTGTCACAGTTGCAGAAGGATCAGCAAGAGGCCGATCAGCGAGACGGCCCAGATTGCGGTCCGCAGCCACGGCACGCCGGCCAGATAAACGATCGCATAGGCGAGGCGGGCCCAGAAGAAGATCTGACAGCCCAATAGCGTCATGGCGTTGGTCTTGCCGGCAATCTGCGCCACCAGCACCAGGATGGCGAACAGCACGAGGTATTCGAGCATGTTGAGCTGGGCGCGGCGCGCGCGCCCCGCCCAGCCGACGATCGGCGGCAGGTCCTCGCGATTGCCCATCAGCGCCGGCAAGCCGACTTGCAGCTGCGCGCCGGCGACGGCGACGAGCATCTGCACGAAGGCCAGAACGGCGGCCCAAACGAGCAGCGTGAGTTCAGGTGTCATGGAGCCCCCTCCCTGTGGCGCCGGCCTGCTGACGAGGCCGTGCGCCGTTACCAAACCTCCGGGCGGCCGGTGCGGCAAACCCCGGACCGCCGCAGCATTTCATATTTTCCGGCGCAATGCACCCGCATGAGCCGACGGGCCCGGCCGAAGTCGGGGCACCCCATCGCGCTCGCGCGATGGAGTGCCCGGGCCCGGCCCGGATTTCGTGGAATTTACACTCGGGCGCGCATCGCGCGACCCGAGTGCTCAATCCGGGCTACGCTTGCTGCGCCTGCCTTAATGCGCGCGCCAAGCCTTGCAGTTGCCGTTGGCGTCGGGCGCTTCCCACGCCTGGCACGGGGCTCGGTCGGGTCGAGCGCCGGGTGACATGGGCAGGGGTGGCGCGTCGCCGTGGGGATCAACATGCTGGCCAAGAAGTCCGACGTCCTGATAGCGCCAGCCATCAGGGCCATGCACGGCGTTGAAAGTTTCGACGGCTTGTTGTCCCAGTGATTGGCCCCAGCCGCTTTGCGGATAGTACAGACGGACATCGCGCGCCATCAGGCGTACGACACCTCGCCAGCCGTAGCCATCGCCGCCGCCCGGCGGGGTGCTGACCACATCAACACAAACATCCTGGGCATAAGCGTAGCTTGCGCCATCGGCAGCCGATTGCAGGCGGGTGATACTGTAATTCGGCCAGGTCTCCCATCGCGGTACCAGGTATCCAGCCATGCCGCGGTAGGCTTCGGCTTCTTGCCCGATCAGCGGGCGGCAATAATTGAATGCAGCCGCCGCCGGCGCAATGCCGATCAGCGCCCCGGCAATGCCGGCCAGCAGCGATAAAATCCGGACTGGCGTCATGTCATGCGTCCTTCCATTTGCAACGTACCGGTGTAAAATGCGAACGTCGGTCTGCCGATGAAGCGCGCAATGTCAGCGAATGTTGGTCGCTTCCCACTGGCGCTCCAAGTTGGCCGATTGCGGACAATATGACGCCGTGCCAACCCGCATGATGGCGACCTCCAGTCGTGACCGGTCGGCCGTCGTCTCCGTGAAGTTGACGACCGGCGGAAACGTGATCTCGGTTGTCAGCTTCACTATTTCGTTGGCGCCAAGCAGTCCGCAATAAAGCTGCGCCCGTTTCTCAAAATATTGCTGCGTGTAGGTCGGGTGGAGCTGCAGCGAAATGCCTGAAGCTGCAACCAGACTCTGGAACTGCTGATAGGGCGGACCGGCAGTGTCGATGATCGGCTGCGCAGGAGTTTCGCAGGTGCCGTTGGTCGGCACCGGCCGCCGGCCGGCGCAAATGTCCTCGATGGCTTGAGGACTGCAGCCGTATTTCGGCAGTGCGACCTCGCGAAGCCAATCCGAGCATGCGGCCGCGGCCGGCTGACCAGAGACCGCGAGCAGCAACGTGAGGAAGAAGCCGATTGCGAAGCGACGAATGTCAGGGCGCATCGCCGTTCCCTCCCTATTGGTTCTCACCTTGTGCTATTATAGATTGCAACATGGAGTGACGCAACCATACGATCGACAGAACCAGTCTTCGATTTAGAAGGGAGCTCGCCATGAGGTGGTCCGTCATGTTCGAACGCCTTCGGTTTTGGTCGCTGTGCCCGACTGTGACAGCAGCCGCACTTTTGGCCTGATGGCGTTGATGCAGGGCGGTGAGGATGAGTGATGGGTTTTGCAAGCGCTCAACCCATCCTACAGGCTAGGGGGGCGATCCATGTCTAAGAGCATCTTTCGTCTGGAGCTCGTGCAGTTTGAGACGTGGTGGGCACCTCCGCCGACGCTGCCAGGGAGGGAGGCGAAGTTTTCGCCAGCTCCAGTTTCCGATCAGGCTAAAGATGATTTTCTTCTAAAAGTTTTAGAAGACGAAGCAAAGAAAACTGCAATTGACGTTGAGCGTAACTCAGAGAGGAAACGCAAGGTTCCGCGTGGCGGACTCAGGAAACCCGGGGCCGCGCGTAGCGGCCCTAGGTACATCGGTGGGATGCCAGGGACGACCCTAGAAATCATACATGTCGTGACCTACGTCGCCGGCTCGGTGGCTGCATTTGCTGTATTCCTCAACAACGTGTTGGGTGTGGCAAAACACTGGTGCGACCTTCGGGCCGCACGAACGATAAGAGTTACAGTTGGGGAAAAGACCATAAGGTTAAAGGAAGGCGATGATCTACAGGGATTTATTGACGAGGCAAACAAGTTAATAAAGTTCGCCACTCCACCCGATTCACCTAGCAAGTAGCCCGCACGGAGCGAAGCGGAATGCGGGATTGGGCGGCGACACTTGCTCAGGATTTCGTGGAATTTACACGCGGGCGCATTGCGTGATCCGAGTGCTCAATCCGGGCTACGTTTGCTCGATAAAGCTTTTGGGGCCTTCGCTGAATGCCTTGCGATCGAAGATCACAATTAAGACCGCGGCAATAAGAAATACCAAGGAGGTGATACACTTCGTGAATTGCTCAGCATCAAAAGTCATTGCCACGGCGTCTAACAAAAAGTGGAATAGTATCATTGCCAAGATGAGCCGGTTGTTCTTGTAGTATAGCCAGTTGGCCACCACCGCAGTGGGACGTTCCCGGCGAAAAAATTCACAACATAAATTGGACCTGCCATCCACACCTCATGCTGGTAGGTATGATTGATGAGGACAAGCGGACCGTGCCATATCGACCAAAGCACACCAAACAGTAACGATGAGGTGAGCGCCCCCGTCTTGCTTCTGAGGGCGTCCATTCCGTAGCCGCGCCACCCGAGTTCCTCAATCGTGGGGGCCAGAAACATCAAAGGTATCCAAGAGACTACATTCGGCACGAGGGCCAATTGGCTCGGAGACCGTCCCAGAAAAGTCACCGACACCCAAATGGCAAAGAAGGTGGCGCACGGCATGAGAAGAAGTGTGACGGGAAGATAGAACAGACTGAACCTGCGCAGGTTAATCAGCCTGTCCTTTAAATCTCTTTTCAGAGCATCATTTTTCGATGTGAAGGTCAAAATGAGGGCCGAAAGAAAGGGGCCCAGCAAACCAAGATATATCCAGGAAGTATAATGGAGTTCTTGGCCTCGCAGAAAGCTGAAATGCGCTGCAATGAGCCATGGCACCCAGCTCAGCATGTACGTCATTCCGAAGAACAGGACAGGCTTGTATCTGTAAGACGTTTCCACAGTACCCCCTAGATTACCGGTGACACGGAATTACGGAATTACGGAATTACGGAATTACGAATTACGGCGACACGTTACTATTTCCCCAATTTATCGACTTCCGCCCGTTTGCGCCGCCCTCGCCGACCCGGCCGCAGCGGGCGGCCCAGCTTCGCTTCGAGACGATCGAGAAACTTCGGCGAGCCGAGCGGGCGGCCGATCGTCTCAGCCGCGCGGATGGCGGTGAGTTCCTCCGGGGTCGGTCCGGTTTCGAGCAGATCGGCGAAGCGTCCGGCGGCGCGATCGAGCAGCGGCGCGACGCTGACAAGTTCGTCGTCGCGCCCACGCAAATGCGCGCGCACGCTCGACCACGGCCAGTCGCGCGCCCGCCGCACCAGCCGCGCCCGCAGCGGATTGAGCGCGACATAGCGCGCCGCCGCGATGAGATGCGGTTCGTCGAGCGCCACGGAGCCGAAGCGGCCCTGAAACAGATGCCCGGTGACGCGCAAACGCGCGTTGACGAAGCCGGTGTACCTGCGGTGCGTTTCGCCGAGCGCCAGCGCCAGACCGTTCGCGGTGTCGGGCACCAGGATGAGATGGACGTGGTTGGGCATGAGGCAATACGACCACACCGCGACGCCGGCCTTGCGGCAACGCTCGGCCAACAGATCGCGGTAAAGCGCATAGTCGCCATCCTCGAAGAAAATCTTCTGCCGCCGGTTGCCACGCTGGGTGACATGATGCGGCAGACCGGGCACGACAATGCGGGCGAGGCGGGCCATCAACACTTATGAGAGCACGGAAATCAATTTGGGGAAATAGTAACGTGTCACCGTAATTCGTAATTCAAACTCTGTCACCGTAACTCCGTAACTCCCGGGCTACGCTTGCTTGCGCAGCCAAGTGTCGATCGCCCTGTCGATGCCGTTCGGGAAAGGCACGGCATCCTCTACGCCGGTATAGAGTAAGCACATTTCCGGGGTGCGGACGAAAACCCGATCATATTTGTTCAGCCAGAACACCAGGTGCTGGCGCAGGTCCACCAGAAAGGGAACTTCATCGAGCAGTTCCGGATGGGTCTCGAGGATGTTGGCGATCGTTCGGTTGCCATTGTAGAGTGGCCCCTCGGTCAGGGCGCGGATTTGGTCAAATTCAAAACGCTCGTCCGCGATCATCTGTTTGTAGTATTTGAAGAAGAATTTTTCATATTCGAGCGTATTCCTGATTTTCAAGCGCCGTTCGACAGCCTTCACCAAATCGCCAATCGGAGCCGGGCTCGATCTTGCTATCATCCCACGTCATGACACCGTTTTTGTGACGGTTTTGCTCAAGGTAGAGCCGCAGGCGCTCGATCCACGGCGTTTCCATCATATCGGCATGCCCGTAGCTGATGAAGATCGTATGAGCCATGATGCAATCGCGCTGCAGGGTATGAAATCTCTCGTTGTCAACCGCCGGCGTCGGCATTCGCGCTCAGCAAGCGCGGAGTGGGCAAAGGCGCGAAGCGCCGTGCCCACGCGGTTATTCGCCAAAGCTGCCCGACAATTCCATTAAATCCCCGCCCCAATCTTGCGGCAAGAGGCCTCGCGCCACATAACGGTGAAAACTGCTATGCGGCCAATCGGCGACGCGCGTTAGCAAGGCGGGCTTTACCGGATTGTAGTGGATGTAATCGACGTGGCGCTCGAAATCGGCGTCATTGCGGATGGCGTGTTCCCAGCGCGTAGCCCGGATTGAACGGCAGCGAAATCCGGGGGTTGCACGGCGAGGCCGGCCCCGGATTTCGACGAGCTCCATCTGGGCTACGCTTACTTCGGTTGCTACGTCGTATTTCGAGCGAGTGCACTCTGAACCTGCTGGAGAAAATTTGTAAATGTACGAAGTTTCCTTAATTCGTCCTCCAAAATTCCCTCTGGATCGAAATGCATCACGTTATTTCGAATTTCCCGGATCGCATCTAAATCGTTGCAGAAAGTAACTCGGTCTATTGAGAAACCGAACTGCTTCCACTTTTCAGGATTTTGGAGGAGTCGGATATATTCTCCAAAGTTTAGGTCGGCTGCGCTTTCCACCTTACGGGCGGCATCACTTGGATCGCGAACGTTAGAGCCGATTCCGGTCATGTAGAAGCGTATCCTGCATGTCGGAAATAATTGGAGCATTCTTGTGCGCTGAAATCGGTAACGGCGCGACCGATCCGACGCCAGAGGCGCGAGATCGTATGCT
>Ga0187876_1002813_pt1 | contig 12415 bp, 15 predicted proteins | sample June2016WEW_17_4_FD_133000 | JGI IMG/M metagenome (GOLD analysis project Ga0187876, IMG submission 133000) | Peatland microbial communities from SPRUCE experiment site at the Marcell Experimental Forest, Minnesota, USA - June2016WEW_17_40 | ecosystem: Environmental > Terrestrial > Soil >... | reverse complement strand
CGACCGCGCCCAAGACGTTGTGGATTGCAAGCTTCTGCCCTGGCGATTCTTGCGTGTGCGCGCCAGTCCACACCGGGCGCTCCGTCCCGTGTAAGACCTTGGCGGTAACTGAGCCCAGCAGAAAGTTGTAAAACGTAAAGCCATGTGACGGCATCATGATCAGATCTGCCTTTTCTTCTTCAGCCGTCTGCACAATTACCGCTGCCACATCGCCTTCAGCCAGGTTGCGGCGAATGCTCAGGCCCTCGAGCGCCGGCCCGATCGATGAATCGCCCTGGTTCTTGGCCTCTCTCGTGATTTCCGCGAGCAAGTCCCAGTTGGCCAAGGCGCCCTTGTCCTTTGGCACTCCGGCGTCATGGCTCTGCGCGGTCACGACATGCAACATAATGATCTCGGACTTGAAGTGGTGTGCCAATACTCCAGCTTGATTAATCACATCCAGGGAAGCGATCGGGAGGTCAACCGGCAGAAGAATTCTCTTAATATTCAGCATGGAGCATAATCCCTTGGGTCAAAGTTGCCGGCTCACGGCCGCGAGGGGCGGGCGAGTGCCAGTTCTGAAAAACTTGCGCTGTCGCCCCCTCACCCGATATACCCTCGTTCCAGGAGAACGAGCGATCACGGAATTCCCGCCTGAACCCAGCGACCGGCACGCCCTGTGCCTTTCAAACCCTCTCATCTCTGAACCCTGCGCCAGCCTTGTTCCGGCTCCTGTTGTTTGAAGATTGCCTGTACGACGCCAGCCCTTGGGCCGAATCCCATGCAGGCAAGCCCACCTGCAGTTATTCGCACTTTTGACTTTCGATCGTGTCCCTGATGGACGCGAGCCCTTTTTCAAGATTTGAAACTGCCCGGGACACCGCCGCTCTTCGAACGATGGATCCCTTGGGGCCGCTCAGCCCCCCTTGCTCAGAGCCGAGAGCCTTAATCAAATAGAAGCCGGATTGCTTCGGGCCATTGCTGTCGCGGACGCAGACCGAGAGATCCAACGCGGTACGAAAATAATGGCTCGAGTAGAGCTGCTTTTGGGCAATGGCGCACGCGATGGGATCAGAAGGCTTGCCGCGCATGGTCACCATATGCACGATACGCAGCGTCGGCTTTAGTCCGAACTTCACTTTGGCCCAATAGAACGTCTCTTCGAAGTGTGCGGGTTTGTCGCGCGGATAGGCGAGCAGGTAATGGTAGAAATCCGGCACGTGCTCTGGTAATGCATTATCGTAGCTGAGCAGGTAGGCGAACTGCTCGGGCACGTCGGTCGGGTCGCGCTTATCGTTATAGGCCCCCAGGGCCGCATTGCCCTCTCGCTGGTAGGCAAGCAGGCGCTCAAATGCGCCCTTCTGCAGGCGCTGATTTACTTGTTCATCGACGTCGGGGGCAGACCAGTCGATGGAGTGGTGAAGTACTTCGATCGAGGTCGCCGGCATCTGAATGCGGCAGTTGCCCGGTTCGCAGTTCTTCAGATCTTCGACGTCATCGTGGTCTAACGAAAAACCTCGCAGGTCGGAAAGCTGCGGAGGATCGGTGAACACCCCAAGCGCCAGGAAGCCGGGAACCTGGCGGAGGAGGTCGAAGTTGCGGGCATATTGGAAGTAGGTCTCAGGAGCGGCGTGGATGTAGACCGCGCCAAACAGCAGCACCTCGGCCGGCGTGCGTGGGGGGAGGGGCTTCGCCACCGGCTGCCCACTGTGGATGGCGGCAATCTGATCCTCGCCCAGCGCGACATTCTGCCTGAAAAATGTTTCCAGATTGGGATTCGACTGGGAAGTTGCAGGGCGCGAGGCGGCGGCAATCAAACCCAGCAATGCGGCAGTAACTGCGGCGCTTCGGATCATGGCTGCTTTACTCCAGTCACTTCGGAGGTATCACTTTTCGTGCGTCCCTTCCAACTGTCACCTTCGCTTATCTTAATCGCCTTCGTCCGATCTGTCCTGCTCAGAAGGCGCCGTTTGGCAAACTCTACCACCAGGAGATAGGTTCCCGTCGCGATGACAAGAAAAGCAAAGTAAGCCGCCGGTAGCGGCGTAAAGCCGAGCATGCCCGCCAGCGGGCTGAACGGCAAATACATTCCAATCGCCACAACCGCGAGGCATGTTACTAACAAGGGATTGCTGGGTCGGCTGCGTAGCGGATTCTTCGAGGTGCGAATGACAAATAGTACGAGCGTCTGAGTGGCCAGCGATTCGACAAACCAACCGGTATGAAACTGCGCTTCGCTCGAGCGGAAAACATGCAGCAACACATAGAAAGTCAGGAAGTCGAAAAGGGAACTGACAGGTCCTATGAAGACCATGAAATTGCGGATCAGATTGATATTCCAGCGCTGGGGCTTTTGCAGATAGGTATCGTCAACATTGTCTGTGGGAATGGTGAGTTGGCCTACATCGTAAAGAAGGTTGTTGAGCAGGATTTGGGTAGGGAGCATGGGCAAGAAGGGCAGGAAGAACGAAGCTGCCGCCATGCTGAGTACGTTTCCGAAGTTCGAGCTTGTGCCCATCAGCAAATACTTCATCACGTTGCCAAAGGCTTTGCGTCCCTCGATTATGCCATCATGCAGGACCCGCAGTCCCGGCTCAACCAGAATCACATCGGCAGAGTCGCGAGCTACATCGACCGCGCTCGAAACGGAAATGCCGACATCGGCCGCGTGCAGTGACGGGGCATCGTTAATGCCGTCGCCCATGAATCCCACAGCGTGGCCGTTATGCTTGAGAGCCAAAAGAATACGGTTTTTCTGCGCCGGTGATATGCGCGCGAATACCCTCGTTTCTTCAACGTCGTGCCCGAGCGCCGGGTCTGTCATCCGCTCCAGCTCGTCACCCGTGAGGATGTGGCCAGAAGCGATTCCTACCTGCGCGCAGACGTGACCGGTGACGCGGTCATTGTCCCCGGAGATAACCTTCACCTCAACACCATCCTGCTTTAGAGACGCCATCACTTGGGCGGCATCCGCCAAGGGCTCATCTGAGAAGGTCAGGAATCCGGCCAGGATCAGATTACACTCGTCCCCGACGGAATAGTTTGGGCGCGCCGGAACTTCGACGTACGCGACCGCCAGCGAGCGGAACCCCTGGCTGTTCAGTTCGTCGCTCGTGTGTTGAAACCGGTTGGCAGCGTCTTCGCTGACAGGTTCTATCTTGCCGTTAACCTCGTAACCGGAGAGTAGTGAAAGAATCCCTTCCGGAGCGCCTTTCGTGATGAGGATCCTTCGGGACTGCCGCTCCACCACCACGGAGAGCCGCCGCCTCTCGAAATCGAACGGAATCTCGTCGCACTTAGTGCCGCCTTCCATGCTTGGCGGAGACTGATGAAGGATGACCTCATCCAGCGGACTGCGGATCCCGGTCTCGAACTTGCTATTGACATAAGCCAGTTCCAGGGCGCGTTGGGATGGGTTTCCAAAGGGATCAAGAGAGCGATCGAGCGACATGGTTCCCGCCGTGAGCGTTCCCGTTTTGTCGCTGCAAAGCACATCCATACTACCCAGGTTCTGAATGGCGGAAAGGTGCTTGACGATGACCTTCTTATGGGCCATGGCCACGGCCCCTTTCGAAAGCGTCACCGAGGTAATCATGGGCATGAACTCGGGTGTCAAGCCGACCGCTAGCGCCACCGCAAACAGCAGAGATTGAAACGGATCGCGGTGGCGAACAATGCTGGCGACAATCAGGAAAATAACCAGGAACAGGACAGTGCGCGCCAGGAGTTGGCTGAAATTTCGCAAGCCGTGGTCAAAGGCTGTCTCTTCCGGATGTGCGGCGAGGCGAGCCGAAATATCGCCAAAGGCAGTCCCGGGACCCGTCGCAACGACCTCTGCGGTTGCCGTTCCACTGACCACGGAGGTGCCCAGAAAAACCATGTTGCGCGCTTCCGCCTTGGGCGAGGCAGGCTCTCCGGTCGCCGCTTTTTCGCAAGGCAGGGATTCGCCGGTGAGTGCGGCCTGCTGGACGTAGAGGTCACGAGCAGCCAAAAGGCGGGCGTCGGCAGGCACCAGATCCCCGGCAGAAAGCCGAATGATGTCTCCCGGTACGACCTCGCGCCGCTGAATCTCTTTCCACTCCCCGCCGCGGAGGACGGCGGCCGTGGGAGCGACTCGGTCGCGCAGCCGTTCCATGGCGTGTTGAGAGCGATACGTCTGAGTAACATCGATGATCGCACTCAGCAGAACAATGACGCCAATGATTCCCGCGTCGACCGCCTCACCCATGAAGGCCGAGATGACCGCGGCAATGACCAGGATCAGCACCAGCGGATTCGAAAACGCATGTAAGAAATCAGAGAAAAGGGAATGACGGCGTGTCGCCGCCGGCTCGTTCGGCCCGAACTGATCCAGCCGTGCCGCGGCTTCCTGAGGTGTCAAGCCGGTAGTCGCGGTTTGGGTTTGATTAGTGCTCGGCGACATGGCTAATAACCTATTTCATCGACGCGCCTGAAGCCCTCGAAAAATCTTCCGGTAACCGCTCCGAAGATGAATCCTCCAACTTTCGCTGCATAAGCAACGCCGCCACCCTGCACACTGGCCACAGCGCCCACCTGGTCGAAGATCTGCATGAGAAACCAGAACCCGATCAAGAGCGCTGCCGGAATAAAAGTGACACGGGTCCACCAGCCGAGTAGAAGCAGGGCACGTATTCGGTCCTTGGGGAAGGTGACCAGGAAGGCGCCCATCACTCCTGCGATCGCGCCACTCGCGCCGAGATTAGGTACGGTGGAATGGGGCGTGATGGCAGTTTGAGCAAGCGAGGCTGCCAGACCGCTAAGCAGGTAAAACGCCAAGTACCGCACTGGCCCCATGGCATCTTCGATCTCTGGGCCAAACGCCCAGAGGAAGACCATATTGCCGATAATATGCAGCCAGCCGGCGTGCATGAACATGGCCGTCAGGATAGTGATCCAGTGGTGGCCGGAGACGATATCGGCGGGGATCTCTGACCAACGCATTACGAACGCATCACCGCCCGACAGCTCCGCGACAAAGACCAACGCGTTCACGATTATGATTCCAATCGTGACAGCGGGGAATCGTTCGGGGCGTCGAGTTGCATCGCCTAACGGGATCATGCCACCCATAGTGTTCCTCTGTCTCTTGAGATTAACACGTGCTCGAAGTAGAAAGCCCAGACCGACATTGTACCGTGAGTCCACGGCTTCTCTGTTGGCAGCCTTCGCACAGCCGCGGACTCGCACATTGATACCGGCTTCAGTGTGAGCGCCGGGCATCCAGGCTCAACGGCCCCGCTCCGAACTGGCTGATGAGCAAGGCTCCGCCGAGAATCGCCAAATTCTTCATGAACATGACCATTTGCGTTTGCGCCATCACCGGATCGTGCACGGTCCAGAACTTGTGCATCATGAGTGTGACGGGAACCAGGAACAGCACAATCAGCCAGGCCCCGATTTTGGCGCGATATCCCAGCAGGATGCTCAAGCCGCCGGCCAGCGCGATGATTCCGGATAGCGGCACGACGACGGACGCGAGCGGCGCTCCTTGCGTCGCCGCGTAGGCGATAGTCTGTTTGGAGAAGTGACCGGGTGCCGCCATTAGGAAAATCAACACATAGAGAAAACGTCCCAGAAGCACAGTGGCCGCTTGCGGAACGCTTTTAGCTTTGAAACTGTAAGGGATTGGCGAACCTGTTGCCATTTTGTTTCCCTCCCTGTTCATGTGCAGTTTAGTGCACCCAAATCGTCACTCGGTTGCAGCCCATTAACACAATTCGTCACCGAGAGATTGCTCGGCTAGTTCGTCGCCCCTTATGTCACATCTTGCGGAGGCCCATTGCCAGCATAATCCAGGCCCAACCGAAGAAAACCAGATCGATTCCAACGAAAAGGCCGATCACCCAAAGGCCTGAGGCCGGCCATCCGGCCGCGACGAGAACGCCCAAAGTCGCTGTGACGACCCCGCTCAGTGCCTGCCACCCCCAACCCGGCAGGTGAGCCCACAACGAAGCAATCAATTGATACAGTCCCGCGATCAGGAAAAACATCGACATCAGCAATGTCAATGCCTCCGCGCTTATGACCGGCCTAGTCAACATGAGGATCCCGGTTATACCGAACACAATCGCCACCAGCACGTGTAGGAAGAACCCTGCCCAATTCCCAACCATAAACGCAGCGACAAACTGAAAGATGCTGCCAAAAATCAGCAGCCAGCCGAAAAATAGCATCGAAGCCACAGTCGCTGCGACTGCGACCGTACAATTGCCGCGATGCCCAGCGCCAGCAGCACGATGCCAAAGGCCAAGAACCATCCCCAGTGATGAATCATCTCTGGGGTAACACCAAATATCAACACATTAGTCATTGTCAGTTCTCCTTACCTGAATTCTGGGCTGATGCCCAGGTTCGTCCGGTAACAAAGCTGCGGCTCACATTCCACACACTCAATGAGCGGTGCCGGAGGTCTTAGCGCCGCGGGCAATCGCCTGCGGGAACGCGGAAAGGCCTTCCTCCGTGCCACCGCCGGCAGGTGCATCCTCGCTCAGCAGCGCGTGCGCTGTTTTGCTGTAAACGGCGTAGTTCAAACGGTCTTCGGGGTGAATGACTACGCCCTTGAGGTTAACCCCAGCGAATACACCGTGACTACGCGAATAGGACAGAATCTTTGCTTGCATGAGTGCGTCGGTTCCGGCGCTTGCTTCGCGCCCGACGGGCCCTCCGGCGATACCGGCCTCCGCTCCCAGCTCAAACCTGTCTTTCATCAGCCCGCTCACCGCATCGTCGTTCATGAACAGCAGGACGAAATCGGTCGTCGATACGCCCAGCTGCGGGCCCACGCTTCCAGCGCCGGCGCGGAAGAACACGGGATCACTCCAGCCCGCGTTTGTGCGGCGGCTCACACAACCGCGGCCGCCCTCGCCGCCAACAAGAAAAGCCGCTTTGATGACCCGAGGGAAAACTGCGACTGCCTTCGCGCGTGCCAGCAAATCCTGCGGAATCGCCTTGTCGGGAGCGCCCATAATCGCTTCGAACGCCTCAGCAGCCTTAGTGGACTGCGTAGCCGCTTCCCTAACTTTCGCCGCGTCATTGTCCGAGCGCGGCGACTTTTTAGCGGACGTGAACGCCGCAGTCGCTACGAACGCCGCGAAGAGAGCAAAAATCCACTTCCAGTTTTTGGGACCCATGGTAACCCTCCTCCTGTTCCGCCTCCGAGGGCAGCAGATTCTTCGATTCACCGACAAGCCTGACCCACAGCTTCGCACCTCAGCCTGCCTTGGCCTTCGATTCCGCATCCTTCAGCAGCTTCACGAAATGTGCGAGGTGTGCTTCGAGATCGGCCTTCGCCTGTTCCCACCTGTCTCCGCCCGACTTCTTCAGTGCCTTCAGCTCAAGCTGGAGCGCTCTCTTCCTGGCCAGGAGTTCGGCGACTACCTTAATTTCGGCGTCCGCATTAGCAGATTCAACTTGGGCTTTGACCATGTCCAGCTTCGCCTCAGCGATTTTGATTTGGGTCCCGAACTTGTCATGGATTGCCTGTTTCATCGTGTTTACGTCTGTGCACATTCTGTTCTCCTTTGCCTCTCCACTGCTTTCTTGCGCGATTGTGTTGTGAGCGCACTCTGTCATAGAGCAATGCGCAGGCCAGAGCTAATCCATTGAAAATGCGGGAGTTCACGGATCAGAAGGGCAGGATTCCCTCGCGAATTCGCGAACTTCGCGATTTGAGCGATTCATCCAATGACACCGCTTCATGCGTTCGCCGGCTCTGCAGTTGCATAAGCGCAGAATTAATTACGATCCGCGTGAGCCAAGTAGAGAGCCCCGATCGTCCTTCGAAGCGAGGGAGGTTTCTGAACGCTGACAGTAAACCTTCTTGGAGGGCGTCTTCCGCATCCTCCGGATTTTGCACAATCCCCAGAACTCGGCGGTAGAGGCCGTGGGAATGACGAGCCCAAAGCCCATCCCAGTCAGCTTTTGGATATTCTCCGACCAAGGGCTGGCCGATATCGATTTGCGGTTGAGCTGTTGATCCCACAGCTTCCTCCTTCAATGATGAAGACGTGTGAAGCTCGTCACGGGACCCAAACCTGGGTCCTGCGCTACACGTGCGTATGGCTCGCTTGCGATCAAACGTGAACTGCCAAGACCGGACAAGGGCCTAACTGGATCACGCGATGAGTGGTTGAGCCAAATACAGCGACGTCCAAGGCATTCCGGCCACGCACTCCCATAATCACGGCGTCCGATTTCGCTTCCGCAGCCTCTTGGATAATTTCGATGTAGGGTTTACCGATGCGCACCTTGGGTATGATGGTGGAACGCCAGCGCGCCTCGGCTGGGAGTGCTTGCTCGAGCCGCGCCAACAATGGCTGCGTAGTGCTCTGCAAATCCTTCGAAGTGGGCATGTCCTCCAGAACATGGAGTACGCTCAGCTCAGCATGATACTCGGCTGCTATGGAGATCGCGTGCTCCAGGGCCGTCTTTGAGCACTCAGAAAAATCCGTACAGACGAGAATCTTGTGCAGCTGAACCGGATCCTGGCCGCCACCAGGGCTGATAAAATCGTGTTCCGGACTGCGAACCACCAGTACTGAACAACAGGCTTTGCGCAACACCTTTTCGGTAACCGATCCCAGTGAGATACGATCCGCTCCTTGGAGCCCATGACTCCCCATTACGATGAGATTGACCGCTTGCACTCCGGCAAAACCAAGTATAGTGCTCGCCGCGGCGCCCTCGTTCAGGATGCGTTCGGGTGGTGCGCCGTAATCGACCGGACGCCGGGCGAATTCTTGCAGTTGCAACATGGCGTCCTTGTGTAACTCTTGCTGAAGCTCGACAACGTAACTGGCCGGGACGTAGTAAGCGTACGCTGGAAGATTGAAATCGAAGACATGTTGAAGAAAGAGTTTGGCCTGGTAATGCTGCGCCAGCGACTGCGCGTAGTCGTACGCCCTTGCCGAAAACACGGAAAAATCAACCGGACAAAGAATGCGCTCAATCCGTAACATGGTTGGCCTCCTCAATCGGAGCTGCAGGTTTCCAGTTCAGTGGTTCAGCGCCGGCACCGGTGGTGCATCGTCGCAGAAATAAGCGATCTTTGGATTCTGGCGGAAGAGCGGGGTCTTAGCCCTGCCGAGGAGAGTTATTGGAGGCTCTAGACCCCGGAGCACGGTTTCGCTCCTCGTTGTTATACGGCAGGGCTAAAGCTCCGCCCCTCCGCCATCTAGACCCTGCCAGCATTGCCCTCAGGCTTCTTGGCACGGTGTACCACCAGGGCCGGACAAGGGCCTAACTGCACCACTCTGTACGTCGTCGAGCCGAACACGGAAAGGTCCGGCGCGTGCCGCCCACGCCCACCCATGACGAGCAAGTCGGTTTGCGACTCCAAGGCAAGCTGGATGATTTGTTGATAGGCTTTGCCGATCCGCACAACAGGCTTTGTCACGAGGTTCTGGTGCGCCCAGGGTGAGATTTGTTTCTCCAGTCCTTCCAGCGCTCTCGTTGTTTCTTTTTCGACATCGGAAGAGCTCGACATGTGTTCTATTACGTGAAGCAAAGTGAGTTCCGCACAGTACTCCGCCGCCAGCGAAACGGCTTGTTCCAACGCTTGATTCGAGGATTCCGAAAAGTCTATGCAGCAGACTATCCGCTGCACTTCGACAAGGTGAGGCACCCCTGTAAGGGTGGCAGGGTGGTGGAGCGGCTTCCGCACGGTCAGCACCGGAAAGCCGGCCTTTCGCAACACCTTTTCCGTGACTGATCCCAGCGTCAGGTGGTCGACCCCTCGCAACCCGTGGGTTCCCATTACGATCAGGTCCACCGCTCTTTCTTCGGCAACTTCGAGAATAAGGGCCGTTACATCGCCGTCTCGCACGCTCGATTGGGTGCGTACGCCACAGCAATTGTTTGTCTTGGCAAACTCAACAAGCTGCTGCACGGCGTCGGCGCGAAGTTTTCGGCAGATTTCATCGTAATCATTGGGGAAAGCATGGTAAGGATACAATGGCCTCAGCGAATCGACGACATGTTGCAACAACACAAGAGCCTTGTAATGAGCGGCGACTGACTGCGCATAGTCAAAAGCCAACACCGAAGATTCTGAGAAATCGATCGGACAAAGGATGCATTTAATTGCTGGCATGGCATTCACTCCTCTGCTCTGTCACTCCCAACAGCTGGCGGCTTCGCCTGACAGCATCCATCAGACATCGTTGCCCCAACAGCCTGATCTCTTGTGTTCTGCCGGCACGGCAACCGGCTGAGGCCAAAATGGCGCGTCGGCCGCTTGGAATGCCTGTGATGTACCTCTTCGGCTTTCCAGTCGCTCTTTGAGCGCGAGAAACAAGATAGTGAACCCAAACAAGATGGCACTTACTGCGAATGTCATCACGATGCAAGTTACGCATTCTGAAATGGCGTACATGAATCCCCTCTCTACGTTCGGTAAGGTAGAACTCAGTTGTTCCGGCGCAATTCGTCAACCAGTTCGACCCGCGTCGGAGTGGGCTCACGGGAAGATCGACGGTTACCCGCGTGTTTTCAGAGGCAGTGCATTTCTTGGATACCGCCGATCTTCCGTCATCTCAGATATTCGCTCTACGCCACGCAGTCTCAGTATGAGACCGTGAGGAGGTTCTCAACCTGAGTAACCCCGGGCGCGGCCCAGGCTGCGTTCGCGGCCTCGTCCAGCTCGGCCCAGGAGCGCACGCTGCCGGTCAGGGTGACCTTGCTCCCCTCGGATTTCACGTTAATCTCCTGTGCGTCCAGCATTGCGTTGCGCTTGAGTGCCGCTTCGATTTTTTCCTTCACGTCGGTCAGCGCGACCTTCGGTTTAATCGTGATCTGATTGCTTACTCCCGTAACCCCTGTCAGATGATGCATCGCTTTCTCGGCAGCCGACCGCTGAAATTGCCGGTCAACCTCCCCGTCCAGTGTTAGGAAGCCCTTCTCTACGGTCACCTTGATCCGGTCACGGGGCACCAAGATATCCCACTGCAAAGCGTCCTCGGCGGCGCGGGCGATATCCGCGTCGGTTCGCTCACTGGAGCCGGGCAGCTTGACCTCGAGCTCGACGGCAAGGCCCTTAACGTTGGGCAACCGTTTTACCGCCCTCTCGGCAGCCCACTTTTCAGCGTAGCTATCCACCGTACCTTCGAGTGTGACTACGCCGTCCTTCACCGTGACCCCGATGTCTGTGGCGTTGACGCTCGGCTCCCACCGGAGTTCATCAAGAACATCCAACTGAATTTGCCTGTCACTCTTCATGGCTCTTCTCCTCTGGTTTGGCACGTTCTCCTTTCCTGACTTCGTTTCGTGCAATGCAAGTGCCATTCTCAAGCTGTTCAAAATGCTTAAGTTCGTGCACCAAAGTTTGTAGACGCTTCACGAATTCGCGAACTTCGCAAAAAGGTGTACAGCGACGAGTTGGCTCGTCATTCCTATAAAGAGCCTTTCGCCTCGAAGGACCGTGATTTGGACCGGCACCTCTGTTGGTGGGAAATCATCTATGGCGCAGAGCTCTTTCTCAGCCTTCTCTGTGGCGGGCGAGATCAGCGGACTGTGAGTACCGGGCAGTGGGCGGTGCAGACCACCTCGTAAGCAGTGTCAGTTTCCGGAAGGTGGGCGGCTATGACGGGGTCCAAACGCCGCACGCTCATCACGATCAAATCCACGCCGCGGTCCGAGGCGAATTTGAGAATGCCTTCTGCCGCACGGCCGAACCCAAGCTCAAAACTGGTGCGCTCGCGTAAAGCTGACGCTGCCGGGACGTGATCGTCCATCCATTTGCTTACAGGCTCCTGGATTTGGGCTTTCAGTTCAGGAGAAGCAACTGTCTTTTCAAGGATTTTAATGAACGTAAGCTTGGCGCGGAATTCCTCGGCCAGCGAAACAGCGTAGGCTGCGGCATGGCTGGTATCAGGCGCGAAGTCTATGGCGTAGAGTACGTGAGCTAGTTGGATGTCCGCCGAGAACGTTTCCGAGATCTTCGGACCAACCGTGAGCACCGGACAAGGCGCCATTCGAAGCACCTCCTCCGCGACCGAGCCTAGCCGTAGCTTCTTCAAGCCTCGACGTCCGTGGGTTCCCACGATCACAAGGTCGATGCCGTTTTTGTGGATCATTTCGGAAAGAACGTTCCAGATCGTACCCTCTCCAATCAAAGGCTGGCACGAAATGCCTTTTTGACGAGCGGCCCCAAGCAAGCGCTTCAGTTCCCGTTCCGTGAATTCGCGGGCCTGCTCGAGCTTCGTCGCTCTCTCCTCTGCTGGGGGGAAGTCCTCGTGCTCGAGAGAGATAACGTGAGCGAGATAGAGTTTAGACCCGTAGTGGCCTGCCAAGGAAAAGGCGTACGGCAGCGCTGCCTCTGACGCGGGGGAGAAGTCTGTGGCGAACAAGATTTTCTTCGGCGCAACTTGACTCGTTGGATCTGGTGGTTTCATCTCTACATCTCACTGCTCGAGGCGGG
>Ga0187876_1002812_pt1 | contig 12416 bp, 9 predicted proteins | sample June2016WEW_17_4_FD_133000 | JGI IMG/M metagenome (GOLD analysis project Ga0187876, IMG submission 133000) | Peatland microbial communities from SPRUCE experiment site at the Marcell Experimental Forest, Minnesota, USA - June2016WEW_17_40 | ecosystem: Environmental > Terrestrial > Soil > Wetlands... | reverse complement strand
GCCAACGTGCGGTATCTCACGCGCGGCGAAGATCTGGTGCTGACGCCGCGCTTCTCGCCGTCGACGCAGGAGATCACCTACATGGCCTATGGCCAGGGCGATCCGCGCGTGTACCTGCTCAACATCGAGACCGGCCAGCGCGAGATCGTCGGCAACTTTCCCGGCATGAGTTTCGCGCCGCGGTTCTCGCCGGACGGCCAGCGCGTGGTCATGAGCCTGCAGGAGGGCTCCAACTCGAACATCTTCGTCATGGACTTGCGCTCCAAGGCGATGACCCGGCTGACCGACACGCCGGCGATCGATACCGCACCCTCCTATTCGCCTGGCGGCGCCCAGATTTGCTTTGAGTCCGACCGCGGCGGCCATCCGCAAATCTACGTCATGGGCGCATCCGGCGGTTCGGCGCAGCGCATCAGCTTCGGCGAAGGCACCTACTCGACGCCGGTGTGGTCGCCGCGCGGCGACTACATCGCTTTCACCCGGCAGGCGGGGGGCAAATTCGCGATCGGTGTGATGAAGCCGGATGGCTCGGGCGAGCGCATCCTCACCGAAGGCTTCCACAACGAGGGGCCAACCTTCGCGCCCAATGGCCGGGTCATCATGTTCTTCCGCGATCCGGGCGGCAGTGCCGGACCTTCGCTGTTCACCATCGACATCTCCGGACGCAACGAACTGCGGGTTCCGACGCCGAGCTTTGCTTCCGATCCCGCCTGGTCCCCGCTCCTGTCATAATTGCGCAACGGCCTCACACCGTTGCCGCATTCACGTCGCATTAACCATTGCAAAAGCTTTCCGGGGGATGGGCGGGTCCGCGGCTTTTTTGTAAGGCCGCATCAAGGTTGACGGAACCTTCGCTTAACGAAGGCGCTGCTAGATCGCTCCAGGGACCAACCATGTCCGGCCCACGACGGAACAATGGAGGCACCGGAATGAAAGTGGTGAGCATCGTGCGCGGCATCAAATTCGCAGCCCTGGTGATGGGGGCGCTGGCCATCGCGGCTTGCGCCAAGCAGCAGCCCGACCAGACGGCAATGGCCGGCGCCGCGACGCCCGGCAGCCAGCAGGATTTCGTGGTCAATGTCGGCGACCGCGTGTTCTTCGAGACCGATTCCTCGGAGCTTTCCGAGCAGGCGCGGGCGACGCTCGACAAGCAGGCGCAGTGGCTCAACAATTACAACCGTTACGCCTTCACCATCGAAGGCCATGCCGACGAACGCGGTACCCGCGAATACAACATTGCGCTCGGCGCCCGCCGCGCCCAGACCGTGCGCGAATATCTGATCTCGCGCGGCGTGCAGGCCCAGCGCATGCGCACCATCTCCTACGGCAAGGAACGGCCGGTCGCGGTGTGCAACGACATTTCCTGCTGGTCGCAGAACCGCCGCGCGGTGACCGTGCTCAATCAGAGCTCATAATCATCTGTCATTGCGAGCCGCGGACGGCGAAGCAATCAGCGCCTGACGCCTGGCTTGCTTCGGCCCTGCGGGCTTCGCCATGACGCCGAGGGCGGTCGATTGCCGTAGGCGCGGATTGGCCCAAAAGCATTGCCCCATATTTGGCCGGCAGTCACAATTTGGACGCAGGCCGAACTATGGTAAGGGTCGTCTTTCACACCCCAATGTCGCCGGCAATGAACCGATCCACCTTCCTGTTCGTAGCTCTTCTCGCGTGCGCGCTTGGCGCCGGCGCCGCGCGCGCACAAGAATCCGATGCGGATCTGGTAACGCGCATCAACCGCCTTGAGTCGGTGATCCGGCAGCTCACCGGCAACATCGAGCAATTGCAGTATCGCAATCAGCAGCTGGAGCAGCAGTTGCAGCGCCTGCAGGCGGACATTCAGCCTCACGCCGATGGGGCGCGGCCGCAGTCCTCGACGCCGCAGCGGCCGACCGCCCAATATTCGCCGCCTCCCTATTCGTCACCGGCGACAGCCGGCACGTCGCCGCCTGTGGTGGCTGCCGCCCCGCCAGTCACGCCAATCGAGTCGCCGCCATCGGCGAACCGCCGCGGCGACGCTTTCGACCCGGCGCTCAATCCCAACGCGCCCGGCGCCCCGCGGCCGATGGCCGCCACGACGGCCGCGACCGAGCCGCCGCCGCCGGTCTCCGACGCGCCCGCTCCCGGCCCCCGGCAACTCGGCGCACCGCTCGATCTCTCGACGCTCAATAGGCCGCAAGGTGGCGCGGCGCCGGCCGGCGAACTGCCTGCTCCGCCGCCGAGTAATCCGAATGCGACCGGCGCCCTGCAGGCGACGCTGCCGCCCGGCAACACGCCAAGGGACGAATACGACCTCGGTTACGGCTACGTTCTGCATAAGGATTATGCGCTCGCCGCGAACACGTTCCGCGCGTTCCTGCGCCAATATCCGAGCGACCGCTTGGCGCCGGAAGCCCAATACTGGCTGGGCGAAAGTCTTTTTCAACAGCAGCAATATCGCGACGCTGCCGAATCGTTCCTCGCGGTGTCGACCAAATACGAGACGACCGCGCGGGCGCCCGAGGCGTTGTTGCGGCTTGGCCAGTCACTCGCGGCTTTGGGTGAAAAGGAAGCGGCCTGCGCCTCGCTGGGGGAGGTCCTACGCAAATATCCGCACGCCTCACCGAGCGTAAAGCAGAGCGTGGAGCGGGAACAAAAACGTGGCCATTGCTGAGGAAGCGGTTGGCGACGAAGAAGCGCGTGCGCTGTTCGGTGGTCTTGAAAATCTGCGCGGGCTTCTTCTCGCCGTGTCCGGCGGCTCCGACTCGACGGCGCTGCTCGTGCTCGCCGCGCGCTGGGCCAAGGGACTAAAAAAGCGGCGGAAACGCCCGCCAAAACTCACCGCCATCACCATCGACCACGGCCTGCGGCCGGAAGCGGCACGCGAAGCCACCGCGGTGAAGCGGCTGGCGCGCCGGCTCAGCGTGCCCCATCGCACGCTGCGCTGGCGCGGCACCAAGCCGAAATCCGGCCTGCAGGAGGCGGCGCGCATCGCCCGCTACCGGTTGCTGGCGCAAGCCGCGGCGCGCGCCGGCTGCGAACATATCCTCACGGCGCACACGCTCGACGATCAGGCGGAAACCGTGCTGTTTCGTCTCGCCCGCGGCAGCGGGCTGACCGGGCTTGCCGGCATGGTGCACGCGTCGGTTCTTCCCGTCGGCGCGGAGACGGCGATATTTCTGGTGCGGCCGCTGCTTCACGTTGCCAAGGCACGGCTGGTCGCGACACTGAAAGCCGCCGGTGTCCATCACAGCGAGGATCCGACCAACCGCGATCCGCGCTATGCCCGCACGCGGCTGCGCACCTTGATGCCGGCACTCGCCCGCGAGGGGCTCGATGCGAAGAGCCTGGCGCGCTTGGCGGCGCGCATGCGACGCGCCGAAGCGACCATCGAATTCGCGGTCGCCGCCGCGCGCGCGGCGCTGACGCCGGAGCCGTGGCGCGAGCGCGGGCCGATCGTCTTCGAAACGGCACGATTTGACGACTTGCCCGCCGAGGTGGCGCTGCGGCTCCTCGGCCGCGCCATCGCCCATGCCGGTAACGAGGGACCGGTCGAACTCGGCAAGCTCGAAAAGCTGGGCGAAGCGCTGCGGCAGGCACGCGCGCCGCTGCGCCGGACCCTGGCCGGCGCGCTCGTCACGCTGACCAGCGATCGACTGACGGTCGAGCGCGCGCCCCCCCGCCGCGGCCGCACCTTCGGCCGAAACGGCAACCGCCGCTTTACGAAATGACAGTACAATAAACAGCTTGCCCATTCCCCGGCTTCCCTTGGCAGGGGACCGCCCGGTGCCTACATTGCCAGGATGCGGGACGTGAAGCCGCCACGATTCACGGGCACAAATCAGCCGTCGGGCGCCGGCGGAACGCTGGTCAAGGACACGCGATGAACGCCAATCTGCGCAATTTCGCCCTCTGGGTCATCATCGTCCTGCTGTTGCTGGCGCTGTTCACGCTGTTTCAGAACCCGGGCCAGCACACCACCGCGCAAGACGTTTCCTTCTCGCAATTGCTCAACGAGGTCGATCAGGGCCGCGTGCGCGATGTGCTGATCCAAGGGCCGGAAATCCACGGCACCTTCACCGACGGCCGCAGCTTCCAGACTTATGCGCCGAGCGACCCGTCGCTGGTGCAGCGGCTGTATAACAAGGGCGTTTCGATCACGGCGCGGCCGCAGACCGAGAACGTGCCCTGGTTCGTGTCGCTGCTGATCTCCTGGCTGCCGTTCGTGGCGCTGATCGGCGTGTGGATTTTCCTTTCGCGGCAAATGCAGGGCGCCGGCGGCAAGGCGCTCGGCTTCGGCAAGAGCCGCGCCAAGCTTTTGACCGAGGCGCACGGCCGCGTCACCTTCGAGGACGTGGCCGGCATCGACGAGGCCAAAACCGATCTGCAGGAGATCGTCGAATTCCTGCGCGATCCCGGTAAATTCCAGCGGCTCGGCGGCCGCATTCCGCGCGGCCTCCTGCTGATCGGCCCGCCCGGCACCGGCAAGACGCTGCTCGCCCGCGCCATTGCCGGCGAGGCCAATGTGCCGTTCTTCACCATTTCCGGTTCCGACTTCGTCGAGATGTTCGTCGGCGTCGGCGCCAGCCGCGTGCGCGACATGTTCGAGCAGGCGAAGAAGAACGCGCCCTGCATCATCTTCATCGACGAGATCGACGCCGTCGGCCGCCATCGCGGCGCCGGTCTTGGCGGCGGCAACGACGAACGCGAGCAGACCTTGAACCAGTTGCTCGTCGAGATGGACGGCTTCGAAGCCAACGAAGGCATCATTTTGATCGCCGCCACCAACCGGCCGGACGTGCTCGATCCGGCGCTGTTGCGGCCGGGCCGCTTCGACCGCCAGGTCGTCGTGCCCAATCCTGACGTGGTCGGCCGCGAGCAGATATTGAAAGTGCACGTGCGCAAGGTGCCGTTGGCGCCGGATGTGAACCTGAAAATCATCGCGCGCGGCACGCCCGGCTTCTCCGGCGCCGATCTGATGAACCTGGTCAACGAGGCCGCGCTGATGGCCGCCCGGCGCAACAAGCGCATGGTGACGCAGGTCGAGTTCGAGGATTCCAAGGACAAGGTGATGATGGGCGCCGAGCGCAAGTCGCTGGTGATGACGGAGGAGGAGAAGCTCCTCACCGCCTATCACGAAGGCGGCCATGCCATCGTCGCCCTTAACGTCAAGGCGACCGATCCGGTGCACAAGGCGACGATCATTCCGCGCGGCCGCGCGCTCGGCATGGTCATGCAATTGCCGGAGCGCGACAAGCTGTCGATGAGCCTGGAGCAGATGACGTCGCGGCTTGCCATCATGATGGGCGGCCGCGTCGCCGAGGAACTGGTGTTCGGCCATGAGAAGGTGACCTCGGGCGCGGCGTCCGACATCGAGCAGGCGACCAAGCTGGCGCGCATGATGGTGACGCGCTGGGGCCTCTCCGACGCGCTCGGCAACGTCGCCTATGGCGAAAACCAGGAGGAAGTGTTCCTCGGCTATTCGGTGGCGCGGCAGCAGACCATCTCCGAGGCGACCGTGCAGAAGATCGATGCCGAGATCAGGCGGCTGGTCGAGGGCGGCTATCAGGAGGCGCAGCAGATTCTCACCGACAAGCGCGCCGATCTGGAAACGCTGGCCAAGGGCCTGCTCGAATTCGAGACCTTGACCGGCGACGAGATCAAGGACCTGCTCTTGGGCAAGCGCCCGAGCCGCGAATCGGTGATCGAGCCGTCGACGCCGCGGACCTCAACGGTGCCGACCGCCGGCGCCGGCCGCAACCGGCCGCGTCCCGAGCCTGGGCCGATGGAGCCGCAGCCGCAGGCGTGAAATTCACGACGGGGGGCTTGATGCGGCCGATTGCGATCGCAAGCGTCGTGCTGGCCCTCGCAGCGGGTCCGGCGCCGGCGCAGACCGCGGGCCAGCCGCTGGTTACGGCCAAGCCGAAGGCCTCGTCGGCCAAACCGCCCAATCCCGCCAAGCCGCCCCGCGTGGTCAAGCCCGCGTCGACGCCGGAAGGGCGTTCCGCCGCGGCGCTGGCACTGTCCGCCGCGCCCGTGTTCGACGAGGGCACCTATCAGCGCCTCAAAGAGGCGCTACTCAGTTATTCGGCCATTCAAGTGCGCGGCGGCTGGCCGAGTCTTACTGCCGACGCGCAGCTCGCGCCGGGAGGGAGCGGGCCAAGCGTCGCCTTGCTGCGTCGGCATCTCGCCATCACCGAAGACCTGGCCGCGGAACGGGAGGCCGGCGATACTTACGACGCCGCCGTCGTCGAAGCCGTCAAGCGCTTCCAGTTGCGGCACGGGCTCGAGCCGACCGGCAGTATCAACGCGCCGACGTTGCGCGCGCTCAATGTCCCGGTTGGGGCGCGCATCAAACAGCTCGAAGCTTCGCTGGAGCGTCTGCTCGGCATGGATTTCGTCTTCGCCGAGCGCTACGTCGTGGTCAATATTCCGGCGGCTTTTGTCGAGGCGGTCGCCCACGACAAGGTCGAGCGGCGCTATCGCGTCATCGTCGGCAAGGTCGACAAGCCGTCGCCGACGCTGACCGCCTACATCACCGCGATCAATCTCAATCCGACCTGGACGGTGCCGCTCTCCATCACCAAGAACGAGATCTTCGCCCGCATGCGCCGCGATCCCGGCTATCTGAGCCGCATGCACATGCGCGTGCTCGGCGCCCACGACGAAGATATCAGTCCGCAATCGATCAACTGGTCGTCGGATCGCTCGCCCAACTTCACCATCCGCCAGGATTCCGGCGCCTGGAATGCGCTCGGCAATCTCAAGATCGACATGCCGAATCCGTATTCGGTGTACATGCACGACACCACGACGCGCAATCTGTTCGCCAACGACTACCGCTTCGATTCGCACGGCTGCACGCGTGTCGACAATGTGCGCGATCTCGCCGGCTGGATTCTCGACGACGTACCCGGCTGGAATCGCGCCGCGATCGATGCCGGCATCGCCGCCGGCGTCCTCAAAGTGATCAATCTGCCGCGGCGAATGCCGGTGGCCTGGGTCTATCTCACTGGCTGGATGACCCGCGACGGCACCATCAACTTCCGCGACGACGTTTATAAGCACGACGAGGCGCTGGACCGCAGCGCGCTCGCCGACGCGGCGGCGGGCGGCTTCGTGGTTCCGGTACGGCGCGACGTCAAGCAAGTCTCCAATCTGGACAGCCGCTGATCCGGCTTCGCAACCAGCCGACAGGTCCGGTCCCGTGGAAAGTCGACCAGGAGTCCGCGATGCGCAAATCTTTTTGGTGCAAAACATTCTGGACTAAGTCTCTCTGCCTCATATTGCTGCTGTTCGCCGGCCTCGTCGTTACGCCGGTGTACGCGGCCGACGAGCCGGACCTGATCTTCAAGCGTTCGACGGTGTTCAAATTTCTCACGCCGAACGACAAGCTCGCCACCTACGGCATCGACGATCCCGAGGTCGAAGGCGTCGCCTGCCATTTCACCGTTCCCGAGCGCGGCGGCGTGAAGGGCTGGATCGGCGTCGCCGAGCAGGTGTCGGATATTTCGCTCGCTTGCCGGCAGATCGGCCCGATCCGCTTCAAGGCGAAATTCGCCCAAGGCGAGGACATGTTCCGCCAGCGCCGCTCGCTGTTCTTCAAGAAGATGCAGATCGTGCGCGGCTGCGATACCAAGCGCAACGTGCTGGTCTACATGGTCTATACCGACCGCCTCATCGAAGGCTCGCCGAAGAATTCGACCTCGTCGGTGCCGATCATGCCTTGGGGAGCCAACGACCAGATCCAGAAGTGCGAGGACTTCGTCGAGAAGTAGCGGGTGAAGCAATGCCGTTGCAAAATCGAGTAAGCCCTTTCGGCGATCTCCATGCGTCGTCGGCGCGTGGTTTGTTGATGGGCAACCGCGGCGGGCGATTTCACACCGATGCGAAGACGCTAACGGCGCGACGCTGGGCATCGCGGCAATGGATCTGCTGCGTCCTCGACTTCAAGGGCCGCCAGCGCGATGTCTGGGGCCGCTTCTACACCGAGCTATTCTTTCTTGACGAGCCGACCGCGCTGGCGGCCGGGCATCGGCCCTGCTTCGAGTGCCGCCGCAACGATGCGGAGGCTTTTGCCGAGACATGGCGAGAGGCGAGCAAGCGCGGCACGCGGCCTTCCGCGAAAGAGATGGACGAGGTGCTGCACAGCGAACGCCTCCAGGGTCGTGGCAAACGCCTGCACCGGCGCAAAATCGAGGAACTGCCTGACGGCGCATTCGTGGCGCTGGAGGAGGCGGCCTTCGCGGTCCGCAGCAGTGACCTGCTGCGCTGGACGCCGGGAGGCTACGAGGCCCGCCAGCCGCGGCCGCGCGGAATTGCTGTCGATGTGCTCACCCCGCCGGCGATCCTTGCGGTCCTGTCATCCGGCTACCAACCGCGCTGGCATCCGAGCGCGAATGATTAGCCCTTCATCGCCGCCTTCGCATTCGCGGCTCTCTATCACCCGCGCGATCGCTCCCACGCGGTGGCGACGATTGCCGCCATGATCGCCTGGCTGGCGACGATCACGGCAACGCAGCCGGTCCAGCCGGCGGCGTCCCAAACAAATCCGACCAGGAAGGCGCCGGCGCTGCCGCCGATATAAAAGCTCGAGGCGTAAAGCCCGGCGGCCGCCGAGCGTCCCTCCTTGGCGGTGGTGATGACGTAGCCGGTGGAAACCGCCTGGCACACCAGGCCGCAGGTGGCGCTCAGCGTCAGTCCGATGACGATGACCGGGACGGGCGGAGCCAGCAGCATGAGCGTGCCGGCGACCCACAGCGCGATGATGACGAGCACGAAGCGGCGGCGTCCGAACAACCCGATAGCGCGCCCGACCCACGGCACCACCAAACTGCCGCCGAGGTAGCTGGCAAAGAGCGCGCCCAACAGCGTCGGCGTGAAGAAGTAGGGCGGTGCGGCGAGGTGAAAGCTCACATAGGTGAAGGTGGCGATGAAATTGAACAGCACGCCGAAGCCGACGGCATAGATGGCAAGGAGCCGCGGGTTGCCGAGGTGCGCCAGCATTTGTCGCGCCGAGGCAAAAAAACCGTCCGAGCGGACGAAGCGGCGCTCGCGCGGCAGCGCGAGCGTGACGACAAGCCCTCCGGCCAGCGTGAGCAAGGCCACCGCGGCAAAAGACATGCGCCAGCCGAGCAGATCGGCAACCGCGCCGGTGACGAAGCGGCCGCAGAAACCGCCGACGCTTGATCCGGAAATAAACAGCCCGGCGACGCGCAGTACGTCCGCCGGCGGCCATTCGTCGCCGACATAGGCGACGGCGACAGTGAAGATCGGCGGCAACAACAGCCCCTGCACGAAGCGCCAGAACACCAGCTGCGGCACGCTCGTCGCCAAGGTCATGATCAGCGTCGGCACCACGATCGCGAACGCGGCGGCGGTGATCAGCCGCTTACGGCCGAGAACGTCGGCGAGCGCGCCGGTAAACGGCGCCGTGAGCGCGATCGCCGCCGTGCCGGCGGTCATCAGCGCGCTGATCGCGCCGGCATTGACGCCGAATTCGAGCGCCAGCTCGGGCAGCAGCGCCTGCGGCGAATAAAGATTGACGAATGCGGTGAAACCCGCCGTGGCGATGGCGAGCGCGCGAAAATCCAAGGCCATGCGGCATTATGGGCAAGCTGGCGCGCGAAAGCATCCCTGCGCGGCGAATGCGTCGCGCGCCCCGGTGCATAACGGCGATGCGATGGGCCAATTGCATAGCGACAATGTGCCGGATGCACCCTATGTCTTGGGCCGCAATCATGTCGCTCACTTGCCGAGTAGACTCGAACCCACGCTTGCAACCCGCCACTCATGGCTCCGCTTCTTCAACTCAAAGACATCGCGCTGACCTTCGGCGGCACGCCGCTCCTCTCGGGGGCGGAGTTGTCCGTCTCTCCCGGCGAGCGGGTGTCTCTCGTCGGGCGCAACGGATCGGGAAAATCGACATTGCTCAAAATCGCGGCCGGGCTGGTCGAACCGGACCGCGGTTCCATCTTCGTGCAGCCGGGAGCGCTGGTGCGCTACCTGCCGCAGGAGCCGGATTTCTCAGGCTTCACGTCAACGCTCGCCTATGTCGAGGCCGGGCTGCGGCCGGGCGACGACCCCCATTCCGCCCGGTATCTCCTTGAGAAACTCGTCCTCACCGGGCAGGAAGATCCGGCGCACCTCTCCGGGGGCGAGGCACGCCGCGCGGCGCTGGCGCGGGTCTTGGCGCCATCGCCGGATATCCTGCTGCTCGACGAACCGACCAATCATCTCGATCTGACGACCATCGAATGGCTAGAGCAGGAACTGGATTCCCGCCGCGCCGCCATGGTGATCATCAGCCACGACCGGCGCTTCCTTTCGACGTTGTCGCGGAGCACGGTCTGGCTCGACCGAGGACGGACGCGGCGCATCGAGCGTGGATTTGCCCATTTCGAGGAATGGCGCGATTCGGTGCTGGCGGAGGAGGAACGCGACCAGCACAAGCTCGACCGCAGAATCGTCGCCGAGGAGCACTGGCTGCGCTACGGCGTCACCGGCCGGCGCAAGCGCAACATGCGCCGGGTCGGACAATTGCAGGCGCTGAGGGAACGGCGTCGCAGCTATCGCGCCAGTGCCGGCAATGCCACCATCACCGCCGGTTCGGCGGGGCCATCCGGCGCCCTGGTGATCGAGGCGACCGGCATCGGCAAGAGCTATGGCGGCCGGCCGATCGTCAGCGATTTCTCGATCCGCATCCAGCGTGGCGACCGCATCGGCATCGTCGGGCCGAACGGGAGCGGCAAGACCACGCTGATCAATATGCTGACCGGCAGCCTGGCGCCGGACAAAGGCTCGGTACGAATGGGATCGACGCTTGTCGTCGCCACCCTCAATCAGCATCGCGACAGTCTCGATCCCGATGTCACGGTCGCCGCGGCGTTGACGGGCGGGCACGGCGACACCGTCATGGTCAACGGCGTTGCCAGGCATGTCGTCGGCTACATGAAGGACTTTCTGTTCGCGAGCGAACAGGCCGGCACGCCGCTCGGCAAATTGTCGGGCGGCGAACGCGGCCGCCTGATGCTGGCGCAGGCGCTCGCCAAGCCGTCGAACCTCTTGGTTCTCGATGAGCCGACCAACGATCTCGACATGGAAACGCTGGACGTGCTCGAGGAGGTGTTGGCCGAATATCCCGGGACGGTGCTGCTCATCAGCCACGATCGCGATTTCCTCGACCGTCTGGTGAGCGGGGTGATCGTGCCCGAGGGAAATGGCCGCTGGACCGAATATGCCGGCGGCTATAGCGACATGCTGGCGCAGCGCGGCGCCGATCTGACGCGCGAGCGGCCCAAGCAAGAGTCGCAGAAAGCGGTGAAGGAAGCCGCGCGCGACCTGGCCGCGCCGCCGCCCGCCAAACGGCGCTTGATGTTCAAGGAAAAGCACGCGCTCGAAACTTTGCCGAAGATCATCGCCGCGCTGCAAGCCGAGATGCAGGGCTTGCAGGCAAAGCTTGACGATCCGCAGTTCTATGCACGCGATCGCGCCGGCTTCGAGAAAGTCACTGCCGCACTCGGCGAAGTGCAGCAGAAAGTTGCCGCGGCCGAAGAGCGGTGGCTGCAGCTCGAAATTCTGCGTGAGGAACTCGCCGGCAGCTGACCAGCCGCTCACGCCGCGGACTTGCGCCGGTGAATGTCCTTTACGTCGGCGAAGGAAATGGCCCGATTATGCTCGGCGGTATATTCGAGGTTGAAGGCATTGCGCGCGAGAAAGACAAGATCGCCGTCAAAATCCTCGGCAATCGCCGAGTGGTAGCTCGCCACGAATTGATCGAGCATTTTGCGGTCGTCCGCCGCGATCCAGCGCGCGAACTGAAACTCAGGCGTGTCCCAACCGATTTCCAGCCCATATTCGGCGGCTAGCCTTGCTTGCAGCACGTCGAGCTGCAATTGGCCAACCACACCCACGAGGGCAGGGGACCCATCCGTCGGCCGGAAAACCTGTGCGACGCCTTCCTCGGCCAGTTGCTGCAGCGCCTGCTTCAGCTTCTTCGCGCGCATGGCATCGGTCAAACGAACCCGCCGCAGAATCTCCGGCGCAAAATTCGGCACGCCGGCAAAATTGAGCTCCTCGCCTTCGGTCAGGGTGTCGCCGATGCGGAGCGTGCCGTGGTTGGGAATCCCCACCACGTCGCCGGCATAGGCTTCCTCCGCGAGTGCGCGATTTTGGGCAAAGAAAAATTGCGGTGCGTGCAGGCTGATGGTTTTTCCGGATCGCACCTGCTTGACCTTCATGCCGCGTGCGAGCTTGCCGGAGCAAAGCCGCACGAAGGCGATCCGGTCGCGATGGTTCGGGTCCATGTTCGCCTGGATCTTGAAAACAAAAGCCGACAGGCCGGGTTCGGTGGCCGCCACGATCCGCTTGTCGGCCGCTTGCGCCCGGGGCGGCGGCGCCATCGCGGCGAGCGCATCGAGCAGATCGCTGACGCCGAAATT
>Ga0187876_1002809_pt1 | contig 12432 bp, 5 predicted proteins | sample June2016WEW_17_4_FD_133000 | JGI IMG/M metagenome (GOLD analysis project Ga0187876, IMG submission 133000) | Peatland microbial communities from SPRUCE experiment site at the Marcell Experimental Forest, Minnesota, USA - June2016WEW_17_40 | ecosystem: Environmental > Terrestrial > Soil > Wetlands... | reverse complement strand
GGCCGCAGCAGCGCGCCTCGCTGTCATTGCGGGCAATACCACCGCGACGACAGCCGATACTCAGATAGAGCTGTTTACCACCGACTATTTCAATCCCGCGGGCACGCTGCAACTATCTCCCTTCGTAACAAATGCAGGCTCCTTTGCCGCGCATGGAAAAGGCGTGTTTTACAACAGCGCTTCGACGAACCTCTATGTAGTGGAGGAGGCCGACAGTACCTCGAACCTGTTGAATGACTTTGCCGTGGAAACAATTTCACTAGCGAATCCGCCGGCATGCCAGGCCAGTTTCTTGACCACGACAGGTTCCGTTGCCTGGACTGGTTCTCTGGGGAGCACAGGCATCGCGGCAGCCGCGCCCTGCCAGTACACTGCCGTCAGCAACGCCTCATGGATTCAAATCGTTTCGGGAGGGTATGGTTCGGGTAACGGCACGTTGAACTGGATTGCCCGTCCGAACCTGGGGTCTTCCGCCCGAACCGGAACGATTTCGCTCGGATCTCAGACGTTCACGATTTCTCAGGATGGCTCTCCATCTGTTCCGCCGGCGCTTACGGGCTTGAGTTACAACATTACCGATGCAGATGCCAGTTTGTATGGGGGCAGGCTGATCACGGTTAGCACCGCGCCGCATGAGCTCCATATATATGATCCGGTCGGGCAGGGAGATCAGATTGTCCCGCTTCCGCTGCCCCCATTTGCTGTTTCCGTGAGTTCTGACGGTAATTTCGCGGCGGTTGGGCACGACGGCTGGATTTCTTATATCAACCTTAGCGCCGCCGCAATCGTTGCGACCTATCCGATCGCCAGCGACATTCACCACGTGCTGTTTGGCGGTAGCGGATTCTCATCCACTGGTTACCCTGCCAATAACGGCTATATCTACGGGTTTCCTCAGAGCGAGACCTCGGATATCTATTCCCTCAATATAAGCAGTGGCACCGTCACTCCAACCGCTGCTGCCTACACTGGCCGAATCCCCAGACGGGACGGGTACGACCATTATTTCTACCTTGGAGATAGCACCGGAACTTCGAAATGGGACATCTCGCAGGGTGTTCCCGAACTTGTTGAATCGACCACCAACCTCGCTGGCTGCGCCAATTACTGGGTGAGCGAGTTTTATTTTTCAAGCTGCGGAAAAGTATATTTCACATCCGACACCATCGGACAAGACCTGCAGCCGGCAGGAAGTTTCCCCGGCCTTTCCTCTGTGGAATGGGTTGCAGACTCAGACTTGGCCGCGGTGATTCCCGCCGCCGCGCCTTCCTCGCTGAACGATACTGAAATCCAGTTCTTCAACAATACGAATTTCAGTTACTCATACAGTCTGCCGATCCCTTATTTAGACATCGCAGGCAAAAGCTATCCCGCTCACGGAACGTCCTTATTCTGGAGTCAAGGCCTGCTGATTACGATCGCGACTGTGGATTCGACCGCGAACCTTGCCTCAAACAATGCTGTTTTTGCTTCTTTGGCCGAAACGGCTGGTGCCGGGCCGGTTGCAATCACGGTTTCACTTAGCCCCAATCCGATGACCGGCTCAAATTTCCCGCAGACGCTGACGATCAACGGTGTCGATTTCGAGAAAGGCGATGCGGTCGTCCAGCTAACGTCCAGCGGTGGCACAACGACAACATTGTCGGGCTCACAGGTCACCTATATCGCGCCTGGACAGCTCCAGGTCCCCATCACTCCCGGCACCGCTGCTTCCACCTGGACGGTTGAGGTGTTCAGTTACTACGGGGGATTCAAACCCGTGAATCTCACCATCACGTCCGCTCCAACGCCGGTGGTGAGCTCACTTAATCCCAATCCGATAACCGGCTCAAATTCCGCCCAGACCCTGACGATCAACGGCACGGGTTTCCAGAACGGCGCCGGGCTCGAAGTTCAGCTTACGCCCAGTCGCGGCGCCACGACCACCCTGCAGGCCTCGCAGATTACGTTCGTTTCGGCCTCGCAACTCCAGGTTTCCATCACTACCGGCACTGCTGCCTCGAGCTGGACGATTCAGGTAATCAATCCGAGCGGGCTGGCTTCCGCGGGCGTGAATCTGACAGTCAATGCGCCGCAAACCGCGGTTTTCGTTACCGGATATGCGCTGGGTGGTCAATCCCCGCGCAACGATTTCACCGGTTGGGTGGGAATGAAGCTGACGGTGGGCGCCAATCCGCTCAGCGTCTCCTCGCTGGGGCGCATCTGCGTGGCGAACAACTCGCAGGTCCACACGATGAAATTCGTGAACGCGAGCAATGGAAGCGACATTTCCGGAGCATCGGCCCCGGTGAATATGGCCGGATGCACCGCGGGCCAGTTCGTGTTCTCTTCGATCAGTCCGGTGGCCTTACCGGCGGCGACGAGCTACTACCTGGTGAGCCAGGAGACGCAAGGGGGAGACCAATGGTATGACCAGGGCGCTATTTCCGCAACCACTGCCGCAAGTGTAAACAGTTCGGTGTACTTTTATGGCGGGAACTGGATTCCCCTCAATTCGACCAACACGTCTTACGTGCCGCCTAATTTCCAGTACACGATCGGGGGAGGGGCGCCATACCTTCTGACCACATCCGTATCGCCAACAGGAGGGGGCAGTATCGCGGCGAATCCCTCTGCGGTGGGAGGATCTTACGCCAACGGAACCGTGGTGCAACTCACCGCCACGCCCGCAGCCGGGTGCACATTCGTTGGCTGGAGCGGAGCTTTGGCTGGACCGGGAAACCCGCAGACAGTAACCATGTCCGGCCCGCAAACAGTGACAGCGGCGTTCCAGTGCTCTGTAGCACCTGTCAGCACGCCTTTCGTCACCGGATACGGTTTGAGCGGTCAATCTCTGCGGAACGACCTGACGAGTTGGGCAGGGATGAAGCTGACGCTGGGCCCCAATCCACTCACCGTCTCGTCGCTGGGACGCCTCTGCGTCGCGAATAACGCGCTGACTCATACGGTGAAATTTGTAAACGCAGGTGATCAAACCGACGTTTCGGGCGCTTCGGCCTCGGTCAATATGGCCGGATGCACCCCAGGCCAGTTTGTGTACTCTTCGATCAGCCCGGTCACCCTGGCTGCGGCCAGGAGCTACTATCTGGTCAGTCAGGAGATCGAGGGCGGCGACAGCTGGTATGACCAGGGCCTGATTTCCGCAGTCGCCGTCGCCAGCGTGAACAGTTCGGTGTTCTCTGACCCGTTCGGAAACTGGCTTACGGTCGATTTGACCGGCACCTCCTATGTGCCGCCGAACTTTCAGTACCTGGTCGGGGGTAATGCGCAATATCTTCTGACCACAAACGTATCGCCGCCGGGCAGCGGCAGTATCGCTGCGAATCCGTCCGCAGCGGGAGGATCCTACGCCAGCGGAACGCCGGTGCAACTCACGGCAACGCCGGCGGCCGGTTGCACGTTCGTCGATTGGACCGGAGCTGTGACGGGATCAGTAAACCCGGTGACCGTGACCATGTCGGCCGCGCAAACGGTGACGGCCAACTTCCAGTGCTCCGCACCTCCGCCCGCGGGCACGTCTTTCGTCACCGGATATGCGCTGAGCGGTCAATCCTTGCGCAATGACTTCACCGGTTGGGTGGGGATGAAGCTGACGGTGGGCGCCAATCCGCTCACGGTTTCATCGCTGGGCCGCATCTGCGTGGCGAACAACGCGCAGACCCATACGGTGAAGTTCGTGAACGCAGGTACGGGCAGCGACGTCGGCGGCGCTTCGGCATCGGTGAGCATGACCGGATGTACACCGGGGCAGTTCGTGTACTCTTCCATCAGCCCGGTCACGCTGCCCGCGGCAGCGAGCTATTATCTGGTCAGCCAGGAGACACAGAGTGGAGATCGATGGTATGACCAGGGCTCGATTTCCGCGACCACGGACGCAAGCGTGAACAATTCAGTTTATTTCTACGCCGGGAACTGGTACCCCGTCAACTCGACCAACACATCCTATGTGCCGCCGAATTTCCAGTACTCGACCGGAGGCACAGCACCGCCGCAGTATCTTCTGACCACCAGCGTCGCGCCCGCCGCAAGCGGCAGCGTCGTGGCGAGCCCGTCTTCCGCGGGAGGCTCTTATGCCAGTGGAACGGTCGTACAACTTACGGCGACGCCGGCTGCGAACTGCACTTTCTCCAGCTGGAGCGGAAGCCTGACGGGAACGTCAAACCCGCAGACGGTGACCATGTCGGGCCCCCAGACGGTGACGGCCAATTTCCAATGCTCCGCACCGCCGCCGTCCGGCGGCACGCCCTTCGTCACCGGATACGGGCTGAGCGGTCAATCCTTGCGGAATGACTTTACCGGTTGGGTAGGAATGAAACTGACGGTGGGCTCCAATCCGCTCACCGTCTCCTCGCTGGGACGTATCTGCGTAGCGAATAACGCGCTGACCCATACGGTGAAATTCGTGAATGCGAGTAGTGGGAGCGACGTGCCCGGCGCTTCGGTGACGGTAAGCATGGCCGGATGCACAGCGGGCCAGTTCGTTTACTCCCCGATCAGCCCGGTCACCTTGCCGGCGGCCGCGAGCTACTATCTCGTCAGCCAGGAGACGCAGGGCGGAGATCAGTGGTATGACCAGGGCGCGATTTCCGCTACGACTGCCGCGACCCTGAACAATTCGGTCTATTTCTGGAACGGAAACTGGGCTCCCGGTTCAGCCAACACATCGTACGTGCCGCCGAATTTTCTGTATCAGGTTTCTTCAGGCAATTGACGCGGCACCACCGAATACGGCGAAACGCGCAAGTTCTCAGGCTGCTGGATTCGCCCAACCCTGGCAGGCAGCAGCTATGCGTCCCCGGTTGCAAACTTGCGACGCAGCATTCGAGGGAGAACGATCAGGGCGCCGCCGTAACAAAGAAGCGAAACGACCAGGGCAAGATTGTGTTCGTTCATGAAATCCCGTATCGCGAGCTTGTAACCGCCGAGTGCCACGAATCCGTAAAGCAGCCACACCAACTCGGGCCTCCTCCAATGTGTTCCAACCCAGGCAAGCGTCAGCGACAGCCCCGTCAGAACCACGGTTCCCACCGTATCTGCCGGCAGGCTGCCGCTTGCTCCGGCGACGACCGCCCGCCACAGCGCGAGGATGGCATAAACGGCCAGCCCCGCCGTAATCCAAACGATATGCGCCGCCAGCGCCAGGGAAGAGATCTGGTTGCGCCATTGGCCGGGCCCACCGGGCGGAATGCCCGCGATTGCCGCCCAGGAGACGGCCGCAGCCAGAAGGACGCTAATGGATGGTAGCCACGCAGGCGGACCGGAGCCGACGGCGAACAATACCCCTAAAGGCTGGCTTGTCGCGCTCGCGGCCGCCGAACCCAGCAGCAGATAGATCGCGCCATGCAGCCCCAGAGTGGGCAGACCGAGCACTCTCGCCGCCCAGCAGCAGGCCGCGGCGCATGCGCAGGAGAGAATCCAGAATTCGGAGCGGGGAAAAGGAAGAAAGATCCCTGCCAGCACGAGGAAGAGTCCGAACGTGGCCAGGGCGCGGAAGTTCCACTTGTTGTCACGCTCGAACAACCGGAACGCGACAGCATAGAAAGCCAAGCCGCCGACCAGGGCTGCGATCCCAAGGCCCAGCGTAACCGCGCGATGTTCTTTGAAAACCCAGACCGCGCCACCGATTCCGATCAAAAGAGCCGCCGCTGTCTGCGCCATTTCCGCGAAGCCGAGGGTCCTGCGCCGCACGACCGTCTGAGTTACGGCGGTCGCGATGTAGATCAGCGCCAGCGCGAGCTGCGCGGCAAGTACGGCGGGCAGCGATACGGGAACCCAGGTCTCGGGCATGCCGCGCGGGCTCGACATCAGCCAGGAGAACAGGAGAACCGAGGAGTCGGCCGCGAGGGCGGCAAAGGCGCGCGCGCCCGGCTGCAGATCGCGCCAGGCAGCGAATTCCATTGCGGCCGCGATGAGGAGCAACGCCGTTGTGAAAGGGACAATGTCGTCGCGGGCCAGCAGGAGCGCAACTGCCATGACGATCGAAGACACGCCTGCAATAGTCGCGACGATCCTGTGGTGCGTCCCGGACCCGAGTGCAAGCGCGATGAGAGCAAAGGCAGCGAACACCCCGGAACTCGAGCCGGACGACATGACCTTGAGGCGTCCGGCCGCTTCCCAAACCAACGGCGCCATGATGAGCACCGAAGTGGAACAGCTCAAAGCGGCCGCGAATTTCGCTTCGACGGGTAAACGCGCAGCGACGACGAGCCAAATGAGCGAGTAAATCAGGCCGATAGCCACGCCGGCAGCCGCGGGCAGCACTCCCCAATCGGTCAATGCGCGAAGAACGTAGGCGCCAGCGATCGCGACAAGCATCGTGCCCAACACGGGCACAACGTTTGGCGGCAGATCGAAGCCTGTGGGAAGGAGGGGCGTCGGGACGGGGACTGGTACCTCCGGCGCCGCGACTACGGTCCCCAGGCGCTCCTCCAGGTTCAGGACCCGTTGCCGCAGGTCCTGAACCTGAAGGATCAAATCGCCGAGATCGCCCGATCCCTGGGTTGGCCCCGAAAGCGCTGGACCCGAATTGATGGATGGCACCGACATAGCCTCCTCGTAGTGATCATCCAGCCTTCTGTTCCGCCCAGGGCGGAAGCAGCTTCAGTAGTCCCCATAGAATCGGGAAGGGCAGGATCAGGAGCGCGATGGCGGGTAACAATCCCTCGCGCTCCGCAAACGCCATTTTGTACGTCGTATAGCCCAGGAAACTCTTCGAAAAGAGTTGCCCGCCGATGACCACATTCCAGCGCATAAAGAAGATGCCGATCAGGGTCAGAGCCGCAGCCAGAGCATAGATTCTGCGACGCAGCATTTCGCCCGGTTTCACCACCTGAACAAGGGCGAGGAGGCCGACGGGAACGAGGGTTCCCAGGATAATCTGCAGAACGATCTGGGACATAAAAAGCTGTGTGTGAACCATGAAATCCAGGGTTCGAAACGATTCGCTCGCCTCGTACATGCGGTGGATGAGGTCGAGCATCTCGAGCGAGAAATCGATGAGGAAGATGTAGAGCAGATACTTCGCTACGGTATCCAGGCAAGCCATGTCAATCGGGCGCTTCCGGACGTAAGTCACGGTCTCGTAGACGAGCAGAACGACGGCGATGCCGGAGACCATCGCCGAGAAGAGGAAAACGACCGGCATCAGGGGCGTGGACCACCAGGGATTCGCCTTGACGGACCCGAAAATGAATCCCACGTATCCATGCAGGAGAAACGCCGATGGGATGCCGATCAGCGTCACCATCCAGCCCACGCGATCATCTACGTGGAGGGATTTCGCATCGATGTTGCGGGAGCCGAGGGTCAAAGCCGAATAAATCCACTTCATCACGCCCGTTCGGGAGCGCGCCGCAAGGACAATATCCCTGCGATAGTCGAGCCAGATCTCGAGCAGGAGAACGACCAGCAGATACCAGAGATAGACGAATCCGAACATCGCCATGGCGGAGGTCCTGTGGGGGGTCATATACATTTCAAACGAGCGCTCGGGATGTCCGAGGTGCAATTGCAGCGGCAGGGGCGCCACCAGAAGAAAAGCCAGCGCGGTGAGCAGCGACAACCGGTAGATGGGTTGCACCGCAACGATATTGAAGACTCGCGCCAGGGAGGCAAGAATGAAGGCTCCCGCCACGAGTCCCGTGATGAATGGATAGAGAACGATCAGGATGCTCCACGTCAATTCCACTTCATTCGGATACATGAAGCCCTGGACGTTCGGAGTCAGCGCGTGCATAATCCTTACCTCACCGACCCGTCGAGGTCTTTATAGAAGACCTTGGCGCCCGTGGCCATTTCCGGTTTGAGGACCTGAACGGCATTGACGCGAAGGAACTCGTGCACCGGATCCCGGGGATTCTTCAGGTCCGCCAACCGGCGGGCGCCGGTCGGACAGGCTTCGCAGCAGGCCGTTGTGAGCCCTTTGGTGATGCGGTGATAACACAAGGTGCACTTGTCGGCGACGTGTTTGGTGGGATGCAGATAACGGCATCCATAAGGGCAAGCCTGAACGCAGTAGCCGCAACCCACGCAGTACTGCTGATCGACCAGCACTACGCCGTCCGGCGACACGTAGGTCGCGCCCACGGGGCACGACTGGACGCAGGGGGAGTGGGCGCAGTGATTGCAGAGTTTCGGAACGAAGAAGCTCTTCACTCCGGGCGTATTCCGGACCGGGAACCCATGGATGCCACCCGCGGGAGATTCCACGTGCGGATGCTCCATGTCCTCGCCGCTGACTTCATAACGCTCCACCCAGGTGCGGAAGAATCCCTCAGGCACATCGTTCTCGAGCGCGCAGGCGCGGACGCAGTTACCGCTTCCAATACACTTCCGGATGTCGATGGTCATCGCCCACCAGTGGTCCGCCATTCTGTATTTCGAATCCGCCGCCAACGCGCCCGACGGGCTTTCGAAAGCTTCCAGAGCGGCTCCCGAAAGGACGATGAACTTTCCCGCTGCGGCCAGCAATTCGCGTCGAGTCAAATCCATGGGTTCTCCTCATCAGATCGGCTCATATCGCTCTCACCGCTCTCATATCTCTCACATCCTGGGCTGATGGGGATTGTGGCAAACGCCACAGGCTGTATCCCCGGCGTGGTCGCGCGAGACGACCTGCGGAAATGTTTTCGGTTTAGCGGCGTCCGCCTCGTGGCAGGTCACGCAGAGCTTTGCGGTATCGGGAAGAACGGGTTTCTGGCTGGTGAAGTCCTGCGCGTGGCGTCCGAGCGGCCCATGGCAGGCTTCGCATCCGACATTGGCGTGAGGACCTTTGCTTTTCGCGGCGGCGACGTCGACGTGGCATGAAGCGCAGGCCTCGCGGCCGGCGAAGACGGGAGTCCGAGCGGCGATTTCATCGAGCGAACCGGGGCGGTAATGTCCGTACTTGCCGAACTCCGCAGGAATGACGACCTGGCGAATGGCGAAGAAGGCCAACACGAGGACGACCGCGACGAACGCCAGCCGGATCAGATGTTCCCAGCCCTCAAAGATTCCCCACATGCCGCAGGTAAGAGAGCAAGCCCCCGACCGTTCCCTTGCCGCTCCACTGGAAAGTCAAGGACGCAAAGGAGTTGCAATGCCTCCTGGCGTACCTGAGGAGTAGCGGGAGGTGAGGCCCTGCGCCGGATCGCGCGAAATAAGAGCGAGGTTCTGCGTTGACGTGCGCAGATTCCCGGGCGGGGAGCAAATCAGTTCGGGCGCGCGGCTTGATTACTCCCGGAATTCCCGAGGGCGGGCTGGATCCGGGTGGTGTGGCCTTTGCGGGGATACGGGAATCCGGTTACGCCCCGAACGCCAGGTTCCCCGGAAAATGATGGTCAGACCCGGAATGCGATCGAAGTGTCTGCGGTTGCGTGATCAGAACGAGGGAGTGCTTTTCGCACAAGCCGCTATAGATCGTTCGGGGCGACAGATCGTACAGGCGATGGAGCGACCGTCCTTTTCCATGGTCGTTTTGAGGCCGCCGAACATCTTGCAAATCTGCATATCGTACTTGGATGACTGCTCGCCAACCTGATCCAGACCGACGCGCGCCTGAAGGTATAAGGCGTTTGAAGGAAGCCGGCCGGGTTCCTTAACTCTTGCCGACATAGCGGCAACCTTCGCGTCCGCAACTCGTAAGCGCCAATTGAGTCTTCGGAGGATTCCGGCAATGAAGCCCCGGACACCGGATGATGTATTCGGATTTCCGTCGATCAGCGACACGGAAGCCTTATGAGTGTCGACAGCCTCTCGCGTTCCTGCTTTCGAGCGAGACTACTTTCCTCCGAAGAAGATCCCGCTGACAACACCGTTTCCAGGACCAAGGTTGGTGACGCGGAAAGTCACATGACCTTGAACATTCCAGACCAGGTATTCCCCTATTCTGAAATTCGACACATTGCGAGTGTCCAGGATCGTCTGGCTGTTTGCATCGATGACGTCCACGCGCTGAACTCGCGATTCGTTGTCCCAGTCCAGAGCGTAGAGCGCGATCTGATGCGTAAGGCCGTCTGTCAAGTTCACGTCGATCGTGAAATTGGTGGATGAATACCAGACGGCTGCGATCCGATCGGTCGGATTTGACGCCTTCTGCAGCGCCCGCACATCCGAGGTGGAGGAAGCCCAGGTATATGTCTGCGCATTGGAAATCGCGACCTGAGCATAGGAGGGATACCGGATCAGGTCGCCTTCAATGCCCTGGCCGTCCGCGCCGTATACGCCGGACCAGGAGCCGAATGTCGAAATATCGGACTGGACGAACGAAACCACGGCGCCAACCGTGACAACTGGAGCGGTTGTCTGCTGATACTGGAAGTTCAGCGGACCGTAGCACGTCCCGCTATACGCTATCGGGTAGTACGAAGATCCGTAGTAGTAAACAGCGGAGACCGGGTTCCCGGCGTTGGTTGTTTGCACTATCGTGTTCATGTCGTACCACAGGTCGCCGCCGCCGGTTTCCTGAGTCACGATGTAATAAGCCGTATTGGCGCTCAGCACGACTGAATTTACCGTGCCATAAACATAGCTCCCGACGGTTCCGCCGGCCGTAGCGACCGCCGCCGAAGCTCCCGGCACATCCAGCCCGGTGGACGCGTTGACGATCTTGACCGTGTGAGTGCCACTATTGCCCGGTGCGACGATCCGCCCCACCGCGGTGACCGACAGGGGATTGGATCCTGTCTTGAACTGCATGCCGACCCAACCGGTATAGTCGTTACGCAATGTACCGAAAGTCTGCCCCGTCACAAATGCCGTTCCACCCGATGCCGGTGGAGTTACCGGGTTAGTCGGAGGTGTCGGAGGCGGAGGCGTGGGATTCGGAGGCGGCGCCACTGTGCCACCCAGGGTATAGGCAAAGCTTGAAGGGCCATAGGTGTTCCCCGCGCCCCCCGGGAAATACCATCTCCCGTAGTAGTATGCGGCTTGGGTAACCGAGGCGTCGGCCGTAGTTGCAACAGTCGTGTTCTGGTCGTACCACGTGTCGCCGCCGTACACTTCCTGGCTTGCCAGAATATAAGCTGTATTGGCACTCAGCACTACCGGAGTGGCAAGCGCGCCATAGACGAAGAGCCCCGGGGTGCCACCAGCGGCACTGATGGTCACCGATCCGCCCGGCACGTCCACGCCGGTCGACGTGTTTACCAGCTTGACGACGTGAGAGCCGCTGTTGCCGGCCAACTGCATGCGTGCCAGATATGAGACTGTCAGCGGGGTTGATCCCACCGTGAAGGTCATGCCAACCCAGCCGCTGAAGTCGTTACGAACGGTAACCAGCGTTTCGCTCGTGATGAACGACGTTCCGCTCGGAGGCGGGGGAGCCGACACATTGAGTGTGACGCTCACGGTTTGCGCATTATTCAACGCATTGGGATCGGAGAAGGCGAGGATTCCCTGATAGGTTCCGGGACCCAGGCCCACGGTTGAAACCGAGACTCCCACAGTGCTGCCGATCCCGGTAGCATCGTGGCCGCCGGCCGGGGAAACCGATAACCAGCTCTGATTCGAAACCACAGTCCAGTTTAAAGTCGTATTCGCCGAGCCGGTATTGGTCACCGTCAGGTTTTGCGACGCCACAGCCGATCCCGACGCTCCATTGAACGTGAGTGAATACGAGTTTAAGCCTAAAACCGGGCCTGCCACTGGTGGCGGCGGCATTGCAACCGTTCCCACCGGCAGCAGGATAAAGACGTTGAATTCGGCGGAGGTATGCGCGGGCGTCGGAAACCCCATGGTGATCGGCGACACCTGCGTAAGCGTCATCGGAAGCACGATCGGGCTTACGCCGTCATACGTGCCGGTCAGCACGGCGGGACCCCAGAAATTCTGCGAGTCCAGTACTTCGAACTGAGTGCCTGCCTGCAGTCCGCTGGACTGGATATTGACGCTTACAGTCGGATTCTGAGCCCAGTTCATGACAATGATATTGGCTCGCCCTGGCTCATACTTGTTGGGCTGTACGATCGTCTGGACACCTGTGGGGTTGTTGTTGTAAATCGGGCTGTTCGGGTCGAGGCCCGATGGCGGCGCGGAGTTGTAGTACGTATTTCCGCTCCAGGTGTTCGTGGTTACGTTGCTGAACGTCACCGGGCCAACCACGGTATTGCCGGTAAATACAAGCGTCTGGTAGTTTTCCAGCTGCAAAGTAGTGTAAGTGGTGGGCGTCGCCCCAATCCAGTAGTTGTTTTCGAGCGTCAGATCCACTCCGCTTCCATCAAACTCGTTGTATCCGGTGTTGTCGGGCGTTGCGTTGAGCGGGTTGTAAAAGACTCCATTGGAGACCTGAATGCCTTGTTCAAGACCGGCCCCCCCTTCAAAGGCTATGTTGTCGACACGGTGACCGGCCGGCAATCCTGCGTTGAACGACACGTTGCCGTTCAGGTCCATGAAAGTGACCGGCCCCGCCTGGCCGTACCCCTGAATTCCTATATCGAAGCTGTTGTAATTTATGTT
>Ga0187876_1002806_pt1 | contig 12445 bp, 18 predicted proteins | sample June2016WEW_17_4_FD_133000 | JGI IMG/M metagenome (GOLD analysis project Ga0187876, IMG submission 133000) | Peatland microbial communities from SPRUCE experiment site at the Marcell Experimental Forest, Minnesota, USA - June2016WEW_17_40 | ecosystem: Environmental > Terrestrial > Soil >... | reverse complement strand
GGTACGCTAACGCATCATGCTGCTTTCCCCGGTTGTGAAGCACATGCTTCACGGCCGGGCGAATACATCATGAAGATACAAGTTGGCTACGAATTCATCTACTACTTCCCTCAAGCCACTCCGATGATCCTGACGATCAGTATCCACTACTCGCGGGCATCGGACATCGTCGTCCCTGACAATCTGACTACAGACCCCTCCGTCCCGATCACTGCATATCGGGATGGGTTCGGAAACTGGTGCAGCCGGATTGTCGCGCCGCCGGGACGTATTCGACTCGCTGCCCGCGGAGTTATAAGAGATTCGGGAATTCCGGACGTTGTGGTCCCCGATGCAATGCAACATGCCGTTGAGGACCTGCCGGAAGAAACACTGGTATTCCTGCTGGGCAGCCGCTATTGCGAGACGGACCTCCTTTCGATAATCGCGTGGCAGTTGTTCGAAAACACAAGTCCGGGTTGGGCACGAGTGCAGGCGATCTGCGATTTCGTTCATAACCATATCGCCTTCGACTATCAGCAGTCGCGCCCCACCCGAACAGCCTGGGAGGCATTCAACGAGCGCACGGGCGTTTGCCGCGATTACGCCCATCTTGCCATCGCGTTCTGCAGATGCATGAATATTCCCGCGCGGTATTGCACCGGCTACCTCGGCGATATTGGAATGCCGCCGCCATACGGGGTTATGGATCTTGCCGCATGGTTCGATGTGTATATAGGGGGCCGATGGTATACGTTCGATGCGCGCAACAACATTCCGCGCATAGGACGTGTGTTGATAGCGCGCGGGCGCGATGCCGCGGATGTCGCCATCATCACCACCTTCGGCCCGAATATACTCGAGAGTTTTCAGATTTTTACCGACGAATTCTAATCGGGAAGTTCATTCGTACCGGAGAGCCTGAATAGGATCGAGGAACGCCGCTCTGCGCGCCGCGTAGTAGCCGAAGAACACTCCCAAGCAGCCCGATCTCGCGCGTTCTCTCGGTTAGCGAGACCAGCATAATGTTCATGATGCCGATGCCGCCCACGATACTGGGGCGACGGGCCCGCATACTGGCATGAGCATACTATTCGGTGGGGTGCTTTATCCGGGTGCCGAATTCAGGTGAGCTTACACCTGCCGATTCGGGTCAGTGTGCGGGTCCAACAGCGACGACCTCGGACCCGAGCTCCTGAGCTTCCGGCCATGACCAAGGCTTCACGGAAGGAGTTAAGCGCAAACATCGTGTGCGGACCTTGTTCAATCAACGTCAAGCTTTAGCGGTCGATGGAACTGGAAGCTGGCAAAGGGCGACCCGGAAGCTTTGGGCGATCTCCAGGTATTGTTTGAAAAGACCCGGCAAACTCTGCACTGATCCTGCCTTGAGACGCCAGCAGGTCTTCCAAACCTTTGCGCCCGTTTGCGTCCGGCGTGCGGTTCGCCACCTCACGTGTACGGCTGAAAAACTGTTCGCTCGTCTCGGCCGCCAGCCCATAATTCCAGACCCACCAAATCGCGGATTTACTCCAAGGCATTCTCCTGCATCGCTACGGATAGGTCGTTCTCCAGGGGCTTGACCTTCATGTACTGCGGGACGAAGCCGACCAGGAAAACGATGATCACCAGGATGACTACGACGAAGGCCTTGTTCTTCAAGAGCAACAACATCCCAAGGCCCGGGGTACTGGCTGAAATCGGGCGAGGCCAGGCTTTCGCGCGGTTAGATGACCCGGCGTCCTTGAACCAGTTGGATGACCAGTACAACCACGGCGAGGAGCAGCAGGAGGTGAACAAACCCGCCGAACGTATACGCCGTGACCAGCCCCAGCAGCCACATCACCAGCAGAATTACAAAGATTGTCCAAAGCATTATTCTTGTTCTCCTTTCAAAAGAGTCGTGCGATTGTCCCATGTGCAATCCGGGGTCCACGCGCAAGCTGCTGCTCTTGAGGCACTTTTGACTGTCCTAACCTGCAAAAGGGAGCCATTTCCACCTTAATCGTCACTGCGTGAAAGCGCGCACTTGGTCACATCGCTGCCATCGCATTTCATGAAGTGAGGAATTCATTGGCATATTTTGGGCATGTTTCATATTTGAAGACTTGGCATGACTCGTGCAAACACGAAAGCAGTCGCTCGCAGGTCCTGCGGAGGAACCCGGCTCGACTGGAAAAGGAGTAACTGAGTATGCGCAAAACACTGGTAACGATATTGGCAATTGCCGGTTCCATTGGTACCGTCTCTTTCGCGGCAGAAAGAGAAGTCAAAGTCGACGACAGGCTGGACGCTTCGGCCGACACCCTGATCGATATGATGAAGGCTTCCGATAAAGGTGTCCCCCAGGATCTGCTCAACAAGGCGAAATGCGTCGTTGTTGTGCCCGGGATGAAAAAGGCCGGATTTATATTCGGCGCGAAGTATGGCCGCGGGTTCGCGGCATGCCGCCGGTCAGGTGGCTCGGGCTGGAGCGCCCCGGCCGCGATGCGGGTTGAAGGTGGAAGTGTCGGGTTTCAGATTGGCGCTTCGGAGACGGATGTTGTGTTGCTCGTAATGAACGACGGCGGAATGAGGCACCTCTTATCCGATAAATTTACGATCGGCGGAGAAGCATCAGCGGCGGCGGGCCCGCTTGGCCGCAACGCGAGTGCTCTGACAGACGCGCAGATGAACGCGGAAATGCTGTCGTATTCCCGTTCGCGCGGGCTGTTTGCCGGCGTCTCGCTGGAGGGTGCGACCCTTCGTCCGGATGAGGAAGCCAACCGGGAGCTTTACGCTCGCGACGCAACCAATCGTGAGATTCTGACGGGCGACTTCAAGGCCCCGGCGGCCGCGGGAAAATTTGAAAGGGCGCTGCATAGGGAGTCGCCCCACCGCGACTGACAGGTACAGCTCAAGGAGTATCGATCTACTGAGCGCAGAAGGCGCATCGACTGCAATCCGGCTGGGACGGGCGATGCGCCTTAACCCGATATCTCGCCCACGTTGGGGAGTTGTTTTGAATAAAAGGAGGAAACCATGCCCGACACAAAGGACAAAGCCGCGCGCGAGGCACACCTGAGAGCCGCGGAGCAGCATAACCTTGCGGCGCAGGCCCATCGTACTGCCGCTGAACACAATGAAAAAGGGGATCAGGCAGGGGAGAGTTGGCATTCGCAACGCGCAATGGAATACTCGGATCACGCTTTCAAGCTTGCAAAGGAAGCCCACAACAAGTCAGGTCGGATGGAGACTATTTAAGTTATGTCCAAACGGTATAACGACGGATCGCACTACGAGAACCACCAACGTGCCGACGAACTACACGAGGTCGCCGCACATGCCCATAGTGTTGGCGAGCAGCATGGAAAGCAGGAGCACCTGACGGGGCGCGAGCAGTCACGGCAAAAGGTCGAGCACTCTCCCGAGGTTTACGAACACACTGGTCCGGCTACGACGGGACATGGCATCGTCGCATTCGGACACCATGAGATCGCAGCCCTCGCGCATAAACTTTGGGAATCCAGAGGCTGTCCAGCCGGATCGCCGGACGAAGATTGGTTCCACGCTGTGGAAGAATTACGATCCCGTGCTCTCGGGCATTGATCGCGGGGCTAGCCAACACGCTACTTATCGCGCTGCTGAAAAAGTAAGTTGCAGGCCAAAAGGCCTACTCCACGGAACTTGCAAGCTATTGATTTTTCGTCGTGGACCAGGCGTTTTCGCGTGCATATTTTGTCGTCCTGCATGGGCAGCGCGATGCTGCGAAGTCTGATCGGGAACTTCATTCGTAACGGAGAGCCTGAATGGGATCCAGAAACGCCGCTTTGCGCGCGGGGTAGTAGCCGAAGAACACTCCCACCAGCGCCGAGAACATAAACGCCATCAGGATTGACATCGGGCTCACCTGTGTCGACCATTGCGCAAAGTGCGAGATCAGCAGCGAAGCCGTCAACCCGACTACAATTCCAATAAGGCCACCCAGCACTGAGAGTGTTACCGCTTCCACGAGGAACTGCGAGAGGATGTCGCGCGTCCTGGCGCCCACGGCCAGGCGGAGGCCAATCTCGCGCGTTCTCTCGGTTACCGAGACCAGCATGATGTTCATGATGCCGATTCCGCCCACGATCAGCGACACCGACGCGATCGCGCCCAGCAGAATCGACATCACTTGTGCCGAAGTTTCCTGAGCCGCATACACTTCGGTCAGATTGCGGACCGTGAAGTCGTCGGCCGTGCCCGGCAGTATCCGGTGCCGTTCCCGCAGCAGAGCCGTCATCTCCTCGATCGCCTGGTCCATGGCCGACGGCCCGATCGCCTGCACCATGAGGTTGCCTACCGCGCTCGCGTTGGCCTTGTTGGCGCCAAGCACCTTTTGCATGGCGGTGGAGATCGGCAGGAGGATGACATCGTCCTGGTCCTGACCGGTAGGGGACTGGCCCTTCGGTGAAAGTACTCCCGCCACGGTGAATGGCACGTTCTTGATGATGACCACCTGACCGGTAGGGTCGCTGTCGCCAAACAGGTTCTGCGCAACCGTTTCACCCAGCACGGCGGATTTGGCGGCGGCATCCACATCCTGGGTCGTGAAGAACTGGCCGTACATCATGGAGGCATCGCGGATCGTCATGTAATCCGGAGTCACTCCCTGGGCGTTGGTAGCCCAGTTACTGTTTCCGTACACTACCTGGACCGCGCCCCGCACAGTGGGAACGACGGCTGAGACGGAGGGGCACTCGGCGGCAATGGCTTTGGCGTCATCCTGGGTCAGAGTCACGACCGCCCCGGAGCCAAGCCGCACGCCGTTGCTGCTGATGCTGCCCGGCAGGACGATGATCAGGTTGCTCCCGATACTCTGGATCTGGTCCTGTATCCGTGCGGTGGCGCCCGCGCCAACACCCACCATCGCGATCACCGCCGCTACGCCAATGATGATACCCAGCATGGTGAGCCCCGAGCGCGCGCGGTTCACCATGAGCGCCCGCAGCGCGATCCTTATGCTTGCGAGGAGCTGATTCATACCGGTGCTAACTCCTCCGTCTGCGCGGCCGGGAGCTGCTCCAGATCTTTCCGGGCATCGCGCGGCTGCGCGATCGCCTCGTCCGCCTGCAGCTTGCCATCTTTGAAGTGGATGATCCGGCCGGAGTAACTCGCGACATCGGAATCATGCGTTACCACGACCATGGTGATGCCCTCGTCGCGGTTCAGCCGCTGAAAGATCGCCATAATCTCGATGCTGGTCCGCGAATCCAAAGCTCCGGTGGGCTCGTCCGCCAGGATGATTTTGGGATTGTTCACCAGGGACCGCGCGATGGCCACGCGCTGCTGCTGGCCGCCGGAAAGCTGGCTTGGCTGGTGGTCCTCGCGTCCCGCCAGACCCACCGCGGACAGCGATTTCATCGCCCGCTCGCGCCGCTCATGAGCCGGCATATTGGTATACATCAGAGGCAGTTCCACATTCTCCGTCGCGGTAGTCCGGGCGAGAAGGTTGAACTGCTGGAAAACGAATCCGATTTTCTTGTTTCGTATCTGCGCCAGCTGGTCGCGATTCAACTCTCCCACGCTGACTCCGTCCAGTTTGTAAGTCCCCGACGTCGGCTTGTCGAGGCATCCGAGAATGTTCATAAGGGTGGATTTTCCGGATCCGGATGGTCCCATGATGGAAACAAAATCTCCGCGCCCGATCTGGAACGATATGCCCTTCAACACGTGCACCGGCACCTGCCCCAGCTTGTAATCCTTCACCAGATCCCTGATTTCGATTACCGCCGCACTTTCGGTTAAAGATTCGTTGCCGATCGATGCGCCGCTCATTTATAAACTCGGCCCTCTGCCCTGTGGGCTGGGAGTGCTGCCCGAAGCAGGGGCCGCATTTGCCAGCGCCGCGACAATCACGCGGTCTCCGTCCTTCAGGGCGCCCCCGGTAACCTCCGTGTACGTGCCATCGCTTTCACCCGTCGTGACCACGACCCGCTGCGGCTTGTTATCCATGTCCAGTATCCAGACCGCCTGCTCCGGTGGCGCGCCCTTGCTTCCCGCCTTGGCGGCACTGGCCGACGGCGAGGTTTGGGACGGCGGGTGGTACCGCAGCGCGGCATTGAGCACCTTCAGCACGTTCGGCCGCTGGTCCACGAGAATCTTCACATTCGCGGTCATGCCGGGAAACAACTTCAGGTCCGGATTCGAAACGCCGATCACCGCGTCGTACGTGATGACGTTCTGCACGTTGATGGGCGCCTCGCGGACCGCGGTAACGGCGCCTTTGAACACAAGCCCGGGATACGCATCCACGGTGAAGGATCCCTGTTGGCCCGCGCGCACGCGGCCCACGTCCGCTTCCGACACGTTGGTGTCCACCTGCATCTTTGTCAGATCCTGAGCGATCAGAAACAGCGTGGGAGCCGCCAGGCTCGCGGCAACGGTCTGTCCGACATCAACGTTCCGGGACACGACGACGCCGTCCACCGGTGCCGTAATTTTGGTGTGGTCCAGATCGATCTGGGCCGATTGCCGCGCGGCGATGAACTGTTTCACCTGTGCCTGATTGGCGGCCAACACGGAATTCGCCACTTTCAACTGATCCTGCGCGACCTTGACGTTGTCTTCCAACGCATGCTGCTGCGCCACTGCTGCGTTATAATCCGCAACGGCAGACTTCGAGGTGGTCTGAGCGGTTTCCAGATCCTCGGCGGCGTCCGCACCCTGCGCGACCATGATGACGCGCCGGTTGACCTTGGCTTTGGTATCGTCGGTGACGGCCTGTGCTTTGACAACATTCGCCTGCCCGGCTGCGAGAGCGGAGTTTGCAGCCTGAATGCCCGCCCGAGCCTGCAGGACGACGGACTGGGTGTTGGCTACGGCGGCCTGCGCCGCATCGACATTGGCCTGCGCCTGATCGACCTTGGCCTGGAAAGGGGCGGGATCGATCTGTGCTATTAACTGACCTTTGGTGACTTTGGTGTTGAAATCCGCGAACAAGGCCAGAATGATGCCCGACACTTGCGTGCCCACTTGCACGGTTACCACGGCGTTCGGGTTGCCAGTAGCGGAGACGGTGATGTTAATGTCGCCATGTCCGACAGTCGCAGTCCGGTATTGAACGCCAGCTTGACCTCGGAGCAGGAGCCACGCGACCAGCCCCACCACCAGGGCGCTCGACACACCCGCGGCGATAAGAGCCGTTTTCCTCTGCATATTCACCGGTCAGGGAGCACGTTCGATACCAGTATGAGCGCCCGCATCGAGCGAAGGTCTCCATACAAGAAAGCCGTGTTCCGGGCCGAACGCTGTTCAACCCGGATCGCGGCTTCCAAAGGGATCCTGTAACGACAACTACAGCACAATCGTGACCGCAAGCCTCTCTTGAGGAAACTGGCGGTTGCAAAGGTAATAGCCGTTGTCATAGTCGATGTAAACGTCGTCGGCGGAGTACCAGTTTTCGGGCCAGTCTCCAGGCCATGGATCAACCATCAGGAACGAAAACCCTCCGTACGAGAAGCGCGGGTACCCCATGTACATACCCGGAAGCCCGCCGAGACGGAAGAAGTGTTGGCTGCCGAAAGAGAGGCTGAAGCGGTCCTGAGGGATCATGTAACCGCCATAGCCTCCGCGCTGCGCCCAGTCGCGGTGGTCGGAAGACCAGTTTTGGGAGCGGCTCTGCTGGAAGGTAGAATGTCCCTGCCAGCCGCCTTTCTGCACCCAGCCTTTCTGTTGCTGCCATGATCGCGCCTGCTCTTGCGTTCGCTGCGGCTGTTGCCGGGCTTGCTGTGGTTGTTCTCGCTGCTGGGGCTGTTGAGCGCGCTGCTCTGGTTGTTGTCGCTGCTGGGGCTGTTGAGCACGCTGCTGGGGTTGCTGTTGCTTCGGCTGCTGAGCGCGCTGCTGCGGTTGCTGTTGCTTCGGCTGCTGAGCGCGCTGCTGCGGGTGCTGTTGTTTGGGTTGTTCAGCGCGCTGCTGCGGCTGCTGTTGTTTGGGCTGTTCAGCCCGCTGCTGAGGTTGCTGAGCATGATGCTGCTGTTGGGGCTGCTGGGCGTGCTGCTGTTGTTGGGGCTTGGCCTGCTGCCTCTCTTCCTGCTTTCCGCCTTCTTCGCCCCGCTGGGCGAACATAGGCGTTATGGTTCCGAAAAAAAGGAAAACCGCAACGGTCCCCGTTAGTTTCGCGATTTTCATAGTAGTTAGCTCCTGTTACAGTGACAAGAGGTTCAATGGGAGCCTCAACCATAATTCATCCCGTTATCACGCTCAGCGGAGACCGCCAAGCATCCAGGCTATAACGAGAATCAACAGTATTGTCCCCAGCCCTATACCAAACCCACCGCCGGGACCCCAGCGGGTATGGCCGTAATAGCCTCCACCCCCGCCAAAAAGCAACAACAACACGATTATGAGTAGCAGCATTGCCGACTTCCTTTCTTCTACGCCTTGATTACGCTGTCCGCGGTAGTCAGGCTCTTTTTCCTGCGAGCAAAACGCCAACGCCGGCCAGAATTGCCACCGCGCCCACGACAGGAGGCAGCGGCACATGATGTGTCTCATCGCGAGTAGCGTGAATCGGTCCGATGTCGACGACCTTTTCGCGGGTCGTGTACGTGAACCCTCCCCACGCAAGACCGAAAAGACCAAGCGCAATGAGAATCATTCCAAATATCTTCACAGCAGCCTCCTTCAGCGGCGATATTTCAGCCGAGCCACCTTACCTATTTCTCCAATACCTTTTCGACTTGCCCGATCTTCCTTTGGACCTTGCCGATGAGTTTTTCGTCCTGGCCTTCGGCCTCCAGGTCAGGGTTGTTCGTCACCTGTCCCACTTTCTCTTTAACGACACCTTTTAGTTCATGGATCTTGCCTTTGATCTGATCTGTGGTGCTCGGTTTCATGCTTTCTCCTGATCACTAACCACTCAGGCACCTTTGAGGCCACTTCAGGAAAACCCTCAGAAACACAACTTTCCGGCCAGAAGCGATCGAGTGACCAAATACGATCGGGGCTGCGGCAAAATTGCGTTGAAAGCCGAACCCGGAAAGTGAGGCGAGAGTAATGCAGCCTGCCTGGCGAAGACGTTTCACACTGCTTTGCGCGCAAACTGGTAGTTTTCCCAGCTGCAATGGAGCGGCGACTCTGATAGCGTGGAGGGGCCCCGGTTAACCGGCGGAAGTGGGCCACATAGGTTCGTGCTCGTGAAGAACAGGGTTGTCGTCGTATTCATCCTGCTGATCATCGTTTTCCTGGCCGGCTTCGTCCCGCAATATCTGAAAGTGAAGCGTTTGGAGAACGACTTAGCTGTAGCGAGGCAGGAGAACTCCCTGGCGCAGCTCCGCGATTTGGCAGCTCTGACTTTCGTCCAGGCCAGCCAGAAGAATTATGGGCTCGCGGCCGGAACAAGCACACAGTTTTTCAGCCGTACGCGTGAAATGGCGGATCGAGCGCCGGATGCAAACGGACGCAAGGCTTTGGAAGACCTTTTGACATCTCAAGACAAGATCACCGCAGAGTTGGCGAATGGCGATCCGGGAGCTTTGGGCGATCTCCAGGTATTGTTTGAAAAGACGCGTCCGGCATCCGGGGCCGGCAACCGCTAGTCTCCTGTATCTGAAGTATCGTTACCGCTTGTTGACACGCGCGGCTCGGAAAATGCAATCGAGTGTACGAAAGATCGATATCGACACTTCGGATACATCACAACTAGATACGGTTGAGTGGTACGCCAAGTGCTCTGAACCATGCGTGTTAAATCCAAAACTGAAGGAGTCTCGTTTATGAGTACCTTAACGTCGCTGTTCGATGCGAAAGCTTCCCGGATAGCGGAGCGGGTGGACGACCTCGGCCGCGAGACGGCCGAGAGCCTCCATGCCGCTGCGTCCTCGATTCGCAAGGGTTCGAAAGCGATCGAAGACCTCGGGGAAAGTACGGCAGACAAGTTCGACGGGGCCGGATCATACGTCGAGAAGCACAACCTGAAACGGGCGATTGGCGAATCCCGGCAGCTCGTTCGGCGATATCCAGTCGAGTCGCTTGTTATCGCGACTGGCGTGGGCTTCCTGACCGGCTTCGCCTTTCGGCGAATGACGCACGCGTGTGCTAAATCAGTCGCGCGCGCCTCGGGCAACTGACTTATTACTCGCGCGCGCTGACGTGGAGGTGCGGGCGACCAGAAAAGGAGAGCACTATGGTTTTCAAGCGATTAATGGGTTTAGTTCTTGCGGGCGCGCTGGCCTTCGGCGCCGCGGGGGCCGAGATTGTGGTTCGCATTGCGCCGCCACGTGTTGTAGTCGAGAGGCGGCCGCCGCCGCCCAGCCGCGATCATGTGTGGGTTTCCGGCTATCACCGTTGGGATGGCAACGGTTACGTCTGGACCCCGGGACGGTGGGAACAGCCTCCACGGCCGCACGCCCACTGGGTAGCGCATCGCTGGGTTCACCGTAGGGACGGGTGGGTTTTAGTGGAAGGGCACTGGCGCTAGCCTGGCGGCAAACGTCATCGCGTAAGCCGAAAACTTTTCACGTTCTCCCATAATCCGACCGCCTGCAGCAGCCAAACGCAAACCGCAACCACGACGACGATGTTCAAAATCGTCTTGATGCTCGATGCCATGGGGATGTATCTGTTGACCAGGTACAAGGCCACCCCAACGACGATCAGCACAACGACAATATTCAGCAAAGGCATTTTCTCGTGCTCCTTCAGTTCAGGAAAAGCAATTTTCCGCCCAATGCCAAAGTGTCGATGGGTCTCTCAACCGACCCTTTCGGCCCGAACGATAAACCTGTTGGGGGCGGAGCCAACGAAGTAGAACGGATAGCAGGTGACCAGAGTAAGGATTTCATCTCCGCTCTGATTCAACACCGCGACATCGTACGGATCCACTATCCTGGTGGACACTACGCGATAACGGTATTCGCCAAGCAATGTAGTGAGCGTAATGATGTCGTTCTGCCGGATGTTTCGCAACGGCCGGAAAAACGTGTCGCGATGCCCCGAAATACCCACGTTCTCCGGCTTCCCCGGCATCGGTGTTCCGGAGATATGTCCAACCGCGCGCCGGAGAGTGGTTGGGCTGGGCGGCAAGTCTTTCGGTGAGAGAGAGTATAACGATTGACGTGCTCCACCGATGGCCTTCTGGCTGTCATGCAGCGACTGTTCGAACTGGCGGTACTGCTGTTTCTGGAAAATCCAGGTGTCCACCAGCACGAATGCGCAATAAGCCAGCATGGAGATCGCCCCGGCAAAGAGTACGAATCGAACGCATTGTAGAGCGCGCCTCATCATAAATTAGAATTAGACCGCGCACAACGGACCCTTCGGGCCTGTGCGCTCATTAAGACTTGACCGCGCACAACGGACCCATCGGGCCTGTGCGCTCATTTCGATTCACCCGAGATTTGAAAAGGCTCCGGAGGGTGCGCTTCGGCATTGCCCACAAGACCGATCAGGACCAGCACGGGTATAACTCTCTGTCGCATTCCCTAACAGGGTTGCTGAAAAAGGACTCTGCCAGGCTTGAAACGCCCACAGGCTGAACACGGTGCTGAAAAAGTCCCTCACACGACAAAGGCGCAGGCGAAAACGCCTACTCCACGACGAAGAATCAATAGCTTGCAAGACCGTGGAGTAGGCCTTTTGGCCTGCAGCTTACTTTTTCATCACCGTGTGAAGCCTGTGCCACCTCTTATCAACAATCCTGGCTGTATTGGTGGAACAGCCTTTTTCAGCATTCTACTGAGCCTCGTTCCGCGATTCCCCGCAGAGTTCGCTTAAAACAGCCTGTGGCAAAAGCCCACAGGCTGCTGAGCGCGCCGCGCTACAGATCACGATCCTTCGATGGAACCACTGAAAAGCGTCTTGCGAACGCACCGACCGCGAAGGCCGCGCTGAGGCTTATCAGTCCGAACAGCCCGATCAGCGGCAGGTTGCTCGCTGTGGCGGGGAGAGCGGCCGAGGCTACCAGTTCTTCCGCCGGCGGCGGCGTGACCACCTGCGCGAGTTGCACTTCTTCTCCTGTCGGCTGGATCGCCGTTACGGGCGCCTCCTTCAGTTGCGCTACCTCAGGCAGTTGCGCTACCGCAGGCTCGTCCGCCGTCTTGATCGGCTCCGAGACTTCCGCGGGAATGTCGGCCTGCATGGAGAGGACGGGGGTGTTGGTGGACTGGGCTATTTCGATCGCTTTCGCCTTCGGATAGACAAATTCCTCGCCCCAGCTTCTGCCGGGATAGAACCACGCTCGCAGTGCAGGCGGCTCGCCGGCGGCTGTTTCTCTGAAGGTTATTATGGTCTTGCCGGTGACTTTGAGGCGAACGTTCGGGATTGCCAGAATCGTGGCATAGACAGTCTTTTCGTCCTTGCTGAAGATCTGGACGATGTGGCGATCGGACTGCGAATCCACGATCTTGAACACATAGGTGCCGGCGGGTAACACACGCCATCCTTTGAGGTGAACCGCGGGGATTTCCACGGGACCGCTAAAGGTGAACACCGTTTTCCTGTTCCAATCGTC
>Ga0187876_1002805_pt1 | contig 12447 bp, 18 predicted proteins | sample June2016WEW_17_4_FD_133000 | JGI IMG/M metagenome (GOLD analysis project Ga0187876, IMG submission 133000) | Peatland microbial communities from SPRUCE experiment site at the Marcell Experimental Forest, Minnesota, USA - June2016WEW_17_40 | ecosystem: Environmental > Terrestrial > Soil >... | reverse complement strand
CTCCGATCATCGGCGTAGTCGCACTGGTGGGCGGGGTCATCGTGCTCGTAACGGGATAGCGAAAGCAATAGGCTCCATCGAACGGATCGATTCTTTGCGACAAGGCAAGAGGCACTGGGGAGAGAGCAGATGGCTCAGACCACCTGTAGTCAATGCGACGCTCAGTACAATTCGGAACGTGAACTGCGCGACCACTTGGGGACAGCCCATCGCAAGTTCGGCTGGGAACAAAATAATTCCGAGCCTGGTGATACACAACTAGACGTATCGGCCGCGCCTGTAAGCGGGCCTATGAAGTAGGTTTCGCAGGCATCACCTTCAGCGGTCAGGATTCTAGAGGAGGGCTCTGTTTGTCTGGAGTTTAATAACTGGCTACCTCCTCGACACAAACCACGGAATCTTTCCAAGGAACAGATCAGTAAGGCTCAAGGGAAGGCCGCCGCGAACAGCAACCACCGAAGGTCCTTGAACATGGCGGCTACTACGGTGAGAACGATGCTAACCCCGAGACTAATGCAGTTCCAAAACAGCGCACTTTCGTACCAAGGGCTGTCCTTCGGTGCGGGCAGCAGTTCTTTACGCGTTTGTATCTTATTCATCTGAATATTTGCGAGAGTAAACGTTTACTTTCGCGGGAGTCAAGATTTGCAACGCGTGGGTTGTGGTGCAGTTTGAATCGGTTGCTCCGCGGATCAGATCCCAAATGGAGCGTCGCTACTTCTTCGCAAGCTCGCCCTTAAAATTACTTTCACCATCTTCACGACTCAACCGCTTTCTTGCTTTGGTCAATACGACCGAATAGACGACCTCATTCCCTTCAATCTGCGCAGTGATGAATGCTCCGACTTCCGGCAATTCTTGGTAGGTGAATTTCACTTTTCTGCTGTCTTCAAGCGTTTTGATCCACTCTTCGTCTGGCATTTTCCTATCTCTTCAGGCGAGATCAGTGTTTTCTAGCAGTCTCACCATGTTCCAAAAACGGTCTCTCAATCTTGCGGTACTTAGCTTGGGAAAGAAAACTCGCCAATCCGAGTGAATCATACGGCTCGCGGTTGGGGCAATTCCTAAATTTGTTCCAAACAGCACAGACAGCCACGAACGAGGTTGGCTACGCTTTATGTGTGGCAAGCTCACTGCCGCAGGCAATGTAATTTCTTCTAGGAGGTAGAGAATGAAAAAGCAAATCGTTCGTCTGGCCCTCGGCTCTGCTTTGGCATTCGCGTTCACGCTGCCAATGGGTCACGTGACCTTCGGCGACCCGAGCGAGGATTGCCACAAACGGCTTGAAGCCGATCGCGCCAGAATTGATCGCGATGTTGCGAAGCACGGAGAAAAGAGCTCGCAAGTGGACCGAGATGTTGCCCGCATGGACAGCGATCGGCAATGGTGCCGCGATCACCATGCAGATTGGGATCACGACCGTTTAGATGTGGGGATATACCTCAAGCACTAATCGTAATTGGACCGGTGGCATGGTACAGCAGCGAGGCGAGTATCACTTTACGGATGCGTTGCACTTTTGCCGCGTCAGAGAGCGCAAACAAAAAGGCGCCCCGGTCCGAAGAGCACGGGGATGGCTTTTCCTTTTCGACCCGCGCCTTTGCAGGGCGGGGCTCGGCCTGCCTTCGCAAAAGCTTGCAGCATGCGGAAAACCTCAACCCAGGACTTCAGGGGTTGAAACCCCTGAAGAGGGGGCGTAGCTTACGGCGGGGTTGAAAACCCCGCCCTTCCGAAGAGCTGACGTTCTCACACAGACTCTACAGGGGGCACCCGCGACTCTCCCCCTTAATCCACGCGAGACATCGCCATACCTGGGGCTGGCGTGTCGTCCGCGCGTCGCGGCCAAAGCGAAACACCAGGCTGATTCCGTCGTTGCCGACCGAAGTCGCGAGCTCCGCCTGATCGGAGATCCTAGGCACAACACCGCCAGAGCCTGGCGGACCAAGGTGCACGTTTTGCATGTGAAGCGTGCTCTCAAAGCCGTCCAACTGCAGGCGTCCTCTCCAGAACTGAACGACCACCAGGCGCGACTCTGTTAGAAAAGGGGTCCTGAATTCCTCCACCGGCGACCGGCTCTCTAGATTTCGGTCAGGCGCGTATGCTGGGATGACGAGAAGTTTGAACCGCGCAACTGGTTTTTGGGGCGGCCGGCTCGTCGGAGAGACCTTTGACGGAAAGTCGTTTAGTGATGCTGGAGCCAACATCGGCGTTGGTTCGGGAAGAGCCGGCCCCAGAAAAACCTGCGTGGTGAGCGTCTGCGCTTCCGCAGGCAGGCAGCTAGTCAGAAGCAGTCCGACCACCAGAATGAGCTGATGCTGCATGATACTTGTCCTTTATGTTTCAGAGTGGGCGTGAAACCGAGGCCATCACGCTAAGGCGGGTGCACTGACTTGCGGAACAGCTATCGTTCGTCTCACAAGTGATGATAGATGCGTCGACAATGGATGTCTGTTCCGTTGCGCACACATTCGTAATTTCGGTTACGGATTTGTCGTTGCAGGGAGTCTGATCGCCTGTGCCGGAGCTGCGCCGGATCCTCGCGGGGCCATTGAGAAAGCGCAGATGGCCCCACTCGCCCGCGGACCGAATTGTGTTCCAAACTGGGCTGTACTGCTTCGCGCAGGATGACACCATGGGTTATGGGTGAGAAAAGGAAATCGACGAAAGAACTCGCCCGAGCAACACTCGCCAGCGTTACGAAAGAAATGGCACGGCCCCGCTTTGCCGAATCCGCACGGAAGGAAGAAGAAGAGGCGCACCACCGTGTCGCGAAGCATAAGTCCGTCTCATTCTCCACGTCTTTACAGGTAGGAGCGCCACCGTGTGAGAGAGAGCCGGCACGAAACAAAGCAGCGGATCAATGACTTACGTATTTGAGGCTGAGAATCCTCTGAGTCGAGAAGGAGAGCGTTGGAGATGAAAAGCGAGAAGCCGAGTATGTTCTTGTGTCATGCCTCAGTATCTTCAATTGCCGTGCTAATGATCGGATTTCTAGGGCTCGGAGTCCGCGCGTTCGCAACGGCAGATACTACGACGTTTATTTTTGTCGCCACCTTCGTTATCTCTGTTGTGATCCTTGTTTGGTATTTCATGGTCCGTCGATCCACTCGAGAACTGACGGCCCATTCGCTGTTTGGTGAAGCTGCCTTTGTGAAACGCTCACAATCTCCGCGCTTATTCTCATGGAGGCCAAGCGCGAGGCTCCAGCACAATTCGCTGTGATGCTCGCTTTGGTTTGCGCGGCATCTTACTTACTCCGTAAAACCGCGTTTGGCAATGCACTTCTGCGTGACGCGATCGACCGGCGGCTTTTCAAATACAGTGGCTTTTAACCGGGGAATGCGCGTTCTGAAGAGATCCGAGTAAACAACAAAAAAGAGGCACCCACTTTCGCGGATGCCCCTTTTGGGCGCTGCTTGATGCCGCCCGGCAGGGCTGGCATCCTGACTGCGTTAGTTGCCGGAAGCCTGCGTGCGAGCCGTGGCGGTCTTGGGCACGCTCAGGTAACCGGTGATCTTGTCCTTCCCGATCTGATTCACAACGAACTCAAGCGGAGCGCGGCTGCCGTGAGTGAAGAAGTAGATCGGCTCGTTCGCCGAGCGGTTCTTCTTATCGTAGCGTGAATCGTCCACGTACATCGCGACGGTATAGAGGTTCTTTTTCGCATTCACCCCGCGGAGTTCGACCATCATGTCTCCAACTTTTTCCCGCTGATTCTTCTTGTCGATCGTGAACTCGTAATAATCGCGATCGCCCATGCGCCGGAGTTCCTCGATCTCGTCGTGATTTTTCGCGACCAGAGTGCCGAACTCTCCCTTGGCCATGGTGAGGTTGTTGTTAGTGGTTTCAAGGTCGGTTTTAACGCCCGTGACATCGGTGCCGAGCTTGGTCACGTCATCGACGCTCGCCTTCGTTGCGAGCGCGCCGTTCACGTTGTTCTGAAGATCTGCGAGTTGCTTGGCATCGTCTTCTTTGATGGCGGTCGTCTGCGCGTGCGCCCGGTTAAGCTCGGTCTGCGTCAGCTTCATCTTATCGGTCACCACGCTCAACTCGCCCTGAAGCTGCGCGTTGGTGTCCTCTGCCTTCGTAAGCCGCTGCCCGAGCACGTTTTCGACCTGCTTAACCTGCGATTGCTGTGAGCCGATGGTCTGCTCCAATGATTTTGCGTGGTTAGAGGCTGCCCATCCTATTCCCAAGGCAACCAGGGAAACTACACCCAGAACAACCACGCCGATTCCTACCCATCGGGGCGCTGCGGGTTCCGGTGAATTAAAATCTTGTCTTTCTTCGCTCATTCTCGTGTCCTCCGTGGATTCCCCTTGCAGTTTAATAGAGAAGCACGAGACGAACCAATTATGCCAAATCAGGGCGACGTCCGTAAGCTTCATATTTGCCGGTAGTTAGCAGGCCCGGTGTGAAAAGGAGGTGCACCAGGGCAATATTACAACGTGCAATTTTTACGTGGATGTAACGATTTATGCTTGGTTTAGACCGGGATTTCCATTTTGACTTCCCGGCCGACCGATATGGACACCGCGTCCATGTCGGCCGCATTGAAAGGTCACGCGCAAGAAATCGCCGGTCTGGTTTCTGGCGAGCTACGACGTAGCAACATGATTTAGGAGGTAACAAAAAATGAACGCTTCAACCAGCTTCACCATGTGGATTCTCGTGTGTCTGCTGCCGTTACCAATGAACAAGATTTCCATGCGAGAGAAATCCTACAAGTAACAATTCCCGGAACGGCCTCTGTTTGCATCGATCGGCGCCGCGACACTTTTGCTTTGATACTCGCTGGCCAGATAGCGCGTGACCTGCTCCCCGAAATTTAGTCCAGCCAAAACTTAGCTTCTCCGGGTATTGACCCGCCCCGCGAAACTGTGCCAGAGGAAAGCTGAGGATTTTGCCTTACGTGGTCCGTTTGCGCCGATTCCTCGGCGATTCCGCGCCTAATGTAGCTCAACTGAGTACCTCAAGCAATGAGCACGCTTGGGAGATCTTCGGACTCGGAGCTAGCTCCGAGTCCGAAGATGCGGATTTCGACCAGGCTTTCGCGAACTCCGTCGGTGCTTCGTCACCGAGCGCGCTGTGGGGTCGGGCCAGGTTGTAATCTCGTCGCCAGGCCTCCAGCTTCTCTCTGGTGTCTGCGAGGGAGAAGAACAGACTGACGTTCAAGCACTCATCCCGCAGCCGGCCGTTGAAGCTCTCAATGTATCCGTTCTCCACTGGCTTGCCCGGTCGGATGAAGTCCAGGCGAATTCCATGACCATATGCCCATGCATCCATGGCTCGACTGGCGAACTCGCTCCCGTTATCTACGGTAATCGACGTCGGAACTCCGCGTTCTCTGACGACACGTTCTAATTCAGCGGCTACTTTTTCACCGCTCAATGCACTGTCCGCGTAGAGCAACAAGCACTCCCGAGTGAACTGATCGACGACGGTCAACACACGAAACCACCGATCATTCACCAGGCGGTCGCTCACGAAATCCATGCTCCACCGCTCATTCGGCCTCGTCGCTAGGCCCTGTGGCACGCGCTGGCGGCTGGCTACCTTCTTGCGTTGCTTCGTCCGCACGGTCAATCCTTCCTCGGTGTAGAGCCGATAGATCCGTTTTGCGTTTACCGCCCACCCCTCTCGCTTCAGCAGTACCGTCAACCGCCGGTATCCAAATCGCACTCGACTGGCCGCTAGCTCCCGTAATCGCATCCGCAGGGCTTCCTGCTGGTTGCGATGACTCTCATAACGCAACGAAGATCGCTGCATGAGAAGCAGCCTCGACACCCGACGCTCGCTCACTTGGTAGGCGAGTTGCGTCCAGCGCGCCAACACGCGCCGGTGACGAGGATTTAGAGCTTTTTTCGGACGATCTCCTGCAGCATGTGTCGATCCAACGACAGGTCTGCCACCAGCTTCTTCAGCTTGCCATTTTCATCGCGCAACTGCCGCAGCTCGCGCAGTTCACTCAGCCCCATGCCGGCGTACTTCCGTTTCCAGGTGTAAAACGTCTGCTCGCTGATCCCCAGCTTCCTACAGATCTCTGTGACTTTTTCCCCGCCCTCCGCCTGTCGCAGCGTCTGCAGAATCTGCTCCTCCGTGTGACCCTTCCTCGGCATCTTCGTGTCCTCCTCCTTGTCGGTGTAGAGGACCACGTTCAGGCCGTTTCCTCAACTTATCCTTGGTTCAGTTTTCCGGTTTTGGGTCAGTATAAAACCGCGAGAGGAGAAGCACCATGAAAAGGAGCCGCTTTAGTGAAGAGCAGATCGTCGGGGTGTTGAAAGAGGCGGAGGCCGGAGTCCCCGTGAAAGACCTCTGCCGCCGGGTCGGCATCAGTGATGCCACGTTCTACCACTGGAAAGCGAAGTACGGGGGCATGGAAGTGAACGAGACCCGGCTGCGTCAGGTGGAGGAAGAGAACGGACGGCTGAAGAAGATCGTGGCGCAGCAGGCGCTGGACCTCGACGCGCTGAAGGTGGTGCTGGCAAAAAAGTGGTAGGCCCGCGGGCGAAGCGAGAAGCGGTGCGTGTCGTGCGAGAAGAAGCAGGGCTCAGCGAGCGACGCGCCTGTGGGCTGATCGGGATGCACCGCGGGAGCTGGCGTTACCAACGAAGAGAACGGAACGAAGGTGCGTTGCGGGCTCGGCTGCGTGAGTTGGCAGCCGAGCGTCCGCGATTTGGCTATCGGCGGCTGTATATTTTCCTGCGACGGGAGAAGACCGAGGACGGAACGCTTCGGTGGTGGGTCAATCACAAGCGAGTGTATCGGCTGTACCGGGAGGAAGGGCTGGCGATGCAGCGTAGGAGGCGCAAGCGATTTCGAGCCGAAGCGCGAGTGCCGTTGGCGCTTCCGACGCGTGCGAATGAAGTGTGGACGATGGACTACACGCATGATGAACTGACCGGCGGGCGGAAATTCCGAACGCTGAACCTGATGGATGGCTACACGCGAGAAGCCCTGCGGATCGAGCCCGACACGTCGCTGCCCGGTCTGCGCGTGGTGCGAATACTGGATTTGCTGCGGGAACGCCGATTAAATTGCAGAAAATCAAGAGCGGTTAGATCTGCAAGGATTCAAATCTCACGTTGCCAAGTAATCGCTCGGCCGCAGCGTCAATGGCAGCCTAACGGTTCAGCCGGTCACGGTTTCTTTCCCGGGCTTTTTCGTTCGGGATCATCTTGATCTGCAGAAACGTAGAACCGATTCGAAATTTCGACATGGGCTCCAACCGGGCCACGAAAACGCGAGAATTGCGGAGATACGTCCCATTCGTAGGACGCAGATCGTGCAGCAGAATCGCGTCGCGCCTCACTTCAATAGCGCAATGCGAACGCGACACTTCCGAATCGTCAATTTCAATATCGGCACCGCCTCCCAGTCGCCCTATCGTCACGAGAGGGGTCGAGAGTTCGAATTCCATACCTTGGGACAAACCACTCACGACGGAAATTGTGATGACTTCGTCCTGCGGAAGCGCCAGGCTTGCTGTTTGGGAATTCAGAGAACCCTCGAGCCCGGAACCTCTGGATCTTTCATGCGACGCCGGTACCGCAATCGTCGGCGGACCCGGCTCCGTAGGGAGCGAATCTAGTCCGACGGCGCAATTGCACATCCAGCACACGACCTGTGAGGGGCGCCCGTTCGCGAATTGCTCCGCACGCAAAGTCAACTTTGCACCGCAATTAGGACAACGGATTCGCATCTGCTGTCGATTGGCCCCGAAAATCGTCGTCCGAAATGTTGAGGGAATGAATCTCCGCACTTCCCTTGTTGTGCAAATCCAATAACGCGTCTTCGATGTGATTACTCCCGATAAAGAGCGAACGAGCCAAGAACTCCCGCAACGATTCTTCGCCTAGAAACTTGCGGGGATCCGTCACGCTGCCGACTGCTCCATCAGGTGCAAACCTGACGGCAAACTCCGGCTCGCGCGATTCCCCCTTGTTCAACCAAACCACGTAGAGAGAGCCCTTGATCCCCATATTCGTACGGCAAGATTATCTATGCGGGAAAGGAATCTCTGTTCGATACCCGACAAAGCGAAAGTCATATGGCGGATCGGAAGGAGCCGCCCTTTTGCGTAAAGCCCATACCAGCGCGTGCTATCCTGCCGCGCATGGAGGGGGCGCCGGGGGTGGGCGTCGAGCAATCTCTGGAGCGTTGCGTTGCAAGCGGGCGAGCGGATACCAACGTTATTGCGGAAAGGGGAGACTTTCAAATCATGCAGCCGGACGAACGAATAACCACTGCGGGGAACCGAGTAGGCAACAAGATCCTCTTATCAATTCCCGACGAGGAGTACAAGCTGATTCGTCCTCACCTAGAATTTCTCAACATGCCTCACCATCTTATTCTCTATCAACCGGGCGAAGCGCTCGAGTTTGTGCATTTTCCGAATACAGGTATGGTGTCTCTTGTAATCGCGACCGAAGATGGAAGGACTGTTGAAGTGGGGGAGGTTGGCAGGGAAGGGTTTGCAGGGATACAGGCGGCGGTTGGCATAAACAAGAACCAAGTGCGCGAGATCGTACAAATCGCAGGAGACGGATTCAGAGTGAGAATTGGCGCATTGCAAAGCGTTTTGCAATCAGCTCCGGAGCTTCAGCGGATTCTGACTCGCTATGCAGTAGTTCAGGGGATGCAATTCGCACAAACAGCCGCGTGTAATCGGCTCCACAATATTGAACAGCGCCTCTCGCGCTGGCTACTCATCACTCAGGACAGAGTGGATTCCCCGACGCTCGCTATCACCCACGATTTCCTTGCGACGATGCTAGGGACAGACCGACCCACCGTAAGCTTGGCAGCTGGTATTTTGCAGAACAAGCAGATTATCGAGTACACGCGTGGTGAAGTGCGGATTCTGAGCCGCACGAAACTCGAAGACTGCACTTGCGAGTGTTACGGAGTTATCCAACAATATAATCGCGAGATTGGACTGAAATAGCGCACAGATAATGTTCGATACCCTGCAGACAGCAATCCTCCTTTGCAGTTAAATTGGTTTTGAGGTTTCATCTGGCTGCGATGGTCAAAGAACTTAAAAATCCAAGGGGGCTGGTTTTCGATGCGCAAGCTTTTCTCGATTCGGCCGGTGTGGCGAGAAAAGTTGTGGAATATCGAAGATCACAGAAGATCTACTCCCAAGGTGACCCCGCCACGAGCGTCATGTACGTTCAAAAAGGCGGCGTAAAGCTCTCCGTTGTCAATGAGATCGGCAAAGAGGCAGTCCTGGCGATATTGGGACCCGCTGACTTTTTTGGTGAGGGGGGCATGGCAGGTCAGTCTGTTCGAATGGGGACTGCGACCGCGATTACACCCACGAGTTTACTCGTTATTGAGAAAAACGAGATGATGCGCGTGCTCCACGCTGAACATGCGCTCTCTGACCGCTTCCTGTCTTATATGCTTTCCCGAAACATCCGAATCGAAGAGGACTTGATCGATCAGCTTTTTAACTCCACCGAGAAACGACTGGCCCGCACTCTTCTGCTGCTCGCTCGGTATGGCAAGAAATCCCAACCAGAAAAGATGCTTCCCAAAGTTTCCCAGGAGATGCTGGCGGAAATGATTGGCACAACGCGCCCCCGAGTCAACTTGTTCATGAATAAATTCAGGAAACTCGGCTTCATTCAATACAACAATGGCGGACTTCGGGTTCACCATTCCCTCCTCAGTATCGTGTTGCACAAGTAAGCACCAACTTTCGCGCTTATCGGAAAGCGGCATACTTCCAGATCACTGTTGGTAGGAGGGCTTACCACCGCATATCTCGGATTGTTGGTCGGAAGGGGATTTATCGACGTCCAGGACCATGGAGAATTCTTTTCGCCTCAATCGCCTCAGCCGCGGAAAGCTTCCGGTCTACGTGTGGTTCTGAGCGCGGGGCACCCGTAGATAAACGCACACCGAATGGCGTTCCCGAGAGGTTTCAGCATCCACTCCAACATCGCGATCAGTCCCGCGGTCTTCTCGAAGAGCCGCCGCAGTTCTGGGAAAACCGGGGACTTGGTTTCTGCTTTGAAGTAGGCCCTTGTACCCTCACGACGACGCACCAGGATTCCGCTTGCCACCAAGGACGATAGCTCTCGCTGAAGACTGGATGGACTCGTGCCCAAACTGTCGGCGAGTTCCGAGAGATACCACCACTTGTCCGGTTGAGTGAGCGTGGCCGCGAGAACGCCTTGCCGGACCTGCGGGAAAAGTGACCCAACACCGATGTCTTACGCATATTGCGTATGTTATTACGCATATTGCGTAGAATGTCAAACAGGCAGGCATTCGTGTTCCGAAAAATCGGACTACTCTGGTCCTAATAGCTCACACTGGCCTGCAGATGTGCTCGACGGGCACAATTGATTCACCATTCGAAGCGCCGGCGAGCCAACCGGCCAACACAACCCCCTATCCATCAATTACTCCAAGTTCCGATCGCGTCCCGAAGCGAGACGCGACGCCCAACGACGATCTGCGTCCTGATGCCGTTATCGACGGCTCGATTTATCTGCATTGCGAGCGGCTTACCATCGGAGAACCAGCGAAGACTAGGGATGCGATCCTGCAGCACCACGCGGGCCAGCACCTGCGGGTTCGCTGGCGCACAAGAATATAGTTTTCTTAAGGTATTACAGAAGAACTTTTTGTTTCACATCCTGGGCGGCTTGCATCAGACTGTTCGGCCTGCCAAGATCACGCCAATAATAATCATCGGCTCGAAAGGCGAGGATTTTCTCCCCGCAAACAGCGAGACGCAGATAGGAGGTGATGATGGAAAAAATACCGTCTTCAATCATCATGCCCAAAAGACGTGGAGATATAACGTGAATGCCGGCAAACGCCAGCGGCTGGACCTTATTTGAAGATCGAACCAGTTCACTTTTCTGATCGTGTCCAGATTGACGGCCGCAAAGCTGAAGGTGCTCGTCAAAAAGCAGATACCGAGATGTTTCCCTATGTTGCACTGCGAGAGTGGCAAGCGCCTGATTGTCACGATGAAATTGCACCATGCGTCGGAGATCAACTGTGCTGATGACGTCGACATTATGCAATATGAACGGCGTTTCAAAACCGTCCTCGAGGAAAAAATAGGCGGCCTTTTTCAGGGCGCCTCCGGTGTCGAGCAAGACCTTCTCGCGAGAAACTTCAATACGCATTCCGAAGTTATTGTTCGCTTTCAAGTACTCGAGAATCATGTCAGCAAAGTGGTGCACGTTTATAATCACTTCCCGAATGTCAAAAGCGCGCAAGCGCGAAAGTGTGATCTCCAACATCGTGCGGCCAGCGACTTCTACTAGCGCCTTCGGCTGATTGTCGGTGAGTGGCCGCAAGCGTGTACCGAGACCAGCGGCCAAAATCATCGCTTTCATTTGTTCATATTCTCCAACTCAAAATGTCGTACCACCACCTCCACTCGGTTCCTGCCAGTCAAACGTTTCGCCACTTGCTCCGCGAAATAAACCGAACGATGTTGGCCGCCCGTGCAGCCGAACGACACCGTCAAGCTCGTAAACCCGCGATCCTGATAGGTGTGCACGCTAGCATCCACCAGCGACATTACGCTGGCGAGGAACTGATGCACGCTTTCTTGCTGATTGAGATAATCAATCACCGGCGCGTCTTTGCCTGTAAGAGTTTCGAATCTCTCTTCACGTCCGGGATTCGGTATGCTGCGGGCATCGAAAACGAATCCACCACCATGCCCGGTCTCATCTTTCGGTATACCCCGGCGAAATGAAAAACTGAAAAGGCGTACGATCAGACTTTCTTCCTTGAAACTCAGGCTCTGCAATTTCTCTGAGGTCACCATCCTGGTAAAGGCGTCCGTTAGTGTTGGCAGCGGGATGGGTAGCTCGACGTGCTGAAGCAGCCAGCGCAGGTTGTTTATTGCGTATGGCACGCTTTGCAGAAAATGAGCTTTGCGCTCATAAAAGCCCCGAAACCCGTAGGCGCCCAATGCCTGCATGATGCGGATGTAAACGTAGGCATAGTAGTGGTGCATGAACACTTCGCGCTCAAGCTCGATAAAATCAGCTAGCCGGTCGATATAACGATCGAGCAATTGCTGGCGCAATTCTGGCGGTAGATCGGCCTTGGCATCGTACAAAAGAGAGGCAATATCATAGTGAAGCGCGCCCTTGCGGCCGCCTTGATAATCCAAGAAAAATGGATGGCCATCGCGCAACATGATGTTGCGCGATTGAAAATCCCGGTAGAGAAAGTAATCAAGGTCCGCGCTCAACAAGAACTTCGTCAATCGACTGAAGTCGTCTTCCAGCGATTGTTCGTTGAAGGGGATGCCAGCAAGCCTAAGAAAGTAATACTTGAAATAATTCAGATCCCACGCGATGGATTGCCCATCGAAGACGGCACGCGGATAGCAAACTTTATAATTCAAATCGTAGCCCGCTTCGATCTGAAAGCGTGGCAACACGTCCACAACTTTGCGAT
>Ga0187876_1002800_pt1 | contig 12461 bp, 10 predicted proteins | sample June2016WEW_17_4_FD_133000 | JGI IMG/M metagenome (GOLD analysis project Ga0187876, IMG submission 133000) | Peatland microbial communities from SPRUCE experiment site at the Marcell Experimental Forest, Minnesota, USA - June2016WEW_17_40 | ecosystem: Environmental > Terrestrial > Soil >... | reverse complement strand
TCTTGAGCGTGGCCTTGATGACCATTTCCGAAGCGAATTCCATGCCGGTGGTCTGCAAATCCATTTTCTCGAATGCATCGCGGGTAAAACCGCGCAGGCCGCTGTGAAAATCGTGCGCGGGACAACGGAAGAAGAGGCGGCCCAAGAAAGACAGCGTCGGATTGCCCAGCCAGCGGTTCTTCCACGGCATGGCGCCGGGCAGAATGGTGCCGCCGGCGGACGGCAGACGGCAGCCCATTATCAGTTCGTATCCTTGCCGGAATTTCGTAACGAAGCCGGAAAGGTCCGAAAAATCATAGCTGTCGTCCGCATCACCCATAATGATCCACCGGCCGGCGGCGGCCCGGATGCCGCCGCGCAGCGCGCCGCCGTAACCTTTTTCGGGCACGGACACCACGCGGGCGCCCAATTTTTCAGCGATCGCCTGCGAACCGTCGGTGCTGCCGTTGTCAGCCACGAGGATTTCACCCCGCACGCCGGCGCGCTGCAAGCCCAGGCGTGCCGTTTGGATGCAAGCGGCCAAGGTTTCGGCCTCGTTGAGACAGGGCATGACGATGCTCAACTCGGTGGAATCGTTCACGGTGGAAATTTAGGCAAGCCCAGGCGGTTTGGCCAGTTGGCTTTTCCAGAATCTTCTCGCCCGGTTTCGCATCCGGTGGTAATGGTACGCCCGATGCCGCCAAATCCCGACCCAAAAGTCGAACTCCGAATTCCCGCAAACGACGTGGCCAATCCCGAATTGTCCATCGTGATTCCGGCCATGAACGAGCAGATTACTGTGGCCGAATTCGTGGATTGGTGCCGGACCGGGCTGGCCCGCGCGGGGGTGCGCGGCGAGATTCTGATTGTGGACAGTTCCACCGATGCGACGCCGGACATCGCCCTGGCCAAGGGCGCCCGCGTTTTGAAGACCCCCAAACGCGGCTTGGGCCGGGCTTACATAGACGCCCTTGATTACATTCGCGGGAAATACGTGCTGATGGGCGATGCCGACCTGACCTACGACTTCCGCGAGATTTCCGAATTTGTTCAGAAGTTTCGCGAGGGTCACGAGTTCATCATGGGCTCGCGTTTTCGCGGCACCATAGAAGACGGCGCCATGCCGCCCTTGCACCGGTACTTGGGAACCCCGGTGACCACCCGGATATTGAATCTGATTTACGAGTCCCGGTTTACGGACATCCATTGCGGCATGCGCGGAATCACCTTGGAGGCGTTAAAGCGCATCCACCTGGAATCCCAATCATGGGAATATGCCTCGGAAATGGTGCTCAAGGCCGCCAAGTATCAACTCCGTACGGCGGAAGTGCCCATTCATTTTCTGAAGGACCGCGCCGGCCGATTGAGCCACATGAAAAGGTCGAAATGGTACGAACCCTGGCGCGCCGGCTGGATCAATCTGCGCGCCATGTTCCTGTTTGCGCCGGACTTCTTCCTGATGGCGCCCGGTGTCGTCGGCGTTTCACTCGGCCTGCTGCTGGTGGTGCTGTCGGCCAGCCACTGGTTTTGGTGGCTGTCTCTCCACTGGATGCTGTTGGGGATGACGCTGACAGTAGGCGGCTATTCGGCGATTCAGATGGCCGTTCTTTCCCGGGTGTTTTACAATTTCATTCCTGAAAAGACGGGGCGCTACGTCAAACGATTCACTTATAACCGCGGCGTGGCGGTTTCCGCCCTGCTGGCGTTGGCCGGACTGGCCATCCTCATAAAATTCTCGGCGCGTTACGTGCAACAGCACTTGACCTTGTCGCACGCCTCCGAGCCGGCCATAACCGCCCTCTATCTGCTGCTGCTTTCATTTCAAACATTCACCTTCACCCTCATGTTCCAGATGATCGCCCACCGGAACCAGCAGCCAAAGAGTCTGTGACGGTTGGTTGGTCACTGCAATTTTACCAGATACCAGTCCCGCACCCCCGAGGAGGCGCGTAGATCCAGCGGAATCCTGGCCACGACTTGCGCATTCACTTTGCGCCGCCAATCATCGAAGGAGCATTGAAAGAAAGTTTCCACGACCGGTTCCTTCACCAGAATGTATTCGATGCCGCTCTTTTTTAAATCCGCTGCCGAATCTTGCGGACAAACGTGTTCGATGCGCCGGCTGCCCAACGGAAACCATAACGTGGCTTCGGGATCGTCGAAGGTAATCATTCCCAGGACGTGAACATCGCGCGGCAATGCCTTGAGCACCGGCGCAAAGGCCACGGGCCGTGCCCGATAGATGGTATAGACCTTCTGTAGGCGTACCGGTGGATTTTTCATTTTGCCCAGAAGGTGCATCACCGGAAACAGGGGCCGCGCCGGCGACAGGATGAGCAATAAGGCAGCCAGAACAAAAACGACCCACGCCGACCGCTGCCAGCCAGGCCGCCGGACCAATCTTTCATGGCCCGGATTCACGAGCAACGCCGGAATCAACAGACAGTAATACGATGAAATGGTTCGGGCTGGCTGGCCTATCCAGGATTGCGTGACCACCGCCACCAACGAAATCCACGCTGCCCGGCGCACCCATTTCTGCAAACATGAATGGACCGGCGGTTCCTGGTCCCGGAACCGCCATGCTGCGGTCACGCTGATGAGCAACAGCAAACATACCCCGAAGCCCAATCCGGCGTTTTCTTCAATCTGCATTTCCGGCAGTTCAAAAGGTTTGCCACCAAAATCAAAAACACGATTCAAATCGGCGTCCAACGGATGCGGAACGATGCTGTTGACACCGCGATTCCATTTTTCCGCCAGCGGGAAGACCGGCGGCACGAAATTCTGAGCGGTCAACAAGATCGGGTTTACTGCCACCTTCAGCATCAGGGCACGGATCCCGGAGCCATGTACATCTCCAGCCGACCAACTGCCGGCATAATGCGTGTTCAATACGACCGTCGGCAGCACCGAGGCGAATCCCGCTAGAAGGCAAACGGCTGCAGTCGTCACCGGGCGGCGCGCCATGGGCCAAAGCGAAGGCAGGAGCGCCAACGCCCAGGGAAGCAAAAGGGGCAGGTTGCTTATCTTGGCGCTGGTCATCAACGCCGCGGCGATCATCGAAGTGAGGAAATCGCGCGGCGATTTTGAATCCCGTGCGCGCAACGCGAAGTCCACGGCTGCCAGCGCAAAGGGCGCTCCGAACAGGTCATCTCCCAGGCTGCCGGCCTGAAGCAGGAAGCAATAGCCGGTCGGCACAATCCACATCCAATTCCAAGCGACGCGCCGGCAAACGCCAAGCCGGGTGAACACGCTGAAGATCAATCCCGGAAGGAGCAAGAACGACACGAGGTTGATTAGAAACAAGGGACGGTCGGTTTTGAGCAAGGCGATAAATGGCGCGGAAATCCATTCAAAACCGTAGGCGGCGTGTCCGTTCATGCGGGCGAAGTTCGTGTGGATCCAATGCCAGTGGCCGGCCGCCAGCCAATGCAGCAAGCGCGGCAGGCGATAAGCCAGGGTGTCGTAATTGCTGGGTGGATAGAGCAGACCCCCCACGAAAGCCATCGCCGCCAGGATCAGAAATGCCATGGGAAAGGGACGCCGAAAACGGCGGCAAAACCCTCGCCCGCAGAAGCGCGGCCAGGAAGAACCGGTTTTTCCAAGCCAACAAAGCCACGCCGCCAAACCGGCAAGCAGGACCACGGCGTAACCGGAGCCGTTTAACTGGTGGATAGCGGACAACCCCCAGCCTGCGCAATTGAGAAAAGCGCAGAGCCAGACCCACCAAATGACAACCGTCGGCATGGACGGCCGTTTTTTAGGCAGTGTCGGCCGTGAAAGCAATTAAATTGCCTCGCCGGCTTTGGCTGAATTGATCAACGCCTGCCTGACCGTTGCGGGCACAGGCGCGAATCGTGCGTCTCAATGCCAACAAAAAACCGCGCAGAAAGTTTGAAATTCCGCGCGGTTCCCCACCCCCCAACTTCCTTGGTGTGCCTCCAATCGTCAAAAGGCAGCCACCTCCCTGGCCTGCCTTTGAACCAATGAAATCGGCTGGTGCTTTACGCCGCCTGCTGGCTGAACATCAGATCCAGCTCCTGCCCCGAGCTCTTGGCGAGATGGAACGCCTGCTGCACCTCTTCGGCCAGATCGCTGTCGCCGATTTTCAGCCGCATAACGAGCTTTTTGATTCTCAGCCGGTTTTGTTCAGCTTCTTCCGCTTGGCGCTTTGCTTGCAGATTCATGGTCGTATTCAGTTTGATTTTAGACTTGTGAATGGAACCTCATCACGATGAAAGGATAATAAGTCCGGGAGGCGCGCGCCGAATAGTCGGATAAAGGGAGATTTTTGCGTCGGGCAGAAGAGAACTGGCGTGTCGGGGAATTCTCCGACAAGCTCAGCTAACCATCGCGCGGGACCACGGGATTTGATTCGCTCAACCAGCCACGGCGCAGGGCGTATTGCACCATCTCGGTCCGGCTGCGCAGGCCAAGTTTTTCTCCGACGCGGACTTTGTAGGTTTCGACGGTCTTGACGCTCAGACCCAATTTGGCGGCGATTTCCTTGTTGCTGTAACCCCAGGCCAGCAGCGCGAGCACGTCTCTTTCGCGTTCGCTCAATTCCACGGCGCCGGGTTCGTCCCGGCCGCTGGTCATTTGTCGAGCGAGCGCCTTGCTGGCCAGCGTGGCTTCATAATAGACGCCGCCCCTGGCCACCACGCCAATGGCCTTGACCAGTTCGTCGCCGGCGGAACGTTTGAGCACGTAACCGGTGGCGCCCACCTTGCACAACTGGCGCAGATAGCTTTCGTCCTCGTTGGCGGTGATGGCCACCACCTTGATTTCGGGCGCTTCGGCTTTCAGTTGCTCGGTGGCCTGCAACCCGTTCATCTCGGGCATCGAAAGATCCATCACCACCACGTCGGGCTTGAGTTCGCGCGCCTGAACCAGAACTTCCCGCCCATTGGCAGCTTCCCCCACCACCCGCATGTCAGCCTGGCCGTCAATCAACAGACGCAAACCTTCCCGGACCATTTCGTGGTCGTCGGCGAGCAGGATGCGGAGCTTCTTCATGGTTGAGCCTTCGGTTGCGCTTTATTCATACCAGCAAAAGGCGGGATTGGCAATCTCTAATTCCAGCGGCTTGACTGGCCGGCGAACGGCGGTTGAATCCGGAAGCGGTTATCGGCTAAACTGGGCGCATGGGACGCCAATGGTTGCACGCCAAACGTCTGGTGGCAGGGCTCAAGAAGGGCCGCGCCACCAGCAAAATTGTCCGCGAAATCTCAGTGGCTGCCAAAATGGGCGGAGCCGATGCGGACTCGAACGCGCGCCTGGCCGCCGCAGTGGAAAAGGCGCGCAAGGAAAGTGTGTCGCGCGACGTCATTGAGCGCGCCATTAAGAAGGGCGCGGGCATCGGCGGAGAAAAGCTCGTCATGGAGCACGTCGTCTTCGAGGGCTACGCGCCCCACAAGGTGCCGGTCATTGTCGAGGTCTATACCGACAATACCAACCGCACCGCCCCGGAAATCCGCGTGCTCTTCAAACGCGGCCACTTGGGTAACACGGGCAGCAACAAATTCCTGTTTGATCACGTCGGGCTGGTCGAGGCGCATCACGCCGATCCAAACGTGGACCGCGAGGCGGCGGCCATTGAAGCCGGCGCCAACGAAGTCGAGCCGCTCACCAGCGAACAGAACGACGATATTCCGGAGGGCACGGCCGGGGCGCGGTTTATTTGCGACCGCACTACCGTCCATGCGGTTTCCATCTGGCTGGCCAAAAACGACTGGACCGTGGTGACCAGCGAACTGGGGTATGTGCCGAAGAGTTTCCCCGAACTGAGCGAGACGGAGCGCGCCGAAGTGGGTGAATTTCTCCAGTCGCTCGATGATCACGATGACGTTCACCGCGTGTGGGCGGCGGTGAAATGATGATTCTGAAGCCTCCGCAAAATTGCCGGTACATCGTAGCGGCGTCTCGGAAGAGCGCCGCCAATTCGAAAGATGGAAAAGTGCGGCTTTCTACCGGAAGCCGCTAGGCCGGTTATTCGTCGCCGTTGTTCCCATTCCGGCGTTCCCAGCGGCGCGGCTGGCGCTCGGGCGGGGAGGTGTCCACTTTGGCGTAATAGGTTCCCTCGCCAAATCGTGCATCAATTGCCTGCTGTAATTCCAATGACGGCGTCACGTTGAAGCGAGCGTTGGTGTCCATGAAAATCATCTCGCCGCTGGGTTGCATGAAACAAAGCATCAACGGGCACTTGCCCAGATGTGCGGTAGCGATTTCGCTAATCGCATTCAAATCCTCCGGTTTCAAATGCGCGCTGTTTAACCGCAGGTGAATCCATCGGGTAAATTTTTTAGGCGCGTCCTCCAACGGCAGGATTTCCTGCGGAAAGATTTTTGGCCGGTCGTCGCTGGTGTTCACCTCGCCGATGACCAGAATGGCGCGGTTCAGGGTGAGCAAGCCGCGATACTTCTCGTAGTTTTCGTTCATGCACAGAACCTGGACGGAACCTTCCAAATCTTCGAGCGTGACCATGGAGTAAGGCTTGCCGTTCTTTTTTGAAACGCCGTTCTGCACCGCGGCGACCAACCCACCGATGCGGGTCATGCTGCGGTTCGGCAGTTCGGGGAGCTTCGCGGTGTTCGCCAGGGCGTATTTTTGTAAAATCGGCACGAAGGGCGTCAGGGGATGCCCGGTGACATAGAAGCCCAGCAACTCCTTTTCGTGCGCGAGCAGTTCGTGCTGCGGCCATTCGGGCAGGTTGCTCATGGCTTCCGGCACGGCCTGCGCTTTCTCTTCCAACGCTCCAAACAACGAGCTTTGCCCGCGCTGGCGGTCGGCGGTGATGCTGGCGGCGCGCGCCAGCGTGCGTTCAATTTGTGCAAACAACGCGGCGCGCGACTGGCCAAAAGCATCGCACGCGCCGGATTTGATGAGGGCTTCGAGAATTTTCCGGTTCACCGTCCGGCTGTCCACGCGTTCGCACAAGTCGGAGAGCGAGACGAACTTTCCGCCCTCGTTCCGCGCCTTCAGGATGGTTTCCACAGCCACTTCGCCCACGCCTTTGATGGCGGCCAGGCCGAAACGGATGCCGCCCATAGGGCGGGCATCTTGCCTGTCTCTGACTTCCCTGTTTTCAGATGGAGACAGGCTGGAAGGCTGTCCTACGTTTTGCGCCGGCGCAAAATACACCTGGCTCTCGTTCACGTGCGGGCCGAGCACTTCGATGCCGAAAGCGCGCGCCTCGTTGATATACTGGCTCAACTTGGCGGTGTCGGCCATGTCGTTAGTCATCATCGCGCAGAAGAACTCCACCGGGTAATTCGCCTTCAAATAGGCCGTCTGGTAGGCGACGACGGCGTAGGCGGCGGCGTGTGATTTGTTGAAGCCGTAGCCGGCAAATTTCTCGAGCAAATCAAAAATCTCATTGGCCTTGGCCGCCGGAATGCCGTTAGTTTTAGCGCAGCCTTTGACGAACACTTCGCGCTGTTTTTTCATTTCCTCCGGCTTCTTCTTGCCCATCGCGCGCCGGAGCAGGTCCGCCCCGCCGAGCGAGTAGCCGGCCAGCACTTGCGCCGCCTGCATGACCTGCTCCTGGTAAATCAAGATGCCGTAGGTCTCGCGCGCAATCGGTTCCAGCAACGGATGCTCGTATTCAATCTGCACCTCGCCGTGACGGCGCTTGATGAATTCCGGGATCAGTTCCATCGGCCCGGGCCGGTAAAGCGCCACGAGGGCCGTGATATGTTCGATCGAACTGATCTGGAATTTCCGGCACAAGTCGCGCATTCCGCCGGATTCCAATTGGAACACCCCGAGCGTTTCGGCGCGGTTGAGCAGGTCGTAAGTCTTCTGGTCGTCAAGCGGCAGATGGTCAATGTCAATCTCAACGCCGTGCGTGCGTTTGACCATGTCACAGGTGTTGCGGATGACGGTAAGCGTCTTCAACCCCAGGAAGTCCATCTTCAACAGGCCGAGGTCGCCGACGGGATTCATCGCGTATTGGGTGACCAGGGTGCCGCTTTCGTCCTGCTTGAGCGGCAACAGATTCACCAGCGGCTGGTCGCCGATGACGACGCCGGCGGCGTGGACCGAGGCGTTGCGCGTGAGGTCTTCCAGGATGAGCGCGGTATCAATCAGCTCATGCGTGACTTCCTCGGTGTCGTAGGCTTCCTTGAATTCCGGCGATTGTTTGAGCGCCTTTTCGAGCGTCATCTTCAAATCGAACGGAATCATCTTGGCCAGCCGGTCGCACTCGCCGTAGCTCAGGCCCATGACGCGGCCCACGTCGCGCACCACGGATTTTGCGCCCATGGTGCCAAAGGTGATGATTTGCGCGACGGCATCGTGGCCGTACTTGTTGCGAACGTATTCAATCACGTCCGCGCGCCGGTCGTCCGCGAAATCAATGTCAATGTCCGGCGGATTGACGCGCTCCGGGTTGAGAAAGCGCTCGAACAACAGGCCGTAGCGGATAGGGTCCACGTTCGCGATGTCGAGCAGGTAGGTCACGAGCGAACCGGCGGCGGAACCGCGCGCCACGCACGCAATGCCGTGCTCGCGCCCATACCGGATGAAATCCGCGACAATGAGGAAATAGCTGATGAATCCTGTTTTTTCGATCACCGCCAACTCGAGTTTCAGACGATCAATGACAGTTTTGATGGCGGCAGCAACAGCGGGGTTATCTATCGTAGGACAGGCATCCTGCCTGTCTCCGTCTTTCGGTTTTTCTGTTTCTGGAGTTTGAGACAGGCGCGACGCCTGTCCTACGTCATAAGTTGGCAACCGCCTGGGATCATCAATACCCTCCACGATAAATTCCTTGCCCTCGGCCCGGGCATGAATCGTGTAGCGCCGGAGCAGTCCTTCAGCCACCAGTTTGCGCAGGAAGCCTTCACGCGTGAAATGTTCCGGCGGCGTGAAAACCGGGTAGTGCAGCTTGTTGAATTCAATCTCGAGGTTGCATTTTTCGGCCACTTCCAGCGTATTGCGGATGGCCTCCGGCGTGTCGGCAAAGCGCGCCTTCATCTCCTCCGCTGTCCGCAGATAAAACTGCTCCGGCTCGTAGCGCAACCGTTTGGCATCGGCGAGGAGGGTCTGCGTGCCGATGCAAATCAAACAGTCGTGCGCGTGCGAGTGGCTTTTCTCGATATAATGGACGTCGTTGGTGGCGATCAGCTTCAGGCCGAATTCCTTTGCCCATTGAATCAGGTGGCGGTTGACCTTGGCCTGGTCGGCAATCCCGTGATTTTGAAGTTCGAGGTAAAAATTGTCCGGGCCGAGCGTTTGCTTGAACCAATCAATCGTCTCGCGCGCCTTGTCGAACTGGTCGCGCGTAATCAAATCGGGAATCTCGCTGGCCAGGCAGCCGGACATGGCGATCAAGCCGTCCTTGTGCGCGGCGAGGAGTTCCTTGTCAATGCGCGGCTTGTAGTAATAGCCCTCCAGATGCGCGGCCGTCGTAAGTTTGATCAGGTTTTTGTAGCCAGTCGCGTCTTTGGCCAGGAGGCCCAGGTGATGATAAACATCGCGTCCGCCGCTGGTGGTTTTCTTTTCGAGCCGGCTGCCTGGCGCGACATACACTTCGCAACCGATGATGGGTTTGATGCCCTTTTCGCGAGCGGCCTGGTAAAAATCAATCGCACCATACATCGCGCCGTGATCCGTGATGGCCAGCGCTGGGAACTTCAATTCATGCGCCTTCTCCACCAGCCGGTCCAGCCGGCAGGCGCCATCGAGCAGGGAATACTCGGTGTGCAGATGGAGATGAACAAAGTCCGCGTGCGACATGGAGACAAGTTACCGCCCGGTGCCCCAGCCGCGCAAGGCGGGGATGTTCACAAATCCGGTTCGCGTCGCGCGCCGTGCCAGTAACGCAGGATGTCCACGAAGTTTTCCCGTTCCTGCCAAATCCGCAATTGCCTGGGGCGAGAAGATTATTTTGCAGCCCATGAAGCCACGCGTTTGCGAACGTCATTCAGGGGCGTGCCATTCCCGGCATCAATGTCGCCAAGCGCCTCATCCAGCGAGCGCAGCAAGCGGCGTTCTTCCTCGGCTGGCAATTCCATCTCGGTTTGGGAATTGAGCCAGAGCTGCAAAGCCTTCCGTTCGCCACCCGGCAGCCGGGCGACGGCGTCTTGGATTTCAACCAGAGTGCTCATGGCAGTGAAAACTAACGCGCCGTTCCCGTTTTGGCAAACGACAACGCGCCATCGAGCGGGGAATACCCGGTGTGCAGATGGAGATTTTCCTTCATTGGCTGTCCCCGGGCGCTTGACACACTCTTCCGGCAGGCTACTCTTCCATCCGTGAACCGGCTTGTTTGTCCCGCTCTGGTCGCGGCGCTGCTTTTGGGCGTCGCGCGGTGCGGTTTTGCCCAGGCCGCCCTGACCAACAAGCTGCCCCTCCACGTCCTCTACGCCGGCCATCCCGGCTCGGGGCGCGAGGCGGATTTTGTGGCCTTCCTCAAGGAGCATTTCCGGGAGGTGAGCACCACTGACGCGGCCCAATTCACCGGCCATCGGATGTTTGATGTCGTTTTGGTAGATTATGATGGCGACGGTTTCAAGGCGCCGCGCCCCGCGCTTCCAGACGCCTATACCCGGCCCACGGTAACCCTGGGGGTTATGGGCGGCCTGCTCTGCAGTCAGCACCGGCTCAAGACCGGCTACATGTGAAACTGCGGCAGCGATGCGGCTCAAGGCGAGCCGCCCCAACACGAGGTCTTTGCCACCCCGTTCAAGGTGGAGCCGGCCTACGAATCCTGGAAGACACCGAACAATTACCGCGCCTATCCCGGGGGCAAGGAACTGCCGGACCAACTCAAGGTTTGGCGCGTTCAGAATAGCGGCAAGACTTACGGCAGCGTGGTTTCCTTCTCGTACGGATTCGAAGACTCGCCCGACGCGGAAGTGCTGATCCCTTGTTTCAACAGCGGCAAAGAAAGCGGGGCGGTCGGTGTGGGGCGCCACGGCAACTATCTGCAATGGGGTTTCTCCGCCTCCCCCGCCAACATGACCGAGGCCGGCAAGTGCTTCTTCCTCAACTGCATCTGCTATATCCATAAATTCGACGGATTTGCCCCGCTCGTTCATGTCTCCTCCAGCCAGCGCATGAATGCCGTGCGGCTGGCTTTGCTCCTGGACCGGATCACAGATCCGAGATTTCAGACGAATACCTTTCCGGCCAACTTGCGCCGGCAATTCAGCGGCAACCCCGAAGGCTTGGCGAAGTACTACCAGGACCGGATCGAGTTGATTTACCGCGATAAGGTCTATCTGGCCGATGAGGACCTTCCCCTGCTGGGCCTCAAGTCAAACCGCACGCTCGAAACCCTCCAACGCCTGATCGGGTTGCTCGACCAGCCAACGCAGCAAGAGGCCGCCCGCAAGTTGCTCCGGCGCTACACGAGCGAATCCTTCGAAACCGCCAAAGAATGGCGCGACTGGTTCGACCAGAACAGCCAGCGCATCTTCTTCACGGACGTCGGCGGCTACAAATTTATGGTGGCGCCCGCAAGCTACCCCATCCGCCCCGGTTCGCTGCTCCGGGAATAAAGTTTGTTTCCGGTCAGCCGCTCGTAGGCTTCCAGGTATTTCGCGCTGGTTTTGGCGACGACGTCGTCCGGCAGCCTGGGGCCGGGCGGGGTCTTGTTCCAATCGAGCGTTTCGAGATAATCGCGGACGAATTGTTTGTCGAAACTCGGCTGGCCCTTGCCGGGTGCGTATTGGTCCGCCGGCCAGAAACGCGAGGAATCGGGCGTCATCACCTCGTCAATCAGGATCAGCCTCCCGTCGCTCAGGCCGAACTCAAATTTGGTGTCGGCGATGATGATGCCGCGTTGGCGGGCGTAATCGCGTCCGGCCCGGTAAATCTTCAGGCTCAAATCGCGCGCCTGCGTGGCGAGTTCGGCACCCACGATCTGTTTTGACTTGCTGAAGGAGATATTTTCGTCATGGCCGGCTTCGGCCTTGGTGGATGGCGTGAAAATCGGTTCGGGCAATTCGGCCGATTCGGCCAGACCGGCCGGCAGCCGGATCCCGCAAACGGTCTGCCATTTTTTGTATTCCTTCCAGCCGGAGCCGGAAAGGTAGCCGCGCACGATGCACTCAATGGCCAGCGGCCTGGCCTTTTTGACGATCATCGAGCGGCGCTGCAAGTCGGCGAGTTGGGCGGCGGGCAGGCCGGCGAGGGCGGGGATGCCCAGCGGTTCGCGGGCGCTGCGCAACAGGTGGTTCGGCACGAGCGCGGCAAATTTCTCGAACCAGAAATGCGAGATTTGCGTGAGCACCTCGCCCTTGCGCGGGATGCCGTTGGGCATGATGACGTCGAACGCGGAAATGCGGTCGCTGGCCACCAGCAACAGGGCGTCGCCCAGGTCGAAGATGTCGCGAACTTTGCCGCTACGGAGCTTTTTGACGCCGGGCAAATCCAGTTGCAGGAGCGGTGCGGGAGTTGAATTTGACATGACGGGAGTATTTTTATGCCGGTTGCGGGGGAAGACCTTTCACGAACAGCGGAATGCCGGC
>Ga0187876_1002793_pt1 | contig 12481 bp, 14 predicted proteins | sample June2016WEW_17_4_FD_133000 | JGI IMG/M metagenome (GOLD analysis project Ga0187876, IMG submission 133000) | Peatland microbial communities from SPRUCE experiment site at the Marcell Experimental Forest, Minnesota, USA - June2016WEW_17_40 | ecosystem: Environmental > Terrestrial > Soil >... | reverse complement strand
TGAGTTGCGCTTCCAAACCGTGTACTGGCTTGAGCACGGAGACTGGAGGAAGGTGCGCATCGTCGGGAACGGAATGAAGCTGTCTGCGCGCGTCCGCGTGAAATCGAATGACTCCCACCGCCGCGAGGCCAAGAAACACAGCCGAAGACAAAGTACCTATTACGGCCACACCCAAAACGGAATATAAAATCAGCCACATCAAATTTGCATTGTCCTCAATAGAACCGTCGTCGGCCGCACCGTCAATTAACCGGTGTGAATACACCTGCTGACCATCAGAACAGCAACTCACACTATACATTTCCGTTCGGCACAGGCGTAAGGCGCACGTTCTTCTTCCTAATGAAACTCGGAAGACTCTAAGGAAACGGATCTTGTAGCACTTGCGGCTCGCCTCAGCGGGCACGCACTCTGTTGGGCACGCCGATTGCTCAATGAAACTCCAAGGTTCCGTAGCGCGAAATGACGAGTTTGCGGCTGCTGCCAGTGCCAGGCCCGGCGGCTGAGCGGAGTCTGCATACGAGGAGGACAGCCATGCACATTCACCCCAACCAGATCAATGCGAACGTTCAAATGGATGCTCTCTACGCGGCAGAGAAGGCCGCCGCCAAACGAGAAGTTGAGTGCACCAGAAGGAAGCTGCTGGAGTTTGCCTCGGAACTGGCCGGAGAGACTGATTCCGGAGAAGACTGCATTGTGAAACTGGGGGCACATGAAGAAAGTGGGAAGCAACAAAGCCAACAGAACCAAGCTGGCCGGAAGAGACAAGAAAAACAGGGTGACTCAGAGGACGCCAATAACTCTATTTCGGACTGGGTCTAGCCAATATCGACCCTAGGATGCAACACTGCGGACAAAACTTGTTAAGTTTCTGTATTACTTCGAAAGCCCGGCAAGCGCATCCCGGAACATCGCATCGAATGAACCGCTCTTCCCGTTCTTGACCACAGCCGCCAGTGCTTTCTCGGCTGCGGGTCGCTGATAGCCCAGGTTCAGCAACGCAGACAGAACATCCTGTTCCATTGCACTCATGGCAGGAGCGGCAAGCGTGGAAGTCCCCACCGCTTCGGGTAGTTTGTCCCGCAGTTCGAGCACCATGCGTTCGGCAGTTTTCTTCCCGATGCCAGGAATTTTCGTCAGCCGAGCCAGATCATTGCCCCGGATTGCACCCGCCATTTCGTTCGCGGCCATGCCGCTCAGAATGGTGATGGCGAGCTTCGGTCCTATGCCGCTCACGGTGATCAACTTCTCAAACAATTGCTTCTCGGCGGGCCGGAGAAATCCGTAGAGTGCAATCAAGTCCTCCCGCACATGTGTGTAAATGTGAAGCGCGACTTCCGAGCCATTGGCGGGCAACTCGGAAAAAGTGGGCACACTGATGTTGATTTCGTAGCCAACGCCGGCCGTTTCAACCACAACCTGGTTTGGATGCTTGGACAACAATCTTCCGCGCAGATGGGCAATCATGTTCAGGCCATTGTAGCCGCAGGAAGTTTCGCTCGTTCCAGCGAGCAGGAAAAACGGCAGGGCCGACCCCCTGCCGTTTTCGTGATGCAAATTTCTCGGTCTTACTTTTTGTTAACAGCTTTCTTCAGTTCGGCCCCAGGGGAAAACTTCGCGACCTTGCGGGCAGCGATCTTGATAGTGGCGCCAGTCTGCGGATTGCGCCCATTCCGCGCCTTTCTCTGCGATATCGAGAAAGTGCCGAAGCCTATCAGAGCCACCCGATCCCCTTTGCGCAACGCCCCAGTAATGCTGCTCACGGCAGTGTCAATCGCAGTTGTAGCCTGCGCCTTGCTGATTTCGCAAGCGCCAGAGATCTTGTCAACCAGATCGGCTTTATTCATAGTTTCTCCTCGCAGGTCTCGTTCATACCCAGCACAATACCGGGAGGACAAAAAAGCTCGTGTCTGAGTTGGGAAACCTGACGGGAGGTATTCTCCTCTCTCCGTAGAGAATGTCAACTGTGAAAATCCGCGCCCGAAGCCTGTTTCGTACCCCCTGGTCCCGGATCAGGGCGGAGGGTGAGGGTTTTGGGGTGCCCGGGAGCAGTTTTCCTCGTCCCTCCACAGCCGTCGTCGCGCCTTCACAGGTTGTGCACAGGACTCTGGCCTTTGACACTTGCGGGAATCGAGCGTTTGGGTGCAAAGTCAGACGACAAAGGTTTCTCGAAGAAAGGTTTTCGAAGGTTGAATGTGATCAGAACCGCCGCGGAGGTTTGCCCTCTTTGCGAGGGCACGGGATGGAAGACGCTTCCAGCTGTCCCTAGTGCGCCCCGAGACCGTCGGGTTACGCGTTGCGATTGCCAGCTGCGCGCGCGGAACCAGACTTTGCTAGCGGCCGCACGCATACCAGCACGTTACGAACATTGCGAACTCAGGACTTTTGAATTCGACGGTTTGCATCGTTCGCTGGCTCCAGCTCGTATGGCTGCCTGCAAGTTCGTGGAAGAGTACCCAGTCGATAAGACCGGTCTGCTGCTGATCGGCACGATTGGTGTAGGCAAGACCCATCTGGCGGTCGGGATTATTAAGGAACTTATCCTTAGCAAAGGGATTGCGTGTCTGTTCTACGATTACCGAGAGTTGCTGAAGCAGATACAGAACTCGTACAACGATACCGTCAAAACGACAGAATTGGACGTGCTTCGGCCCGTATTCGAGACCGAGGTCTTGGCGTTGGACGAACTCGGCGCGGTCAAGCCCACAGATTGGGTATGGGATACGGTAAGCCTCATCCTGAACACTCGGTATAACGACAATCGCACGACAATCATCACAACGAACTACCCTAATCTCGCCGAACGCCAGCGCCTGGGCAACGTAAGCAGCCGAAGCTCTGAAGCCGCCAAATATGCGGCGGAGAGAGAGACCCTGGGCGATCGAATCGGTGATCGCATGCGTTCCCGGCTGCATGAGATGTGCCGCATCGTTACGATGGAGGGCACAGATTTCCGCCAACAAGTCAAGAGCGCCAGCTTTCGGTAACACCCCAGGCTCGACCAATTGGAAGACATCTCCTTCTTCGCCTTATCCTTGTGAATCCGTGGCAAGAACGAGGTTCTCCGTGTCTCAGTGCCTCCGTGGTGAATCCGCACTAGAATGTCTTCGTGTTGACCGAGCGGCTGGAATTCGCCCCTGAACGCGATGCGGAGATCTTTTCCGCCGTGCCGGCCGCGCCGGCTGTGTTCTTGCTGCGTGCCGACGACTCCCAGGCCGAGCCTTACGTCAGCAAGACAGCGAATCTTCGCCGGCGGCTGCAACGGCTGCTGGGGCCGGTCGAAGAGCGCACCAAAAAGCTCAACCTGCGCAATCGCATCCGCTACATCGAGTACGCGCCGACAGGCTCCGACTTTGAATCCGGATTTGTTCTCTATAAAGTTCTGCGTTCCACTTTTCCAAGGACTTATGCCAACCGCCTGCGCTTCCGCTTTGCGCCGCTGGTAAAGCTGCATCTTGAAAATGAATATCCGCGGGCCTCCATCACCACGCGGCTAGGACGCCTCAAGGCCCGCACACTTTACTACGGGCCGTTTGTTTCCCGCACAGCTGCTGAGAAGTTTATGAACGATTCGCTCGACTTCTTCAAGATGCGGCGCTGCGTAGATGATCTGCATCCCGATCCCAAATTTCCCGGCTGCATCTATTCCGAAATGAAGATGTGCCTTGCGCCCTGTTTCAAGGGCTGCACCGACGAGGACTACTCTGCCGAAGTGGCCCGGGTGCAAGCCTACTTCGACTCAGGAGGAGAATCTCTAGCCCGGGAGTGTTCTGCGCAGCGCGATGCCGCGTCGGCCAATCTCGCATTTGAAGAAGCCGCCGCGATTCACGTACGTCTGGAAAAACTGAAGCCGACACTGAACCAACTCTCCGAGATCGTCCGCCGGCTCGACCGCCTTTCTGGACTGATGGTCCAGCCTTGCCATCTCGCGGACACGATCATTTTTTTCCGCGTGGACAGCGGAGCGATCTACGGCCCGACGACTTTCTGCATCCAAACCGGGGAGCATACGAAGTCTCAATCGATGGAATCGCGTGTGCAGGGAGTTCTGGATTCATTCGTTTCCGCGAAAGTACGTCCCGCGCTCGAAACCATGGAACATCTTGCGCTGCTCAAGCGTTGGTACTATCGCAGCCACCGCATCGGCGAAATATTTCTTGCGGATGATAAAGGCGTCTTCCCGATGCGCGGCATCGTACGCGGCATTGGCCGCGTGTTGCGAGGCGAGGGGCCGGAAGAAGGTCCAGTCACGCCGAGTCAAATTCGAGTGGGAGCAACGGAAATCCCAAGTTGAAGGGAGGAAGAAGGAAGGACGAAATGGCGATCAAGGAATCACAAGACAAACTGCTTCGCGAGCATGTGGTTTACCTCCTCAACGGCGGTGGCGCCCATGCAGGTTTTGATGATGCGGTAAAGGGCATGCCCGAGAAGTTGCGCGGCGTGAAACCCGAGGGGCTGCGGCACTCCGCCTGGATGCTGCTCGAGCACCTCCGCCTGGCGCAGTGGGATATTCTCGAATTCAGCCGCAATTCCAAGCACAAGTCTCCCGAGTGGCCTGAGGGTTACTGGCCCAAGACGGAAGCTCCGCAGAGTACAGCTGCATGGAACAAAAGCATTCAGCAATTCCGCGAAGATCTAAAGGCCATGCAGGATCTGGTGGAGAATCCGAAGACCGATTTGTTTGCTCCTATCCCTTGGGGCGATGGCCAGACCATTCTGCGTGAGGCACTGCTAGCGGCTGACCACAATGCCTATCATGTGGGGCAGTTAATCGACGTGCGCCGTCTGCTGGGCGCCTGGAAGGAATGAAGCGGGCAATCGTTACATACGCTTTCAGTTGCGGCTAAGTGGCGATCGGCGACCGAAGATCGGAGGCATTACGTCTCTCCGAGGCTTCGTGGCATTGCTTGGATTCGGATCGCTTCCGGAACACAACTTTTATTCCCTCCCGCCAATGCTCGTCAATGCCCACGAATTCCCACTCGATCTCAGGAGAGAGATAGCGCAGCAGAGTATCCGCGTTTCGCTCCGCTGACCTCCGCTGACCAGCGTCCCATTCTTGACTTCGGCCTCCAGCACGCGCCGTACCCACAGATGAAGCAGGCAGGGGTTGTGCTCACCTGAAATCGAGTACTTGGATTGCGCCAGGTCAAATGCGACAACGCCATTTTCCAGCACGACAGCTCCCGCCGCCTCGCTGAGGAAGTCTTGCACGGTGCGAGTTAGAGCTTGCGGCGTCAGCATCGGCATTTGGCATTGTCCATTTTCCGATCGTCCAGCGCGAACAGATCAGCCGTCTGTGACATGTGACCATCGTCATATTTCCGCTGGGAATGTTCCTCCACTCCCAACTCATCTTCATGTGGGATAATGGACACATTCGCTCAACTGAGTCCGCGTTCAGCACGGCGGCATCTAATTCTTGTGGGTAAAAGTTTGGACAAACAACTTCCGGATAAGCAGCGTTTCTTCTTTGACCACTACGGGGTCACCGAAAACGATCTTGAACATTACCTGGCGGCAGCTCTCTCTGCCGGCGGTGACTATGCCGACCTTTATTTTGAATTTCTCTCTTCTACCTCGCTGATGGTGGATGAGTCGATGGTCAAGTCGGCTTCGCAGGGCATCTCTGCCGGTTGCGGCGTGCGTGTGGTTTCTGGCGAGCGCACCGGATATGCCTATACTGACGATCTTTCCGCCGGCCGCATCTTGCACGCAGCGCGCACTGCGGCGCTGATTGCCAGCGCTCCGGCTAAGACTCCCGTTGCAGGGTTTCAGAAAACCGCTGCTCGCAGCTTGTATCCGGTAACTTTGCCCTCGGTCGATGCCGAGATCACCGCCAAGGTTGAGCTGGTGATGCGGGCAGACAAGGCTGCGCGTGGTTATGATCCACGCATTCAGGAAGTCCGCGCCAGCTATTCCGACGAACTGCGGAATATTCTGGTTGTCGCTTCCGACGGTACTTTCGCCGAAGATTCCCAGCCACTCGCCCGCATGAACGTTTCCTGCATTGCCAAAACCGAAGGCAATTCCGCTCGCGGCGGCTCCGGCGGCGGCGGACGCGTGGCTCTCGACTTCTTCTTCGGCGACAAGAACCCTGAGTTCTTCGCCAAGGAAGCAGCCCGGCAGGCCATTCTCCAGCTCGACGCGCGTGAAGCTCCTGCGGGCGATATGGAAGTCGTACTCGGCCCGGGATGGCCTGGAGTTCTGCTCCATGAAGCGGTCGGACATGGGCTGGAGGCTGATTTCAATCGTAAGAAGACTTCCGCTTTTGCCGGTCTTATTGGCAAGCGCGTAGCCAGCGAAAAATGTACGGTCATCGATAACGGAACCATGCCGTGGCGCCGCGGCTCACTAAATGTGGACGACGAAGGCGAACCCACGCAGGAAACCGTGCTGATTGAAAAAGGGATTCTGAAAGGCTACTTGAGCGACAAGCTTTCCGCGCGCCTGATGGGCATTTCCGACACGGGTAACGGACGCCGCGAGAGCTACGAACACATTCCCATGCCGCGCATGACAAACACTTACATGCTGGCGGGTCAGGACAATCCAGAAGATATTATCCGTTCGGTGAAGCGCGGCATCTACGCCGTCAACTTCGGCGGAGGCCAGGTCGACATCACCAACGGTAAGTTCGTGTTCGGAGCTTCGGAAGCGTACATGATTGAAGAGGGCCAGATCACCGCGCCCATCAAAGGCGCGACGCTGATCGGTAATGGCCCGGACGTTCTGACCCGGGTCTCGATGGTGGGTAACGACTTGAAGCTCGACGAAGGTGTCGGCACTTGCGGCAAGGACGGACAAGCTGTGCCCGTCGGTGTCGGCATTCCAACGATCAAGATCGATCGCCTCACCGTCGGTGGCACCGCAAAGAAAGATCCTGGCGGCTTCATGCAGTAAGATCTGGTTCACCGCAGGGACGCAGAGTCACAAGAAATTCTTGGTCTCACATTTTGCAGATTCTTGGTTTTGTCTGTGTCTCTGTGACTCCGTGGTAAAAAGCCTTTTTATGCCTTCTACGCAACTCGAAACCGGAAGCCCAAAACTAGAAACTGACCTTCGCGAACTCGCAGAGGACATCGTTCGCCGTGCCATGAGGGGCGGCGCAACCGCTGCCGAATGCGTGGTGCGCGAAGGGGATGAGTTCTCTACGCTTGTCCGCCTCGGCCAAGTCGAAACGCTCAAGGAATCCGGATCGAGATCCATCGGTGTGCGCGTGTTTTCCGGTCAGCGTGCAGCGAGCACATATTCCAGTGACTTTTCCCCAGCCAGCCTCGACCGCATGGTGAAGTCTGCGTTGGAACTTTCGAAGATCACGTCGGAAGATCCATTCGGAGGAATTCCTGAAGCGTCGCAACTCGGCTCGCTCACCGGCGATCTCGACCTCTATCACGAAGATGTCTATTCGCTGCCCGGCCCCGATCGTATCGACTACGCCCGCCGCGCCGAAAAAGCTGCTCTCGACTTCGATCCGCGCATCAAGAATTCTGAAGGCGGATCGTTTGACGCCGCCACCGGCCACAAAGTTCTGGCCAACTCGCATGGATTCGTCGGCGAATACCGCCGGTCGTATTGCTCCGTGGCCGCCGTTCCCATCGCACAAACAGAAGACGGCGCAATGCAGCGTGACTATTGGTTCTCGGTCGCGCGGACGCTCAGTAAACTTGAGTCGCCTGAGCAGGTTGGCAAGGTCGCGGCCGAGCGCACGCTCCGCCGCTTGGGCGCGCGCAAGGCAAAGACGGCACAGGTCCCGATCATCTTCGATCCCATGGTTGCGATCTCAATCCTGGAGCACATTTTTGAAGGGATTAACGGCGACTCAGTCTACCGCGGCGCTTCGTTTCTCGCCGGCAAGCTGGGACAGAAAATCGCCGGCGACAACGTCACCATCGTCGATGATGGCACCATTCCTGGCGGCTTCGGAACAAGCCCATTTGATGGCGAGGGCGTGCCTACGCGCCGAACGGTTGTGATCGAGAGAGGGGTGCTCGGTTCCTACTTGTTGAATACATATACGGCGAAGAAGTTGGGCCTCAAAACAACCGGCAACGCTTCCCGCGGACTTGCTGGTACCCCAGGCATCGGACCCGGCAACTACTTCTTGCAGCCGGGTACCAGGACACCGAAGCAATTGATTTCTGAAATCAAGGAAGGTCTGTACGTCACCGAGTTTCTCGGGCACGGCGCGAACTTGGTGACTGGCGATTATTCTCGTGGCGCGTCGGGCTTGTGGATTTCGGGAGGAGAGTTCGCCTATCCTGTCGAAGAAATCACGGTGGCCGGAAACCTCAAGGAAATGTTCTTCAGCATTTCCGAGATCGCCAACGACCTGGAGTTCCGCGGATCCGTGGCCTCTCCTACACTGCGCATTGATGGGCTCACCGTGGGCGGCGGTGAATAGCAGAGCGTTCCATGAAATTCGCCAACATCATATTTTGGATCGCTGGCATTTGGGGCGTGTTGGTTCTCACGCCGCTGTATTTCATGTTTGATCTGATCGGGCAAAAAGATCCGCCGCCGATCACCCACCCCGCCTTTTATTACGGCTTCGTCAGCGTGGGCCTGGCCTTCCAGTTCGCTTTCTTTGTGATTGCCAGAGACCCGGTCCGCTTCCGTCCCATGATGATTCCTTCGGTGATCGAGAAATTTGGCGCCGGCGCGTCCTTCGCGGTGCTTTATCTGCAGCATCGCCTAACTCCAGGAGATCTGGCTCTCGGCTGCGTCGACGTGGTGTTCGGCGTGCTATTTCTCACCGCTTTCTTCAAGACCAGCAATTAGCGTCCAGAGTACAATCGACTTGCATGGGCGGCTTGATCCAGCCAACTCCGGTAAGCGAAGAACCCGATTCCAGCGGACGGACGATCGCTATTGCGGTCGCGGTCGTCATCGTCGTGGCCGTGGTTGCGGCGTTTCTGCTTCGAGGTAAGCCGAAGGGACCGACTGGGCCACCGCCGTACGCCGCGAATCTCAAACTCTCCGACTTGAAAATGAGTGCCGCGGAGAATTTTGTTGGAGCAACCGTCAGCTACGTTGACGGAACCGTCACCAATGCTGGCGATAAGACGGTCACGCATGTGGTTGTCGAAGTGAACTTCAGAGACGACATGGGTCAAACCGCCCAGCGCGAAGAGATCGCGCTGCAGGTGCTGAAGACCACTGGGCCGTATCCCGAAGCGGTGGACTTCAGCGTCTCCCCTCTCGGCCCTGGCCAAAGCAGACCTTTCCGGCTCACGTTTGAAAGCATCTCCGCGCAGTGGAACCACCAGTATCCCGACATCCGAGTCACCGATGTCGCAGTGAAGTAGCCACCCGCTAATCAAAATTTGACAATCGGTACAATGAACGCATGGCCGATGGAAAGCCATTCCGCTTAACTGAGTCGGTAAAAGCTGCGGGTTGAGCGTCCAAGCTGAGTCCGGCGGTGCTGGACACGGTGCTTGGGAAATTAGCCCGGCAACATGATCCGAACGTGCTAGTCGGCTTCGACTACGCCGACGACGCCGGAGTGTATCAAATCGCACCCGACCAGGCACTCGTTCAAACCGTCGATTTCTTCACTCCTATCGTCGACGATCCCTACACATTCGGCCAGATCGCCGCGACCAATGCGTTGAGCGATATTTACGCGATGGGTGGAAAACCGCTCACATCGCTGGCCTTAGTGTGTTTTCCCGAGAAGGCCGATCTCGACATTCTCGAACACATCCTGGCCGGCGGCCTCTCGAAAATGATCGAAGCCGCATGCTTCGTGATTGGGGGCCACAGCATTCGTGACGACGAACCCAAGTTCGGATATGCCGTCACCGGCCTCATCCATCCGAAAAAAGTCCTCACCAACGCCGGGGCAAAACCGGGCGATTGTCTCATCTTTACTAAGGCGCTGGGCACGGGCGTGATTTCCACGGCAATCAAGAAAGGCAAAGCTGAACCAGAATGGATCGATGCAGCCGTTCAATCGATGACCACGCTGAACAAGCGCGCCGCGGAGGTAATTCAGCAAGGGGAATTCCGCATTCACGCCATGACCGATGTCACAGGCTTCGGCCTGATCGGGCATGCTCGGGAAATGGCGCTGGCGTCCAATGTATCGCTACGGTTGCACACCAACCGCATTCCACTTCTCGCGGGAGCTGTCGAGTGTGTTCGCGCCGGACACATTCCCGGTGGTCTCAAGAACAACCGTGACTTCGCCGAATGTGTGGTCGATTATGACCATGGAATTTCCGAAGACTTGAGGGCGCTTCTATTCGATCCTCAGACCGCGGGCGGACTTATGATCTCGGTCACACTCGAAGACTCGGCGCAATTCGCGCAGTCTCTCAACGCGGCAGGAATATCCGCGGCAGAAATCGGCGAGGTCCTGTTTCGCACCAAGCCCCTGATCGCAGTTGGACTCTGATCACCAGCCCCGCATCTACCGCTTGGGGTCCACCAGTTCCCATATTCGCGCCAGATGATGATCGTCGTGTTCGGCTACAAAATACAAATGGTCTACGAGCCGCATCGGAGTCTTCAGACGCGGATGGGGAATCGCCCGAGCAAACAGGGATGTCTCCAGTTCGTCCACGCACTTCAGTAGTTTCTCTCTTGCAGCACGGAAATCCGCCAAAATCCCTTCTAGCGGGCGGGCGTTGTGATTCGCTTCGTCGGTTTTTCGATTCTTCAAGTCTGCTGCGGTGAGTTGGGCGCTGCCCGCAACGTAATCGTCGACTCGAGCCAGCCACAGCGGTTCGAGATCAAGCAGGTGACCGGAGTGTTCCTGAGCCGACCACTTTTGCTGCGGCTTCCTAACCAGGATTTCCCGAGAACGGCCGCGCAGCACTTCTTCGAATCTCGCGGGAGTGCCGCGCAGGCGCGCCAACAAATTCGGATGCAGTTCCGCCGGAAACGAAAACTCGAACTTACGTTCAAACCAGATGGGCACCTGACTCATGGATTCCGCCGATAAACGAATGATGGCAGCAGCATCACACGACTCACAAATTCCTACGTCGCAAGCCAAGGTTCGTGCATCTCTTAGAATGGTGGAACACGATCCCTAATTTTATCTTCTGCGAGGAGCTATCGTGCAATTTCGCGAACTTGGACGCAGCGGTCTCAGAGTCTCTGCCCTCGGCTTAGGCTGCATGGGCATGTCGGAGTTTTACAGCGGACGCGACGACGACGAGTCCATCGCCACAATTCATCGCGCTCTCGAACTCGGTATCAACTTTCTTGATACCGCGGACATGTACGGCCCGTATAAAAATGAAGAATTGGTTGGTCGGGCAATCAAAGGCAAACGTGACAAGATCGTATTAGCCACGAAGTTTGGCATCGTTCGCGATCCCGCAAATCCAACAGTTCGCGCGGTCAATGGCAAGCCAGATTACATCCGCCGATCCTGTGAAGGAAGTTTGAAGCGCTTGGGCGTTGAGACGATCGACCTCTACTATCAGCATCGCGTCGACCCTGCCACGCCTATTGAAGAAACTGTTGGAGCCTTGGCCCAACTTGTGAAAGAAGGAAAAGTTCGCCACATCGGCCTCTCTGAGGCGTCGCCGCGAACCCTCCGACGCGCCGTGAAAGTCCATCCCATCACGGCGCTGCAAACTGAATACTCGCTATGGAGCCGCGAGCCCGAAGACGAAATTCTCGCTAACTGCCGCGAGCTGGGCGTTGGCTTCGTAGCCTACAGCCCACTTGGACGCGGTTTTCTGACAGGACAGTTCACCCGGTTCGAAGATTTTCCGCAAGATGACTACCGCAGATTCTCTCCTCGATTTCAGGGTGAGAACTTTCAGAAGAATCTGGACCTCGTTCGCCGGGTCGAGGAAATTGCGAAAAAGAAAGGCTGCAAGCCCGCGCAATTGGCGCTAGCATGGGTGCTCGCTCAGGACAAAAACATCGTGCCCATCCCAGGCACCAAACGCCGCAAGTATCTGGAAGAGAATGTTTCGGCGATCGATGTGAAGCTCAGCGAGGACGACCTACGCCGTATCGACGAAATCTTTCCCACCGGCGCCGCGGCTGGACTTCGCTATCCCGAGCACATGATGAGCATCGTGAACGGATAGGCTCCACACAAATTTAGGGCGGCTTCGGGCCGCCCTAGACGCAGAACTCACTCAGATCACTTGCTCGTCATGTAGCGTAGACGAGTGAGGAAGTCGCGATGTCCTTCCCGTTCGGTTAACGCCCGGTGGGCGTCGCCGAGCGCGGGATTGCTGCTGAAAAGGTCTTCGAATGCCTTGTTCACTTTGTCCAGGGAAGCCGCATCGGGTATGGTGAAGTAATCGTAAACGATGCCCAATTTATCCTGGTGGTAGTCTTCGGTGAGCTGCCCGTACGATGTAATCGAGCCCTCCGCCAGCAGCTTCTCCAATGTCGGCACGAAAGCACTTTTCGTGAACTCGCTGTAAGCATGCATCTGGCCCGCCTTCACTTCCCAGCGCGACCAGGTGAGATAGCCAGCGGACGCGCCCGGCCGGGAGTTGTA
>Ga0187876_1002788_pt1 | contig 12501 bp, 9 predicted proteins | sample June2016WEW_17_4_FD_133000 | JGI IMG/M metagenome (GOLD analysis project Ga0187876, IMG submission 133000) | Peatland microbial communities from SPRUCE experiment site at the Marcell Experimental Forest, Minnesota, USA - June2016WEW_17_40 | ecosystem: Environmental > Terrestrial > Soil > Wetlands... | reverse complement strand
GAGGCGGCGCCGAGACTCCGGGCAGCGTCGCGAAGAGGGGCCGTACGCGGTTGATGGCGTAATCCTGCAACTCGCCCGACGTGTGCGCAGCGCTGCTAAAGACGAGTTCGCCGACAGCCACGCTCCCCGCATCGAACCTGGTGATGAACGGACCCACGGTTCCCGGCGGCATGAACGCGCGCGCGCGATTCACGTAGCCGACGGTCTCCGACATGGCCTGGCTCATGTTCGTGCCTTCGTGGAAGACGAGTTTCATCAGGGCCGCGCCCTGGATGCTCTTACTCTCGACGTGATCGATGCCGTTGATGTAAAGGAAGTGATACTCGTAGTAATAAGTCAGATACCCTTCCATCTGGGCGGGGTCCATGCCGCCAAAGGGCTGGGCGACGTAGATGGCGGGATCGCCCACCTGCGGGAGGATGTCGACTGGCATCCGCTGCACGGCGAGCACCGCGCTGAGCGCGATCGCGATCAGCGCGACGACCACCGTGAGGGGCCTTCCAAGAGCGGCTAAGACAAGACGCATGGCGTAGTTCTCCGGAAAATCACTGAGACGCCTCAGCCAGAAAAGGCTGTATGTCTCCACGAGCTGTGGCCAGTTGCAGCTTCGCCCGCCAGACGTTCAAGCGGGCCAGAGCATCGTCGATTTGGGCCTGGACGAGCAATCGCTGATCCTGCGCGACATCGTCGATCGGAGCCAGGCCGGATTGATATCGTGCCGTGGCCTGTTGCAGGGCCGTGCGCGCCGAGGAGACTTCTATCGTGGTATTCGCGGCAACGCGCCGCGCGCCATTCAGCATCGCCAATGCGGCGTTGAACCCGGCTTGCAGGCCGACCGCGGTCACCTGGTATTGCGCCTGGCTGGCTCGGATATTCGCCGACTCAATCGCTTCCTGCTCCCGGATCGCAAACCGGTCCATAGCCGGGAACGTAACGGTGAGCCCAACGCCGTAGTTTTGCACCGTAGGCCCCAAACCATTCAATCCGCCGAGTCGCGCGCCATCGCTCAGCAATCCGGTCTCGCGCGCGGCGGCCAGCCCCTGGACGAAAAACTGCGGCTCATACGTCCGTTCGGTCGCTTTAAGTTGGGATTGCGCCTGTGCGATTACGGCGTTTTGCTCCATGGCGACCGGGTTTGCCGCGGCCTCCAGTGGGGGCTCCGGCCGCTCCGCCGGCAGTTGCTCGGCCAACTTACCTCCGCTTACGTTGATCTGAGACGGGTCGATGCCCACGAATTGCGCCACGGTCGAACGGGCAACGTCAATGGCTTGCTCGGCTTGGGCGACCTGAACCTGCGCTGCCGCCAACTCCGCCTGGACTCTTGATTCATCGGCTCCGGGCCGCAGTTGCGCCTCCACCAGCGCATGAATGGTCTTTGAAAGGATTTGCCAGCTATCCACGGCCGCGCGCGCGGCCTGCGCGGTCTGTTCGGCGGCGACGACGGTCAGGAATGCGTCCGCCGTCGCAACGGAAACGTCATAACGTGTCCGGTTCGTGGTTGCTTGCGCCCGATCGCGCGCCGCTGTAGCAGTAGCGACATTGGCTGCGCGCAAACCAAAGTCGAATGGCTGCCAGGTGACGAGCACTCCCAAACCACTGTCCCAGACCGAGCCCGTATTATTCGCCGGAATGCCATCCACGCCGGGGATAACGCTTTGCGGAAGGAGAAGTCCATAGAAGGTATTCCGCGTCGCCCGGTTGATCTGCGCCATACCGTCAACCCTCGGCAGGTATGCAGTTTGCGCCAAACGGATGCCGGCCGCAGCCGCGTTCATTTGTTCCTGCGTAACACGGATCGAAGGATAATTCCGTAATGCCCCATCTACCGCTTGCGACAGGGTCAGCGCAGTCTGGCCAGGTGACGGGATTGCGCCCGAAAAGACCAACGCCAGAACTTGCAGGACTCCACACGCACATTTACCCGACACTCTTAACTACGTTGAATGGCGAGCGCCGTCGAATCAACTGAAGATTGTCTGAACATTTTCTGACAATTTCTTCAGAACCACCCAGGTGGTCGAGCGCAGCTCGGCAGGAATGAAACGGACGATTTTCTGGAGCCGACGTGGCGCACGCTCTCAGCGTGCCGTGTCGAGACTTTCTCGACACCCGGTTTTGCGAACGGTACGGGCGTCGGCACGAGTGCCGACGCGGCACGCAAAAGGTGCGTGCGCCACGCAATTCAGGCGACTTTGCTCCGAAAATAGAGCTTGGCTGATTTTCATGGCCGAGGGCGGGCACCGCCCATGGTTGATGCTACCGGCCTGAGCCGCTAGCTGTTTAGGCAGCAGGGAGCAGAACGCGGAAGATACACCCGCCTCCGGGCGGGCAATCCAGTTCCAGACGCCCGCCGTGCGCGTTTGCTCCCCACTTCGCGATCGCCAGCCCGAGGCCCGCGCCGCCGGCTTCGCGCGAACGCCCCTCGTCCACCCGATAGAACCGGTCGAAGATTCTTTCCCGATGCTCCACGGCGATTCCCGGACCACAGTCCTCCACCTCGATCGCAATTGTCTTCAAAGCGTGACTGACGCGCACCGAAATGTCTCCTCCGGCGGGAGTGTACTTGATGGCGTTATCGAGCAGATTGATGACGACCTGGCGCAGGATCATAGGGTCGGCTTCCATCTTCGCGTCCGCGTCTCCTTCGAGCGACAGATGCTGCGCCTTCTCTTCGGCCAGCACCTCGAGCAGAGAAATCGCGTCCCGCACGAACGGCAGGACCGGTGTCGTTGTCCGCGCGAGCTGAATCTGTCCCGCATCGGCGCGAGCAATAGTAAGGAGGCAGTCAACCACGCGCCCCAGCCTGCCCGATTCCTCCAGCATGCTACCGATGACTTCTCGGTAGTGCTCGCTCGAACCCTGCTTCTTCAGGCCCACCTCGCCGACACTGCGAATGGCCGTGAGCGGAGTCCGGATCTCGTGCGAAGCGTCGGAAGTGAACCGCCGCAATTGCTCGAAGGAACGCTCCAGACGGGCCAGCGTTTCGTTGAAGGCCTTGGCGAGATCTCCGAGTTCGTCCTCCGGGTTCTCGACTTCGAGGCGGGCGCTCAACCGCTCGGCATTGATTTCGTGAGCGCGGCGAGCCATCCGTCCAATCGGGCTAAGTGCGTGTTTGGCGAGCAGGTATCCTCCCATCCCCGCCAGACCCAAGGCGAGCGGCAGGCCCGCGATCAGGCCGATAACGACTTGCCAGAAGCTCTGCCACAGAGGTTCCTCGCTGAACCCGACTCGGATCAGCGTGGGTTTCCCATCCAGCATGTGCCGCTTGCTGACCAGCCGAACGGGTGTCCCATCGGAAAGGCGAATGGAGCGTTGTGAATAGCCGGTGATTCCTTCGGCAGGCTGGGGCGTGCCCCCCATCTCACGACTGCCGAGCAATTCGTTACGGTAAAGCAGCGCCCCATTGGCATCGTGGACTTCGAGCAGGCGCTCCTGCATGTTGGCCGGGTACGGATGATCGTGGTAATCGTTCCGCAAGAAAACCTTTCCATCCGGCCCGAAGTTGAGAAAACCTTCCACCGTTTCCAGGTCTTCGACAGCGAGGCGATCGAGTTGACTTCGCAACTGGTAAAGCAACAAAGCGGACGTGCTGGCGCCATAGATCAGAAGCACGCCGGCAAGCACGGCGACGTACCAGAGCGTCAGCCGCGCGCGCACGTTCCGTGGACGGAATCGCCTCAAGCGCTTCATACGCTTTCCGATTTCAGCACAAATCCGACGCCGCGCACCGTATGCACCAGCTTCGCCGGAAACCGTTCATCGATTTTGCGGCGCAGCCGGGCCATGTGGACATCAATAACGTTGTCGAGCGGAGTATGCCGCATGGTCTCCTTCCAGACATCGCGGGCGAGCATCTCACGGGAAACAACCTGGCCCTGGTGGCGCAGCAGGTACTCCAGCAGTTCGAACTCTCTCGCTGTCAGATCGATTGTCTGGGCGCCGCGCCGGACCGTGCGGCTGGCCAGATCCATCTGCAGGTCCTGGATTTTCAACGCGGTCGCGGGCTCGGCCTTTCCGCGGCGGAGAAGAGCCCGGATGCGCGCCAGGAGTTCGGGAAAGGCGAAGGGCTTTACCAGGTAATCATCGGCGCCGGCATCCAGCCCTTTCACGCGATCTTCCACGGCGTCTTTTGCCGTCAGGAGGAGCACGGGAATCCTGGGACCCTGCAACCGCAGCGCCGGGAGGATCTCGATCCCACTGCGGCCGGGCAGCATCACGTCCAATATGAGCAGATCGAATTGCTGCGAACTCACGAGGAAGAAGCCCTCTTCTCCGGTATGGGCGACCGCGACGGAATACGACTCCGCTTCAAGCCCCTCCCGCAAGGCCTTTGCAACCTTTCGTTCGTCTTCCACTATCAGGATTCGCAAGCGTTGTCCAAAGGCCTCGCTGACGTTCTAATATAGACCCTCGTGCGCGAGCAGGAGACAAGATGCCACGATAATCCACCTGCCGCAAAAGATTGATATCATTAATGCCGGTGAAATTGAGAGATACGGACGCTCTGTAAAAGAGCTCTGTAAAATCAGTAGGGCGCAAAGGAGAGATCATGGCAAATTCCCGGAAAACCTCGGTTGGACGTCGCGGCTTCCTGAAAGGCGCGGCGGCCGGAGCAGCGGCGCTGGTAACGACTGCCCCCATTGCGGACGCGCAACGTGAAAGCGGTACAGCCGTTGCGGCGTCCCCGGCGGGGGTGCCGGCTCCCACGCCGGAGCAACTCGCCCGCGAGGCAGGAAATGTCCGGCCGCCGGCGACCGTGCGCCTGATCACGCGCCCAGGCTCGGACCTGATGGTTCAGACGATCAAGGATCTCGGCATCGAATTCGTGGCCGCAAACCCAGGGTCGAGTTTCGAAGGTTTACAGGAGTCGCTCATCAATTACGGCAATCCGCCGAATCAGATGCCGGAATTCATCACCGCGCTTCACGAAGAATCGGCGGTTACCATGGCGCACGGTTACGCCAAGGCCGAAGGCAAGCCGATGCTGGCGCTGCTGCACGGAACCATCGGCATTCAGCACGGCGCGATGTCCATTTACAATGCGTACCACGATCGCACACCTATATTAATGATCGCCGGAAACGATCCGGACTTCATTCAGGCGCACACCGCCAACGATATGGCCGGGATCGTTCGCAGCTTTACCAAGTGGGATGCCCAGCCGAAGACGCTCGACGAGTCTCTCCGGGCCATTCAGCGCGCATACAACGAAGCCATCACGCCGCCCATGGCGCCGACGCTTGTCGTGCTGGATTCCGAACTCCAGAAAAACAACGCTGCCTCCGCAACGGTACCGGCGTACGTACCGCCGAAGTTCGTGACCGCCGACTCCACACAGGTGAAGGAAATCGCGAAAGGCCTGGTCGAGGCTCGGAATCCCAGGATTGCGGTCGGCCGCTTACGGACACCTCAGGGCGTGCAGCGCGCAGTTGAGCTTGCCGAACTAGTGGGCGCGTGCACCAGCACCGCAGCGACCGCCGGACCGATGAGTTTTCCGCAACGTCATCCTCTATGCGGTCCGGGCGCCGATACGGCGTATGACTATACGCTGGGTCTCGAAACCGGCGGCGCTCAAGCTTCCATCACCGGTCCGCCGTTGGCGAAGATCGCTTCACCGCGAGACCCCGGCAACATAGGATTCGGTGGTCTCAATGGCGGCGGAGGCGGCGGAGGTGGCAGAGCCAACCGCGGAAATGCCGGCGCTACTCCCATCGAGGCCGATGCCGAGGCCAGCCTTCCGCTCATTATCGAGGAAGTGAAGCGCCAGCTGACAGGGGAGCAGAAAGCGCGGGTTCAGGAGCGCTCCGCTAAGCACGCCAAGGCAAACCACGAGGCTCGGGTAGTAGCGATTACGCAGGCGGTCGAGGCCAAAAAGGCGGGATGGAATGGTGTTCCGATCAGCACGGCCCGGCTTTATGCCGAGCTCTGGCCGCTCATCATGAATGAAGACTGGTGCTTCTCGTCTCCCAGCGGTTTCTCCGGCGGACATAACACGCAGCTTTGGGATCACAACAAACCTTACAGCTATCTGGGCGGCCAGGGGGCTGGTGGTATGGGTTACGGCGCACCGGCATCGGTCGGTGCGGCGCTCGCCGCGCGGGGCCGCAATCGAATTGTCGTCAACATCCAGTGCGACGGCGATCTCAACTATGCCCCCGGGGTTCTCTGGACGGCCGTGCATCACAAGCTGCCCATGCTCACCGTCATGCACAACAACCGCGCATGGCACCAGGAATTCATGTTCGTGGAATACATGGCCGGTGTTCGCGGGCGCGGCGGGGACCGCACGCACATAGGAAGCACTCTGCGGGATCCCTTCATCGACTATGCAAAGATGGCAGCGGGCTACGGCATGGCTGGCGAAGGACCGATTACCGATCCGGCGAAATTATCGGCGGCCCTGAAGCGCGGCGTGAGCGCCGTGAAACAAGGCGAGCCTTACATGATCGACGTAATCACGCAACCGCGGTAGGGAGACTGGCATGAAGAGTAACTCTGCGCCTGTAACACTTGTTGCACTTGTTTTGCTGGTTGTGCCGGTCGCGACTCTGAACGCTCAGGGTGGCGGGAGACCGGGAAACAACCCGGCGCCGACGAGTCCGGTAACCGGGAGCGCGGCCAATGGAAAGGCGCTTTATTACTCCTACGGCTGCTATGCGTGCCATGGTTACAACGGTGAGACGGGAGCGCGGCCTTTTGTGGGGCGCTGGGGAAATCTTGCGACCGAGAATGGTTTCATTTCCTTTCTGCGCGGCCGTGTGAACGTGGCGCCCCTGATTCCATCGACCTCCATGCCGAATTTCGCTGAAAGCAGTCTGTCCGACAAACAGGCTAAGGATGTTTATGCCTACATCCGAACGTTCAAGAGCACTGCACCGGAACTGAAGGACATTCCGACGCTCAACGCCATCGTGGAGGCATCGAAACAGGAAAAGAAATAATCGTCTATCTCCGACAGGTTCCTTTAGTATCTATCACCCAGTCTACACCCACCGCCTTATAGGCGGTCAGCTTTGAGCTGGTCTCACCTTTGCTTTCCAAATATCCTGAGCATTTGTGGCGCACGTTCTCAACGTGCCGTGTCGAGACGTTCTCGACACCGGTTTTTCACGAATGGCCGGGCGTCGGCAGAGTGCCGATGCGGCACGCAGGAGTTTGTACGCCACGCCCTTCAGGCGACTTTCAGTCGCGCCCGATTCTACCGGCTTTTCAGCCGGCAGTCGTTAAATAGGCTGCTGAAAAGGCATTCTTCAAAGCCGAACGCGTAGGCGAAAACGCCTACCCCACAAGAAAACTTAATAGCTTACGACCCGCGTGGAGTAGGCCTTTTGGCCTGCGCCTTGCTCTTTCAGCAGCCTGTTAGAAGACGAATTTCATCGCCGCCTGGAGGATGCGAGGATCGCCCGCTGCGAGCCCGTTGTTGCCGCTGATATCGGTCGTGATCTGGCCGAAGTTGGAGGAATTCGCAGCCGAGATTCCTGTGACCTGCGTGAGCGGGCTGCCATTCGGCGTTGCCGCATTCAGATGATTCAGAATGTTGAAGGCTTCCATGCGGAACTGGAGCGTCATCTTCTCCCGAAGCGTGAACGTTCGCGAAATCGCCATGTTGACCTGAACTTCACCAGGACCCTTTAAATTGTTGTAGCCCAGATTACCGTAGGTCCCCGGAGTGACCGCGGCAAACGCCGCCGTGTTCAGCCACTGATTGACAGACTGATTAGCGGTATATGGACTCGCGCCCGTGTAGTTCGGGGTCTGGCCCGGCGCGGCCGACAAAGCGCCATCCACACCGCTGGTGACGGTGAAGAATGTGGCGGATCTTATGTACATGATGGGAGCGACCTGCCAGTTGCTGGCCAGCCGCCGTGTCCACGCATTGGAAAATTTCGGCATGGTCGCCACCGCGCTCAGGCTAAGCGACTGGCGCAGATCCGACCCCAGGCAGTTGCTGCGATAATAATTGCGATTGCCGGGAAGGTTGGGCGACACACCGGCCGCGGGGGTCTGCTGATCGTAGACGTCGCTGAGGCAATGCGACCAGGTGTAATTCACAAGCAACGAAGTATTATTGCTCAGCCTCTTGTTCGCCGACAGGTACAAGCCCTCATAGCTGCCCGTGCCGCCGCTGTCCTGCTGGCCTATGCCGCCGCTAAGGAACTGTCCTTGCGCATAATTGGCCAGGGAGTAGACTCGCCGGAATGCCTGATTGGCAACGGTGGAGCAGACCGGATAGCTTACGCCATTACTCGGTAGCGTGCAAGGTCCTAGTCCGAGGAAGACGGCGGGATTTGCCGACTGGGATGTGATCATGTGTATCGTGCTGTTGCCCAGGTAATTCGCGCTTACCAGCCAATCCCGGCCGAGTTGCCTTTGCACGCTGAGATTCCATTGGTTCACGTACATTGGCTTGTAATCCGTCGTTTGAAGGCTGACGGCGGTACCGCCCGCGAAGAAGGGGGCGTTCGAGGGCGAGTGGCCGACACCGGTTTCCGCCAGGAGAGTCGGGAGTGGATTTCCACCGGGCTCGTTCGCCCATGGGTTGGTAAGATTCGCGCCTCCACCCTGGGGGGCGCTTATGGTACCCCCGAACGGCTGCGAGAACTCATTCTGGTTGGGGCCGAACATATGCCATCTGTCGCCGTATATCCCGAACGCCGCGCGAACCGTCATCTTTCCATCGCCTTTCGGGTCCCATGCAAGCCCGAGGCGGGGGTAAAACTTGTGCCAGTCGTCGCAGTTAAAACTGTTGCCGCACTTATAACTGCTATCCCCGGGAAAGTTCAGCCCGGCCGGCGCATTCGTGTACACAGTGCTCTTGACGCCCGCGGCGAACAACGTGGGACTGAAATTGACAATCTGGCCGTATGCGTTGTAAATCGATGTGTACGGCTCCCAGCGGATCCCGTAATTGAAGGTGAGACGGGAGGTGATCTTCCAGGAGTCCTGCGCGTACAGGTCAAAGTACCACTGCCGATCGTAGAATCCCAACAGAGTGCCCTGGGTAAATGTCGCTGGAAGCCCCAGCATGAAGTCTGCCAGGATGTTGCCCGTATTCTGCCCGGTAAACGTAGCGGTACCGTCGGTGTTGACGCCGCCAAAGAAGTTCATCTGCTGGAAATAGGTCGTTCCGCCAAAGGTAAATTGATGCGCGCCTTTCACCCAGCTCACATCGTCGCTGATGGAGGGGTTAGGCCCATTATGAGAATAGCTGGGAGCCGCGGATCCGCCCCCAATGACGAAATCGCTTCCCGCCGTGATGGCGAGGGTAGTCCCGGGAAGGGCGCTTACATTGGCCCCGAAGTCGGCCCACGTTCCGTAAATGAGCACGGGCGATCTCAGGATGTTGGTCCTGCTCGCGGCGACCCGGAGGGAATTCACCACGTTGGAGCTGAACAGATAGGTGTCTCCCAAGGCGAGGGTGTAATCCAGATCGTTGAGGCCATAGGCATTCACTGAAAGTGGATTCTTGCCGTCGTAAGTGGGGGCAATATTCAAATGCGCCACGGTGAAACGCCCGAAAAATGAGTTCTTATCGCTGATCTGATAATCGACCTTTCCTACATAGAGGTCTTCGTCCTGATCTTGTACCAGCCCGTAGGACACTCTGCCGCATGTATCGCCGGGGGGCGCCACCGGGAACGTTTTGGTGATGTTCACGGCTACATTATTCAGCAGGGAGGAGGCAATCGTGTTGTTGACGAATCCGTTGGCGGCCTTCAGAGTTACTGCCGTGCCGCCGTTGCAGGCGGCCGAGGCAATCCCCGTGAAGTCGCCCGTAAGCATGGCGGGCGTGGGGACGAATGACGTGCCTTGCACGGGATCGGATCGCTGGGAGGTGCGCTGATAGCCCCCGAAGAAGAACAGCTTGTTGCGGAAGCGAGGCATCACCGGTCCGCCGACCACGCCGCCGAACTGATTTCGCTTCAGACTGTCGCGCGTGGCCGCGAAGAAGTCCCGCGCATTCATGTCGCCATTGCGCAGAAATTCGAAAAGATCGCCATGGTACTCGTTGGTGCCGGACCTGGTGACCGCATTGACCGCCGCGCCCGCGTGGAAGCCATACTGTGCAGGCAAGGCGCTACTCTCGACCTTGAACTCCTGCAGCGCATCCGGAAACGGCAAAGGAAGGCTCAAATTGTTGTACGGATCCTGGTGAATCGCGCCGTCGAGGAGATACGATACGCTGTTGCCCTGGCCGCCTGCCACGGACACGATCACAGTCGGATAGTTCCGGACAGTGTTGATGTTCCCGTTGCCGGGAAAGTTCGCCATACCAGCCAGGAAGATCAACTCGTGAGGGTCCCGCCCGTTGAGCGGCATTTCGGCGACTTGCTGGTTGGTGACGACGCTTCCGATGGCGGTGCTGCGCGTTTCCACCTGTAAGGCATCGGCCGCTACGGTGACTTGTTCACTCACGTTTCCCACCTTCAGGGCCACGTCCACGTTGGGATTACTATCCACGTTCAGAATAATGCCGGTCTGAACATACTTGTTGAAACCCTCTTTTGTGACTTCGAGCTGGTAAGGGCCAATGGGAAGGTCCGCCAGAGTGTAATCGCCCTGCGCTCCGCTCTCGATGGTCCGTACAGAACCTGTCGCGGTCTGGGTCGCTCTTACCTGGGCTGCCGGAACCGCAAGTCCCGATGCGTCCCGGACAGTGCCGGTGATCAGCCCCGTGGAGGCTTGCCCCCAAATCGATGAACACAACAAGGCAGAACAAAATATTCCAACCAGAAGATGATTCGTTGCACCACTCATTACCCGAAGCCTACCTTTCCCAATTGAAATATCCGTGAAACCCTGATCTTTTCTTAAGCTTTCCCCGACTCAGGCCCTGGAATGCTATCAGCAGTGCGTTCGAGAGTCAAGGCATTGCTCTTTTAGTGTCGTTAGTATGTGAAATGTCCGGTCGAGTTAACACGTGATCTGTCCGCTTAACGAAAGCGGTGACGATTCTGGAGTTTGACAATTCCGGGGTGGATCGGCGCCGCAGCAATGGAGCGGGCGATGAAATTACAAGACGTAATTCTGAAGGCGATGGCAAAGAAGATCAGCTGGATGGAGGCAGCTGAAATCGCGGGAGTAACGGACCGGACGATGCGGCGGATCCGGGAACGGTATCAGGAATTCGGCTATACGGGACTGTTTGGCCAGAGACGCGGGAAAAGAAGCATCCACCGGATTTCGATGCAGACGGCGGAAGAAGTCTTACGGCTGTACCGGGAAGTATATTTCGATCTCAACATGCGGCATTTTCACGAGAAGCTCGGCCCGCGGCACGGCATCGATTTGAGCTACACGTGGGTGCAAAAAGCATTGCAGGGAGCGGGTCTGGCTGCGAAGCGGCATAGGCGGGGACCGCACCGGCGGAGGGGCCTGTGGGACCATCACTCGCCGGTACAATCACGGCAGAAGCTCGGGTAATAATATAGTTGACTTTCCAAGGCACTTGCCTTAAGATGGATTTATGAGCGATCACGCTACTCTTCGCGATGCGATTCTTTACTTTGCCGACTTCGAAAACTGCCGCCGGTTCATGATCAATCTGCGCTGGCCGGATGGCAAGATCAAATGTCCGATATGCGGCGCTGAGAAGGTCACATGGCTTGCCAAGCAGCGGATTTGGAAGTGTTACACGGGCCACGCAAAGCCGACATTTTCCCTGAAGACAGGGACGATTTTTGAGGACTCTCCGATTGCCCTTGAAAGGTGGCTCCCGGCGACATGGTTGCTCCTGAACTGCAAGAACGGTATCAGCAGTTACGAACTTGCCAAGGACCTTGGCGTCACACAGAAAACCGGATGGTTTATGCTCAGTAGAATTCGTCTGGCTATGCAGGACGAAACCACGGGCGGAAAGATCGGCGGACCCGGTATCGAAATTGAGGCTGACGAAACTATGATCGGCGGGAAGGCCCGCAACATGCATCCGGGCCGACGCAGTAAAATGCGGGAGCGCGGTAACTTTGGAAAGGCCATCGTCTCCGCAGTTCTTGAGCGTCACGGGAAGGTCCGCGCTACTGTAGTTCCGAATCGACGCAACGGCATGGAGAACTTCTGGAGCTTGCTCAAACGCAGCCTGAAGGGTACCTACGTCAGTGTCGAACCGTTTCACCTGTGGCGCTATGTTGACGAACACGCTTTTCGCTTCAAGAATCGCCAGATGGATGACGTTCACCGCTTCGTGATCGGGATGAGACAGATTGTCGGGCGTCGTCTGACTTATGCCCAGTTGACCGGGAAAGCGGAGGTCACACAGCATGGCTGACGGGCGCGACGATAACACAGCGCCAAGGGCGCGGGAAAGGCATGGACCGCGCTTCAGCCGAACTCGCTTCGAAGCTACGGCAGAATTTGAAGACTTCAGACGCGGTATGAAGAAACTCCTGGCTGTTCCCAAGGCGGTAGTTGACGCGCGCGTGAAGGCCGCGAAAGAGACTTCTCCACGGGCCGGGAATCCGAAGGCGGCGGGACGGAAGCGGAAGACGGGTAAGGCGTAGG